>Ga0105242_10004379_pt1 | contig 10984 bp, 9 predicted proteins | sample KBSM24metaG_FD_81521 | JGI IMG/M metagenome (GOLD analysis project Ga0105242, IMG submission 81521) | Miscanthus rhizosphere microbial communities from Kellogg Biological Station, Michigan, USA - KBS M2-4 metaG | ecosystem: Host-associated > Plants > Roots > Rhizosphere > Soil | place: Michigan... | reverse complement strand
CGGATCCGCCGCCGAACGCGCGGGCACGATCCGGCACGGCGCGCGCACCCTCGCCGCGGTCTACCAGAGCACCGTGCCGTGGGCGTCAGTGCTCGTACGTCGAGTGTTCGGGGTCGCCGGCGCGGCGCATCAGCCACACTCGCGCCACACGTTCCGGGTCGCCTGGCCATCCGGCGACTGGGGCTCGCTGCCGATCGAGGGCGGCCTGGAAGTGGCGTTCAAGCGCATGCTCGCCGAAGCGGGTGAGGACGCTGAGCGGCTCAAGGCGACCTCCCCCGTCGAGCAGGCGGAGAAGATCAAGGTCCCCGTGTTGATGGCTTACGGCGCTTCCGACTTCCGCGTACCCATCGAGCACGGCAAGCGCATGCGCGACGCCATGGAACGCAACGGTGCCAAGCCCGTCTGGATCGTAGCGCCCGGCGAGGGCCACGGCTTCCGCGAGATGGCCCACATCAGGATGTTCTACGAGGCGATGGAAAAATTCCTCGCCGAGAACCTCAAATAAATGGGGTCAGACTCCAATTTCGCCAATTCGGCATTTTCCGCCAGGAAAACCGTGAATTAGCTTAATTGGAGTCTGACCCCATTTATCGCGCTCGCGAGCGTCGCGGCCACGATGAGGCCGCCGCCGATCCAGTCCTGCAGCCGGGGAACCTCGTTCGCGAGGAAGTGCGCGGCGATCGCCGCCACCACCAGCTCGAAGAGCAGGATCACGATCGCGCGCGTGGCGGCGAGGCGCGAGAGCCCGTACTGGAGCGCGAGGCTCATGAGCAGCAGCGCGAGGCCGATGGTCGCGAGCAGCCAGAAGTGGTCCGCGCCCATCTCGAACGCGCGATCGGCGGGGATGGCGCTGTGCGGCAGGTGCACGAGGGCCGCGACCGTCACGCCCGCCCAGATCACGATCGACTTCGAGGCGTCGCCCATGTCCTGCACGCGGCGCACCAGCACGTTGCCCAGCGCGAAGAGGAAGCCGGCGAACACGCCCAGCCATTCGGCGCGTGAGGTCGGCCATGGAAACCCCAGCTCGGGTTTCCAGAGCATCGTCACCGCACCGGCGAACGCAAGCGCCATGACGACGAATCCGCGGCGGTCGAGCCGCTCGTCGAGGATGAGGCGCGCGAGGGGCACGGTCCACAGCGGCGCGAGGTAGAAGAGCAGCAGCACGCGCATCACCTCGCCCTCGAGCACGGCGAGGACGTACGCGAGGTTGCTCCACCCGATCGAAAGCCCCATCAGCATCGCCGCGGGCGACAGGCGCCGCAGCACCTTCGCCTGGCGCGGGAAGGCGCACACGCCCACGACGAGCGCGATGCCGTAGGTGAAGAGCGTGGACCAGAGCCCGTCGATGCCGCCGGCATTCAGCAGCCGGTAGGGATACCAGACGACGCCCCAGAGGGACGCGCCGGCGAGAAGCGCCAGCGTGGGAAGCGAAACGGGGGATTTCAAGCAGGCAACCGTATAATTTTGCAGTCGAATTCTACCAACACCCATGAGCCCTTCCGCCGTCCTGCACGTCATGTCCCCGCTCGGTGGCGGCGTCGACCGCCACGTGCGCGACGTCGTCGCGGCCGTCGCGCGCCCGCAGGTGCTGTGGCACGTGGGTGAACGCGCGGAAGTGGTGGAAGGCGCGGGCCAGGAACGCCGCTACCTGCCGATCGATCCCGCGCGCATCGATGCGTCGCCGCAGGAATTCGTGCGCTGGATGAAGGGGCTCGGCATCGGCCTGGTCCACCTGCATACCGTGGTGAAGGCGCCCCGCCGCCGCGCCGAGTGGATCGCGCGCGAGCTGGGCGTGCCGCTGCTGGTGACGCTGCACGACGTCCTCTTCCTTCGCCGCGACGCGTTCGACTTCGACGCGCCCCAGGCCGATCGCGCATGGACCGGCGAAGTCGAGCCGGTGCTGCGCCAGGCGCGCGCGGTGCTGGCGCCGTCGACCTACGTCGCCGATCTTGCGGCGCGCACGTTCAAGGGGCTCGCGGTCGACGTCGTGCCCAACGGCCTCGAGCCGCCCGAGGCCTCGCGCGCGGTTCCCACGGCGCGTCCCGAATTCCTCGCGTCGAAGCCCGATCGCGTGGTCGCGGTGCTGGGCGCCATCGGCGCGCACAAGGGTGCCGAGCTCCTGCGCGAGCTGCCCGCGCACCTGGAAGGCAGCGGCATCGGCGTCGTGGTGATCGGCTACCTCGACCAGCAGATCTATCCGGGCTGGCAGGTGCGCCCGCATCTCTACGTGCACGGGCCCTACCACCCGGCCGACACCGCGGCGTTGCTCCACGCGTACGGCGCCGAGCTCGTGCTCTTCCCCAACAAGGTGCCCGAAAGCTTCAGCTATGCGCTGTCGGAAGCTTGGGACGCGAAGCTCCCGGTGCTCGCGGGAACGGGTGGAGCGATCGGTGAACGCGTCGCACGGCACGGCGGCGGTTGGCTCCTGCCGGAAGGCTTCGGCGAGAGGGAAGTGGCCGCGGAGCTGAAGCGCCTCCTGTCCCCAGCGTCGGAAGAGGACCTCGCGCGCGTAAAATCGAGCCTCATCCCTCCCGACGCCGCGCGCGTCCCCACCCTCGCCTCCATGGCCGAGTCGCTCGACGCCTATTACCGCCGCTACGCGCCCGCCGGCGCGCAGCCCGCCGCCGATCCCGCCGCGATCGACGCGCTGCTGGCGCCCTCGCTCGACAGCTCGCTCTTCCGCGCGGAGCTGGCGCACCTCGCGGACCTGTGCGACTCGTCGGGCTCCGACTCCAAGCGCGTGCGCGAGTGGGAGACCGAGGCGCGGCGCTGGATCGAGAAGCTCGAGGGCGACGTGAGCACGCTGCAGGAGGAGCTGCGCCGCGAGTTCGACGAGCGCCAGCGCCTCGCGCGCGAGCTCGCCGCGGCCCAGGCCGTCGCCGGCGTGGCCAACCGCCTGCCCGAATTCGTGAAGCGCATCCTCGCGAGGCTCTCCCGTGCGCGCGGTTGACGTGAGCATCGTCACCTACGAGAGCGACCCGGCGCTCCTGCGCCAGCTCTTCGCGAGCCTGGCGGAGCCGGTATCTCCTCCGGTCGCGGTCAACCTCCTCATCCACGACAACAGCCCGCGGCCCGAGGGCATCGAGTCGCTGCGCGCGGAGCTGGAAGGCAACCCCGTCTTCGCGCGCGTCGACATCCGCCGCACCGGCGAGAACCTGGGCTTCGGCCGCGGCCACAACGCCAACGCCGCGCGCGGCGGCGCGCCCTGGTTCCTCGTCATCAACCCGGATTGCATCCTGGAGCCCGGAGCGCTCGCGACGTTGCTCGACGCCGCCGAGACGGACACGCCCGAGACCGCCGCCTGGGAGATGCGCCAGCTTCCGTACGAGCATCCGAAGGCCTACGACCCGGTGACGCTGGAGACGCCGTGGGCGAGCGGTGCCGCGACGCTCTTCCGTCGCAGCGCCTATGACGCGGTGGGCGGGTTCGATCCGGCGATCTTTCTCTACGGCGAAGACGTGGACCTCTCGTGGCGGCTGCGAGCCCGTGGCGGAAAGCTCCGCTACGTCCCGCGCGCGGCGGTGATCCATCGGACCTATGTGATCAAGGCGGAGGTGAAGCCGAAACAGGCCTACGGCGCCGTCTTCGCAGGCCTCGTGCTGCGCGCGCGCTACGGCAGCTTCGTCCAGGTCTTCCAGGGATTCGCCATGCTCGCCGCCGAGATCCTCGCCCCGCAGAGCTTCGAGGGACGCACCTGGGGCATGATCGCGACGGGTGCGCGGGCGCTGCGCGCGCTGCCGCACTTCCTCGGCTCGCGCGTGAAACCCTCCGCCACCTTCCGCCCGGTCTTCAACGGCTGGAGCTACGAGGAGCGCCGCGACGGCGCCTTCCACGAATTCCGCTCCCACCGCGGGCGTCCGGCCTCCGATTTCCCGCTCGCCTCGATCCTGGTGCGCACGCGCGAGCGCCCCGCGTGGCTGCGGCAGGCGCTGGCGAGCTGCGCCGCGCAGACCTATCCCAACGTGGAAGTGGTGGTGGTCGAGGACGGCTCCGAGAGCGCGCGGCCGGTGATCGAAGAGTTCGTCTCGCGCCTGAACCTGCGCTATCACCCGACCGGCCAGCGCGTCGGCCGCTCGCGCGCCGGCAACATCGCCATCGAGCAGTCGCGCGGGGAGTGGCTCACCTTCCTCGACGACGACGACGTGCTTTTCGCCGACCACGTGGAAGTGCTGGTGGAGGCCGCGCGCGACGCGAAGACCCGCGGCGCCTACGCCTTCGCCTGGGAGACGCTCACCCGGACGATCGACCCCGAGCGCGCCATCTACGAGGAGACGCGCTGCATCCCGCGCCATCGCCGGGGCTTCGATCGCCTGGCGCTCTGGCACCAGAACTACCTCCCGATCCAGGCCGTGCTCTTCCACCGCAGCCTCTGGGAACGCTACGGCGGCTTCGCCGAGGACATGGACCAGCTCGAGGACTGGAACCTCTGGACGCGCTACACCATCGAGGACGACTTTGCCTGCGTGGAGAAGACGACCTCGAAGTACCGCGTGCCCGACGACCCGCGCGCGGCCGCCGCGCGGCAGGCGAAGCTGGACGCGGCCTACGCCGGCGCCGTGGAGCGCCAGCGCCAGCTGCAGCTCACCCTCTCGCCGCGGGAGATCGCGCTCATGGCCGAGCGCTACACGACCGAGCCGGTGGCGCACGTCTCGCGCAACGTCGTGCGCCGCATCGTGAGCCGCAACCCGCTGCTGGCGCGCATCGCGTCGTGGCGGGCTCCCACGCGCGCCTGGCTGCGCGGACGCGGGCGCCCATGAACGACAAGATGGAATTCACCGGCGAGCGCTTCATCCCCGGCACCCGCGGCGAGATCTGGGTGGAGCACTGGCACCGCTACCACTTCGCGGCGCGCTGGGTCGAGGGCCGCGAGGTGCTCGACGTGGCATGCGGCGAGGGCTACGGCACGGCGCTGCTCGCCACGCGGGGGGCCACGCGCGTCACCGGCGTGGATCTCTCGCCCCAGGCGGTCGGCCACGCGCGCTCGACCTACGGCAGCGTCCCGCGCACCGAGTTCGTCGAGGCCTCGTGCACGAAGATGCCGTTCGCCGACGCGTCGTTCGACCTGGTGGTGTCCTTCGAGACCCTCGAGCACATCGAGTCGCAGCGCGAGTTCGTCGAGGAGGTGGCGCGCGTGCTGCGGCCCGACGGCGTCTTCCTGCTCTCGTGCCCCAACAAGCTCGAGTACAGCGACAAGCGCCAGTTCGCCAACGAGTTCCACGTGAAGGAGCTCTACCGCGAAGAGCTGGCGGCGCTGCTCTCGTCCAGGTTCCCGGCGCTGCAGTGGTATGGGCAGCGGCCTTCGTTCTTCTCCGTGATCGCGCCCGAGGGCGGCGGCGCTGCCGCGGGCGACCTGCGCGAGGTCTCCGAGTCCGATCCGCTCGAGGCGCAACGCGCCCTCGCCCATCCGCTCTATTTCCTGCTCGCCGCGAGCCGCACGCCCGCCGCAATCCAGGCGCTCCCGCCGCTCGTCTCGGTGCTGTCCGACCGGGACGACTGGGTCCACAAGGACTACGAGAAGGTGATGCGCGACCTCGGAGGCGCCGCGAAGGAACGCGAGCACGCGGTGAAGCTCGTGGAGGAGCGCGACAAGACGATCGCGTCGATGACGCGGGACGTCGCCGACTACCAACGCATCCAGGCCGAGCTCCAGGCCGCGATCGCGCAGCTCAAGGCGGACCACGCGCGGGAGGCGGCGCGGCTCGCCGACGAGCGCGAACGCATGCTCGCCGAGCGCAACTCGGTCATCGAGGCGAAGGACCGCGAGATCGCGCGGCGCGGCGGCCTGCGGTACTGGCTCAAATTGCCCCTGTACCGCTTCGGGATCCTCAAGCACCCGCCCGTATAATCGGGACCGATGAATCCCCGCCTGGGGCTGCTCCAGCCCTACCCCTTCGAGCGACTGCGCGAGCTGCTGCACGGCGTGACGCCGCCCGCGAACCTGCGCCCCATCAGCCTGGGGCTGGGCGAGCCGCAGCACCCGACGCCGCAACTGCTGAAGGACGCGCTCACCGCGAACCTCTCGGGCCTCGCGCGCTATCCGCTCACGCTGGGCCTGGCGGAGCTGCGCACCGCGGTCGCGCAGTGGCTCGTTCGCCGGCATGGGCTGAAGAGCCTCGACGCGGGCACGCAGGTGCTTCCCGTGGGCGGAAGCAGGGAGGCGCTCTTCTCGATCGCGCAGGCGGTGCTGGATCCGGACGAGCACGACGCCCTCGTGATCTCGCCGAACCCGTTCTACCAGATCTACGAGGGTGCGGCGCTGCTGGGCGGCGCGCATCCGTACTACGTGAACTCGCTGCCGCAGAACGCGCTGCGGCCCGATTGGCAGTCGATCCCCGACAACGTGTGGCAGCGCGTGCGCCTCGTGTACACGTGCTCGCCCAGCAACCCGCACGGCCGCGTGATGCCGATGGAGGAGTGGAAGCTCCTCTTCGACCTCTCCGAGCGCCACGGCTTCGTCATCGTCTCCGACGAGTGCTACAGCGAGATCTACTTCGACGAGTCGAAGCCGCCGCTCGGTGCGCTCGCCGCCGCGCAGGCGCTGGGACGCACCGACTATGCGCGCCTGGTGGTCATGGGGTCGCTGTCGAAGCGCTCGAGCGCCCCGGGGCTTCGTTCCGGGTTCGCCGCCGGCGACAAGGCGGTGCTCGCCAAGTACGCGCTCTACCGCACCTACCACGGCTCGGCGCTCAGCAACTCGGTGCAGCTCGCCTCCGTCGCCGCGTGGAACGACGAGAAGCACGTGGTCGAGAACCGGCGCCTCTACCGCGAGAAGTTCGCGGCGTTCTACGAGCGCGTGAACCCGGCGCTGCCGCTCACGCGCCCCGAGGCCGCGTTCTACTACTGGGTCGCGGTGCCGGGCGGGGACGACCTCGCATTCACTCGCGACCTCTTTGCCGCCACCCACGTCACGGTGCTTCCCGGCAGCTACATCGGCCGCGAGGCGCACGGCGTGAACCCGGGGCGCGGCATGGTGCGGATGGCCCTGGTTTCGACGGTGGAGGACGCTGTCGAGGCGGCGAGCCGCGTGGCCGGGTTCCTCGAAAAGCGGGGAACGCCGATGGCCGCCGATGCCGCGCCGATGGCCGCCGATAAACGCTAGAAGGTTTACATGACGACTCTCCAACAAACGATCGAGGACGCATTCGAGAAGCGCGCCGAAATCTCTCCCTCAAAGGCACCGGCCCACGTCAAGGACGCCGTCGAACATGTCCTGGGGGACCTCGACGCCGGGAAGATCCGCGTCGCCGAGAAGAAGGCGGGCGACTGGGTCGTGAACCAGTGGGTGAAGAAGGCGGTGCTGCTCTCCTTCCGCCTGCGCGACAACGAGATCATGCAGGGCGGCTACGCGCACTACTTCGACAAGGTCGACTCCAAGTTCGCGCGCTACAGCCAGGCCGACTTCGTGGCGGGCGGCTATCGCGTGGTGCCGCCGGCGGCGGTACGCCACGGCGCCTTCATCGCGAAGAACGTGGTCCTGATGCCCTCCTACGTGAACATCGGCGCCTACGTGGACGAGGGCACGATGGTGGACACGTGGGCCACCGTCGGTTCCTGCGCCCAGATCGGCAAGAACGTGCACCTCTCGGGCGGCGTCGGCATCGGCGGGGTGCTGGAACCCCTGCAGGCGAACCCCACCATCATCGAGGACAACTGCTTCATCGGCGCCCGCAGCGAGATCGTCGAGGGCGTGGTCGTGGGCGAGGGCTCGGTGGTCTCCATGGGGGTCTACATCGGCCAGAGCACCAAGATCTACAACCGGGCCACCGGCGAGGTCTCCCACGGCCGGATTCCGCCCGGGTCGGTAGTCGTATCGGGCAACTTGCCCGGCGCAGATGGCCGGTATAGTCTCTATTGCGCGGTCATCATCAAGCAGGTCGACGCGAAAACCCGCTCAAAAACAAGCATCAACGAGCTACTGCGCGGGGACTGACACCCCAGAACCGGGGACAGGCCCCAACCGTCATGAACCGGGGCCTGTCCCCGACGAGGCGCCCATAATGTTCATCGAGAAACTCCTGCAGCTGATGGCCGAGAAGAAGGCGTCGGACATCTTCGTGTCCGCCGGCTCCCCGATCAGCATCAAGATCATGGGCACGATCATGCCGGTCAACCCGCAGAACATGGACGGGGAGACGACCAAGAAGATCATCTTCGAGATGCTGACGCCCGCGCAGCAGGAGACCTTCGTCAAGGACCAGGAGCTCAACTTCTCCAAGCCGATGGCGGGGTTGGGCAACTTCCGCGTGAACTGCTTCTGGCAGAAGGGCACCGCGGGCTGCGTGATCCGCTACGTGACGTCCGAAATCCCCAAGATGGCGGACCTGAACCTGCCGCAGGTGCTCTCCTCGCTCATCATGGAGAAGCGCGGCCTCATCCTCGTGGTGGGCGCCACCGGTTCCGGCAAGTCCACGACCCTCGCCTCGATGATCGACTTCCGCAACGAGTCGGCCCCGGGGCACATCCTCACCATGGAGGACCCGGTCGAGTACGTCTTCACGCCGAAGAAGTGCCTCATCAACCAGCGCGAGGTCGGCAACGACACGCACACGTTCCACGACGCGCTGCGCAACGCCATGCGCCAGGCGCCGGACATCATCCTCATCGGCGAGATCCGCGACCTCGAGACCTGCCGCATGGCGCTCACCTACGCGCTGTCGGGCCACCTTTGCCTCGCGACCCTGCACGCCAACAACGCCTACCAGGCGATGAACCGCGTGATCAGCTTCTTCCCGCTGGAAGTCCGCCCGATGCTGCTGCAGGACTTGTCGGTGTCCTTGAAGGCAGTCGTCTCCCAGCGCCTCATCAAGACCGTCGACGGCAAGCGCACGCCGGCGATGGAAGTGCTCCTCAACACGCGCAACATCCAGGAGCTGATCGAGAAGGGCGAGATCACGGAGATCAAGGAGGCGATGGAGAAGTCGATGTCGCCTGGCTCGCAGACTTTCGAGCAGGACCTCTTCCGCCTCGTGCGCTCGGGCAAGATCTCCACCGACGAGGCGCTCGGCAACGCCGATTCCGCCACGAACCTGGGACTGCTGCTCGGCAACTCCGGCATCATGCCGGCCGCCGGCCACGAGCGCGCCAAGCCGCCGCAGCCCGGCCAGCGCGTGGGCGGCCCCTCCTTCGGCGACTTCAAGATCACCGAGGAGTCGGAAGAGAAGTTCTGAGCCTTCGAAACGAAAGGAAACGGGCGGCCGAGGCCGCCCGTTTTCATTCCACGGGACCGCTACGGGGCGAGCGTCACCTCGAAGAGAACCTCTCCCGAGCTGGGAACGCTGGGCGACGTTCCCGACGGCGTGGTCACGCCGGGAATGGTGGGCGTTACCGAGAACGTATAAACGCCCGCCGGGAAGTGATAGGCCACGCAAGCATCGTACTGGTGCGCCGCCTGGTGGCGAACGTTCGCGTAGTAATTCACCACGGGGTCGGTGTACACCGATCCGCTCATGCAGCCGTTGAACCCACCCACCCCGTTGACATCTATGAAGATGTCCTGCCCGCTCGCGTTGTAGACGCGCACGCGCGGCAGGTCGAGATAGTTCTGCGTCACGCCGAGGGTCCCCAGCGAGTTTCCGCGCACGAGGATGTAGACGTCCGCTCCCGACCGCGTCTCGAACCCGCCGAACAGCGTGGCCGAGGGCGTGACCGTCCCACGCGAACCCAGGCTCTGGGTGCTGGTGGCCTTGGCGATCGCCTCGGGACCGGCGTCCGTGGGCACGGCCCCCGCTACCCGTCCCACCATGTCCCCGGCTGCCGGCAAGGCAGCGGTCAGGACGAAGGCAAGCGTGCAGGAAATGTTCTTCATTCTCATTTGGCATCCTCTCCAGGGGGGTTGATCGGCCGACGCTGGGACCATCATGCGAGCTAGAATCGTGTTTGTGAAGAGCCTCGAGACCAACCTCACCCAGTATGCGGCCTACCACCGCGACCGGCGCAACATCGCGACACATTTCGTGGGCGTGCCCCTGATCGTTTTCGCGATCGTGCTGGCGCTGGCGACCGTCGCGTTCCCGGTCGCGAACGTGTCGGTGACCCTTGCTGCCGTGGTGTCGGTCGTCGCGTGCCTCTACTACGCGAGCCTCGACCGCATCTTCGGCGTCACCATGGCGCTGGTGCTCTTCGCGATGTGCGCCGGCGCGAGCGAAGTCACCGCGCGCTACGGCGTGGGCCCGTCCCTGGGCGCGGCCGTCGCGATCTTCGTGGTGGGCTGGGCGCTGCAGTTCTGGGGCCACAAATTCGAGGGCATGAAGCCCGCGTTCTTCGACGACGCGAAGCAGCTGCTGATCGGGCCGCTCTTCGTCTGCGCGGAAGCCTTCTTCCTCCTCGGCACGCGCGCGGGGCTGCGCCGCCACATCGAGGAACGCGTGGGCCCGACGGTCGCCCGCCGCGACGGCCGCCCGATCGAAAACCGGGGTCAGACCCCGGTTTCGGAGTAGTTCTTGGGTGACGGAAACCAGGGTCTGACCCCAAACGAGACGCTCCAACTCGCGCAGGAGCTCATCCGGCGCAAGTCCGTCACGCCCGCGGACGAAGGCTGCCAGCAGCTGATCATCGAACGCCTCGCCCCGCTCGGCTTCCGCCCGGAGGTGATCGTGCGCGGCGACGTGTCCAACCTCCTCATCACCCACGGCAAGGGGTCACCATTCATCGTGCTCGCCGGGCACACCGACGTGGTGCCGCCGGGCCCGCTCGACCGCTGGAACACCGATCCCTTCGAGCCCACGATCCGCGACGGCATGCTCTTCGGGCGGGGCGCGGCGGACATGAAGACCTCGATCGCGGCGTTCGTCGTCGCCGCCGGGCGCTTCGTGCGCGCGCATCCGAACCATGCCGGCACCGTGGGCCTGCTCATCACCTCCGACGAGGAAGGCCCGTCGGTGGACGGCACCGTGCGCGTGGTGGAGGAGATGCAGCGGCGCGGCGAGCGCATCGACTACTGCATCGTGGGGGAGCCGTCCTCGGTGCAGCGCTTCGGCGACACCAT
>Ga0105242_10004378_pt1 | contig 10986 bp, 12 predicted proteins | sample KBSM24metaG_FD_81521 | JGI IMG/M metagenome (GOLD analysis project Ga0105242, IMG submission 81521) | Miscanthus rhizosphere microbial communities from Kellogg Biological Station, Michigan, USA - KBS M2-4 metaG | ecosystem: Host-associated > Plants > Roots > Rhizosphere > Soil | place... | reverse complement strand
GCGCAGGCGTCAGGCGGCAGTATGATCTTCGGGCGCGATGGGGGGCGGGGTCAGCGCGTCGATCGGGTCTTTGGCACGGCGGACGGACCGCGACCCGCCGCCCAGACGGGGCCGGTGATCGTCCTGCCCAGCGAAGCATCCGTCCGTGGCCACGTGATGCCGGCATTCCCGCTGACCGTCATCACGCCGAACGGTGTCTTTGGCGCGAGCGTCTCGAACGTCAACGGCGAGCTCGCACGAATGCTCAACCTGAAAGCCGGCGTTCTCGTGAATGAGGTTCCGGAAGACAGTCCCGCGTTCCGCGCCGGTCTTCGCACCGGTGATGTCATCACCGGCGTCGCCGATCAACCGGTCGTCTCACTCTACGAGCTGCGGCAACGCGTGCTGATGCTCGCGCGCGGGCGCGCGATTCCGCTCCAGGTGACGTCGCACAATCAGAAGTCGCGTACAGTCACCGTGAGCTTGACGGCCGCCGCTCCTTCACCGTAGCGCGGCGGCTCGCAATCGCGGCGCGAGCTTCCGCGAGTCCGGCACCAGCGATCGATGCATCGCCAGCGCGGCCGTCGCCCCTTCGGCGGCGGCCGTTATCGCGAGTTGCGGCCCCGGCGTGATGTCGCCCGCCGCGTAGACGTTCGGCACTGAAGTCAGCTGGTGGCGGTCGACGATCGTGTGTCCTTCGTCGTCGCGCTCGCAACCGATCTGCGCGCACAGATCGTCGGCGGGATATTGGCCGATCGTGAAAAAGATCTTATCGGCGTCGAGCTGCATCCCGTCTTCCAACTTGAGGCATTGGATCGCGCGGCCGTCGTAGCACACCTGCTCAATCGGGGACGTGAGCACCGGAATGTTCAGCGCGTCCAGCTTGTCGCAGTACTCCGATTCGTCGATCTCCGGCGACCGGCCGTTCGTGCAGATGATGATGTCGTCGGACCAGGTCGTGAGGTTGAGCGCCATGCCCACCGCGCGGCGTCCGTTTCCGACGACGACGATCTTCTTGCCGCGCGACTCGTAACCGTCGCAATCGGGACAGACGTGCGCGTTCGAACCGTATACGTGCGCGAGACCGGGGATTTCCGGCCAGACGTCGCGAAGCCCGATCGCGAGCAGGAGCCGGCGCGCGATGAGCCGCCCGCCCCCTTCGATGCAGAGCATGAACTGCTCGTCGCTCACGCGATCGGCGCGAAGGACGATCGCGTCGACGAGATTCACGCCGAGCTGGCGGCACAGGTCTCTGCCGCGGCCACGCAACTCGGGCGGCCGCACGCCTTCGAACCCAAGAAAGCCGTGGATGCCGCGCGTCTCCCAATTCCGCGGGTCGCCGCTGTCGACCAGCGCCACCGAGTGGAGATAGCGCGCCGACCAAATAGCCGCGCTCAATCCTGCCGGGCCGCCGCCTACGATCCCGATGTCGAAAACGCGTTCGTCGCCGTTCGCTTTCACGGCGACGACAACGGGCAAGAAGGATTCCCTTCGGCTACTTGAGCGGGCCCGGCGGGATGCTGTAGAGCAATCTGAGCGTGTTGCGGTCGGCAGGCGCGATGTCGTGCACCATCTCGGTCGGGAACATCTTGGTCTTCTCGTCATGCGAGTGACCAAGGCCGAGTGCGTGCCCTGCCTCGTGTCTGACGATCCCGGCGAGTCCGGCCGGCGGAATGACCGTGCCGGCGCTGTCGTGTAGGGCGACCATGATCTGCGCGGTCGCGATCCATCCGTGCTGGTCGCTGGTGCGTTGCGTCGACCCAACGCGCTGTCCCACCTCGGCCGGAAAACGGTCGGTCCAGATCAGCCGAATGTCCGCGGTGGACGAGTCGAGCACGAAGGTGAAGCGGAGCGGAAATCCGCCGTGTTGCCAGTCGGCGATCGCGTCTTGCGCGGTCTGCGCATCCGCGGCCTGCCAATCAGGAAGATCGACCTTGTCCTGCACCCAGACTCGTAGCGGCTGGCCGTTATCGGGCCATCGCACGAGCATGCCGTTCAAGTCATCGAGCATGTCGCTCATGTACGTACCGCTCGCCACCGCCGCGATGCGAATGCGAATATCCGCATCATCGCGAACCGGCGCGGGGAGCGCGGACTTGACGATGATCGTCCTGAGCTCCGACGAGTCGGAGCCGGTCGACCCGCGTTCTTGCACGGCCATGTGCGGCGCCGTGAGCACGGCTTCGGACTTGCCCGCGACAGCCTGCTTTTTGTGGACGGCCGCGCGCACACTGGTGGCGCGAACGACCTGCGCGCCGACGAAGACTGCGAACGCTGACACGGTCAGCAGGACCACCGCGTCCAGTCGGCGCATGTGCGTCGGGGTTACCGCACCGGGCCCGCGGGCAGCGTGTAGATGAGCCGCACCGTTGCGCGATCGACATCGGACAACTGGCGCACGCGAACACGCGCCGCCATCACGCTCGCGGTATCGACGGTGTGATCGAGGCCGAGCAGGTGGCCGATCTCGTGCAGCGCCATCGCCCGTACCGCGTCGTCATCGAGGAGATCGCCGGAGCTGTGGTGCACGGCGAGCGTGATGTTCGCGTCGGTGATCGCCCAGTCGTCGTCGCGCGCCCAGCGCGTGCGCCCACTGATCGGCTGCGAGAAATGATCGATCCAGGTCACGTGGATCTTCGCGTCGCTCGAATCATCGACGAACGCGAAGCGCACCGGGAGTCGAAGTCCGTCCCATGCTTCGAAGGCGTTGTGAACTTCCTGCACGAACGCCGAGCTGAAATCGTTGATGTTCGATTGTGGTTGAACCCAAACAGTCAGCGGGATCCCACGCCGATCCGCCCAGCGCACGAGCGTCGAATCGCGCTCGAGAAGAATCTCGTTGATGTAGGTGCCGCGAGCGCCCTGCTTCAGTCGTCGCAGCACCTCGCCGCGGCCATCCTTGATGGGCGTCGCCACAGCCGTGACGCTGGCGATGGCGCGCGCGACGTTGCCTGAAGCCGCGGCATCATGACGGACCGGGAGCGGCTCCGTTGTTCGAGCAGGTGACGTTCGAACCGCGCCGAGAAGGCCGAAGCCGGGCGCGACCGCGAGGAGAAGGAAGGTCGCTCGCTTCATACCGGAGGTGGGAAAGACAGCGCCCAACGAGCCGGGCTGGGGGTAGGGAGGTAACTACGAGAGGAAGGATTCTACGACAGCGAAGAAGCGCTCAGGCGCTTCCCAAAACGGCATATGCCCGGAGGAGGGAACTGCGACATAACGGGCGTTTGAAAGGTTATACGAGGCGTCGGGAAAAATCGTTCGGGGAAGGGGATCGAGCTCCCCGTGTATGACGAGCGTTTCGATTGAAAAGGCACGCAGCCGTGGGCGCCAATCGTACCCCTCGTGACGGAGACGTGCAAGGACGGCCGCGCCTGTTTCGCTGATCGCGGTCGGAGGTGTAAAACGGCTTGCCATCTCGCTGTCGGCAAACCATGCCGGATAGACCGCGCGACTGTATTCGCTGTGCAGTGCGGGGTTCGGATCGCCGAGCGTTTCTTCACTGATGCGAGCGACAGCGTCGCGTGCGTCGCCATGCAATCGCTCCAACTGCGCGGCTCGAAGCGGAGCCATCCAATCACTCGTCGGTCCGACGGCGTCGACGAGGACGAGACGTCGAACGCCGACGACATCACTGGCGGACGCGAGCATCGCGATACCTCCGCCCCACGAGTGCCCGAGCACATCCCACTTTCGAATTCCGAGCGCGCGCCGGATAGCGCCGACGTCGGCCGCGTCGTCATCGATCGTCGCGGCGCTCGGATCGGCCGGCGCCGACGACGCACCGCGCCCCCGCTGATCGTACAGGATGAGCTGGCGACCCTCGGCGAGCGGCGACAACGCCGGCCACAACATTGAGTGACCGTACAGCATGCCGCCGTTGATGCAAACGAGCGGCGTGGTACCAGCAACCGGTGGTGTGGTGAAAACAGCAAAGGTCAACGCGCGGGCGCGGACGTTTTGACGTTCGAGACGGGGCGCGCGCGGCAGAGAATGGCGGAAGGCGAGGAAATCGGCATACGACATGGCGGGGGAAGGGTAGACCGGATTCAGCAATCGCGCGACAGCCGCGCGTTCGCCATCTTCTCAGTGGGCACTGACGATCCGACCCGACTCCCTTCCTACACCGCAAATGCTCAGACGTCTCATTTTCGTTGTGACCGGCGCCGCAATCGCCGCAGCCCGGCCGGCGGTGATGTCCGCCCAGGAAACAATCGATCAGGCGATGATGGCGAAAATCCGCGACGAAGGGCTCAACCGGTCTCGAGCCTGGCCGATGCTGGATACCCTCGCAACCGTGATCGGTCCACGCCTCACCGCCTCGCCCGCGTATATGCGCGCCGCGACGTGGGCTCGTGACCACCTTGTCGGTTGGGGCCTCAAGGACGTGCACATGGAGTCCTGGCCCTTCGGGCGCGGGTGGGAGCTGCAGCGCTTCGCGCTGGAGATGACGAGCCCTCGCTTCGCGCCGATGATCGGCTACCCGGACGCGTGGTCGCCGTCAACGAGCGGCGACGTCGTCGGAACGCCGGTGATGATCGGCGGCGTCGTGGCAGACTCGCTCGAAAAGATCAAAGCGTCGCTCAAGGGCAAGATCGTGCTTTCGCAGCCGCTAATGACGACGTTCATTCGCGAGGACCGCATCAACCCCACGGCGCCCAACGCGCCGGCGGACACCTACACGCCAATCGGCGCCGGCCGCGGTGGTCGGGGGGGCGGTCGAGGTGGGGGTCCGAGCGAAGCGCAACGCGTCGCGACGATTCTCCACGACGCGGGCGTCGGCGCAGTGCTCAAGCCGAGCCGCGGCGAGCACGGAACGATCTTTCTGCAAACACGCGACGCCGGCGCCAACGGCGTTCCAACGGTCGTCGTCGCGGGCGAGCAATACAACAACCTCATTCGCCTGCTCGACAATAAGGTGCCCGTCACCGTTCGCGTGAACGTGCAGGCCCGCTACTTCACGCAGGACACCAGCGGCTACAACATCATCGCCGAGATCCCGGGCACCGATCCGCGCCTGTCGAGCGAAGTCGTGATGATCGGCGCGCACCTCGACTCGTGGCACTCGGCGACGGGAGCGACCGATAACGCCGACGGCGCCGTGACCGTGCTAGAAGCGATGCGCATTCTGCAGGCGGTCGGCGCCAAGCCCCGCCGTACGATTCGCGTCGCGCTATGGGGTGGCGAAGAGGAAGGGTTGTTCGGCTCGAAGGCATGGGTCGCGCAGCATCTGTCGGGCGAGGCGAACAAAGCCGCGCGCGACAAATTCTCCGTCTACTTGAACATCGATCCCGGCTACGGTCCGATCTATGGGTTTTTTACTGAGGGGAACGACGCTGCCAAGAGCATCTTCGACGCTTGGCTCGAGCCATTCAAGGATCTGAGCGCGCGGAAGAACGTGCACGCGGGAATCGGAAATACCGATCACTTGAGCTTCATTGCCGAAGGAGTTCCCGGCTTCAATCCGATCCAGGAGTACGCGAACTACGACGTGCGCATTCATCACACGAACATGGACACGATGGAGCGCATGCGTCCTGAGGACTTGAAGCAAGCTGCGGTGATCTTCGCGGCGTTCGCCTACAACGCGGCGATGCGGGACGGGATGATGCCAAGAGCGCCTGTTGTCAGGCCGTGATTGGACAGGGCCGCACTGAAAACGAGAGAGCGCGACCGGTGGCGGTCGCGCTCTCTCGTTTTAGAGCTGCTCGAGGCGGTTCACCTCGTTGACGAGGCGACCGATATGCTCGCGAACGTCAGCCGGCCACGACGCGATCAGTTCGTCCAAGCGCGCGTCGGTTTCGCCGTAGAGAGCGCGCGTCGCCTCCTCGAAGTTCGGCAGGTCGCCACCCATCGACCACATGAAGCGGGCGATGCCATCGCGGAGCCGGCGAGCGCGCTGCGCGCCCGGCTCGCGCTTACGGGCCTCGTCGACGAGTCGACGAATCGCGGCCGAGATCCCATTCGGCTGGTCCTCGAGCCACTCCCAATGCCGTGGCAGCAACGACACTTCGCGGCCGACAACGCCCAACTTCGGGCGACCGGGACGCATCCGGACGATTCGAGCGCGACCGCGCTCGAGGACGTCGTCCATCGAGCCGCTGAAGTCGAAATCGACCTGTTTGCCGGTGAGGTCCTCAAATATCAGGACTCCATCGGCATTACTGTCGGTATACTGTTTCACTTCCGCCAGAATGCTGTCGCGATTTCCAGCGGCAATGCGCCTTGTTCCTGCGAATGCTGTGTACATGATCTCCTCGTCATTCTGATCAGCCATGGCGAGAATTATATCCTGGTAAAATCCAAACCGCAATATCCCCCGGATAAAATCATTGGGGTCAGACCCGATTTGCAAACCATGTATCGAGAGTCTGACCCAGATTCGGGGTGTGTTCGGTCACTGTTCACGCGCGACCATGTGTTGCATTATCGAATGGTCGCCGGCGGTGATTCTCTGATTCGGCGTTTCCGCTCGAAGAGGAGGCCAGGATGAAGAAAAAGGGCAAGCCGAACATTCCGGATTTCTCGCGCAAACGTCCGGGCGTTCCGACACCGGAGCAACGCGTGGCCGCGCCCGCGCCCGCGAATCGCCCGCCGATCGTCAAACCGCACGCGACCTCGCAGAAATCCGGAAGGCGCGGCTCGTAGCCGCGACGTCAGGCTTGGACTGCGTCGCACGCCGCGACGCGTCGTTCGAGGAATCGGCGCTCCATCTGGTTTCGCGACAACTTTATCGCTGTCGCGAAGTGCGCGCGCGCGCTGTCGCCCCGGCCCTGTTCGAGCTCCAGCTCGGCGATTGCCGCGTGATAGAACGGATATGCGTCGAGGCGCGCGCGATCCTCGATCGAATTGAGGGCGGCAAGCCCCGCCGCCGCGCCGTCGCGCTGACCGATGGCAATCGCGCGATTGAGCTCGACGACCGGCGATGGCTCGAGCGCCAACAACCGGTCGTACAGCGCGACGATTGTCTCCCAGCTCGTTTCGTCGAGGCTCGCGGCTCGCACATGTTCCGCGGCGATTGCTGCCTCGAGATGAAATGCCGTCAATTCGTTCCCGGTCGCCGATCTATCGAAGAGTGCGAGTCCCCGCTCGATGAGCCGCGAGTCCCAGCGCGAACGATCCTGATCGCCCAGTCGGTTCAACTCGCCGTCCGCATCAACGCGAGTTGCCAGTCGCGCGGCGTGCAGGTGCATCAGCGCGGCCAGCGCGTTCGTCGCCGGCGTGTCGGCCGGCGTGTACTCGCGCAGCAGCATCACGAGGCGGATCGCCTCGGCGCACAGATCGGCGCGCACCGCGAGCTCGGCGGACGATCCATGGTATCCCTCGTTGAACAGCAGATAGAGCGCCCGGTGGACCGTGGCGAGGCGCGACAGGAAGTCCGCGTCGACGAGGTCGAACAGACGCTTGCTCGCCGCGAGCGTTTTCTTCCCACGCGATATCCGTTTCTCCACCGCGGCGCGACCACTCAGGAAGGCCGCGGCGATCTCCCCAGCGCTGAAACCGCAAAGGATGTTCAGGATGAGCGCGACCTGTACTTCTTCGGCGAGACTGGGATGACAGCACGAGAACATCATCCGCAGCTGCTCGTCGCGAATCGTGTGCACGTCGAACGCCTCGTTCACAGCCGGCGACAACGTCCATTCCGTATCGAGAAGCCGTCCCATCTCCGGCGCGAAGGTGCGCGCCGTTCGTTCGCGCCGCAGGACGTCGAGCGCGCGGTTCTTCGCGGCCGTCATCAGCCAGGCGCCGGGATTGTCCGGAATGCCGCGCATTCGCCAGACCTCGAGCGCGCGGACGAACGCGTCCTGCACGACGTCTTCGGCGAGGTCGAGGTTGTGTACGCCGAAGATCCGTGTGAGCGCGGCGACCATCTTTCCCGATTCGCGGCGGAAAAGATGGTCGTCGAGCTCGCGGGGGATTCCCACGTCTGTCGCCATCAGTGGTTCCTCACTTCGGCGCTCCGCGCCTCCGCTCGGAATTCCGCATTCAGTCCCAAGTTCACATCGGAGCGACGGGCCGCACTTCGACCGAGCCTTCGCCGGCGAGCATCGGACATCCATTTGCCAGTTCTACGGCCTGATCGATGTCTTTCGCTTCGATCACGGTGTAGCCCAGGACGAGGTCCTTGATCTCGACGAACGGGCCATCAGTGACCGTCTTCGCCTTTCCGCGGACGACGCGCCCTTCGGTGCCGAGCGGGTTGCCGGGATTTTTGATGTGGCCGTTTGCTTCGAGACCACGCATCCACTCGAGCCAGGCCTGCATGCTCTGTTGGCGGCTCTCCGCCGACATGGCGGCGCGCCGATCCGCGTCGCTGGTCCGGTACAGGTAAATGAATTCGCTCATCGTTCGATTCTCCGGAAGACTTCAAGGTGACGAGTTCGGTACGCCGTCCGGCGACCGTTGGCGTCCATCCGCCGTTTGTACCTGTACGACGTGTGGCCAAGCTTCGGCCGGACATCGGCGAGAGTGTGGCCCCTGGCTCAGCGCAGGCGCAAGGGAAGCCCGACGTCGAGCTCCGGTAAGCGGATAGCGGATTCCGGTTAAGCGCCTCGTAAGCGCCGGAAACGAGCTTCTACCAACGAGCGACGCCGTCAGGCTCGCGTCCCGGCACTCGTTTCCCGAGGTCACTGATCATGGACAGCTACCGCATCGCACTCTTCCTGCACGTCATGACGCTTGTTGTCGCCGCCAGCTCCGGCGCCGTTACCAAGCTCGCCGTGGGCCGACGCATTCGAGCTCGCACCATCGGCGAGGCGCTGGAATGGCACTCAGTGCTCGTCTCGGCGTCGCGGGCATTTCCCCTCTGTCTCGCCTCCTTCGTCATCACTGGTTCCTACATGGTTAGCCGCGGTGGCGCCCAGGCTTGGAAGAGCGGATTCGTAATCTCCGGCCTGCTCGGCGTCACCTTCCTGCTTGGGACCGGCACGTACCTCGGCATCAAGGCGAAAGCATTCAAGCAGGCTCTCGAGAATCTCGCGAAGCAGGGCGCGGACCGACCGATGCCGAAGGTCGTCCCGCCGACTCTCGTTCGAGCGCTCCCGGTCGCCAACAGTGGGGTCGCGCTTGCCGTGGTCTTCGACATGGTCACGAAGCCGGTGAGCGTTCCTCTCGCCGTCGGGATTCTTCTCCTCGGTGCCATGATCAGCCTTGGGCTGAGCCGGCGGAAAGCTCGCGTGCTTGACTCGGCACTACCGCCGAGCGTAGCCTCGGCGGTATGAAGGATTCGCGATCCAGTTTCGAGCTCATTCGCGTTGTTGCGGTCGGCTACGTCCGCGATCATGTGCTCTGGCTGGAATTCAGTGACGGCGTTGCGGGAGAAGCGGATCTCGCGGACGGTCTGATTGGTCCTGTTTTCGAGCCGCTGCGTGACCCGCGCGAGTTTGCCGGGGTTCGGTTGGGCGCTGAGACCATCCAATGGCCGAATGGCGCGGATTGGGCGCCAGAATCGCTGCACGCTCGAGTGCTCGCGCGAAATTCACCACATCCGAATGCAGACGATGGCGCTCCGGCGGGCGAGCCTCCGCACAGTCCCGGCGTGCCCGAGGTCAGCCGGTTCTATGGGATCGTCATTAGCATGTTCTACGCGGATCACGCGCGTCCGCATTTTCATGCTCGATGCGGTGATCAGTCGATCGCCGTCGAGATAGACGGCGATGGCATTCGCGGAAGTTTCCCGCCCAATCGATTGTCGCTTGTATTCGAATGGCGCAGCCGGCACCGTGCCGAACTGCGCGAGAATTGGGAGCGGTTGCGGCGTGGAGAAGCGCCGGCGGCGATCGCGCCGCTCGAATAGTGACCGCGCGGCGTGGGCCGCGCGCATTCGGAACGACCATATGGCGCCTGCCGCCGCGCAGTTTGTGCGCCGGGTCGCGAGAGATCGCCGAGTCTCTCGCTGAAAAAGTGAGAGACTCAATCCGGGTACCTTTGCGCGGTCAGGGGCATCTCGCTTGCCCGATCGGCGATGGTGACAAGAATCCCCTGTTCTCACCTAACCGCGGCGACGTTTGTGCTTGTGCTTGCCGTCAGTTCCTCATGTAAGCGAGAGCCATCGAGCCGTGGCAAGAACGCATCGCCTGTCGCCGGCACCCAGGGACCTCGGGCTGCACGTTCCGGCGAGTATCACATAAGCCCGCGTGGACTCGAGCGCATCCGCGAGAAAGAGGCGTTCATTCCGAAGGTCTACGATGACGGCGTCGGCAACAAAACGGTCGGATATGGACACATGCTTCGGCCGGGTGAGTCGTACAATCGGATCAGCCAAGCCGAGGCTCAGGACCTGTTCGCGAAAGACGTCGCACGCATCGTGGACCCGGCGCTCGAAGGCATCTCCACGCCCCTCACCCAGAATCAGATCGACGCGCTCGGCAGCTTCATCTTCAACGTGGGGCCCGGAAACTTTCGACGCTCGGTCCTGCCGGAGTTGAATCGCGGCGATCACGAGGGCGTCACCGCGGCGATGGCCGAGTACACGAAAGGTCGGAACCAGCGGACTGGCGAGCGCCTCACGCTCCGCGGCCTGCTGCGGAGACGGCGAGATGAGGTTGCTCTGTACAGGGCGCCCGCGGGGAGCGTGTCGCTCCTGTTCCCCGCTCGCGAATGGTCGCGTGCTGCCGGTCGGCTGTTCGCGAATGGAATCCAGTTCTTGCGCGAGAAGCCCGTATGCTTGCTCGGAACCTGCGGAAAATCGGCCTTGCCCTCGTGACCGTCGTGGCGTGCTCCACGACGGAGCACGGTGCGGCGAAGGATACGAGCATTTCGCTCGGCGGCGCCGACTCTTCGCGCGTGTCGACGCGCGAAATGATCGAAGCGCTCACGCGCGACGCGAGCGAGTCGGATCGTGAACTGACCGCGGTCGAGGATTCGATCGGGCTGTTCATGGGCGACACCGTGGCGGTGCTCCTGAAGCAGCGGCGCGCGAGCTGGGAGCAGTATCGCAAGCTGGAGTGCGACGCGATTCGTGTGGCGTTCGCGGAGGGATCCATGGCGCCGATCGCGCACCTGGAATGC
>Ga0105242_10004377_pt1 | contig 10987 bp, 12 predicted proteins | sample KBSM24metaG_FD_81521 | JGI IMG/M metagenome (GOLD analysis project Ga0105242, IMG submission 81521) | Miscanthus rhizosphere microbial communities from Kellogg Biological Station, Michigan, USA - KBS M2-4 metaG | ecosystem: Host-associated > Plants > Roots > Rhizosphere > Soil | place... | reverse complement strand
TCGAGGATGTCGGTCTTCGAAACGACGTCGCCGCGGTGACGGAGCAGGAACTCCAACAGCGCCATCTCGCGCGCCGTGAGGGGAACCTCCACCTCGCCGCGCCAGGCGCGCCGCTCGCCGGGATCGAAGCGCAGATCTCCCGCCTCCAGCACCGCCGGCCGCTCCGCCGCTCCGCGACGGATCAGGGCGTGGAGCCTGGCGACGAGCGCCACGTACGAGAAGGGCTTGGTGACGAAGTCGTCGGCGCCCGTGTCCAGCGCCTCGGCCTCGTCGAACTCGCCGTCCTTCGCGGTCAGCATCAGGATGGGCGTCCAGTTCCCCTCCTCGCGAAGGGTGGCGCACACGCGGTAGCCGTTGACCCCCGGCAGCATGATGTCGAGCACGATCGCGTCGTACGGATGCTCGCGAGCCATCCAGAGGCCATCGGTCCCGTTCGTGGCGACGTCGGTCGCGAACCCTTCCGCGTCCAAGCCCTTGCGCAGGCCTTCGGCAAGATGCTCCTCGTCCTCGACCACCAGCACGCGCACGCTTCCACCTCCTCACGCGAGGCGCCCTCATCTTCCCCCGAAGGGCTGAACACGTGCTGAACGAGACGCCTCGGTGTTCAGGGCTCGCTCAGGCCGGGAACGCGAGACTATCCGTGACCGAGCGATGCCGGATGGAAGAGGAGGACGGCGATGAGGTACCGACGGATCGTGATGGCGGCCCTGGCGATCGTGCTCGTCGTGGGGGCGGTGGGCGTGCTGACCGGGTTCAGGCGCCAGGCCGCGGCCGGCCCGACGGGAGGGATCGATCCCGCCGCATTCACCAACCCCGTTGCCAATCCCTACTTCCCCCTCAAGGTCGGGACGGTCTTGCACTACCTCGGCAGCGACGGCGGCCAGCGGTTCCGGGAGCGGCTCACGATCACCCACTGGACGAAGAAGATCCAGGGCGTCACGACGACCGTCGTGCTCGACGTGCTGCGCCGCGCGGACGACAACACGATCGCCGAGAAGACGTGGGACTGGTACGCGGACGACAACGCCGGGAACGCTTGGTACTTCGGTGAGAAGACCGCCACGTATACGAGGACGGGGAACGTGATCAGCCGGGACGGGTCGTGGCAGGCGGGGATCCACGGAGCCGTCGCCGGAACGATCATGCCCACCAACCCGCATCCCACCGACGCGTATCGGCAGGAGTTCTTCGCCGGGCATGCCGAGGATCAAGCCTGGATCGTCCAACGGACCGCGCACGTGAGCGTCCCGCACCGTCACTTGGACCACGTGGTGCGCAGCTTCGAGTGGACGCGGCTCGAACCCGGCGTGCTGTCGCTCAAGTTCTACGCGCGCGGCCTGGGGATCGTGCTGGAGCGGGACGTCGCCGGTGGGAGCGAGATCTTCCGCCTGGTGTCCGTCACGCACGTCTGAGCGGAGCGGCCCGACGGAAAGCCAGGACGAACGTGGCACCGCCACCCTCGCGGTCGCGGAGGTCCAGCGATCCCCCATGCGCCTGCATGATCCGCCTCGCGAGGAACAAGCCGATCCCGAGCCCCTCATGGGAGCGGTTGCTCGCCCACTCGACCTGCGTGAACAGCTCGAAGACCCGGTCACGCTGATCGGCAGGGATGCCGGGGCCCCGATCGGAGACCTCGAGCCGAAGCTCTTCATCGGCGCTCACAGCGCGGATCTCCACGGCGGCTTCGTTCCGGAAGTCCAGGGCGTTCTCCGTCACGAGCACGACCGCGCGTGACGCGAGCTCCTGGTGCGCCATGACCTCCGAGAGCAAGAGTTCGTCCGGGATCCGGCGGTCGATGATCCCCTCCTCGGTCGCGGCGAACTCTCCGAGCGCATCGTCGAGGATCGACCGGAGCGGGACGGCCTGCGTGGCCAGTGCCGCTTCGCGCTCGAGCGAGACCACGGCGCCGATGTTCGCGACGAGCCGCCGGAGCCTCCTCGCCGCGCGCTCGACGCCGTCCGCGAGGTCGCGCATCTCCCCGCCGGTCAGCCGCCCCTCGGAAACCGCGAGCGTGGCGGCTGTCCCCTGGATCGTCGTGATCGGCGTGAACAGCTCATGTGCGAGGATCTGCACGAGCTCGGTCTTCATCCGGTTGAGCTCGGCGAGCTCGGTGCTCAGCTCTTCGGCGCGCGCGAGCGAACGCCCCAGCTCCTGCATGACCTGACCCGTCACCTCGGGTGACAGGTTGCTCTCTCCTCGGATGCTTCCGCGCACGGCGGCGATGATCTCCTCGGGTGCGGACCCCTTGACCAGGTAGCCGATCGCACCGGCGCGGACCATCTCCGTGACCGAGGCACGATCGAAATGCGCGGACAACGCGATGATCTTGGTGCCGGGCGAGACCTCGCGGATCCCGCGGGCGGCGGCTGCGCCGCCGCCCGCGGGCATCCGGACGTCGAGCAGCGCGACGTCGGGTCGGGCGGTGGCCGCCGCCTCGACGGCGGCCACCGCATCGTTCGCGGTCCCCACGACGGTGATCGACGGGTCGCCTCCCAGCAGATCGGTGAGCGCATCGACGAGGAGCGGGAGATCGTCGGCGATCAGCACGGTGATCCGGTTCATCGATCCCTATCCCGGACGGATCCCACCGTGGGTCTCGGCGCCGTATCGCTCCTTCTCCTTGGCCAGATCCAACCCGCCGATCCGCCGGCGCGCGTCGCGTGCCGCGTCGTCCAGCAGCTCCGCTGGGACGATCCACGCGACCTCGAACTCCAGACCGTCGGGATCGGCGCCGTACAGGCTCTTCGTGGTGCCGTGGTCGCTCGCGCCCGTGAGCGCGCCGGCATCCGTGAGCACGCCCGCCAGGCGTTCGAGCTCTGCCAGCGTGTCCACCTCCCACGCGAGGTGATAGAGCCCGACGGTGGAACGGCCGGCGACCGACGGCGCCGCTTGTGACCCGATCTCGAACAACCCCAGGTCGTGATCGTTGATCGACCCCGGCGCTTGGAGGAACGCCGCGCGGAACCCCTCGGGTGCCATCGGGATCGCTCGGAACCCCATGACACCGGTGTAGAAGCGGACGCTCCGATCCAGATCGGCCACGTACAGGACCGCGTGGTTCAGTCGCGTGATGGGCATCGGGTGACACCTCCTGGTCGGTCGTCACCGTAGTCCCCAGCGCCCACCAGCGACTCCTGACGCGTCGGCGCTCGGCCCTATCCTGGAGGGCATGGATTGCCGAACCTGTGGCTCCAGCCTGCCCGACGGCGCCCGCTTCTGCCCCAGCTGCGGCGCCCTCGTGACCGGTGGAACCGCGACCGACGAACGCAAGATGGTGACGGTCCTGTTCGCCGATCTGGTGGACTCCACGGGACTGTCGCAGCGCCTGGATGCCGAGCGCGCGCGGGAGGTGCTCGGGAGGTTCTACGACGTCACGGTCGAGGAGCTCCATGCGCTCCGCGGCCGCCCCGAGAAGTTCATCGGCGACGCGGTGATGGCCGTCTTCGGACTCCCGCAGGTGCACGAGGATGACGCGCTCCGAGCGGTCCGCGCGGGGATCGCCATCAGGGAGCGCGTTCGCCGCCTCTGCGAGGAGCTCGGTCTCGCCACCCCGCTGGAGATCCGGGTCGGGATCGAATCCGGCGAGGCCGCAACGGGAACGGGCCCCGACGGGCAGCTGCTCGTGACGGGGTCGGTCGTCAACGCGGCCGCGCGGCTCCAGACGGCCGCCGAACCCGGCGAGGTGCTTGCGGGGGAGACCACGCGGACGCTCACCGAGCGGGCGGTGTCCTTCGGCGAGGAGCGGCTCGTCGAGGCGAAGGGTTTCGTCCAGCCGCTCTCGGCGTACTGCGTCGACGGGCTCAGCACGCGATCGGCCCGCCGGACGATCCCCTTCGTGGGGCGCGCCGACGAGCTCGCCATGCTCCGCCGCTCGTTCTCGCGCGTGATCGGCACGTCGCGACCGCTGCTGTTCACCCTGGTCGGCGAGCCCGGGATCGGCAAGTCGAGGCTCGCCGCCGAGTTCCTCGCGGGGTTGGATCCCGAGGGCACGGTGCTCGTCGGGCGCAGCCACTTGGGTGCGGACAGCGCCACGTTCGCCCCGGCCGCGGCGATGGTGCGCGAGGTCGCCGGCATCGAGGACGACGACCCGGCCGATGTCGCCGTGCAGCGGCTTCGCGAGCTCGTCCAGCGCGTGTGTCCGCCCGGACCGGACGCGCGCACGGTGGACCGTCTCCAGTCGTTGCTGGGACTCAACGAGCCACGCCGCGATGAGTCCGCGTTCGTCCACGACGTCCGCGCGGGCTTCCTCACCCTGATCGAGGGGCTCGCCAGCGAACGACCGGTCACCCTGCTCTTCGAGGACGCACAGACGTTCCGCCCGCAGATGCTCGATCTGATCGAACGCGTCACAGCTCGGGCGCGCCACGGCCCGGGACGGGTGCTGGTCCTCGTGGCAACCCGGACGGACCTCTTGGAGGACCGACCCACCTGGGGGACCGGCGCCGTGAACCAGGTCTGCATGCGCTTGGAGCCGCTGTCGGACGAGGAGGCGACCGAGCTCGTCCTCAAGGCCGGAGGTGATCGCGTCCGCGAGGATCAGGCGAGCGCCATCACGGGGCGGGCCGGCGGCAACCCGTTCTTCATCGTGGAGTCCACCGGCATGCTGCTGCGCGACCGGCCGACCACCGACGGTGAGCTGCTCATCCCTCCCACCGTCCAGGCGATGGTGGCCTCACGGCTGGACGGCCTGGCACCGGAACATCGCGACCTCGCCCGGCGACTCTCGGTGTACCGGTACGACTTCGATCTGGAGGAAGTGTCCGCCGTCGCGAACGCCGGGGCCGACGAGCTTCAGGAGCTGATCGACGCCGAGATCATCGTGCGCGAGGAGATCGCCGGGTCCTCGCCCCGGTGGCGGTTCCGGCACGAGGTCCTGCGCGACGTGGCGTACGCCAGCTTGCCCAAACGCGAACGGCTCCGCCTCCACACCGTGATCGCGGAACGGCTCCAGGCGCAGGGCGCCATCACCTGGGCCGCGGATCACCTCGAAGCCGCGGCGCACGCGTCGCTCGATCTCGACCAGCAGGACCGGCGGGTCCCGGAGGCGGCGGCCGACGCGTTGCTCGCCGCCGGCGATCGAACGAGGCGGCGGATGGAGAGCCGCTCCGCGATCGACTTCTACAGCCGGGCTCTCGCATTGGCCGGGCCCGAGGACACGTGGGGTGTGCGCGAGGCGCGCGCGCTGGCGGGGATCGGCGAGTCTCGGTATTGGCTCGCCGAGTACCCGGCCTCCATCGAGGCGCTCGAGCGGGCGATCCAGCTCGGGACGGAGCTCGACGACGACTGGACCCTCGCCCTCGCGCTCCGGTTCCGAGGCGACCTCGCGATCAACGTCGACGCCGACCTCGAGGCCAGCGAACAGCTCCTCGCGCGCTCGGTCGCCGCGGCCGAGCGACTCGGCGAGCCGTGGGCGATCGCTCGTTCGTTGCTCTTCTCCGGATGGGTGCCGTGGACGCGCGACCGGTTCGAGGATGCGGAGCCGATCTGGCGGCGCGCGCTCCAGATCGCGCGCGACGGCGAGGACCGCTGGGCGGAGGTGCGCGCCCTCACGTCGTTGTCCATCAACCATTCGCAGATGGGCGACGAGGCCGAGGCGCTCACGTTGATCCAGGAAGCCCAGCAGCTGGCGGATCGGATCGGCGATCAGTTCAGCGTCGCCGTCACCACCACCCAGCGCGCGCGCGTCGACGCGGACCTGGGCCGGTTCGACGACGCGATCCGCCAGCTCGACGTGTCCGTCGGTATCTTCGGCGACCTCGGCGCTCGGTGGGAGCTCGCGGACGCCATGGCGGAGCGCGGGATCACGAAGCGCGAGATGGGTCTGCTGGACGAAGCGGAGGAAGATCTCGGACGCGCGATCAAGCTCTCGGAGGAGCTCGGTGAGCGGCAGTTGGCCAGCTGGACCTGGCGCGCGCTCGCGCGCGTGTCGGAGAAGCGAGGCGATCAGGACCTGGCTGCCGAGCGCTTCCGTCTGGCCGAACAGGCCGAAGCCCGGGGTCCCCAGTAGGCCGGATCAGGTCAGCGAGCCCTGGCCTTCGATCGCGGCGCGCTTGCGGCGGCGGGGCTGCACGTTCGAGGCCTCGCCGTCCACGGGGTGCTCCACCAACGCGACCACGCGCGCGGTCATGAACCGCGCCGTGCGGACCACCGTGCCGCTCCTGGTGACCTCCGAGACCTCGGTCACGCCGCGACCGGTCGAGACCTCGACGCGCCTGCCCGCTCGGGTGGCTTCGATCTCGTACGTCTGCACCCCCGTGCCGATATCGACCGCGATCTCGACCCGGTCTCCGCGCGACATGCGCCGATCGTAGGCGCGATCGGTGCGAGCGGTCCAGCGTGCTGGACCGCTCGCACCGATCAGCCCACGTGATCGATCACGCCGTACGCCCTCGCCCCCTCCGGGTCGAGGATGAAGTCGCGGTCGAGATCCTCGTGGATCCGGTCGACCGTCTGGCCGGTGTGCCGGGCCAGGATCTCTTCCATGAGCCGGCGCTGTCGCACCATCTCCTCCGCCCGGATCTTGATGTCGATCGATCGCCCCTGGCCCGTGCTGCCCCAGGGTTGGTGCAACAGCACGCGGGCGGTCGGCAGGGCGTGTCGCTTCCCGGGGGCGCCGGCGGCAAGCAGGACGGCGGCGCCGCTCGCCGCCTGCCCGATGCACCAGGTCGAGACGTCGGGCTTGAGCGCCTGCATCGTGTCGTAGATCGCGAACAGGGCCGTCACGTCCCCTCCCGGCGAGTTCACGTAGAGCGACACGTCGCGATCCGGGCCCTCGGCTTCCAGGAACAGCAGCTGCGCGATCACGAGGTTGGCGAGCTCGTCGTTCAGCTCGGAGCCGAGGAAGACCACGCGCTCGCGCAGCAGCCGCGAGTAGATGTCGAACGCTTGCTCGCCCGCGCCGGATCGCTCGACGACGGTCGGGACGCCACTGGCTCGCATGTTCGGGCCTCCTTCGTCTAGGATGGCAACCTCTTGGTTGCCGACCGTACCCGAGGAGGTGACGTTCGGCAACCGAACGGTTGCGGTACCGCCCAGAGAGTCGAGGCGAGATGTCGACCGAGGTCCACGAGGAGATCATCGAGGCGCCGCCCGAGGACGTCTGGGGGTTCATGGTCGACCCCGCGGCGCTCTCGGCTTGGTTCGGTGCGGACGCCTGGCTCGAGCCGGAGCCGGACGGCATCGTGCGGTTCCGGTTCGCCGACGGCGCGGAACGCCGCGGCCGGGTCGAGCACGTCGCACCTGTCCGCTCCCTCACCTGGCGCTGGCGAGAGCACCTGGGCGCGGGGTTCGGCAGCCGGATCGGCGAGCCAACGTTCGTCACGATCGAGCTGCGGCGCGTCCCCGGGGGCACCCGCGTGCGCATCACCGAGCGGCCGGCGTCGGCGCTCGCCGAAGCGAACCGATGACCGCACGCGATCACGACGCCGTTTTCCAAGCGCTGGCCGACCCCACACGCCGGACCCTGCTTCGCACGCTCTCGGCGTCCGGGCCTTCCACGCTCACCGAGCTCTCATCAGGCATGCCCATGTCGCGCCAGGCCGTCTCCAAGCACCTCGCGCTGTTGCAGGACGCGGGGCTCGTCGTGGCTCGGGGTGAGGTCCGCGGACGGCGCTACGAGCTCACCCCGGCCCCGCTCGCCGACGCGCTGGGGTGGATGGTCGACGTCGGCGCGGGTTGGGACGATCGGCTCGCCCGACTCAAGCGTCAGGTCGAAGCTCGGCGGCGCTAGTCATCCCGGCTCGAGCGCGGCCACGACGCGGCGGCGGATCCCCGCGACGTCCATGCCCAGCTCGCGGTCGTGTTCCGCGGCCGTTCCGTACGACGTGATGAACCGTCGGGGGACGCCGACCGACGCGAAGCGCGACGGCACGTGGCGGAGCGCATCCGCCAGCGCCGGAAGCAAGGTCCCCTCGTAGAAGGGCTCGACCGCGATCACGAGGGGATCCGGACCGGCGGCGGCCGCGACCCCGGCCGCATCGAAGGGCGCGACGCTCGCCGTGTAGAGCACGGAGACGTCCAGCCCCTCGCAGGCGGCGAGCGTCCGCGTCAGGAGCGGGCCGACGACGATCACGGTCGCGCGCGAGCCCCGCCGGACGACGTCGAGCCGTCCGCGGCCGACCTCGAAGGCCACATCGTTCTGTGCGACGCTCGCCCGGAGGTAGGTGAGCCTGCCGTCCGCGTACGTCTCGCGCAGCAAGCGATCCAGTTCGGCGGCGCACCCCGGAACGAGGACGTCCGTGTTCGGCACGGTGAGCACGACGCCCACATCTCCCGGCGAGTGGTGCGTCCCGCCCTCGGTCCCGTAGTCGTACGGAGCGCCGACGCTGGCCAGCGTGCCGCCGAGACCCTGATAGCCGAAGTCCACCTTGACCTGCTCGAACGGGCGCTCGACGAGGAACGGCGCCATCGTGTGCGCGATCGTTTGGAACCCTTCCATCGCGAAACCGGCCGCGACCCCGACGAGGGTCTGCTCCATGATCCCGATGTTGATCACACGGTTCGGCGCGATCGCGATCGCCCGTTCGAACCGATCGACGCTGATCTCGGCGAGCACGACCGCGACGTTCGGATCACGCTCGACCAGGTCGGTCGCCGTCCGCGCGAGCTGGGACCGCATGTCGATCACCATTCGCCCTCCGGGATGTCCGCGACGACGGCGTTCGGCCGTTCGGTCGGTCGCGTCGAGAGCGCGTCGAAGAGCTGCTCATGGTCGTGCCCGTCCACGACGAGGACGTCCCACCCGAACGAACCGAGCCGCGCCTCCCACGGACCCATCGGGATCGTGGAGCTGTGGTTGTCGATCACGAGCAGCGTGAGGTTGGTCAGGTTCAGGTACGGGGCGAGCAGGACCGACTCCCAGTTCGACCCTTCGTTCAGCTCCGCGTCACCGCAGAGCACGACGACGCGCTGCTCGGTCGAGCCCCGTGCCCGGAGCCCCAACGCGGAACCGACCGCGAGCGCGAGGCCATGGCCGAGCGAGCCGGTCGACGCCTCGACGCCGGGAACCTGGTTGCGATCCGGGTGCGACCCCAGGGGGTTGCCCCACTCGAGGAAGCCGGTCAGAAGGTCCTCCGGGAAGAATCCCTTGGCGGCGAGGACCGCGTAGTAGGCGCTCGGCCCGTGACCCTTGCTGAGGATGAACCGGTCGCGAGCCTCGTCCTTCGGAGCGCTCGGGTCGACGCGCAGCACCCGGTCGTACAGCACCCAGAGCGCGTCGAGCGTCGAGGTGCTGCTCTCGTCGTGCTTCTCGTCGCCGGTCGCGAGCGCCATGAGCTCGCGGACGTGATCGAGGCCTGCTCGCGTCGTCATCGCCGGGGACGGTACAACGCACGCTGGTGGTCAGCGCGCGTGGACAGGCGCCGAGCCTCAGTAGGTGTAGATCGCGGCGACGTTGGCACCGCGCTGCGTGACGCGATCGATCCGCGCCCACGGGAAGAGGATGCGGACCTGGTCGTCCGCTTCCCGTTGCAGGACCTCGACGCCGTGCGGCGTCATCTTCACGTCGGCGGTCTCATCGAAGTTGACGGTCTTGCCGTCGATGAACGTGATCTCGCTGTGCATCTGCCCTCCCAACCGGAACCCTCAGCGTAGCCCCTCCGGGTACGGATGGCCTCGGCCGATGGTCGGTACCCTCCCGGGATGCGGTTCGCCCCGCAGGACGTCGCGTTCGTTGCCGACCCGTACCCCGTGTACGAGGAGCTCCGGACCTCGGCGCCGGTCACCTACGACGCGGCGACCGATCACTGGCTGGTGACCCGGCATCGCGACGTCGACGCGCTCCTCCGTGATCGCCGGTTCGGCCGCACGTATCTCCACGCGGCATCGCACGAGGAGATGGGCCGCGAGGCGCCGCCGGCCCATCTCGCGGCGTTCTGGCAGCTGATCAACGCCGGGATCCTGGACATGGAGGGCGCCGACCACCGGCGTGTCCGCCGCCTGGTCTCGAAGGCGTTCACCCCTGGCTTCGTCGAGGGCCTCCGGCCGCGGGTCGAGGGGATCGTGGGGGATCTCGCCGGCGCCGTCGTCGGCGCCGGCGAGGTCGACCTCCTCCCGACGATCGCCGAGCCGCTGCCGGTCACCGTGATCGCGGAGATGCTGGGCGTCCCCGATGGGGACCGAAACCTGCTGCGTCCGTGGTCCGCGGACATCTGCCGGATGTACGAGCTCGATCCTTCGGCAGAAGCGGAGGCCGCCGCGGTGCGCGCGAGCCTCGAGTTCTCGGACTACCTGCGCGCGCTCGCACGCGAGCGCGCGCAACACCCCGGCGACGATCTGATCTCCGAGCTGGTCCAGGTCGTGGACGAGGGTGAACGACTCACGGAGGACGAGCTCGTCGGGACCTGCGTGCTGCTGCTCAACGCCGGACACGAAGCCACCGTGAACGCCACGCTCCTCGGCTGGTGGACGCTCTTCCGCCACCCCGACCAGCTACAGCAGCTCCGTGCCGAGCACGCTCTCATCCCCACGGCGGTCGAAGAGCTGCTGCGGTTCGACACCCCGCTGCAGTTGTTCGAGCGATGGGTCCTCGAGCCGTTCGATCTCCATGGCACGTCGATCCCGCGCGGCGCCGAGCTCGGACTCGTCTTCGGATCGGCCAACCGCGACCCGGAAGTCTTCGACCGGCCCGATCACGTGGACCTCGGGCGAACACCGAACCCGCATCTGAGCTTCGGCGCCGGGATCCACTTCTGTCTCGGCGCGCCGCTCGGGCGCCTCGAACTGCAGACGTCGTTCCGAACGCTCCTCGAACGCTTCCCCCGGATGGAGCCGGTCGAGGAGCCGCGATGGAAGCCGAGTTACATCGTCCGCGGTCTCGCCGGGGTCCGCGTCCGGCTCGGCTAAGGTGCGCGACATGAGCGAGGATCGGCACGACGAGACGTACCGGCGCGGGCGCGAGCGGTTCCTCGAGATCCACGACGAGAAGGCGCTGCGGACGGTCGAGGGCCTCGGCGATCTGGGCCGGCACATCGTCGAGTTCGTCTACGGC
>Ga0105242_10004376_pt1 | contig 10987 bp, 9 predicted proteins | sample KBSM24metaG_FD_81521 | JGI IMG/M metagenome (GOLD analysis project Ga0105242, IMG submission 81521) | Miscanthus rhizosphere microbial communities from Kellogg Biological Station, Michigan, USA - KBS M2-4 metaG | ecosystem: Host-associated > Plants > Roots > Rhizosphere > Soil | place: Michigan... | reverse complement strand
GCGGCGCACTGACCGCGCCAGGATCAGATTGGCGACGTTCGAGCACGCGATGACGAACACGACTGCGGCCGCGGCGAGCAGCACGAGCAGGATCGTTCGCGCCGGCGCGGCAATCTGATTGCGGAGCGTCGTGACACTCAGCTGGACGCGGGCCTTTGCCGAATAGGCCTCGGGGTGTTCGCTCATCACGGCGGCGTGCACGGACGTGAGCTCGGCACGCGCCTCGTCGATCGACGTCCCTGGCGCGAGGCGGCCGAACAGCTCGGTCATGCGATGCGTGCGGCTCGTGACCATCGTCGCCCCGAGGTGGTGCGGGCTGGTGACCACGTTCGCGATGATCTCGGTGTCCGCCGGATACGGCACCGACGGCTCGAGCACGCCGACGACGACCGCGCTGCGCTGACCGAGGCGGATCCGTTTGCCGACGACCGTCGGATCGCTGTTCAGCGAAGTGGTCCAGAAGCGGTTGGTCAACACCGCGGCCCCCTCCGCATTCGGGCCGTCGTCCTGCGGGCCGAGCAGCCGTCCGAGCACCGGGCGAAGGCCCATCACGTCGAAGAACGAACCGCCGACCACGCCCGCCTTCACCATGCGCGGCTCGCCGCCGAGGCCGATCAGCGCGAAGTCCACGGTGGAGAAGTCGCCGATCGCGCTGACCGTCGTGGCGCGAGACTTGATGTCGATGATCTCCGGAACCGAGAAGTTGAGATTCGCCGCGCCGACGCCGGGCGCACTCTGGCGGATGTAGATGAGTCGATCCTCGTCACGGTTGACGAGCGGCCGGAGCAGCACGCCGCGGACGACGCTGAAGATCGCGGCGTTCGCGCCGATGCCGAGGGCGAGGGTGACGACGACGGTGGCGGCGAGCCCTTTTGCGCGTAACAAGGCGCGGACAGCGAAGCGAATGTCGCGTCCGAGCGCCTCGACCGATTCCCGCCAGCGATGATGCCAGACCGCGTTCATCGAATCGCGGGTGAGCGTGACGTTGCCGAACTCCTTCAAGGCGGCCAGCCTCGCCGATTCCGGATCCTCGCCCCGCTCGATGCGCTCCTTGATGCTGAGCGCCATGTGCCCGCGAATCTCGTCGTCCAGATCGTTCTGGCTTGGCCGCATTTTGTTACTCCTTGCCGGCGCGGGCTGGATTCATGACGCGGCCGATCGCGTCGACGAGCTGCGACCATCGATCCTGTTCGCGCGACAGCTGGGCCTTGCCGGCCGCCGTCAACCTGTAGAACTTCGCGCGCTGGTTGGCTTCGCTCACGCCCCACTCCGCCTTGAGCCATTCGCGTTTCACGAGACGGTGCAGGGCAGGGTAGAGCGAGCCAGTTTCGACCTTGAGCAGGTCATCGGACTGGGCGCGAATCGCCTGTCCGATGCCGTGGCCGTGTTGCGGTCCCCACTGGAGGGTCCGCAGGATGAGCATGTCGAGCGTGCCCTGCAGGAGTTCGAGGCGCCGGTCTTCCGGTTGTTTGGCCATAGTCGTAGACAGTCTACGGCTCTTAGACGTAGGCCGTCTACGGCTTGTTCCGGAGGCCGACGCTCGGCTGAAGCCTTCGCGCTACAGGTTCCGAAAGTAGTGCAGGCCTTCAGGCCTGCAGCGCTACTCGTAGTGAAGGGCCTGGACCGGATCGAGGCGGGAGGCTTTCATGGCGGGATAGACGCCGGACACCAGGCCGATGAGCACGGAGACGGAGAACGCCAGGCCGAGCGACCCGCTGCTGATGATGGTGGACCAGCCGGCGAAATTGGCGATGAGCCGTGACATCGATGCGCCCAGGAGCAGACCCATCGTGCCGCCGGCCACCGCGATCAAGGTGGTCTCCATCACGAACTGCCGGATGATGTCGGTGCGGCGCGCGCCAATCGCCCGGCGGACACCGATCTCGCGCGTGCGCTCCAGCACGCTGGCCAGCATGATGTTCATGATGCCGATGCCGCCGACCAGCAGCGAGATCGATGCCAGGGCCACCATGACGATGTCGAAGTTCCGCTTGGTCCGCTGCTGCTCGGCGAGGAGCTCGGCAGGGACGATCAGCGAATAGTCATCGGCATTCCGGTGCGAGGCGGTCAGGATTCCGCGAACCGTGGCGGCGGCGGCGAGCACGTCGGCCTCTGGCTTCAGCCGAAGATAGACGCCGTCGACCTCGTCGCGAAACTGGCTGTAGTTGTCCTCGAGCCGGAACATCGCCGCGCCTGTGGGTACGTAGAGGACGTTGTTGCGATCCTGTCCCGGCAGGCCGGCGACATCGCTTTGCGCGACCGCCTGCGCGCCGGCGACGCCGATCGTCCGATACCACTGTCCGTTGACCTTGACGAACCGTCCGAGCGGATCCGACAGCCCGAACAGCCGGACGCGTGCGGCCTCGCCGAGCACGCAGACGGGAGCCGCGTGGGCAGCCTCTTCCTGTGTGAAGAACCGGCCCGCCGCAATCTTCAGTCCGGCGATCTGCTGAAAGTTCGCGTCGACGCCGTACACAGCCGGCAATTCGCCCTGCGGCTTGGGGATGACTTGCGACGGCGTGAACCGCTTGCGGGGCGACACCATGTCGAGGCCCGGGACAGTCGCCGCCATGGCGCGGATGTCCTTGAACGTCAGGCCCGGCGACTGCTGGCGCATTTTCTGGAACGCCTGGAACTCGGTGGTTTCCCGCGCCTCGACGATCAGGTTGCGGACGCCGAGGTCCTCGATGAACGCCATGACCTGCTGTTGGGCACCCGCGCCAATCGACAGCATGGCGACGACCGCTGCCACCCCGAAGATCATCCCGAGCATGGTCAGCAGCGTGCGCAGCTTGTGCAGCAGCAGGTTGTCCACGCTGCGCCCGAGGTCGGGCAGCCACAGGACGGAGCTCATCGCGATGCGCGCTGCGGCGCTTGCGGCGGTGTCTTCGCGCGGCCGCCCGAGGGTGTATTCGGATCGACGAGCGCGACTTCCGCCGACGCTTCGATGTTTTCGACGACCGCCACGCTGTCGGTCCACGCGCGGACGCGGACCTCGTGCGCATCGAAGCTTCCGCCCGCTCGAACGTAGACCGTGGGCCGTCCGCTCACGTCGAACACGGCGGTGCGAGGGACGTAGAGCACGTTGTCGTACGCGGCGCCGGAGATGGCGATTGCCGCCGACACGCCAGGCCGCACTGAAGGGTTGCTGGTGACATCGAACGCGATGTCGAACTGACGCGTGCCTGCGTCGAAGAGGCCTCGCGAGGCGACGCCGCTCACGCTGCGGACCGTGCCGCGAAGTCTCGCATCGGGCAGCGCGTCGACGGCGACTTCGACCGTCTGTCCCGGCGCGACGTTGGCCCGATCCTGCTCCGCGAGCTTCGCGGTCACCTCGACGCGCGACGAGTCGATGACTTCCGCAATCGGCTGTCCGGCGAACGCTGCATCGCCGACGCGATAGTCGGGCATCGCGCCGCCGAAATAGATGCCGCCGAACGCCTGGAAGTTCGTGCGCACCGTGGCGACGCCGTCAAACGGCGCGCGAACGTGGAGGCTCTCGATGTTGCGCTCCGCGACCTGGACCGAGAGCTGCGCCTTGTTCCGTTTCTCGCGGACGCCGTCGCCGGATGCCTGCGTGGTCGCGCGGTGTGTCTTGACGTCGGCTTCGATCTGCGCGAGCCGCTGCTTCGCTTCGTCGAGGGTCAAGACGTTTTGCTGCGCCTTGATGGCGGTGACGAGCTCGTTGCTCAACAGGTCGAGCTCCGCGCGCCGGACGTCGTACCGCGCATGGAGCATCGCGACCTCGTCCTCCGCAACCTGCACCGCCGCCTCGGCCTCTGCCTTGACGATGTCCTGCTCGGCGAGCTGGAGGTCGAACTTCGCCTGCTCGAGATTGAACTCCTGCTCCGCCGCGTCGAACTCGACGACGACATCGCCAGACTTCACGACTTCTCCTGTCTCCGCGAGGTGGACGATCTGCAGCTGCCCGCCCATCGGCGGCGCGGCGAGTTGAACGGATCGTGACGCGCGAAGATCGCCCATCGTGTAGACCGTCACCTGGACGCGGCCGCGCTGCACGTGCGTGGTCGGCACCGCTCGGGGCAACGAACGAGACACGCCGAGACGAACGGCGGCGCCGGCGGCGATCAGCACAACGACAGCCACCGCGGCCTTCTTGATCACTTCTTCGCCGGCTCCTGATCCGGCTCTCTCAGCGCCACCCGGTCGCCCTCGCTCACACCCGACGCGATGGCGACCTGATCGCGGCCGCGCCGCAAGACCATGACGGCGCGCGACTCGAACGCCCCCCGATGATCGACGTAGACGACGGTGGCCGGCCCGCGCTGAAACACCGCGGCCGTCGGCACGACCAGGACCGACGGCAGCCGATCGAGCTCCACGCGCGCAGACGCGCTCATGCCCGAACGCAGCCGTCCATCCGCATCCGACAGCGAGACGACGACGTCGAAGTTCCGGACCGGCGGCCAGGTCGTGAAGTCGGGCTTCGCCACCACCGAGATGTCCTTCAACGTGCCGGTCAGCTCGCGGTCCGGCACCGCATCCACCCGGACGCGCACGCCGCTGCCGATCTGCACACGGCCGCGGTCGGCCTCGTCGACCCGCGCCGTCAGCTGAATCTCGCTCAGATCGGGAAGCTCCGCGATCGCTGCTCCGAACCAGGCGCGGTCGCCGCGCTTGAATTCGGGCTGGCTGCGGCTTCCCGGTCCGCCGGCGCGGAAGTTGGGGAGCAGCGAGATCGACCCTCCGATGGGCGCACGCACCTGCAGCGAGCCGATGATCCGCTCGGTGTCGCTGACGTCGTACTGAGCCTTGTCGCGCTTCTGCGTGGCGATGGCGACGTCTGCCTGCGCCGCGATCCGCTCGCCTTCGACCTTCTTCTCGAGCTCGCGGACGTGCTCCTCGGCGTTGGACACGGCGATGACGAAGTTCTCCGCGTCGATGCGGGCGCGCATCTCGTTGCCCTGGAGCTCCAGCCGCGCCCGGGCCAGCGCCTTTGCCGCTTCGTCGAGCTCGCTCCGCGCGGACGCGACCCGCCGCCGCTGCTCGGCCTCGGTCCGCTCGATCTCTGATTCGGCCTGCTTCAGCTCGGATTGCTTGGTCTCGAGAGTCCGCTGTTGAATCGTCGGATCGAAGGTGACGACTACATCGCCGGCGGCGACCTTGGCGCCGTTGACGGCGAGATCCACGATCTGGAGATCCGAACCGGCCGACGGCGCGGTCAGCACAATCGAGCGCACGGGCCGGATCTCTCCCCGCAGCTGCAGGAAATCGACGAACGTCGTTCGCGAGACCAGCGCGGTGGGCAGCGACGGAGATCCGGTATCGCGGCGAAGCGCCGCGGCCGCGCCGACCGACAACGCGACGACGGCGCCCAGCGCGACGATCGCACTGGTTTTTTTCATCGGCTGTCCTCGGCCATGTCGATTGCCGCGGCCAGGTCGGGCATCAGGTGTGGGTCGCTGCCATCGATGCTGAAGACCGCGAGGAAGGTCCGCACGCGGTTCGACATCGTGCTGATCGAACCGATTTGCGACAGCTGCTCCAGCCGGCCGTCGAAGGCGCGTCCCGGGTACGAATCGAGCGTGATCCGCGCCGCCTGACCGACGCGCAGGGCGGACACGTCCGCCTGGTTCACGCGCGCGCGCACCTGCATCGCCGACGAATCGATGACGTCCATGATGCCGAGGCCGGACCGCACCTCCTCGCCTTCCTGCACTTCCCCCATGGTCCCGTTTTTCCAGGTCGACTTCAGGACGACCATGCCGTCGATCGGCGACACGACGCGCATCTTTTCGGCGTTGCTCTCGGCGTGCTTCCACGCATTGAGCGCGCGATCGCGCTGGATTTCGAGCGCGCGGATATCCGCCACGTCCAGCTTCCGCCGCAGCTCGAACGTCTTGCGAAGCTGGCTCGCTTTGGCGCGCGCCTCGTCAAGCGACAGCCGGTTCTGCTCCGCCGTGATCGGCGGGACGATTTCGGTCTTCTGAACTTCGAGCTCCGCGCTCTTCACCGCGTTCTCGGCCGTCTTCAGCTCTGCCTCGCCGTGCGCGCTCGCAGTGAGCTGCTCACCGCGCTTGCGGTTGATCTGCTCCACGAAATCGCGGTACTCGGCCTGACGATCGTGCGCGGTTTTGATTTGTGCCTGTCGATCGAACTCGATGAGCAGTTCGCCGCGCTTGACGCGGGTCCCGGGCTTGACGAGGTGGACGATGACGAGGGTGCCCGTGCCGGACCCGGTCAGACGCGGCACGATCACCGGATGACTGCGCACCGGCTCGACCGATCCCTGCAGGCGCAGGGCGGCTCCCTTCCCAGCCACCACCGCCGGCACGGCGCCGGAAAAGGCCGCCACCCAGATGGCAAGAATGCCGATTGCGGACGCCCGCATGCTGGAATGATAGACGCCTCAGCGAGCGAAATGGATGGGCGGTCGCGCAAAAAAGGTGAGACGTGTGTCGAATCCTAGCGCGCGAGCAGGAAACCGAGCGCAGGTTGGAGCAGCGGGTGCGTTCCGACCGACGCGATCTCTGCCGCGACGAAGCCATGGCGCCAGTACAAATAGCCCCAGATGACGCCGGGCACGATGTAGCGGATACAGTCGTAGACAAGCAAACCAGGCGTAACAGGGCCGTGCGACACGGCCACCACATTGATTGAGATGTTGATCACCTGTGCGAGTACGATTCCCAGCCAGTAGGCCCCGTCGGCCGGACGGCGATCGGCGTCGTGCCACAGCGTGCCGATCATCCAGATGAGAGTCGACATCACGCACCAGCGATAGATGAGGTTCTCGTTGAACGCTCGCGGCATGAAGTACAGAAGGCGGCTGGTCAAACCGACAGTCGAAAAGATCTGCACGTAGTTCGATGACAAGTAGCCGCGGAACAGGAATCCATCGACGATGGCCACGCCGGCCGCGACGAGGGCCGCGACAAGGATCGGAAATCCGACAGGGTACTCGAGATCCTTCAGGCCAAAGCCAAGCCCCACCCGTCTCGCCGCCAGGAACCCGACAATCCCGATGACAGGCAGCGCCAGGGCACGCGCGAGCGGCGACCCATGAGTGAGGGAGTCGAACGCCAGATCGAATGGCGCCACCGCGGCGATGAGGCTTCCAACCCCGAGTGCCGTCAGCAGAGGCCTGTCGATCTCCATTGATGCGTTGCGCCGCTGGTGCATGATGGCGTGGCGGTCCTGTCGTCAGCGGACGCTCAGCACGCTCAGGATGCTGGAGAAGTCGTCGGTCCAGAGCGGCGTCGAGGCGCCGGCGACGAGCGGCTGCCATCGCCGATCGCTTGCGAGCGCGTCGAGGTCGCCGCGATTGCGGGACATCACGATCCAATGCGATTCGCTCTTGCCTTCGGGCCGGCCCGGCCCCATCGCGTCGATCTGCTGCAGCGCGGTCAGTCCCTGACTGGCGGCGAGCTGCGCCACGACGGGTGCGAGCCGCAGGTGGCGATTCGAGATGTGCATCACGAGGGCGCCGTCGGGTGCCAGGCGCGACAGATACAGCGAGAACGCCTCCTGCGTCATGAGGTGCATCGGAATCGAATCCGAGCTGAACGTCATCGAGCACCAGCAGGCTGTACGCGTGTTCGGGAACACCGGCGAGCGAGATGCGCGCGTCGCCGATTACGACGCGGCAACGGAACGATCAACGTGGAGTGAGCGACCGCACTCTGAGGCCGCACGATCGCGGAAGGCGTCCCGCCCGTCGGTGCGTGCTCGAGCGCGGTCGCTCCTGGCGCTGCGAGGTCGGAGATCTCCATGGATCGGCGCGACAAGTGTGCAAGTCGGATACCGCGACAGTACGAGCCATGGCTTCTTGAGCGTTTTGTAAAGAATTCCTCGCGTGCCGATTACAAACGGCGTAGCCGGGTGACGAAACCGTTGTTGGTGGAAACAGAGGGTACGGTGGGAGCGGGAGCGGAGGGTACGGAGGAAACGGGAACAGAGCGTACGGAGGGAACGGGAACGGAGGGGACGGAGGGAACGGGAACGGAGGGGACGGAGGGAACGGGATCACACAGAGAGACGAAGCAGCAGAGGGGAGCAGAGAAGATCGGGTGGGTCAACTCGTTCAAACGGCCGGCCCGATACGCGGGCCCGCAACCGAAAGAAGCTGCGCGAACACAAGCCATCTCGATCCAGGGCTTGTGATTCGCGCCGCTTCTTCCGGTTGCGTAGCGGCTGGCCATCCCCAAATGCCAGCCGCCGGCCGCTCAGTTGAGTCCGCCGTCTTGATTGCGTTTTCTTCGTACTGGCCGATCGCTCGAACAGCGAGATGTGCGACAAAAAAAAACTGATTTCAGAGATTTCCTCGCATTCCCGAGCGGCGCCCTGGTTGCAGTCGTGTTCGGGATGCCAATCGATCCGTCAGACTTCAACGAGATCACCGGAGGGATTCTCGCAGGCGCTATCGAGGTTCATCGCACGCTTGGACCTGGACTCCTCGAATCCATCTATGCGCCATGTCTGCAATTTGAGCTCGCCGCTCGAAACTTGCGGTTCTCAACGCAGCAGGCAGTTCCGATTGTGTATAAGCACATGGCGTTCGAGACCTGCTATCGAATTGATCTCATCGTCGAAGACAAGGTCGTGGTCGAACTGAAGTCTGCCGCGGCGCTGCTCCCGGTCCATCAGGCGCAGCTGCTCACCTACATGGCGCTGTCGGATTGTCCCGCCGGACTGTTGATCAACTTCAACGTGCCGCGCCTTGTCGACGGGGTGAAGCGTTTGATCAATCCTCGCGCTTCCGGCAGGAGTCGAAGCGGTGGCAGCGCTCGCGTCGACTGACAGATGGCCAACTCGACAGAGTAGACGACGTAAAAGACTGGCGGCCGGCGGCTGGCCGCTTCGTTCTCTGCTCGTCTCTGCTGCTCTGTTCCTCTGTGTGATCCCGTTCCCTCCGTCCCCTCCGTTGCCGTTCCCTCCGTCCCCTCTGCGACCGTCACCGAAAGAAATCGTCACGGCCTCGCCTACTCCAATAAGACCAAGCGGAACGCCATCTCGGCGAAGCCGCACGCCTGTATGGAAGAGGTGTGTGTTCCCGTTGTGCCGCTGAAGTTGCTGGGAGGAATGTACGTGAAGAAACTGTCGATCGTCGTTCTCGTCGCCATCATCGCGTGTTCGGTCGCGGGTCGCGCAGCAGCGCAGGACACGACCGGCACAATTTCCGGCCGGATTGTCGATGCGCAAGGCCTGGCCATCCCCGGCGTGACCGTCACTGCAACCGGATCGCAGGGACCCAAGGTTGCCGTCACCGACTCGGACGGCAGGTTTACTGTTCCGTTCCTCACGCCGGGAACGTACGGCGTGCGCGCGGAGCTTCAGGGCTTCAGGCCGGTGGATCAATCCGCCGTGCAACTGCGTCTCGGACAGACCGTCGAGATCCCGCTGACGATGCAGGTGGGCGGCCTGCTTGAAATGATTCAGGTGACCGCCACGCCTCCGACTGTCGATACGACCAGCACCACGATCGGCGCGAATCTCGACAGCGACACGCTGTCGCGCCTGCCGGTCGGTCGCCGCTTCAGCGACGCGCTCTACCTGGCGCCGGGCGTCAGCAGCGGCGGCAGCGTCGGCGTCGCGAATCCGTCCGTCGAGGGTTCGAGCGGGCTCGAGAATCAGTACGTCGTCGACGGCGTCAACATCACCAACGGCGGATACGGCGCGCTCGGGTCGTACTCGATCGTGTTCGGATCGCTGGGCAACGGCACGCCGTACGACTTCATGCAGGAAGTCCAGGTGAAGACCGGCGGCTACGAGGCCGAGTTCGGACAGGCGACCGGCGGCGTGATCAACGTCGTGACGAAGAGCGGCTCGAACAACGTCAGGGGCAGTGCCTTCGCGTACGCGCGTCCGAGCAGTCTCGAATCCAGCTACAACACCGTGCAGAGCGTCGACGGAACGGTGAACACGGTGGCGTCGAGACTGAGCGACGCCGGTGCAACCGTGGGCGGTCCCGTCGTGCACAACCGCGTGTTTTTCTTCGGAGCCATCGATCCGCAGTGGCAGACGAACACCTTCAGTGCCCCTCAGGGATTCCCGCTCGAGAAGCTCGGCAACGTCGATCGGGACCGCCGCCTGACGAACTACGCGGCGAAGGGCACGTGGCAGGTGAACAGCGCGCATCGCATCGACGCGTCGTTCTTCGGCGATCCGGCGACCGGCGCGCTCGGTCCTCAACGGTCCTCGTCGCTCCTCAAGGATTCGGCGTCAGGCTACAGCTCGCTGGATTACGGCGGCCACAACCAGACCGTCCACTACGACGGTGTGCTGAGCCCGCACTTTCTCGTCGACGCGTCGTACGGGCGTGCGCTCAATCGCATTCTCGAGACACCCTCGGTCAACGACTGGCTGGTCACCGACTTCCGGGTCACTCCGCGCGCGATCAGCGGCGGTCTCGGGTTCTACGAGGCGGGCAACCGCAGCGACAACTGGCAGGTCCAGGCGAAGGCGACCAACATCGTGGCGGGATACGGTCAGCACCAGATCCGCTACGGGTTCGACTTCGAGCACCTCGACTTCAGCCAGCTGCAGCAGTATTCGGGTCCGACCTTCACCGCGCCCAACGGTCAGCAAACCGCGACCGGAGCGACGGTCGACATCATTCCGGATCCGGTGTTCGGCCAGATCTATCACGTGAGCCGCGCGAGCCTGACGTCCGCGCGCGTGACCACGCAGAAGTACGGCGCGGTCTTCGTCGAGGACGAGTGGAAGATCGGCAGTTCGCTGACGATCCGGCCCGGCGTGCGGTATGAGCAGGAAAGCCTGTCCGGCACGCTTGTGCAGGGATTCGAGCTCAAGAACAACTGGGCGCCGAGAATCGGCGTCGTCTGGGATCCGACCCGCAGCGGCCGAAGCAAGGTGTTCGCGAACTACGGCCGCTACTATGCACGTGTGCCGAACGATCTGGCGGCGCGCGCGCTTTCGTCCGATTCGTCACTCACGGCCGACTACTTCGATGCGAGCCTGACGAAGCCGGTTCCGAACGGCGTCGTGACGACCAACGCGGCGACGG
>Ga0105242_10004373_pt1 | contig 10995 bp, 9 predicted proteins | sample KBSM24metaG_FD_81521 | JGI IMG/M metagenome (GOLD analysis project Ga0105242, IMG submission 81521) | Miscanthus rhizosphere microbial communities from Kellogg Biological Station, Michigan, USA - KBS M2-4 metaG | ecosystem: Host-associated > Plants > Roots > Rhizosphere > Soil | place: Michigan... | reverse complement strand
CGCCGTGGACCATCGTGCCCGCCAATTCCAAGACCCACCGCAACCTGATGATCGCCACCGTGCTGCGCGAGGTGCTGCACAAGCTCGACCTGCGCTACCCCGAGGGCGATCCGGCGCTCTCCAGGTTCAAGGTCGAATAGCGCACGGCGCGGTGCGTGCGCGGCGTGGTGGCGGCCCGGCACGGGTCCCGCCGCACAATGGCGCGCATGTTCCTGTTTCGGAGACCGCTCCCATGACCTCCCGCTTCTCCTTCTGGCGCGCCCTGGGCGCCACCGCCACCCTGGCCTACGCGGCCCTCGCCGCCCAGCCCGCCGCCGCGCAGGCACCCTCCTTCGGCATCAAGCCGCTGCTGGCCCAGGCGTCCGACGCCGCGCTCGACAAGCTCTCGCAGCCCGGCGCCTTCTCGGCCGATTCGGCCATCCGCATCGGCCTGCCGGGCGCGGCGGGCCACGGCGGCGTGGGCAAGCTGCTGGACCTGGCCCAGCAGTCGGGCCTGTCGGCCAACCTGGATGCGGCCCTGAACCGCGCCGCCGAACAGGCCGCCGCGCAGGCCAAGCCCATCTTCCGCGCCGCCATCGACCGCGCCACGCTCAACGACGCCATCGACATCGCCCGGGGCGGCAGCACCGGCGCCACCGACTACCTGCGCAAGAGCACGGGCGCGCAGGTCACCAGCCAGCTCAAGCCCCTGGTGCGCAATGCCCTGCAGGCCAGCGGCGTGCTGCAGAAGACGGCCCAGCTCTCGGCGCTGGGCTTCGACGAGGCGCGCCTCTCGGACTACGTGGCCGGCAAGACCGCCGACGGCATCTTCACCTATGTGGGCCGCGAGGAAACCCGCATGCGGCAGGACCCGATCGGCACCGGCACGCAGCTGCTCAAGGGTCTGGGTTTCTGATCCTATCGCTCAGCAGCCCTCATGGGGTCTGGGCAGGTTGCTATGGTTTTTGATGATCCACTGGGATCGTGAGGCGTTTCTCAAGGTTATGCATCCGATGCATAACCCCGAAACACTCCGGCCTTGGACAGCCGCCGGGGGCAGGCATACAGTCATCCGCCTGAACTGACTTCCTTCAAGGAACCTCCGCATGTCGAACACCCCCGACACCCTCGTCCAGCACGCCGTGCCCTCCTACCTCCAGGCCGACCACCTCGGTCCCTGGGGCAACTACCTGCAGCAGGTGGACCGCGTCACGCCGTACCTCGGCGGCCTCGCGCGCTGGGTCGAAACGCTCAAGCGCCCCAAGCGCATCCTGATCGTGGACGTGCCCATCGAGCTGGACAACGGCACCATCGCCCATTTCGAGGGCTACCGCGTGCAGCACAACCTGAGCCGCGGCCCCGGCAAGGGCGGCGTGCGCTTCCACCAGGACGTGACGCTGTCCGAAGTGATGGCGCTCTCGGCCTGGATGTCGGTGAAGAACGCGGCCGTGAACGTGCCCTACGGCGGCGCCAAGGGCGGCGTCCGCGTCGATCCCAAGAAGCTCTCCCGCGGCGAACTCGAACGCCTCACGCGCCGCTACACCAGCGAGATCGGCCTGCTGATCGGCCCCTCCAAGGACATTCCCGCGCCTGACGTGAACACCAACGGCCAGATCATGGCCTGGATGATGGACACGTACTCCATGAACGTGGGCGCCACCGCCACCGGCGTGGTCACCGGCAAGCCCGTGGATCTGGGCGGCTCGCTGGGCCGCGTCGAAGCCACCGGCCGCGGCGTCTTCACCGTGGGCGTCGAGGCCGCCAAGCTCACCGGCCTGCCCATCGAGGGCGCACGCGTCGCCGTGCAGGGCTTCGGCAACGTGGGCGGCATCGCCGGCAAGCTCTTCGCCGAGGCGGGCGCCAAGGTCGTCGCCGTGCAGGACCACACCGGCACCATCTTCAACAAGGACGGCCTGGCCGTGCCGGCGCTGCTGGCGTATGTGCGGCACACCGGCGGCGTGGGCGGCTTCGCCGGCGCCGAGACCATCGCCAACGAAGACTTCTGGAGCGTGGACTGCGAGATCCTGATCCCGGCCGCGCTGGAGAACCAGATCACCAAGGACAACGCCGGCAAGATCAAGGCCAAGCTGGTGATCGAAGGCGCCAACGGCCCCACCACCACCGAGGCCGACGACATCCTGGCCGACAAGGGCGTGCTGGTGCTGCCCGACGTGATCGCCAACGCCGGCGGCGTGACGGTCAGCTACTTCGAATGGGTGCAGGACTTCTCCAGCTTCTTCTGGAGCGAGGACGAGATCAACGCCCGCCTGGTGCGCATCATGCAGGAGGCCTTCGCCGGCATCTGGCATGTGGCGCAGGAACACAAGGTGACGCTGCGCACCGCCACCTTCATCGTGGCCTGCCAGCGCATCCTGAGCGCCCGCGAAATGCGCGGCCTCTATCCCTGATGGATTGACGTCGGCGAACCCGACAGCGAACCCCTGCCGCGCGCGCCCATCCGGCCCGCCCGGCAGCCAGAAGCCGCCAGCGCCCTACCCGGGCCCTGGCGGTTTGTCGTTGTGCGGGTGCGGCGGCAGCCGCTCGCCCAGGCGCTGCGCTTCATCCGCAGGCGCCACGCGCAGCGCCATGCAGAAGGGCTGCACGCAGGCGGCCTGGCCCAGATAGGGGCAGCCGGGCGTGTCGCAGGGCGTGCCGTGGCCGCCGCGCGCGTCTTCGTCCTCGTCGGGTGGGCGCCAGCCGGCGGCCCGCAGGGCGGCCATCTGCAGCCAGGGGTCGCCCGCGCTGCGCGGGTCGCGCCCATAGACGGTGGCGGCCTGCGCGGCCAGCCAGGGCGTGACATCGAGTGCCAGCAGCGCGCTGGTGCGGGCGCCCTCCGCTCCCGGCGACTGCAGCACCAGCGCGAAGAGGCCCGAGGCCAGGGCCAGGGGCCGGCCGGCGAAGGCGGCGGACAGCGGGCCTGCGGCATTGGCGCTGGCGGCCGGTGGGGGCTGTTCCTGCAGCCACGCGGCAGGCACGCGCAATGCCACGGCCACGGGGCGCGCACCCTCGCCCGTCTGCACCGCGCCCTGCCCCACCAGCCAGGTGCGCAGCGGCGGCAGGGCCGGGTCGTCATGGGCGGCGAGCTGCGCCTCCAGCGCGGCGGACCAGGGCTGGGCGGCCACCACGCGCTGCGGCGCCTGGCCGGGCGCGGTCAGCTGGCGCACCAGCGCGTCGAGCACCTGGCGCAGCGGCGCGGGCACGCCGCCCGTGGGCCAGGGCGTGGTGCGCAGCGGGGCGGCGGCATCGGTGGCCGCTGTGGCGGGCCGACCCAGGCTGGCCAGCGGCGCCGGCGCGGGCCGCCCGTCCGATCCGCCCGCTGCGCTGCCGGTGCGGCCGGGCGCATCGCCGCCTTCCGTGCCCTGCAGGCTCTCGCGGGCCTGGGGCGAGAGGCTCACGCGGTCGGGTGCGGCGGGCTGGGGCAACGGCGGCGGGGCGATGAACTGCGGCGGCACGGCGCCGGGCTGCAGCGCGGCCGGGAACGAGGCCTCTGCCGGAGCGGCGGCAGGGGTGGCGCCGGCGGGGCGCAGCAGCATGTTCTGCCGCTGCAGCGCGGCCTCGGCCAGCGCGCGGGCGGCCGGCGCCAGGGGCGTGCGGGGCGGGTCGATGGGGGAGGCCATGCCGTGGTGCCAGGGAAGGTGCGGGGGATGCGGGCACAGTGTGGCAGAGATGCGCCGGCCATGGCGCATGGCCGGCTACCGCCGCCGGCAGGGGCGGCGGCTGGCGGGGCCTACGGGCGGCGGTGCTCAGTGCCGGCCGGGCAGCATGCGGGTGAGCACGTCGTCGCGCCGCACGCGGTGGTGGTAGAGCGCGGCGGCCACGTGCAGCAGCACCACGACCCAGGCCACGTATTTGCCGATGAAGTGGTGCACGACGTCGATGGGTGCCTCGAAGGCTTCCCAGCTCAGGCCCCAGGTGTGGCTGATCCAGCCGAACAGCGCGGACTCGTTGAAGCCGGGGATGGTGAAGAGGCCGAAGTGCGTCGGCGCGCCCGTGCCGATGTAGCCGGTGAAGGGCATCACGATCATCAGCGCGTAGAGGCCCCAGTGCGCGGCGTGGGCCAGCGCGTGTTCCAGCGGGGTGCCGGGCGGGTCCTCGGGCTGCACGCTGGACAGGCGCCAGAACAGCCGGGGCAGCACCATGAAGCCCACGATCAGGCCCAGCACCCAGTGGATGTTGAGCACCGGCAGGGACTCGTCCGAGGTGTCGTCCATGAACCAGATCACGTAATAGACGATGACATAGGCGCCGATGAAGGCGGCGGCGCTCGTCCAGTGGAAGAACTTGGCGAGGGCGCCGAAACGGGTGGGGGTGTTGGTCCACTGCATGGCGAAGGCTCCCGGATGAGGGTGGGTGGAGTGTGGGGACAAGGCGGGTCAGGAACGGGTGGCGCGCAGGCCGCCCAGGAGCCGGTCGAGCGCATCGCTGGCCTGGGCCAGGCGCTCGGCCGGGTCGCCGTCGGTCTCGGCGATCCAGAAGGAGGCTTCGGTGACCACGCCGTAGAGCATGCGGGCCATGGCGCCCGCATGCAGCGGAGCCACCGTGCCCCGGTCGATCAGGCCCTGCAGCGCGGCTTCCAACGCGGCGATGCCGACCGACTGCGCGGCCTGCGGCACGTCGCCGAAGACGGCGCGCGCGTCCTGCAGGATGATGCGGCGGATCTCGGGGTCCAGCGCCAGCTCCAGGTAGGTGCGGCAGCGGCGGCGCAGGCCCTCCCAGGGCGTGGGTGCGGCGTCGGAGACGGCCCGCAGGCGCTCGCCGACCTCGGCCTCGATCTGCTCGATGACGGCGGTCAGCAGCCCCTGCTTGCTGCCGAAGTGGTGATAGAGCGCCCCGCGCGTCAGCCCGGCCTGGGCCGTGAACTCGTCCATCGAGGTCTGGGCATAGCCCTGGCTGGCGAAGGCGCGCCGCGCCGTCGCCAGCAGGCGCGCGCGGGTGGCTTCCATGGCTTCGGCGCGCCGGGTCCGTGGCAGGGCGGGCAGCGCTGGGGTGGTGGCGGGATCGGTTGGCATACGCGGCGTATGTTAAACCGCTTTGCCGATTTCACATACGCTGCGTAGGTGAAAGGTCCACGTGCCACCAGGCGGGCAGCAGCCGACGCACCTCGGCGCGGGCGAAGCGGTCGTCGATGAGGTGGACCACGCCCTCGTCTTGCGGCGTGCGGATCACCCGCCCGGCGGCCTGCACCACCTTCTGCAGGCCGGGGTAGAGGTAGGTGTAGTCGTAGCCCGCGCCGAAGAGCTGCTCCATGCGTGCTCGGATCTGCTCGTTCACCGGGTTGATCTGCGGCAGGCCCAGGGTGGAAAGGAAGGCGCCGATCAGCCGCCGCCCAGGCAGGTCGATGCCTTCGGCGAAGGCGCCGCCCAGCACGGCGAAGCCGATGCCCTCGCTCGCATCGGTGAAGCGCTCCAGGAAGGCGCGCTGCTCGGCCTCCTGCATGCGGCGCGACTGGCTCCAGTGCGGCAGCTGCGGGTGGCGGCGCGCGAAGGCCTCGGCGACCTGGGCCAGGTAGTCGTAGCTGCTGAAGAAGGCCAGGTAGTTGCCGGGCCGCTCGGCGAACTGCCGCGCCATCAGGTCGGCGATGGGCCCGGCCGACGCGGCGCGGTGTGCGTAGCGCGTGGAGATGTGGCGCGCCACCTGCACCTGCAGCTGCCGGGCGGCGAAGGGCGAGGCTACGTCGATGGCAGCATGGTCCGGCGGCAGGCCCAGCAGGTCGGCGTGGTAATGCCCGGGCGAGAGCGTGGCCGAAAAGAGCGTGGCGGTGTGCGCGGCCGCCCAGCGCGGCGCGAGGAAGGGCGCGGGCACGATGTTGCGCACGCAGATGGTGGAGCCGCCGGGGGCGGCGCCGGCCGGGCGCTGCACGTCCACCAGCGAATGCGCGTCCAGCAGCTCGGCCATGCGCAGCAGGTGCAGCGCCTCCAGGTAGAAGGTCTGCAGCGCGCCGTCGGCCTGCTCGGGGTGCTCTGCGAAATGCTCGCCCACGGTACCGCTGCCCTGCTGCAGCGCGGCCAGCAGCGGGGGCGGAAAGCCGCCCTCCTGCACCGCGTAGGCCGCCCCCTGGGGCTGGTCCGGCGCGATGGTCTTGTCGAGCGCCACCCAGGCGCGGCGGATGCGGTCCAGCGCCTTCTTCACGGCCGGGACGCTGCGCGCGGTGGGCGACTGGCGCGCGTCGTAGAGCAGGCCGGGCGCGAGCGCCGCGGTGTACATGCCGCGCCCGCGCTCGACGAGGTTGTGCGCCTCGTCCACCAGCAGCGCCACGCGCCAGCCGTTGGCCTGCGCCAGCCCGTGCAGCAGCGCGCCGAGGTCGAAGTAGTAGTGGTAGTCGCCCACCATCACGTCGGCCCAGCGGGCCAGCTCCTGCGAGAGGTAGTAGGGGCAGACGCCGTGGGCCAGCGCCGCGGCGCGCACATGGGCCTGGTCCAGTGCCAGGGGGCCGGGCACGGGCGGCTGGGGGGCTGCCAGCGCCTGGGCGCGGGCGGCGGGCAGGCGGTCGTAGAAGCCGCGCGCCAGCGGGCAGGCGTCGCCGTGGCAGGCCTGGCCCGGGTATTCGCAGGCCTTGTCGCGGGCCACCAGCTCCAGCACGCGCAGGGGCAGCGCGCCGCCCTGCTTCGCGGGCCCCGCCATGCGGGCCAGCGCGTTCAGCGCCACCTGCCGGCCGGAGGTCTTGGCGGCCAGGAAGAAGAGCTTGTCCAGCCGCTGCCCGGGCAGGGCCCTGAGCTGTGGAAACAGCGTGCCCGCCGTCTTGCCGATGCCGGTGGGCGCCTGCGCCAGCAGGCAGCGGCCGGCGGTGGCGGCGCGATAGACGGCCTCGGCCAGCGGGCGCTGCCCAGTGCGGAAACCGCCGAACGGAAAGGCCAGCGCCGACAGCGCGGCATCGCGGGCGGCGCGGTGGGCCTGCTCCTGCGCGGCCCAGTCCGCGAAGCGGCGGCACTGCCGGTCGAAGTGGGCGCGCAGTTCGGCGGCGCTGCAGCGCTCGGCCAGCACGGTCTCCTGCTGGGTGGCGATGTCGAAATAGACCAGGGCCACCTCCAGCGTGTCCAGCTGCCGCGCCTCGCACAGCAGCCAGCCATAGACCTTGGCCTGCGCCCAGTGCAGGGCGCGGTGCGATGCGGGCTGGCGGTCGAGCCGGCCCTTGAAGGTCTTGACCTCTTCGAGCCGGCCGGCCGCGGCGTCGAAGCCGTCGGCCCGGCCGCGCACGTGCAGATGCAGGGGCTGGCCCTCGCCGGGGCCGTCGCCGTGCCAGTCGCCGGCCAGCGTCAGTTCGCGCTCGTAGCCCGCACCGCGCCGCGCCGCCACGGCGGCGTGGCCGGCGATGCCTTCGAGCGCGGTGGGCGCGGGCGTGAAGCGCAGATCCAGGTCGCCGGCCTTGGCGGTGAACTCGCACAGCTCGCGCACCGCGACGGTGTAGGTCACGCGGCGAGCCCGTCCGGCGTGCCTGGGGCGCCCGGGCCGTCGCCTGGCGCATCGCCCAGCTGTGCCTGCGCGGGCTCGTCGGGCGGGCGCAGCGGCGTGGCCTTGCCCAGTGCCATCCACACCGCGAAGGGCAGCGTGCAGCGGGCATGGCGCGCGGGGCGCAGCAGCTCGAAGCGGCGCTCGCCCGGGCCGTCGCCGTCCAGCGTGCCGTGCATCACCCAGACGCCGAACTGCTCGGGGATCTCCTCGGGCGCGGCGACGCCGGCCGGGAAGACGTAATAGCACTCCTCGCACAGCCACTGGTAGGCCTGGCGCTTTTCGGCATGGCGCAGGTCGGAGAGCAGGTCGGCGCGGCTGGCCTTGACCTCATGCACCATGGGCTGCAGGTAGGCCGGCACGCTGGTGTTGCGCACCGAGAAAAGATCGGGCCGCGCCATGCGCCAGACCTGCGCGGCGGGCGGTGGCGTGGCGGTACCGCCCTCGCCTTCGTCCTCGTCCGCCCAGAGCGTGGGCCCGGCGGGCGGCCGCGCGGGCAGGAGGGCGGCGCCCCCCGGGGCCGCCGGAGCCTCCAGCGCGGCGCGCAGGGCCAGTTCGCGCCACACGATGCGCCCGCCCGCCAGCAGATGATGGGCGAAGCGCTGCGCCAGCCGGTCGTGGGCCGACAGCGCCCGCAGGCGGCGCTGGCGCGCCAGGGCCAGCAGGGCGATTCCGGCATCGGTGAGCCGCAGCAGCTCGTGCCCTTCGCGCGTGGCGTGCTGGGCGATCAGGCCGGCGGCGAGCAGGTCGATCTCCAGCGCGTCCTTGCAGGGCCAGCCGGCGGAGCGCCAGATCTGCATGAGGCGCGTGCGGTGGGATCGGGTGGGTTGGAAGTCCGGCATGAACCACTGATGATAAAACCAGTGGATCTTTTCTGCCCATGCGCTGCCGTCCGACACGGGCGCCGCCTGGGGTGCTACGCGGCGGCGCGGATGTGCACGGTACGGTGGCGGTTGCTTTCATTGCCGTGCGCCGCACCCTGCCCTGCCCCATGCCCTTGTTCCGCTTTCCCCTGCCGACCCCGAAGCCCGCCTCGTCCACCCCGAGCCGCGCCCTGCGCCGCGCCCTCGCCGCCCTGGCCGTGTGCGCGCTGCCCGGCCTGCCGGCCCGGGCGCAGGCACCGGAGCCGCTTGCGGTTCCCGCCACCGTGGCCGCCGCAGCAGCGCCTGCTGCCGTGCCCGCGCCCTGGGTGCCGGCCCTGCAGCGCGGGCTGGAACGGGCCGCCACCCTGCCCGGCGCCACGGCCTTCGGCGTCTATGTGCGCGATCTGGACACGGGCGATGCGCTCTCGTTCCACGGCGCCGAGCGCTGGTACCTGGCCTCGTCGGTCAAGGTGCCGGTGGCGATCGCCGTGCTGCGTAGCGTGGAGCGCGGTGCCTTCACGCTCGACACGCCGCTCACGCTGCGCGAGGCCGACTATGTGGACGGCGCCGGCCCCACCAAGCGCCAGGCGGCGGGCACGCCGCTCACCGTGCGCTGGCTGCTGGAGCAGATGATCGTCTTCAGCGACAACACCGCCAGCGACATGCTGATCGAGCTGGTCGGCCTGCCCGCCGTGAACGCCGTGGCGCAGGAGGCCGCGCCCGGCGGGCTGGAGCGTATCACCACCCTGGCCGACGTGCGCCGCCATGCCTATGCGCAGCTCACGCCCGAGGCGCTGCACCTGTCCGGCCGCGACTTCCTGGAGCTCAAGGCCCAGCGCAGCGATCGCGAGGTCAGGGACACGCTGGCGCGCCTGCTGCACGTGGCGCCCGCCAGCCTGCGGCCCCTGGGCGTGGGCGAGGCCTTCGAGTCCTACTACGCCACCGGCCTCAATTCCGGCCGGCTCGACGCCTATGGCGAACTGCTGGCGCAGCTGGCGCAGGGCCGGCTGCTGAACCCCGCCCACACCCGCTACCTGCTGGGCGTGATGGAGCGCGTGCAGACCGGCCCGCAACGGATCAAGGCCGGCCTGCCCGCCGGCGTGACCTTCGCCCACAAGACCGGCACCCAGCGCGCCCGCACCTGCGATTCGGGCCTCATCACCCGGCCGGCCGATGCCCTGCACCCGCATGCCATACGCGCCATCGTCGTCGCCTGCACGCGGGGGGAGCCCTCCACCACCCGATCCGACCGCACGCTGCGGCAGATCGGCATCGCGATCTGCCAGTCCGGCCTGCTGACCCACGGGAAACCCCATGACCTACCCTGCCCCACCACGGCTGCTGCCGCGTCCACCATCGTCCACCCGCGCGCGGCTGCTCGCGCTGGCGCTGTGGACGGCGATCTGCTCGGCGGCGACGAGCCCTGACGCCGCGCTGGCCCAGCCCCAGGCCCCGGACAAGCCCGCAGCGGCTGCGGCGCAGGACGGCGCCTGGGTCGCCGCCCTGCGCCAGCAGGTCGAGCGCATCGAGAAGGCCACGCCCGGCCAGCTGGGCGTGTACGTGAAGCGGCTGGACACGGGAGAGGTCTTCGCCCACCAGGCCGACAGGCCCTGGTACCTGGCCTCGTCCGCCAAGCTGCCGATCGCCATCGCCGTGCTGCAGGAGGTGGAAGCCGGCCGCCTGCGCGAAGACCAGGAACTGGCGGTGCAGGACGGCGACAAGGTGGATGGATCGGGCGGCGTGGTCTGGCAAGACAACGGCACGCGGCACGACGTGCAGGACCTGCTGCGCCGCATGCTGATGGAAAGCGACAACACCGCCGCCAACATGCTGCTGCGCTCGGCCGGCCCCGACGCCGTGGCCCGCCGCGCGCGCAGCCTGCTGGGCCCGCGCGCCGGCCGCATCACCGATTTTTCCGAGGTGCGCTACGGCGTCTATGCCGAATTCCACCCCGACGCGCGCAAGCTCTCGCACGACGACCTGGTGCGCATCGCGGGCGCGCCGCAGGGCCCGCGTCGTGTGCAGGCCCTGGCCCGGGCGCTGGACATGCCCGAATCCCAGCTGCAGGTGCGGACCATGGACGAGGCCTATGCGCGCTTCTACCGCCGGGGCGACAACACCGCGCCGCTGGTGGACTACGGCGCCATGCTGGAGCGCCTGGTGCGCGGCCAGCTCGTGAATGCGGAGCACCAGCAGCAGCTCTACAAGGACCTGAAGTTCGACACCTACGACGCCTACCGGCTCGAAGCCGGCCTGCCGCGCACGGTGCGCTTCATCCACAAGACCGGCACGCAGTTCCAGCGCGCCTGCCACATGGGCGTGATCGATCCGCAGGACGGTGGGCGGCGCGCCATCATCGTGGCGACCTGCGCCGAGGGGCTGGACGAGCAGAAGCAGGCCGGCCGCGCCTTCGAGGCGCTGGGCCGCGCCATCACGCAGACGGCGATCAAGGCGCGGGGCTGAGCGACCGCCCTGCCCTGTTCAAGGCGATTTGGGCCGCCAGCCCTTGCGGATCAAGCGCCTTCAGCTATCGAACGGATAGCGGCTGAGCCTGCGGGCGGATCGGCCGCCCGCCGGACCATCAAATCAATGGTGGTGGCCGTGGCCGCCATGCACGTGGCGGTGGGCGATCTCATCCTGCGTGGCGGCGCGCACCTCGGTCACCTTGCCCGTGAAGCGCAGCGCGCGGCCGGCCAGCGGATGGTTG
>Ga0105242_10004372_pt1 | contig 10996 bp, 10 predicted proteins | sample KBSM24metaG_FD_81521 | JGI IMG/M metagenome (GOLD analysis project Ga0105242, IMG submission 81521) | Miscanthus rhizosphere microbial communities from Kellogg Biological Station, Michigan, USA - KBS M2-4 metaG | ecosystem: Host-associated > Plants > Roots > Rhizosphere > Soil | place... | reverse complement strand
CGATGCTAAAACCTTCCGGAGTCTCGACCACATCCGAGATGCCGCCAGGTACTAGGTTTGCGATGGCGCGCTCGATCGCCGGTAAGAGCTCCCCCTGCCGCACTAAGCCAAGACGCCCCCCGCCTGCCGCGTTCGGACCGTCAGAAAAGCGCAATGCCAAATCCTGAAAAGATTCCCCTTGCTTCAGCCGAGCCATCACTTCTCGAACCTTCTCCATCGCCTCAGCCGTATCCACCGGTGAACGGGGCCGAATGAGAATTTGGCTGAGCGTGTATTCCTCCGAAAGTGCAAACCGATCACGATGCTCCTGGAAGTACCGCTTCATGTCGGAATCCCCGACCATTACCGCGCTCCGCACATCACGATCGACAATCCTGAGCAGGATCAGCTGTTCTCTGACGTTTTTCAAGTCTGCCGGGTTCGTTTCGTCGATTGATCTCCCCTGCTGCTTCATCTGCTGAACCGCTTGCAGGACTTCTTGATCGGCCACTGAGATGCCTCGAGTCTTGGCGGCCTGAAGCTGTAACTTACGCTCTATCATCGTGGTCAGCGCCATGTATTCCATCGTCTTAAGGCGTCGTTCAAGGGCTTCGCCACGGTATTCTTTCTGAATCCGCTCCCGCTCCGGCGCGACTTCCCGTTTCATTTCTGACAACATGATGAGGTCAGAATTGACAATGGCGATGATCCCATCCTCTACCTGCGCGGCTGAAAGAAGGGACGCCTGAGCGATCAGACCCAGCGCGAAGAAGACTATATGTCTCAGCCAGCCTGATGCCATCGTGGTGAACGGACAGATCGTAATGGATGATGGATATGAGGATCTCCACCCGCCCATGGGACAGGCGGTCGTCCGACGGTGCGAGGGATTGTACACGAATTGCGTGGGAGTTGCGGTGCCTGTGCGAGAGAAATTGCGACCCGTAACGATTCAGCGCTTGCTGACATCGTCTGCGAGATAGCGGGACGCGTCGGCGAGACGGATGACTGCTTTTGCACGGATGTCGGCAATCACGCCGTCAAAGCGTCTTCGACGCTTCTCGTTGAGCAGCTCTTGTCGGAGGCGCTCCCGAACAGCCACGTCTGCTTGAATAATTTCCTTGTCGAGTGCCGTAATCTTGACCAGATAATAGCCAGAGTCCGTTTTAATCGGCGCGCTGACCATGTCCAGCTTGAGCGTATTAACGACTGCGTCGACTTCCGGGACGACCAGTCCATTGTGATAGGGACCGAGATCGCCCCCTTTTGCTTTTGTCTTCCCATCAATGGAATAACGCTGCGCAAACTTGGCGAAGTCCCCCCCCTCGTTGATCTGATGCTCTAGATCCTTCGCGGCCGAAATGTTCGGCAGCAACATCTGCCACACACGCACTTTCAGCGGCGTGAGGAGTTCGTGAGCATGCTTCTCGTAATAGGCATCCAGCTCTTCCTGTGTGAGCTCGACCTTAGCCTTGATCCGGTCCTTGAGAAGCTCGTCAAGAATCAGTTGTTCCCGATAGCGTTGGGTGCGATCACGGATGGCATCGTTTTGGTCGAGTCCCAGCTTGCGTGCTTCCTGCATCAGCAACTCGCGGGTGATGAGTTCATCGAGGAAGAGGCGTTTCCCCCCCTCTTTCTCATACCGTGCCCGAGTAGCCTCGGCTAACTCCCCCCAGCGGATATCGAATTCGGTCTGCGTGACCTGCCGGCCATTGACGAGCGCCAGCACGCCTTCCTCTGGCGGTGGTGAACAGCCCGCGAATAGGAGGCTGCCACCGATGACAACGGCAACTAGGGAGATGAATCGCACAGCGACAGCGTTCATGGATCTGATCGATAATGCAGTCATAGATGCGTGAGACCTTGTTAGCATGGTAACTGCGGAGACGTTGTTGTGTTGGTACCACAGCCTTTCAGGCTTTGCAACATTGCGGTGAGTTCTCGAAAGATGGAAGGCCAGTCTTCATGCGGCATCCGGAGTTCGAACGACAACGGAGAAAGAAAGCACAGGCGCTTCTTGTACCGCTCCATCACCTGATGAATCGCTTGGCTTGAGACTCGGTTGTTGGCATCGAGCGTGATGACTGCAGCGTGGGGCTTGAGTTCGATCGAGCTCAACCGCAAGGCCTTGGCCTGAAGTCGGATCTGCATGACTTCGAACAGTCGCTCGACGGAGTCCGGAGCCAATCCATACCGATCCTGTATTTCGCCATGGAGTAAGGCCAGATCTCCGACTTGGGTGCAGGACGACAGTCGTTTATAACAGGAAAGCCTATGGTGGGGATCGGCGACATATTCATCGGGGATAAAGGCGGACACATTGAGCCGGAGGGTGGGGTCCAGCTCCTCTTCCACCACCTGGCCCCTGAGACGCTGGACAGCCTGTTCCACCATCTGCATGTAAAGATCGAGCCCTATGGCCGCGATATGCCCCGACTGTTGTTTACCGAGGAGGTTGCCGGCCCCCCGGATTTCCATATCGGCCGCGGCGATGCGGAACCCGGCCCCTAGCTCGGTAAATTGCTGAATCGCAGTGAGGCGTTTCTGGGCATCGTCGGTCAACTGCCCCTCATCGGGGACCAGGAAGTAGGCATAGGCCTGGTCACCGCTTCGTCCCACTCGCCCCCGCAACTGATACAACTGCGCAAGGCCGAACATGTCGGCACGATTCACAAAAATCGTATTGGCATGGGGCACATCGATGCCCGATTGGATGATAGCCGAAGCGACCAGCACATCGGCCTCTCGGCGAAAGAACTTCAACATCACAGCTTCAAGCGGCTTGGCATTCATCTGCCCATGGGCCATCACGATGCGCGCATCAGGCACCAGTTGTTGGAGCCAGGCTCCCGTCTTCTCCATCGTTTCAACCCGGTTATGGACGAAATAGACCTGCCCGCCCCTCCCCAGTTCACGCAATATCGCCTCGCGGATGAGTTTGTCATTCGACCGGACAACCTGCGTACGAATCGACAAGCGGCCTGCCGGAGGAGTCTCGATGATCGTGAGGTCTCGCACGCTTGCCATGGCCAACTGTAAGGTTCGAGGAATCGGAGTTGCCGTAAGCGTCAAGACGTCAACCTGAGTGCGAAGTTGTTTCAACCGTTCTTTGTGCTTGACACCGAACCATTGTTCTTCGTCGATGATGACCAGACCAAGGTTGTGGAACCGCACATTTTTCTGGATGAGGCGATGCGTCCCGATCACGACGTCGATGCTGCCGGCCGCTACCTCGTTGAGAATGGCTTTGGCCTCCTTCGACGATTGGAATCGGGAGAGAAGGGCCACGCGCGCCGGAAACGGCGCGAACCGTTCCGAGAAATTGTCGTAATGTTGGTGAGCCAACAGAGTCGTGGGAACGAGCACCGCCACCTGGCGATTATCTTCCACTGCCTTGAAGGCAGCCCGCATGGCCACTTCCGTTTTTCCATACCCGACGTCGCCGCACACCAGCCGGTCCATCGGCTTGCTGGCCTCCATATCATGCGTAATATCCTCGATCGCTTTGAGTTGGTCCGCAGTTTCTTCGTACTCGAATGCCGCCTCGAACTCGTGATACATCGTGCTGTCGAACCCATAGGCATGGCGCGTGACGAGCTCGCGGTTGGCATAAAGGTCGACCAATTCGTGGGCCATTTCCTCGATGTCTTGTTTCACCCGCGCGGTCGTTTTGGCCCAACTGGTCCCGCCCAAACGTTCAAGCCTCGGAGCATGGCCGTCCGCCCCGCTATAACGCTGCACATGGTCCAGCCGCTCCAGTGGAACATACAACGTGTCGCCGGCGGCGAATTCCAGGATCAAATAGTCACTGTCGAAGCCCTGAACCGAAAGACGTTTGAGGCCCCGATACTTGGCGATGCCGTGTTGAACATGGACGATATAGTCGCCTACGCTGAGATCTTCCAAGGACGAAAGGAAGGTGGCAGCTTTACTCTTCGCCTGCGGCTTGTGACGAGCACCTTTGGCAAACAGCTCCTCTTCCGTCAGAACAGCCAGACGCAAGTCCGGTGCGAGGAATCCAGCAGATAAATCGCCGTGCAGGGCATAAAAAGGCGCCTTAGTCTTGTCAGCAGCGGTCCAGGCCCCAGTCGTCCACTCAATCGCTGGGACATCGTGTTCGCGCAAGAGCGCCAGCAAGCGATCGACCTGGCCGCGGCTCCTCGCGACAAGCACAACGCGGCATTCCTCCCGCAGGTGATCCATGATGGCGAGGGTTTGGCTGAAGGGCATTCCACGGGCGCCGAGGCCTGCGCTGCTTGGAGTCTGAGCAGGAAAAGCCTGGACCGGAATCCAGGACGCATCGCTCGCGGTAAGCGGTTCGAGCGCGAGCGTGGGCCAGCAGTCCGTGTGATCCATAATCTCCCGCCAGGAGAGAAACAAGCGTTCAGGTGACGGGTATGGCACATTCGTCTCCCGATCAGCGTGGCGGAGGTAGCCGTCGTCAATCTTGCTCCAGAGATCCCCACAGGCCCCCTCCAATCCGAGCGGCTGGTCCAAGACCAAGAGAGGCCTCTCGCCGAAAAAGTCGAAGAGGGTGCTCATGTCGGAGTAAAGATCGGGCGCGCGCCATTCGGCGTCTACAGGAATCGGGGCAAGGGCATCCGGTGACGTCTCCCCGCGAATATACTCACGTGCAGGAAGGACTATCGCTCGATCAACCTTCGCAGTGGATTTCTGGGTAGCGGGATCGAAGAGGCGGAGCGAATCGATGGTTTCTCCAAGAAATTCGACACGGAGCGGGTCGGCATAGGCCGTCGAGAAGACATCAACAATGCCACCTCGAACACTAAACTCGCCAGGAATTTCCACAACCGAAACCCGGCGGTAACCGAGACGGAGAAATCCTCCGATGAGGACATCTCGTTCGATCATGCTGCCCAGTTTGAAATGCAAGATCATGTCGGTGAAGATCGTAACGGGTAACAACCGTTGCATCAGAGCCGCGACGGAAGTAACCAGGCAGGTCTCTGGGGCGGTTCGGATGTGATGCAGTGTATTCATCCGACGGGCGATCAGACTAACATGGGGAGCGCTACCCTCGTAGGGCAACGTTTCCCATCTCGGGAACAAGGCGAGGGAAGAGGTTGGAGCACCGATGAGGTCATGGAAAAAATGCAGGTCATCGAAGAGACGGTCAGCTGCCTCATCCGACCCCGTGACGATCAGCCATGATCGATTCCCCAATGCGCCGACCTGAGACCGCAGAAGCATCGTGAGGGCAAACCCTGCAGTAGAGCCGTGTAAGCCGGTCAGACAGGGGCGTCCACCCTGGCTACTGAGCGCTGTGGCGAGCGGGGCCAACCACTGAGTCATCGATGGAATGGGCGTGATATTCGACACAGGCTAGGTAGATTGTGCGCGGATGCGTTGGATAAGTGAGGTGGTGGACATATTTGGCACCAGAGGAATGGCTTTCACGACTCCGCCATTCGCTTCAACGATCTCACGGCCGATGATCCGTTCCACCGGCCAGTCTCCCCCCTTCACGAGCACATCCGGTCTAAGTATGGTAATCAAGGCCAGCGGGTCCGGTTCCGTGAATACAACGACATAATCGACGCAGCCGAGCGCAGCGACCACTTCCGCCCGCTGAGAATCAGAGACAATCGGCCGATCCGGCCCCTTGTTTAGACTTCTGACTGAGGCATCGCTGTTGACGCCGACAACAAGGAGATCGCCTAGTCGCCTCGCCTCCTGCAGGTAGCGCGTATGCCCTACATGCATCAGGTCGAAGCAGCCATTCGTAAAGACGATACGCTTTTTTTGTACACGGGCTTGAGCAAGAATCGGAGTTAACTGTGTACTCGTCAGGACTTTCTCGGACATGGCCCCATCATACTTACTGTCACTCCGGATAGAAAGAGTCGATCAGTCGCTCTCATCGTTGGTAACCCCGCCCAGACCGATGATGCCGGGACCATGTCGGGCAGTCAGAGCATCCATGGCTTTGAGGGCTTTATCCCTTCGCTGGTCGTACAAACCGGGAGAAGCAGCTGTCAGTGAAGAAAGGCCAAGGCCGGCAAGCCGGTACTTGGCCTCTGGTTTGACTAGTTCATGCAAGACTTGCTTGATGCTCGGCCACATCTCTGGCTCGTAGTTGAGTGGGCGAGGGAATGATCGCTGTTTGGTGGTGATGGAAAAACGCGAGTCCTTGAGTTTCACGGTGCAGGATTCGGCAGCGAGTCCATCTTGCCGCAGGCCGTAGGCGAGCGTCTTGAGAAATCCGTGCAACAGCTGCTCAAGAAAGACTCGATCGTTCGTATCTTGTTCGAACGTCGTTTCATGGCTGAGGCTCTTCGATTCACGGTCGGCAACGACCGGATCGTGGTCGATGCCGCGGGCCAATTCTCGAATCCAATGGAGACGAGTGCCGAACAGGGACTGTAGGGCTGACTCCCATCGCGTTTCCAATAGCTCACCGATCGTTTTGAGCCCGAGTGGTTCCAAGCGTGCGGCAGTCTTGGGTCCGATACCTGGTAGGGCTCTGACCGGTCGGCCCCTAAGAAACTCCGCTTCCGTTCCTGGCGGTACGACTGCCAATCCGTCGGGTTTGTGAGAATCGGCCGCAATCTTTGCGACGGTTTTTCCCGCTGCAACACCGATCGTACAACGTAATCCCGTACTGTCAAAGATCGCTTGCTTCACGAGCAGGCCAAGGACCAGGGGGTCTGGATGAAGTATTTGAAGATTCGTCGTGTCTACGTAGAACTCATCGATACTGCTCCATTCGGTCAATGGAAACAGTCGGTCAGTCACGGCCTGCATCTGTTCATGCAGCCGACGATAGAGCGGTCGATCCGGCGGAACGAGAATGAGGTGGGGACAGAGACGAAGGGCCTCGGAGGTCGGCATGGCAGAGTGGACACCGTAGGCACGAATTGCGTAACTCGCCGCCGCGATAATTCCGCGCGGGGCCGGCCCACCGACCGCCACTGGTTTTCCGGCGAGGCTCGGGTCTTTGACAATCGCAGCTGATGCAAACATAGCGTCCACATCGCCGAACAGAATTTGGCGAGACCAGCGCATGCGTCACTCCTGGAAATGCAGATCAAAAGGTAAAGGACAATTGGTCTAGGCTCAAGGGCGGGCGTTGAGACGGCGGCATCGATTGAGGCTTGGTCCGGCCGACCGATCCCAATTCTTGTAGGGCGCCCCGACAGATGCCGCAATGGTGACGATTAGGCTGAATCGTCCGTCGCTGGCGCCGATACACGTGACCGCATTGCCGACAACGCCAGATGAATCGCGTGAATGTGAGCACTTCATTCTGTAATGAATGGTAGATGGTGATTGCCAGGGCACCGTCCCGATTCATCTCGGTCATTTTAAGGAGAAAGGCAGGTCCATGGTTCGGTCGCCGTCTCAAGATATCGTACTGCCATTGATGAATCATTTCGTGCGCCAGCGTGTTCACGATTTCCTGGACGCCATACTCGCTCGCCTGGTCGGCTTGTTGGAGCAAGGGAAGAGAGAGGCGAATTTCGCGTTTGGTCGGAGGGCGACTACGGTCATGATTCGGCCGTGACCGCGGTCCTCGACGACCCACAAACATACCGGCTGAGGAGGTCATCCTCCGGCTCCAGACGAGATCGATCGGCAGCAGTGCGCCCTCAAAATAGCGATCATTAAGCTCGCTCCACATCTTGGTCAGGTGCTGCGAGGTCACTGGGGGGGATTGGCATGGAGACATACGAAGGGAGTTACCCCAATTCTTCGTAGACTGCGGCTGCAAGCATCGGCACCATGATTTCGTGGTGGCCGATCAGAGAGTACCCTTTCCCGCCCTTCTGTGTCGGTCGACGCACGACGTTGGTGAGCGGACGGTAATGAGGCAAGAAGTCCATGTCGATGGTCGTAATGTTGCTTAAATCATGACCGAGATTACGCCCCAATGACACGGCTTTGAGGAAAACCTCCGGTAACACGACGGCAGAACCAAGATTCAAATACACGCCCCCCTCCATCTCCGACACGACGGCCGCAAGCCGTCGAAAGTCCAGCAGCGAAGTCGCTCCAGTGGCGGCTCCATCCGCAGCAGGGTGCATATGAATGATATCGGTCCCTATGGCCACATGCACGGTCACAGGAATTCCGAGCTTCGCTCCGGTCGCCAGGATGCTCGTCTCACGGTTGGGAAATTGTCCCTGGCGTCGATTGATATAGTGGCCGATCGATTCGCCAAGCCCCTCGCGATCGTCGGCTCCGCGGACGATCGCCTCATTCAGCATACGGCCGGTTTCCTCTGCCATCCCGAAGCGTCCTTCGTCGATCTCTGCGTCACTTCTTCCGAAGTGTGCCCCATCAAGGCCAGCTCGAAATCATGAATAATCCCGGCACCGTTCATGGCCACGGCCGATACAATCCTCTGCTGCATGAGATCCACCAGAATCGGACTCAATCCGACCTTGATCACATGTGCGCCGATTCCTACGATAACCGGTCGGCCTCTGCGATGGGCCTTTGCGATGGCTTTGGCCACCGCGCGTAATGTTTTCACGCCGAGGATATCCGGCAGCGAGCGATAGAATTGGCTAAAGCTGCCTCCCTGGCGCCAGGGCTTCGAAAAGTCGGCTACGCGGACCTTGCTGTACCGTTTCTTGAGCGGATAGGTCGTGAGATCCGTCACGTTGATCGGTGGGACCAGGCTCGGACTCGTGATAGGAGGCCGCTGCCGGTCAGGAGGCTTTGGCAAGGAGCTGTTCCTCGATAAGTTCACACAGGACGTGGCCTAGCGTGATATGACTTTCTTGAATGCGGGCGGTGACAATTGAGGGCACGACGAACGGATACTCGACCAGACCACCCAGTTTTCCACCGGTCCCTCCGGTCCAGCCTATGGTTGTGAGGCCACAAGCCCTCGCTGCCTCCACACCCTTTAACACATTGGGTGAATTACCACTCGTACTAATGGCAATGGCGATATCGCCTTTCTGGCCATGAGCACGAACCTGACGGGCGAAGAGTTCATCGAATCCATAATCGTTGGATATGCAAGTGATAGCGGCAATGTCGGTGGCAAGCGCTATGGCCGGCAACGGCGCTCTCTCTCGTTTATATCGGCCCACGAATTCCGCGGCAATGTGGGCTGCGTCCGTGGCACTGCCTCCGTTGCCGAAGAGCAGCACTTTGCGTCCGTCCCGGAAGGCCCCGGCCATCAGCTTCGCAACCTGGGCGATGCGGTCGGCATGCTCACGCGCAAACTGTTGCTTGATGGTCGCGCTTTCGGCAAACAGGCTGAGTATATGCTCCTTCATGGGAAGCGATTCTAGGGAAGCTGTTGCCCCCTGTCAAACGTGATTCGCGAATCGCTTAGGTCTTTTGCGGAGGGGCAATAGAGGTCTGCCGGATGGCGTTCATCGCCACCGCGATCATGGAGCCGACGTCGGAAACCGTGGCTGGCAGGATCAGCGTGTTGTTCGTCTTCGCGAGTTCGCCGAACTTCGTGATGTATTGTTCGGCTACCCGCAGCTGAACAGCCTCCTGCCCTCCCGGCATTTGAATGGTCTCTGCAACCTTGCGCAATCCCTGGGCCGTGGCCTGGGCAATGGCAAGGATGGCTGCGGCCGCTCCATCCGCCTCGTTGATCTGCTGCTGCTTCTTCGCCTCGGAAGCTTTGATGACCTGTTGCTTCTCACCTTCGGCCTGGTTGATGGCCGCGTCGCGTTCGCCCTCAGACGTGAGAATCACCGCGCGCTTTTCCCGCTCCGCACGCATCTGCTTTTCCATCGCATCCAGCACGCCCTTCGGCGGGGTGATGTTCTTGATCTCATAGCGTAGAACCTTGACGCCCCAAGGATCCGAGGCCTTGTCGAGTTCGTTCACCACCTGGATATTGATGTTGGTCCGCTCCTCGAACGTTCGATCGAGTTCGATCTTGCCGATCTCGCTCCGCAGCGTTGTCTGTCCGAGTTGGATCAAGGCGAAATTATAGTCGCTGATGCCGTACGATGCGCGCTGGGGATTGAGGACCTTGAGGTATAAAATGCCGTCTACTGACACTTGCACGTTATCGCGCGTAATGCAGATCTGTTCGGGAATGTCGATGGCCGTTTCTTTGAGCGAATGTCTATAGCGGATGCGGTCGATAAAGGGGACGAGAATATGAAACCCCGCATCCAGCGTGGCCGCATACTTGCCGAGCCGCTCGACCACATACGCGCTCTGCTGGGGTACGACCACAGCGGTCTTGGCGATCACAACCAGTACCAGCAACGCCAACAGCAGCACCACAAACAGTCCGCCGCTCATCGTTATCTCCTCCATAGTCGTTCGCTTTCCAGGCGCTCCTTACTCATTCTGCTGCAATCCACAGGGCGAGCCCCTCGACCCGTTCAACCCTGCATCGTTGGTTTTTTTTCACGAGTGCCTGCCCGGAATTATGGACAGTCCATGTGGTGCCATGCAGTTCCGCCTTGCCGATGCCGCCTGGTGCCAGGTCTTCAAGCAGGATTGCGCTTTCGCCCACCATCGAGTCCACGACCGGCATTTCCTTATCTCTGGTTTTGATCCAAGCCAACAGGGGCCCCCGAAAGATCAGTAGCGAAAGGATCGAGAGTCCTGAAAACAAGAGCCATTGGAGCCATTCCGCTTGGGCAAACCCTAGGCCGCTCAGACTCCCGATGATCAGAGCCGCCAGTCCGAAGAAGAGAATATAGAACCCCCCTGGCGTGACCATTTCGATGCCGAGGAGCACAATGCCGAGGAGCATCCAATACCACCAAATCATCGAGTTGCCTCATTCAGCGTTCGAATGGATGCGAAGGATAGAGTGTCGTAGTAAAAGTCTAAGCGCCTTTACCGAGACCGTCAAGCGGAACCCTCGTTATTCAGTGATGAATCCACTGTTCGAGAGACCGATCGCTGAACGGGAGAACGAGGGAGCCCTCGTACGAGCCGCAGCTCCTTACCCGTCCTTTCGTTTCATATTTCACAGCTGCTGTGATCGAAGTCGAGGCTTTTGCCTTGTCCTATGCTATAGTCCGCGCATCATGGCACAGGATCAACGAATCAAAGCCTT
>Ga0105242_10004370_pt1 | contig 10998 bp, 11 predicted proteins | sample KBSM24metaG_FD_81521 | JGI IMG/M metagenome (GOLD analysis project Ga0105242, IMG submission 81521) | Miscanthus rhizosphere microbial communities from Kellogg Biological Station, Michigan, USA - KBS M2-4 metaG | ecosystem: Host-associated > Plants > Roots > Rhizosphere > Soil | place... | reverse complement strand
TCGGTCTGGTTGCTGCCCTCATCGTCTCGCAGTTCCTGCCGTTCTTCGACGCGATCAACGGTCCGGCGTCCCATATCCGGGCAACGCTGCTCACGTGCACCTTGATGCTCGGTCTCGGGATCGTGGACGACACCCTGGGGATGACCGCCTTGACGAAGTTCGTCGCGCAGGTCTTCATCGCGGGCTTGCTCGTGCTGCTGGGCGTTCGGTTCAACTACTTCTACCTGCCCTTCATGGGCACCTTCGTCCTGGGCGACCTGGGCGTCATCGTGACGATCCTGTGGGCTGTCGCCGTTCCCAACGCGGTCAACCTCGTCGACGGCTTGGACGGGTTGGCCGCGGGCATGGTGGCGATCGCCGCGACCGCGTTCTTCATCTACGTGGTTCGCAGTGGTGGAACCTTCGGCCTGCCGTCGGATGCGGCGATGCTGGCCGCGATCACGTGCGGCATCTGCCTCGGCTTCCTGCCATGGAACTTCCATCCCGCGAAGATCTTCATGGGCGACGCCGGCTCGATGCTGCTCGGCATGCTCCTTGCGATCACGACGATCCTCGGGATCGGCAACAACATCACCCCACCGGGCCGCAACGACATCGTCCAGCTCGCGGGCGCGATCGCGGTGCCCATCCTGGTGCTCCTGATCCCGTTCCTCGATGTGGTGCTGGCGATCATCCGTCGGACCCGTCGCGGGGTGGGTATCGGCCACGCCGACAAGGAGCACCTGCACCACCACCTGATGGACATCGGCCACGGACACCGCCAGGCCGTGTTGCTGATGTACCTGTGGAGCGGCTTGGTATCGGGCGCCTCGCTGGCAGTGGGTCTGATCCACGGGTGGCTCCCGGTCGCGTTGATCCTGCTCGGCGCGGGCGTCCTGTTCCTGGCGACCGCCTTGCCGCGCCTCGCGCGCCGACGCGCGACCAACGGTGCACATACGTCGGGCGGGCGAAATGGGAACAGCTCGGATACGAAGCCGGGCAAGGTTTCCCGCCGGTAAGCACCCCTCGATCGGCCCGACATCCAGGCCGTGCGCCCTTCCGTATAACCCGGTGCGGGAACCCTTCGATGTTGAAGGCTGTTCAAACGAGGCTCTGGCGGGTGATAATCGCCGCCGCTCGTGGGAACATCCCGCCGCAGCGACGCAGAGGGGGTTGAGACGTGACCGAGATCGACGTGCGCCTCGAGCGCGTCTCCAAGCTGTTCGGAGACCTTGCCGCGGTGGACGATCTCTCCCTCGACATCGCCGAGGGAGAGTTCTTCAGCATGCTCGGACCGTCTGGCTGCGGCAAGACGACGACGCTGCGGATGATCGGCGGGTTCGAGGATCCCTCGCTGGGCACCGTGTACCTCGGTGGACGCGACGTCACCGACGACCCCCCCTACAAGCGCGACGTGAACACGGTGTTCCAGTCCTACGCACTCTTCCCGCACCTGAACGTCTACGAGAACGTGGCGTTCGGGTTGCGCCGCAAGAACGTGTCCTCCGATCAGGTGGAGCAACGCGTCAAGGACGCGATGCACCTGGTCGACCTGGTCGGGTTCGAGACCAGGAAGCCGCCCCAGATGTCGGGCGGCCAGCAGCAACGCGTCGCGCTCGCCCGAGCGTTGGTGAACAGCCCCAAGGTCCTGCTGCTCGACGAGCCGCTCGGCGCCCTGGACCTCAAGCTGCGCAAGAAGATGCAGCTGGAGCTCAAGCGGATCCAGCAGGAGGTCGGGATCACCTTCATCTACGTGACCCACGACCAAGAAGAGGCCATGACGATGAGTGACCGGCTCGCGGTCATGCGCCACGGCCGGATCGAGCAGCTCGGCGATCCCGAGTACGTGTATGAGAACCCCGCCACGGAGTTCGTCGCCGGTTTCCTCGGTGCCTCCAACCTTCTCGAGGGAGAGGTCAAGGAGGCCAACAATGGCATGAGCTCGGTCTTGTTGGAGCACGGCGGCACGGTCTCGGTACCGGGCTCACGGATCCCGCCGGACGCGGGATCGCGGGTGAAGGTCGGTGTCCGCCCCGAGAAGATCGAGATCACGCGCGGCGCAGCGCCATCCGGTCGCAACAGCATCGAGGGAACCGTCACGATGGCGACCTACATCGGGGTGAGCCACCAATACAAGGTATCCACGCAGGGCGGCACCGTGCTCACGGTGTACGTCCAGAACCTCGGCGCGCAGGAAGCGCCGCACCAGGGTGAGGGCGTCACCCTGTCTTGGAAGCCTGAGTACACGTTCGCGGTCACGCCCCAAGACGATCTCGACCTAGGGGAGGAAGACGAATGACCATCGACCCACAGCAGCAGCCGGGACTGTCCTCGGCGCTCGCCCGCGGCATGACGTCACGTCGGATGTCGCGCCGCAACATGATCAAGCTCGGCGGCGCCTCGGTCGGCACGCTCAGCCTGGCCTCGATCCTGGCAGCGTGTTCCAAGTCGAGCACGCCCGGGGGCTCGAACGCGGCGCCGGCGGCCAACTTCGACCCCGCGACGGCGGGCGACCACATCAACTTCTCGAACTGGCCGCTGTACATCGACAAGGCGCACGGCACGTATCCGTCGCTGGATGCGTTCACGAAGCAGTACGACATCTCTGTCACCTACAACGACGAGATCAACGACAACTCCTCGTTCATCGGAGAGATCCTGCCCCAGCTCCGGGCGGGTCAGGACACGAAGCGAGACATCATCGTCATCACGAACGGCGAGTATCTCGCGGGCCTGATCACGAACGGGTGGGCCACTGAGCTCGACGCCTCGAGGCGACCGAATTTCGACGCCAACGCCGCCTCGTGGGCGAAGAGTCCCTTCTACGACGAAGGCAACCGGTTCACGATGGCATGGCAGTCGGGGTTGACCGGCGTCGGCTACAACACCGAGCTGGCGCACAAGCCGCCGACGAAGCTCGACGATCTGATGAGCACGGACTATTTCCCGACGGGCTCGGTCGGCGTCTTGCAGTCCGACGCGCCAGACCTCGTCATGATCAACCTCGGGATCGACCCGAAGACGTCACAGCAGGCCGAGTGGGACGAGGCCGCCACGTGGCTCAAGAAGCTTCGTGACTCGGACACGTTCTACGCCGCCTACGACCAGGGCTACGTCGACGATCTCACCGCGAAGAACCTGGCCGGCACGATGGCGTGGTCGGGCGACGTCCTGTACTACAAGATCTGGGAGAACCAGCCCTTCGACTTCATCGTGCCAGAGAACGGTGCGCTGCTCTGGATCGACAACATGGTGATCCCCGCGCATTCGGCCAACCCGGCCGGCGCCCTCGAACTCATGGACTGGTTCTACAAGCCTGACATCGCGCAGATGGTGACGGAGTGGGTGCTGTACATGTCGCCGGTCCCTGCCGTGCAGGGATTGATCGATGAGCACGCGAAGAAGGAGTCGGGCAAATACGCGGACCAGCTCGCGCAGACGGCCGAGAGCCCGATGCTGTGGCCCGACCAGGCGCTGCTCGACCGCGTGTCGCTCGGCCGCAACATCACGACCGATGACGAGTCGAAGGCCTGGCACGCGACGTTCGACTCGATCTGGCAGCAATAGGCCGAGTGAGCCAGACGACGGCAGACGTCCCGGGGTTGATCCCGGAGGGGATGGAGCTTCCGCCGGCGCGGAAGGGCGAACGTGCCCTTGCGCGCCGGCGACGTCTCGCTGCCTATCTCCTCCTGTTCCCCGGTGGGCTCTACCTGGTCATCGGGTTCGTCGTGCCCCTGATCATCATCGTGATCACGTCGCTGTCCAGCGGAGGCGGCCTGTTCTCCACGGGCGGCGCGACGACGTTCACGTGGGAATTCTCGAACTACAGCACGGCCTTCTCTGAGCATTGGCAGATCTACGTCCGTTCGGTCATGTTCGCGGGGATCGCGACCGTGATCTGCATCGGGCTCGCCTATCCGATGGCGTATTGGATCGCCTTCTACGGCGGCAAATGGAAAGCAACCCTCTTCATGTTGATCCTCGTCCCCTTCTTCGTGTCGTTCGTCATCCGCACCGTGCAGTGGAACTTCATCCTGGGCACGAACGGGTTGCTCTTCGGGCCGCTGAAGAACCTGGGGCTCTTGTCGGAGGACTTCCGGGTGCTGAAGACACCGGTCGCCGTGATCGCCGGCATCACGTACAACTACATGCCGTTCGCTGCCTTGCCGCTCTATGTGGCCTTGGAGCGGATCGACCGCCGCCTCGTGGAGGCGGCGAAGGACCTCTACGCGTCGAAGCCGATGGCCTTCCGGAAGGTGGTCTTGCCGCTGTCCGTCCCGGGGATCTTCGCCGCGGTGATCTTGACGTTCGTGCCTGCGACCGGTGACTACATCAACTCGGTCATCCTCGGAGGCGGCGGGCCGGGGACGACCATGATCGGCGTGCTCATCCAGAGCTACTTCCTCGTGCAGCATGAATACCCGATCGCCGCGGCGCTGTCCGTCATCCTCATGGTGAGCATGCTGGTCCTCGCGATCGCCTACGCGCGGGTACTCGGAACCGAAGACGACACGATCGCGGCGGCTGCGGCATGAGTACGGCTGTCGCACCCGACGTCGTGTCCATCCCCGATTCGCCTGCCGTGCGGCGCCCGAAGAAGCGCTGGACGAGATTCATCTTGCCCGTGTTCACGATCGGGATGATCGTCTACCTCGCCTTCCCGGTGTTCGTGATGATCCTCTACAGCTTCAACATCGTGGAGAACCGTCAGGTGCCGGAGTTCACCTGCTGCACCCTGCACTGGTGGAGGAACATCGCGGCGATCCCAGAGTTGAACGACGCGCTCGTGACCTCGGTTGCCATCGGGCTCCTTACCGCAACCGCGGCGACGATCCTGGGGACGTTCGTGGGGTTGGTGCTCGGGCGGTACTCCTTCCGCGGGCGTGGGGCGACGAACTTCGTGATCTTCCTCGCGATCGCGGTTCCTGAGATCGTGCTCGGCTCGTCCCTGCTTGCCATGTTCGTCCAGTTGAACAGCACGAAGCCGGTAGGGCTCACGGCGGCGCTCGGGTTCGGCACGATCCTGTTCTCGCACATCGCGTTCTCGATCGCATTCGTCGCGATCACCGTTCGCGCCAGGGTGCAGGGCTTGGACCTGACGCTGGAGGAGGCCGCCCAAGATCTGTACGCCAATCCTCGTGCCGCCTTCTTCAAGGTGACGTTCCCCTTGATCCTCCCCGGGATCGTGGCGGGGTTCCTGTTGGCCTTCGTGCTGTCGCTCGATGACTTCGTCATCACGAACTTCGTGAACGGTACGAGGAACACGTTCCCGACCTGGGTGTACGGCGTGCAGAAGCTCGGCTTCCCCGTCCAGGTCAACGTCTGGGGCACCGTCCTGTTCACGGTCGGTGTCGCCATCGCCGCCATCCAGGTCGTCCGTACCCGACGTTCCGTATCCCCATCCTGACCTGCGGAGTAAGGTTCCCCACCGTGGTGCCGATACCTGCAGCGGCCGCACCAGGCGGCACGATGACGCCATGACGACAGATCCCACGATCGACCCGCGCTGGGCACATCCCTTCTCCCGCCGAACCTTCCTGCGGGGTACCGGGGGCGTGCTCGGCCTGGCGGCGTTGGCCTCCGTCCTCGCCGCGTGCTCGAAGGACCCGGTCGGGACGTTCAGCGGTCTACCGGCCGGGCGTGTCGATTTCGCGAACTGGCCCCTGTACGTCGACCGCAAGGTCGTGAAGGGTCAGGTCGTCCGTCCGTCGCTGCAGGATTTCACCCAGGAAACGGGCATCGAGGTCAACTACCGGGAGGTCATCCCCGACGCGGAGACCTTCTACCAGCAGATCCAGCCGTACATGGCGGCAGGGAAACCGACCGGGTGGGACATCGCGGTCATCACGAACGGCGGCACGTTCACCAAGATGAAGCAACTGGGCCAGTTGGTGCCGCTCCCGGCCGACAAGCGACCGAACTTCGATGCGAACGCGTCGGACGATCTGGCGAAGAACCCCACATACGATCCAGGGAACCAGTACTCGATGCCGTGGCAATCCGGCATCACCGGGATCGGTTGGGACCCCGACCTGACGGGGGGCCATCCGGTCGACACGCTCGAGAAGCTCTTCTCCGGTGATCTGCCCGGGAAGATCGGGCTCTTCAGCGACAACGTGGACCTGCCCAACACGCTGCTGCTCGCAGCCGGGATCGAGCCCGAGAGCTCGACCCCCGCCGACTGGAAGCAGGCAGCCCAGTGGCTGCGTACCAAGATCGACAAGGGCCTCCTCGTGACGTTCTTCAAGCAGAACTACCTGAACGCCCTTGCCGCAGGCGATGTCGTCGCGACGATGGCCTGGTCGGGGGACATCTACCAGGAGAACGCGCTCGGGGTTCCTGAGGGGCTGCAGTTCGCGACGCCGCATGACGGCGCGCTTCTGTGGACGGACAACATGGTGATCCCGGTCGGTGCCCAGCACCCGGTCGATGCGATCACGCTGATGGACTTCGTCTACAAGCCGGAGATCGCGGCGATGATCACCGAATGGGTCGCCTACATCACGCCGGTCCCTGCCGCTGCGCAGACGATCCTGGCTGACGCGGATGCCTCCGCGAACCCGAGCACCCAGAAAGCCCTGCGAGCGCTGGTCGACAGCCCCCTCGTCTTCCTCCCGCCGGACGAAGCCTCGACCCTGCACACCTACCGGGAGCTCACGTCGGACGAAGAGCTCAGAGCGTGGGACGAGGCCTTCGGTCGATTCATGACCTGACCGGCACCTCGACGCCGGTCTTCCCCGGAGCTTGTGAAACTTTTCACGAAGTTCCAAACAAGCCCTCTGACCTGCGGAAACGCGTTTGACGGTCCAGAAACCGACCTCCTATACTCTGTCCGCTCATGACGGACGGGCGACATGATGACGCCTGGTCTGGTCTTGGAACCGGGTGGGCGATCGTCTCGACCTTGATCGCGGGGATGCTCGCCTGGGGTCTCATCGGGTGGGGGATCGACAAGCTGGCCGGGACCAACCACGTGTTCTTGGCGACCGGGATCGTGCTAGGGGGAGCGGCAGGCGTGTACATCGTCTACCTGCGCTACGGGAAGGACGATCGTGGCGACCGTTGAGCCGGAGCGTGAGCTCGTTCGACGGGTGCTCCCGTTCGCCCCGTTGGCAGCTGCGTCCGCCTTCCTGATCGGCTGGTTCGCCGGTGGATCAGGAGCCGCCTGGTCCGCCGCCATCGCGATCGCGGTGGTTGTCGTGAACTTCGTGGCCTTCGCTCTGTCGATCGCATGGGCCGCGCGCGTGTCACCAACGATGCTCGCCGTCGTTGCCCTCGGCGGCTACCTGGTGCGACTGATCATCTTCACGATGGTGCTGGTTGGGCTGGATACCCTCGCATGGTTCTCACCGCTCGCGTTCACGCTGGCCCTCATGCCCGCCACGATCGCGCTGCTGGTCTATGAGGCGAAGTTGCTGTCCGGACGGCTGCAGGCGGACCTCTGGTCGTTCGACGGGGCACCCTCGTGATCGGGGTACTCGCCGCCACCTTCGAGCCGCCGAGCACCAAGGATTTCGTCTATCGATGCTTCGGACCCTCGGTGCGCGTCGCCGGATTCGACTTCTGCTTCAACTTCATCCTCGGTCTGGTCGTCGTGACGACACTCGTCGTCCTTGCGCTGTTCTATCTTGCGTTCCGCAAACCGACGGTCGTGCCCGGGCGCTTGCAATCCCTCATGGAACTCGGCATCGAGTTCGTCCGGGAGAACATCGCGATCCCCATGCTGGGGCAAGCGGCGGATCGCTTCATGCCCCTGCTGCTCGCGTTCTTCTTCTTCATCCTCATCGGGAACCTCTTCGAGGTCTTCCCGCTCGTGAACTTCTCCGCGAGCAGCCGGGTTGCGATCCCGCTGGCCCTGGCGCTGGTCTCCTGGGTGACGTACAACGCCGTCGGCATCCGCAAGCATGGGTTCTTCGGCTACCTCAAACACACGTGCATCATCGCCGAGGCCCCGTTCATCCTTCGGTACGGCCTGTTGATGCCGATCGAGTTCATCTCCAACATCATCGTGCGACCGATCACGCTGACCGTCCGTCTCACGGCGAACTTCGTGGCCGGCCACTTCCTGCTGGCCATCTTCTTCCTGGGAACCGTCTTCTTCCTCGAGAACGGTCCGAAGACCTGGATCCTGGTCGCTGTGTCGTTCCCGCTGTCCGTCGCCCTCGTCGGTTTCGAGATCTTCGTCGCCGCACTGCAGGCATTCATCTTCGCGATCCTCAGCGCCTCCTATATCGGGCAGGCGATGGCGGAAGAGCACTAGTCAAGGAGGCAAGGATGTTGCATCTCGTCGCGCAGGTCACCGGCAACCTCGATGGTCTCAAGACCATCGGGAAGGGCCTGGTGATCGGCCTCGCTGCGATCGGTCCCGGCATCGGTCTCGGCATCCTGATCGGGAAGTCGGTCGAGGCGATGGCTCGGCAGCCCGAGTACGCGGGACAGGTCCGCACCACGATGTTCATCGGCATCGGACTGATCGAGGCGCTCGCGCTGTTCGGCATCGCCTTCTCGTTCATCATCTAAGGAGAGGACCAGTGACTGCACTCATCGGGGTCCTCGCACAAGAGGCGTCGAGCGCCAGCGACAAGGAGAACCTGTATCCGCATGCGCCCGAGCTCATCGTGGGTCTCGCTGCGTTCGCGGTGATCTTCTACTTCATGTGGAAGTGGGTCCTGCCGCGCGCGGCGCAGCTCCTCGACGAGCGGCGGCAACAGATCCAGGGGCAGCTCGAGAACGCCGAACAGACCAGGCAACAGGCCGAGCAGGAGCTCGCCGACTACCGGGCCCAGCTCGCCAACGCGCGCGACGAAGGGAATCGGATCATCGAGGAGGCCCGCACCACCGCCGACCAGCTGCGCCGAGACCTGCAGGCCAACGCCGAGCAAGAGGCCCAGAACACCGTGGCGCGCGCCCAGGAGGAGATCCGGGCAGAGCGGGACCGCGTGTTCAACGAGCTTCGGACGCAGGTCGCCGAGATCGCCGTCGACCTGGCCGGCCGTGTCGTTGGACAGTCCCTCGACAAGCAGACGCACGAGAAGCTGATCGACGACTACATCGAGCAGGTCGCGGCGGGCGAGAAGGGCCAGAACTGAGCGACATGGAACTGCTGGACCGTCTCTTCGGCAAGGGGGATAAGGCCGTTGCCTACGCGACCGCCCTCGTCGCGGTGGCCCAGGCGGAGGGCGCGCTCACGAAGGTCGAGGACGAGCTGTTCGCGTTCGCGAAGGCCGCGGAGCAGAACCCGGCGCTCCGCGAGGCGCTCACGGATCAGGGCCTTCCCGTGGAGAATCGGCAGGCACTCGTCCGCGACATCCTCGGACGCGCACACCCGCTCACGATCACACTGCTCTCGTTCGTGATCGAGTCGGGCCGGGCTCGCGATCTCTCGAAGATCGCCGACGCCTTCGTGCAACTCGCCGCGAGCTCTCGAGAGCACGCCGTGGCCGAGATCCGGTCGGCGGTACCGTTGACCGATAAGCAGCGCGAGCGCCTGCAGAAGGCGTTGTCGAGGGCGACCGGCCGCACCGTTGAGGTCAAAGTCGTCGTCGACCCCACCGTGATCGGCGGCGTCGTCGCGCGCGTCGACGATCTCGTCTTCGATGGCTCCGTCGCGAGTCGCCTCGAGGACGCCAAGCACGCACTCAGGAGCTGACACGATGGCATCGGATCTGATCGACCCCCAGACCATCGCCGCGGCCCTCCGCAAGAACGTCGAGAGCTGGAACCCTTCCGTCGACCGGGAGGAGGTCGGCCAGGTCATCGAGACCGGTGACGGCATCGCACGCGTGGCGGGCCTGCCGAGGACGATGGCCAACGAGCTCCTCGAGTTCCCCGGCGGACTGCTCGGCGTGGCGTTCAACCTCGAGGAAGCCGAGATCGGCTGCATCATCTTCGGTGAGGCCGCCGGGATCGAGGAGGGCGATCCGGTCAAGCAGACCGGTCGCATCCTCTCCGTCCCCGTCGGCGACGGCTTCCTCGGCCGCGTGGTCGACGGCCTCGGTCGTCCGATCGACGACAAGGGGGCGATCACCGCTGACGACGAGCGTGCCCTCGAGCTGCAGGCGCCGAACGTGGTCTCCCGCCAGCCCGTGAAGGAGCCGCTGTACACCGGCATCACGGCGATCGATGCGATGACGGCGATCGGCCGGGGTCAGCGGCAGCTGATCATCGGCGACCGGCAGACCGGCAAGACCGCGGTCGCGCTCGACACGATCATCAACCAGAAGCAGTACTGGGGGACCGAGCAGGCGGTCCGCTGCATCTACGTGGCGATCGGGCAGAAGGACTCGACCGTCGCCGAGGTCGTCGACACGCTGCGCGACAACGGCGCCCTGGAGTACACGGTGGTGGTCAGCGCGGGCGCCTCGAACCCCGCCCCGTTCCAGTACGTCGCGCCATATGCGGGTGCCGCGATCGGCGCACACTGGATGGACGAGGGCAAGCACGTCTTGATCGTGTACGACGACCTGTCCAAGCAGGCGGTCGCCTATCGCGAGATCTCCCTGCTGCTGCGCCGGCCTCCCGGTCGCGAGGCCTACCCGGGCGACGTCTTCTACCTGCACTCCCGGTTGCTCGAGCGCGCGGCCAAGCTGTCCGACGAGCTCGGCGGTGGGTCGATGACCGCGCTGCCGATCATCGAGACCAAGGGTGGCGACATCTCCGCGTACATCCCGACGAACGTCATCTCCATCACCGACGGTCAGTTGTTCCTGGAGTCAGAGTTGTTCTTCTCGGGTGTGCGCCCCGCCATCAACGTCGGCGCCTCGGTCAGCCGCGTCGGCGGTGCCGCCCAGATCAAGGCGATGAAGAAGGTGGCCGGTCGGCTGCGGCTCGACCTCGCGCAGTACCGCGCGCTCGAGGCGTTCGCGCAGTTCGGTTCCGAGCTCGACAAGGCGTCCCAGCAGCAGCTCGCGCGCGGCGCCCGCGTGGTGGAGGTGCTGAAGCAGCCGCAGTACGACCCACAGCCGGTCGAGCGCGAGGTGGTCCAGGTCTACGCGGTCACGAACGGCGCGATGGATGCGT
>Ga0105242_10004366_pt1 | contig 11005 bp, 10 predicted proteins | sample KBSM24metaG_FD_81521 | JGI IMG/M metagenome (GOLD analysis project Ga0105242, IMG submission 81521) | Miscanthus rhizosphere microbial communities from Kellogg Biological Station, Michigan, USA - KBS M2-4 metaG | ecosystem: Host-associated > Plants > Roots > Rhizosphere > Soil | place... | reverse complement strand
CACGTCGAGATGATCGAGCACGCGCGCCACGATGAAGTCCACCAGCTCGTCGATGCTGGTCGGCCGATGATAGAACCCGGGGCTCGCCGGGAGCACCACCGCGCCCGCGTGCGTGAGACGCAGCATGTTCTCCAGGTGGATCGCACTGTACGGCGTCTCGCGCGGCACGAGGACCAGCTTGCGTCGCTCCTTGAGCGCCACGTCCGCCGCTCGCTCCACGAGCGAGCGCGAGGTGCCCTGGCTGATCGCGCTGATCGTCCCCATCGAGCAGGGACAGATCACCATGCCACGATTGCGCGCCGAGCCCGACGCTGGTGCGGCGCCGCGATCGTTGTCGTCGAACAGCGTGACGTTCGCATCCCACACCTTGGCGCCCACGTGGGCTCGCAGCGCATCGACGGTACCGATGTCGGTCTCCGTGCGCAGCAATCGCAGCCCATGATCGGAGACGATGAGCTGCACGCGCTGCTTCGCCTGCACGAGGGCCTCGAGCAGCCGCACGGCGTACGGTGCGCCCGAGGCGCCCGTGATCGCCATGACGATCGGCATGCCCGCCGAACCTTTCATCCGATCACCCAGTTGTGGCCCCACGCAGCGACGAGACGCCCCGCCAGCACGAATCCGAAGAACAGGAGGCTGATCACGCCGTTCATCGTGAAGAACGCCGCGTCGAGCTTCGACAGGTCGCCGGGTTTTACGAGCGAATGTTCGTACAGCAGCAGTACCGCAACGACGAGCACACCCGCCCAGTAGAGCATCATCGAGATCGGATTACCGGGATTTGCGCCGACGCCAACCAGCGCGAGCGACAGCACCGTCATCGTGTGCAGTACGCGCGACACGGCGATCGCGCCCCGCTCGCCGAGCGCCGCGGGAATCGAGTGCAGTCCGTGCGCCCGATCGAACGCGATGTCCGGCAGCGCATACAAGACGTCGAACCCTGCGCCCCACGTCACCACCGCCGTCGCGAGCACGCACAGCAGCCACCACGGATTGCTCCAGCGGCCGACCACCGCGAGATAGCCGCCCACCGGCGCGATCGACATCCCCAGCCCGAGGACGAGGTGCGCGAGCCGCGTGAACCGCTTCGTGAAGCTGTAGAAGAACACCCACGCCAGCGCGATGGGCGACAGCCAGAGGCACAGGCGATTCAGCATCCCCGCCGCGCCGACGAACACCGCCGACGCCAGCGCGACCGAGATCCACGCCTCGCGCACGCTCATCGCGCCGCGCGGCAGCTCGCGCATCCGCGTGCGCGGGTTGTGCGCGTCGTACTCGCGATCGACGATCCGGTTGAACCCCATCGCCGCGAAGCGTGCGGCGGTGAACGCCAGCACCACCCAGCCGAGCATCGCCCACGTCACCGGATGCTGGTACGACGCGATGATGACGCCGACCAGCGCGAATGGCAGCGCGAACACGGTGTGCGGCAGCTTGACGAAGCTCGCGTACGTCGAGAGCCGCGTCGTGCCGGAGAACGTCTGGCCCTCGCGCGTCTCCTCGGGAGTCGGGGACGTCGCGCTCATCGCGCCGGTATGCCCAGCGACGGCCACATCGCGTCCACCGACCGCTTCGTCGCCTCGTCCATCTCGATCACCGGCGGCCAGTCGCGCGTGAATCCCTCTTCGGGAAGCTTCCGCGTCGCGTCGATCCCCATCTTGGACCCGTACGTGAACGCTCTCGACGAATGATCGAGCACGTCCATCGGTCCCATCGTGAACCGCGTGTCGCGCTCGGGGTCGATGTTGTTGAGCGCCACCCACCACGCTTCCTGCGGATTGCGCACGTCCACCCAGTCGTCCACGATGACGAGCACTTTGGCCAGAGACATGAGCCCCTGCCCCCACATCGCGTTCATGACCTTGTACGCCTGCCCCGGATACTCCTTCCGGATGCTCACGAACACGAGGTTGTGAAAGATCCCCTCCGCGGGCATGTGGTAGTCCACGATCTCCGGGATCGTGAGCTTGAGCAGCGGCAGGAAGATCCGCTCGGTGGCGTGGCCGAGGTAGAAATCCTCCATCGGCGGACGGCCGACGATCGTCGCCGGGAAGATCGGGTTGCGGCGCATCGTCACCGCCGTGATGTGCACAGCGGGGTACAGGTCCGCGAGGGAATAAAAACCGGTGTGATCGCCGAACGGCCCCTCGGTCACGAGCGGTTCCGCCGGATCGATGTAGCCCTCGAGCACGAAGTCCGCGTCGGCCGGCACCTCGAGATCGCACGTCAACGCCTTCGCGAGCTGCACGGGCTTCCGCCGCAGGAATCCGGCGAAGATGAACTCGTCCACCGTCGGTGGAAGCGGCGCACTCGCCGAGTACATCGAAGCAGGATCGGCCCCGATGGCGATGACGACCGGCATCCGCTCACCCTTCTCGGCCATCTCGCGCCAGTGTGCCGCGCCGACCTTGTGACGCTGCCAGTGCATCGCCAGCGTGTTCTTCCCGAGCTGCTGCACGCGATACATCCCCACGTTGCGGATGCCGCGCTTCGGGTCCTTCGTGATCACCATCGGGAACGTGATGTACGGACCACCATCTTCCGGCCAGCAGGTGATGATCGGCAGCTGATCGAGATCCACCTCGTCGCCGCGCCACACGACCTCCTGGCAAGGCGGCGTGCCGGACTGCATGCGCGGCGGGAACTTCGCGACCTCCATCAGGCGCGGCAGCATCGACAGCTTCCCGAGAATCCCTTCGGGCACCTTGAGGTCCATCAGCTTGGTGATGCGATCCCCGTGGTCGTCGAGCCGCTCGACACCAAGCGACAGCGCCATCCGGCGCATCGAGCCGAACAGATTGATCCCGACCGGAAACCGCGACCGCGTGCCGTCGCGCAGGATGACGTGCTCGAACAACAGCGCCGGCCCGCCTCCCGGCTGCTTCATCACGCGATCGGCGATCTCGCACAGCTCGAGATGCGCCTTCACCGGCTGGCGGACGCGCACGAGCTCCCCAGCCGCGTCGATGGCCTGCACGAACTCATTGAGGGTGTCTAGGGACACTCATTAGCTCCGATAGGGCTGTGAGTTGGTGAGTTGGTGAGTTGGTGAGTTGGTTGCCCGCCTCAGGGGGCATTTGCTTCCCGAGGGCGCCACGAACTCACTAACTCACCAACTCACTAACTCACCGGTTTCAGTCCGACATGAATCGCCGCGATCCCGAACGTCAGCGACGTCCAGCGCACCTCGGCGAACCCCGCCTCGCTCATCCGGCGCGCGAGCGCGCCTTCCGCGGGAAAGTTCGCCACGGAGCGCGGCAGGTATTTGTACGCGGTGCGATGACCGCTGATCACGCCGCCGATGAGGGGAAGCAGGTGATGGAAGTAGAAGTGATAGAGCGTCCGGACCACCGTCGACCGCGGCGTCGTGAACTCGAGGATCACGAACCGCGCGCCTGGCGCGAGCACGCGGTACACCTCGGCGAGTCCCCGATCGAGCGACGCGACGTTGCGGATCCCGAACGCCACCGTCGCTCCCTGCACCGAGCCGTCGGCGAGCGGAAGCTGCTGCGCGTCGGCCGCGACGGGCGCGAGCACGGACGGCGGCGCCTTGCCGAGTCCCGCGCGCAGCATCGGGACGGCGAAGTCCGCGCCCAGGATGAAGCCGCGGAAGCCCGGCCGGCGGCTCAGCTCCGCGCCCACATCGAGCGTGCCCGCGCACAGATCGAGGTAGCGTCCCTCCGGCGCGTTGGTCCACGCCAGCTCCTCGAGCGCGCGGCGGCGCCAGATGCGATCGATGTTCAGGCTGAGCAGGTGATTGAGCAGGTCGTAGCGCGGCGCGATCTGCTCGAACACCGTGCGCACGTACGCGCGCTTCTCCGCGCCTCCCTCGGCCGCCGACTCTGCGACCCGCTCCTCGACATCCATGGCGTGCATCGACGAAAGTTCACCCGCGTCCAGAGCACCGGCAAGCGTGACGCTGGATTGCGCTCTGCAGCGCGGGTAGGTTCTTATGCTGTCGCGCGTGCCGCCTCGTGCGGGCCTCGCGCGCGACCCCACTCGACCAGATGCCCCACGCACTCGACCTCGCGAATCTTCCCGATGCCGACGTCGTCGCCCTCGCCCTCGAGGGCCGCGAAGCCGCGCACCGTGAGCTGATCCGGCGGTACGAGCGTCCCGTATTCTCGCTCGTGTTCCGCATGGTGCGCGACCGCGAGCTCGCCGAGGACCTGACGCAGGACACCTTCATCAAGGTGCTCTCGCATCTCGATCGGTATCGATCCGAGTTCAAGTTCTCGTCCTGGCTGTTCAAGATCGCCAACAACGTCGCGATCGATCATCTCCGGCGCCGCCAGCTCGACACCGTCAGCATGGACGGCTCGCCCCACGCCACCACCCCCGACGCCGTGATGGCGTCCGCCATCGAGCTCTCCGACCACTCGGAGTCCGCCCTCGAGGAGATGGAGGCCAAGGAGCTCGGATCCGCCATCGAGCAGGCGATCTCCCGACTGCGTCCGGAGTACCGATCGTGCATTCTGCTGCGCCACGTCGAGGGCCGGTCCTACGAGGAGATCGCGAGCACCCTGGATCTCCCCCTCGGCACCGTGAAGACCTACATCCACCGCGCCCGGCACGAGCTTCGCCGGGCGCTGGAGCATACGCGAGAGTGACCCGGGGCACAGTTCACCCCGAACCCCTTCCGGCCCGGCTCCAGAGGGCTGAAACTCAGCACCCGTGCGTCCCGTATTGGGAAACCGAGGAATCGTGAATCACAGACACCTGCTCCCCAACGAGATCGACCTTCTGGTCGACGGCGAGGCCGGATTCGGCGTCGCCCCGCTTCGCGCGCATGTCGCCGAATGCGACGAGTGTCGCGCGCGGCTCGACGATGCGCGGATCGTCGTGGACGCCCTCGAGGACCTTCCCCATTTCGCGCCGGACTCCCGTCTGGCCGATCGGGTCATGGCCCAGGTGCCGGTCTTCGTTCCGGCGCACGTGGCGGCCCGCGACTCGGTGACGCGCTGGCTCCCGCAGTCGGGACCAGCCCGCGCGGCCGCCGCAATCGTCGGCACCTCCATCGCGGGGCTACTCACCGTGGCGATGGTCTGGCTGGCGAGCCGCGGCGACGCGGCCATCTTCGCCACCAGCCTGTTCGCCGACCGGGTCCAGTCGCTGGTCATGGGCACGGCACGCGACCTGGCGTTCTCGCTCCTCGGCGAGTCGGCCGTCTCGGCCATCCAGGCGTCGGGCATGCTCGGGGTCACCCTCCTCGTCCTCGGATTCCTCGGGACGGCGGTCGGAACCATTCTGGGACTTCGGAGGCTGGCGACGGCATCGTCGCGGCGAGGCTGAGATGCGCTCGCCCCTCCGCGCCGCCATCGCATTCCTGGCCGCGCTGCTCCCCTCGGCCCTCATGGCGCAGGCGAGCAGCACCAGCGACGTCAATCAGGCTCTCCAGCAGCTCGCCAAGGGCGAGCAGATCAGCGGGCTCCCTACTGCTGATAGCGTGTCTCCCGGGCCCCGGACCGTTCCCGCCGGCGCGACCGTAAAGGGAACGATCGTGGCCCGCGGGCCCGTGGACGTCGCCGGCACCGTGGAAGGCTCCGTCGTGAGCCTCGGTGGCGATGTCACCGTCCGGCGCGGCGGTCACGTCACCGGCCACGCGCTCGCCGTCGGCGGCCGCGTACTCGCTGACAGCGGCATCGTCGACGGTGAGATGCGGTCGATGAGCTCACTGCCCTCCCCGGCGGCACCCGCGCGGGCACTCACCGACACCCGCTCGGCCGCGGAGCGGACCATCGCGGCGGTAAAAGTGGTGGCCGGCAGCTTCGCCGTGCTGCTGATCGTCGCTGTCGGCGTGCTGTTGTTCGCCGGCCCCAACCTCGCCGAGGTAGTGCAGACAGTCGAGCTCAGGTTCGCGCGAGCCTTCTGGGTCGGGCTCGCTGGTCAGGCGCTCATCCTGCCCGGCGTCGTCGTGCTCTGCATCGCGCTCGCCGTCACGGTCATCGGCGTACTGCTCATTCCCTTCGCCATCGTCGCGTACGCCATCGCCATCGCGGGCCTCGTCACGCTCGGCTTCCTCGCCGTCGCACAGCTGATCGGCTCCGCCGGTTGGCGTCGTCGCGACATGAGCGACCGGGCGCGTGTGTTCGGTTCGCTCGTCGTCGGCATCGCGATCTTTTTTGGCCTCTGGCTCGTCGCGGCGCTGCTCGTCTGGGCTCCGCTCGCGGCGACCGTGGTCCGCGCCGCCGCCATCGCCGCCTCGTGGGCGGCCCTGACTCTCGGACTCGGTGCCGCGATCCTGTCCCGCGCCGGCACGCATCGTCGTGTCGCGAGCGGCAGCCGGCCCGTCGAGCTGGCGGCCTGGCAGACCCCCACGCCGGTCACCGGCGTCGTCGCGGCTCGGCGCCCTGTCGCGGTCGCCAAGGAGGTCCCGTGAGGCTCCGCGTAGTGAGCGTGCTCGCCCTGTGCGCGCCATTGCTCACGGCCTCGGCCCAGAGTGATCTACACTGGCGCTCGCTCGATGTCTCTCGGCAGCTGCGCGACACCGCTCCGCAGCGCATCAAGGTGCAGTACGACGCCGGGCGCGTCGACGTACGCCCGACCGATGCTGCGCTGCTCTTCGGCATGCATCTCCGCTACGACGAGCTCCGCGCGTCTCCCGTGCATCGCCACGATCCGGAGCAGCGCACCACCGTCCTCGGACTCGAGTCGCGCGGCAACGCGTTCCCCGCCTCATCGAGTCGGCACGAGGACAGCGGCGAGCTTCGCCTCGAGCTTCCGCGCACGATCCCGCTCGATCTCGACATGGAGTTCGGCGGTGCGCAGGCGACGCTGGAGCTCGGAGGGCTCGCCCTGCAGTCAGCGCGTCTCGAGTTCGGCGCGGCGGAAGGCACGCTCGCCTTCACGACGTCCAACCGGATGCACATGCGCGAGCTCGAGATCAGCATCGGCGCGGCGGACTTCACCGCGCGCGGGCTCGCCAACGCCAACGCCGACCTGATCCGCGTCCGGGGCGGTGTCGGCTCCGTCGACCTCGACTTCGGCGGCACGTGGACGCGCGATCTGGAAGTATCGACGCGACTCGCCATCGGCAGTCTCACCCTCCGCGTTCCGGATGACGTGGGCCTGCGTGTCGAGGTCAGGCGCGTGGCGGCGGGCTTCGATCACGCGGGCCTGGTGAAGCGCGACGACGGCTGGTACTCCAGTAACTGGGACACCGCCCCGCACAAGCTGCACGTGCGCGCCGAGACGGTATTCGGCCAGATCGAGCTGAAGCCCTCGACGAGATAACGTCCGAGGCTGGCCCGCGCTTTGCCCGATTGGCCGATGGGGAGTCTCGTCAGCAATCGGGCGGAGTCATGGTCATCAAGGGCGTCAACGTCGTGCCGCTGGTCAAGAAGACGGTGAAGGAGGTCGGCGCGGATCGCATCCCGTCGATCGCCGCGGAGACTGCCTACTACTTCTTCTTCTCGCTCTTCCCGCTCCTGCTCTTCCTGACCCCGCTGCTCGGTCTCGTGGGGAACGGCCAGCAGCTCATGGAGTCGATGCTCAGCCGGCTGTCGAGCACGATGCCCGCCGACACGCTGGAGCTCCTGCGCCGCGTGCTCCAGGAGATCATCACCGCGAACGGCAACGCCGGCATCATGTCCCTCGGCGCATTGCTCGCGGCCTGGTCCGGCTCGAACATCTTCGGCTCGTTGATGGACGCGCTGAACATCGCGTACGACGTGAGCGAGACGCGGCCATGGTGGAAGAAGCAGCTTCTGCGCATCGGCGCCCTGTTGGTCGCCGGCGGCATCATGCTCCTCGCGACGAGCATCTTCCTCGACGGCGAGCGCATCACGCGCTGGGTCGCGACGTTGCTCGGTCTCGGCGAATCAGGCGCCGCCGCGTGGAACGTGCTCCAGGTCGTTCTCGCGCTGTGCCTTCTCGACGCCACGTGTGTCGCGCTCTACAAGCTGCTGCCCAACGTGAAGCAGCGCTGGTCGCACGTGATCGTGGCTTCGACGCTCACCACGTTCCTCTGGCTCGCCGCGACGCTCGTCTTCCGCTTCTACGTCCAGCACTTCGGCGCCTACAACAAGACCTACGGCACGATCGGCGGCGTGATCGTGCTGCTGACCTGGATGTACTACTCGATGTTCGTCCTCCTCGTCGGCGGCGAGCTCGCCTCCGAGCTCCATCACGGCACCGGCGCCATCGAGCCCACGAAGGGCGCGACGTACTACGGACGCATCGTGTCGGATTCAGGACCGGGCACACCTTCGCTGACGAAGTCCAACAGAGGTTTTTGACCTCCCGTTCGCCCTGCATTCCGGGAGGCGGTATGCCCGTCTCAGTACTTGGTACGTCGTACTACCTACTGGGACTGGCAGTCACTTAGGCAGCAGCACCACGCTGGTTCCGCGTGTGAGGCCCAACAGCGAAGACGCGCTCCCATCCCTGACCGCGACCTCCACCAATCCGCTCGAGCCCACGAGCGCGATCGCTTCGCCCGTCGCCGCGTCCGCGTACGTGCGCCGCAGCGCGAGTGTGAGGCCGGCCACCAGCACCTGACCACCGCGCATTGCGAGCAGATTCGTCACCGCGTTCCCGAAGCGATCGACGGTGATCACCTCGCCCTGCACCGCGCCGTCGTCGCGTCGCGTCGCCTCCGGTGTCCGCCGGATCACCGGACTCTCGGCGATGTCGCCGAGTGATTCGAGCGACGCGCCCTGCGCGAGCTGCGCCGCCGCCGGCGCGAACACGTCGCGGCCGTGAAAGGTCGGCGCGACACCGCTCGGGATCGCGAGCGACACGCATCGCGCATCGGCGTGCAGCAGCGCCGGCGACAGCACGCCGTTGTCCGGCCCGACGAGGAATCGCCCCTCGCTCGTTGCGGCCAGCGCGCCGCGCGCGCTGCCGACACCCGGATCGACCACGACGAGATGCACCGTGCCCGCCGGGAAGCGTCGCCAGTAGCGCGCGAGCGCGAGCCGCGCGCCGTCGATGTCGTGCGGCGCGACGTCATGCGCGACGTCGACGACGGAGGTGAGCGGCGCGAGCGACGCGAGCACGCCCTTCATCTCGCCCACGTAACCATCCGCGGTGCCGAAGTCCGTCAGCAGGGTGATCAGACGTGGCATGAATCCTCGAGGCCGATGCGGTTCGGCGCTGCGACGTGCTCCCGACCAGGCGGTTCTAATCGATCAAGGTCCGCTTCCAGCGCCCCGCGCGCCAGAGGAGCATCATCCCCACCGCGCGCAGCAGTGCGGTGATCGTGATCGTCCACCAGAGTCCCACGATCCCCCACCGCGCCGCCGCCCACGCGGCGAGTGGGATCCGGCTCGCCGTGATCGTGGTGGACGTGAGCATCGGCGGCAGCGTCGCTCCTGCCCCGCCAAGCGCACCTTCCAGCACGATCTCCGCGCAGATGCCGACCTGCGACACGGCGGCGATGCGCAGGTAGCGCGCGGCCTCGGCGATCACGGCCGGATCGCTGCTGAAGATGCTGGCGAATCGTTCGGGGAACGCCACCTCCATCGCGAACGCCAGCACGCCGAAAACCGAGCAGAAGGCGACGGAGATCCATCCCGCCTTCTCGGCACGATCGACGCGTCCCGCGCCGAGATTCTGGCCGACGATCGCCGCCGTCGCCGCGCCGCAGCCGACACCGATCATGTACAACCAGCTCTCCACACGGTGACCGATCCCCAGCGCCGCGAGCGCCGGCGTGCCGAACTGCGTCGCGGTGCGCGTGACCATCACGTAGATCAGCGAGAACACGACGCCCGTCATCGCGGTCGGAAGTCCGATGCGCAGCACGGCCCAGAGCGCGCGCATATCGGGACGTCCGAACCGCACCACGCCGCGCCGTCCGATGATCGTGAGTCCGATGAGGAAGGCGACGGCTCGCGTACAGATCGTCGCGATGGCCGCGCCAGCCACACCGAGCGACGGCACTGGTCCCCATCCGACGATGAGGATGGGATCGAGCACCAGCGTCACCGCCACCGAGGCCGCCAGGATGATGAACGGTGTGCGCGTATCGCCCGCGGCGCGGAACGCCGCGTCCACGGCGAAGAAGCCATAGATGAGCGGCGCGCCGAGCAGGTACGTCCCGAAGTACCGCGCGCCCAGCCTCGCGACCTCCGGCGGTGCGTGCATCGTCGCGAACATCGGTTGGAGCAGAGGCAAGCCGATCGCCGCGGAGAGCACGCCGAGCGCGAGCGACAGCAGCAGCGCGTCACCAGCCACGCGCGCCGCAGCATCGGCGCGCCCTTCGCCATAGCGGCGCGACGCGACCGCCGTCACGCCCACGTTCACCATCTCGGCCACGGAGATGATGAGCCAGATCCAGAACACCGCGATCGACACGGCGGCGAGTCCACTCGCGCCGATGCGCGTGCCGATCCAGAACGCGTCCACAGAGGTGAACAGCGTCATCAACAGCGACGACGCCACCGCCGGCAGCGCGATCCGCGCGATCGTGCGCGGGAGCGGGTCGGCGACGAGATGGATCGCCTCCCACTCGTTCGTGATCCCGACGGGCGCGATCCCGTCGTGCGGCTCGAGTGGAAGCGAGCCGCCTATTGCCTGTTCTGCCGGCTCAGCCGGCGCGCGCAGCTCCGGCAAGCGACGCGATCTTGCTCGCGATCGCCGTCAGCGCTTTCGCGGCCGACGAGCTCGCGTCGGAGGTGACGATCGGTGTGCCCGCTTCGCCTCCCTCCATCACGCGCGGATAGAGCGGCACCTGGCCGAGCAGCGGCAGGTCCACCGCCTTCGCCAGTCGCTCGCCTCCTCCCGAGCCGAACAACGCCGTTGGCTTCCCGCAGTGCGGGCACTCGAACCAGCTCATGTTCTCGACGATGCCGAGCACCGGGACGCCGACGCGCTGGAACATCTTCACGCCGCGCAGCGCGTCACCGACGCTCACCTCCTGCGGCGTCGTGACGATGATCGCGCCGTCCACCTGCGTCGCCTGCACGAGCGACAGCTGCGCGTCGCCGGTGCCCGGCGGCATGTCGACGACGAGATAGTCGAGCGTGCCCCACGCGACGTCCTGCAGGAACTGGTTGATGAT
>Ga0105242_10004365_pt1 | contig 11005 bp, 7 predicted proteins | sample KBSM24metaG_FD_81521 | JGI IMG/M metagenome (GOLD analysis project Ga0105242, IMG submission 81521) | Miscanthus rhizosphere microbial communities from Kellogg Biological Station, Michigan, USA - KBS M2-4 metaG | ecosystem: Host-associated > Plants > Roots > Rhizosphere > Soil | place: Michigan... | reverse complement strand
GGCGGCTTGGGCCGCGGTCGTCCCTTTGCGGATTGTCCAAGCACGGGTCTCGATATCGCCAGTCGTGATATAGGTAATGAGATCGAGGAGCGAAAATGCCTCCTTGATGAGCCGATCCAATCCGGACTCTTTTAACCCAAGGCTTTCTAAAAACTCTTTCGAATCCTTTTCATCGAGCCGGGAAATCTCTTCTTCGATCCGCGCGCAAATGGGGACCACTCGGCTCCCTTCTTTCGCTGCGTATTCGCGCACACGCTGGACGAGGGAGTTGTCGAGAGAAGGGATGTCGTTTTCGCCGACATTGCAGACGTAGAGGATTTTCTTGCGCGTCAAGAAGGGGTAGAGACGGGCCATCTCTTCTTCTTCGGGAGAGAGGAAGAAGGAGCGCATAGGGAGGTTCTGATTGAGGTGGGCGATCGTCTTTTTGAAAAATTCGACCGTCGGGAGCAGTTCCTTTTTGCCTTTTGCCTGTTTTTCCATGCGGGAGAGGGAGTTTTCGGCCATCTGAAGGTCGGAGAGGATGAGTTCCAGGGTGATCACTTCGATATCGTCGATCGGATCGACTCGGCCGGAGACGTGGATCACGTCGATGTTTTCAAAGCATCGGACAACTTGGACGATCGAGTCGGTTTCGCGGATGTGAGTGAGGAATTGGTTGCCAAGGCCTTCTCCTTTCGATGCTCCTTTGACGAGTCCCGCGATATCGACGAAACTAACCGTGGCGTAGACGATTTTTTTACTATGCGATTGTTCGGAAAGGACGCGAAGCCTGGGATCGTCTACATTGACGATGCCTAAGTTGGGATCGATCGTACAGAAGGGATAGTTTTCCGAGGGGATTTGTTTGCGCGTCAATGCATTGAATAGGGTCGATTTACCGACGTTCGGCAATCCGACGATGCCGCAGGCTAGATTCATAGTCATACATTCAGCTTTTTGATAAAAGGTGTTATATCGTGATCAGGGTTTTTAAGCAGGGCTTGAGGGATACATTCATCGAGAGTAAAAGAGCCAGATCTGAAGCGGACAAGCTCGGTGAGGTGGGCTCCGCAGCCGAGGGACTGGCCGATATCGTGAGCCAAGGAACGGATGTAGGTTCCTTTGCTGCAGTCGACGATGATTTCGAGATGGGGATAAGAGTAACAGACAAGTTGGATCGTCAAACGGACTTTGACGGGCTGTCTTTCGATGGTGATCCCTTTTCGGGCAAGGTCGTAGAGTTTTTCCCCTTGGATTTTTTTTGCAGAAAACATCGGGGGGATTTGTTGGATTTCACCTTGGAATGAAGAAAGCGCCCCTTCAACCTGCTCCAAGGCGGGAACGAAGTCGCTCTGAGCCATTACTTGACCGTCGAGGTCGTAGGAATCGGTGGCCACTCCCAAGGTCAAAGTCGCCCGGTATGATTTGTCGGATGAGAGGAATGAATCGGATTGGCGGGTGAATTCGCGCCCGATCAGCATCACCATGACTCCGGTGGCAAACGGGTCGAGAGTTCCTGCATGCCCAATCGTCCGTTCTTTTGTCAGCCGTCTCAACTGAGAGACGATCTGAAAGGAGGTCGAGCCGCGTTCCTTGTCGACTAGCAACAGTCCGTGGAGGTTCTTAGAGGGGGTTAGCATTTTAAGTTTTTAGCGGTTTTGGGTTCGTTTAAGCCGATTTTCAATTGAAAATTGAGGGTCAATTTAGTGTTCCTTATAATCCAAAAAAGCGAGGAAGCAATCTTTACGGTACACTCCCTAGGATTCATGAGGGCGGGAGAGTCGCTCTTTTTCAATATCGTCGAGGATCTTTTGGATCTTCATGTATTCTTCAGCCCCGGTATCGAGCTTGAAGACAAGGTTCGGGAAATACCGGAGTTCTACCTTGTCGGCGGCATGGACGGCGATAAATCCAGCAGCCGATTGCAAGGCGGATAGGACTTTCACTTTTTCTTCATTGCTTCCGATCATGCTGATATAGACCTTCGCATGATGGAGATCGGCAGAGGTGTCTACGCGCGTCACCGAAACGAAAGTCGTCACATGCGGATTGCGCACTTCCCTTTGAATGACTTCAAAGATCACCTCTTTGAGAAGCGAGTTAATGCGGTTGAGTCTATTTTTCTTCAATTGCGATTACAAATCCTGTTCAAGGTAGGTGATGTCGTAGGCTTGAAGGATGTCGCCTTCTTTGATGTCATTCTGCCCCTCGAGGACAATCCCGCACTCAAATCCTTTTTGGACTTCCTTGATGTCTTCTTTGATCCGTTTGAGGGAAGCGATCTTTCCTTTCCAAATGGTCTGGTTATCACGGACTTGGCGGATGAAGTTTTGCCGTTTGACAAATCCTTCAGAGATCTGGCAGCCGGCAATATTGCCGAGTTGCGATGACTTGAAGACTGCTTTGACAACAGCGGCTCCCACATCCGTTTCCTGCTCGAGCTTGTCGAGAAGGGTCCGCATTCGCTCCTTCACCTCGTCGATGAGGTGATAGATCACATCCTGAGAAAAAACAGGAATGTGCTTTTGCTTGATCATGTCTGCGGCATGGCTCTCGATGCTAGTATGGAATCCGACGATCGTAGCTTTCGAAGCTGCTGCAAGCTCGATGTCCGATTCGGAAATCTCGCCAACATCGGCGCTTACGATTTCCAAACGGACTTTCTTGGAGTGGATCTTCAAGAGAGAATTCTTGAGAGCTTCCAAAGAACCTTGAACGTCAGCGCGGAGGATTACGGGGAGGATTTTCATCTCTCCGCTTTCCTTTTTCGCCATCATCTTTTCCATGCTGCTCTTTTTAGAAAGCGAGAGGAGTTCTCGGCGGTGGCCTTCGATTCGGGCCTCTGCGAGTTCGCGGGCTTCTTTTTCGTTTCTAACGACGATGAATTCGCTGCCGGCTAGGGACAATTCGGAAAGGCCGGTGATTTTTACAGGAGTGGATGGGCCTGCTTCGTCAACAAGGCGTCCTAAGTCGTCGTGAAGAGTTTTAATCCTTCCGGAGTAATGGCCATATACGATCGCATCGCCTTTCTTAAGCGTTCCATTCTGAACGAGAACGGTTGCGACGGCGCCGAGGCCTTTGTGCATTTCCGATTCGAGGATCGTGCCTCGGGCTCGGTTGGTCGGGCTTGCGCGCAATTCGAGAATTTCGGCTTGGAGGGCGATCATTTCAAGCAATTCATGAACCCCTTGTCCGCTCAAAGCAGAACAATTGACCGTGATCGTCGTTCCGCCCCAAGCTTCGGACAACAATTCCCGATCCGATAATTCCCTATAGACTTTTTGCGCATCGAAATTCGGCTTGTCGCATTTATTTAGCGCAACGAGGATCGGCACATTAGCTTCGCGCGCTTGGCGGATTGCCTCATCGGTTTGAGCCCGAACCCCTTCATCGCCGGCGATGACTAGGACGACGATGTCCGTTACGTTGGCTCCGCGGGAGCGCATCTCGGAAAACGCTTCGTGGCCCGGCGTATCCAGGATCGTGACATCTCCGGCTTTGGTCGTGACTTTGAACGCCCCGATATGCTGGGTAATCGCTCCCGCTTCACCCGCAGCGCGGTTTGATTTGCGGATTGAGTCGATCAAACTCGTCTTTCCATGATCTACGTGGCCCATGAAAGCTACGACAGGAGGGCGAAGGACAATCGTATCTGCATCGAGAGTATCGATTTCCTGGCGGATCGTCTTGTCGGTAATCTGGATCCGCTTTTCTTCTGCCCTGTCGATCGTGATATTGCAATCGAAATCGTGCCCTAAAAGCTGGATGACCGTTTCATCGTCAAGGTAATCGTTGAGAGTGAGAGTCATCCCTTGCATCAGCAGCTTTGCGATGAGCTGAGATGCCTTAAGCTTCATTTCTTGGGCCAGATCTTTGATGGTGATGGGGAGTCTGACGGCCAATGATTTCGGGCGGATGATCTCTTCTACTCGAGCCTGAAAACGCGGCTTGAAGGAACGCCGTTTACGCCAAGCTTCGTTGTCGATGTCGCGCAATCCTTGTCTATCTCTTGAATCGAACGTGCGCACTTCTTCTTTCTTCTTGATTCGAAGTTCTTTTGGTGCTTCTTTCGATTTGAGAGGGGCGGCTGGCAGAGGGGCATGAGACGCTGCGGGATATTTTGGAGCAGACTGTTCTTTTTGTTCGGCGGGTGTGGGTTTAGCCTGAGGAGCCGCAGGAACTGCTGAGGGGGAGGCGGATTCGATCGCCTCTTCCTGAGTAGTTGGCACAATAGAAGTCTCGGAAGGCGCTGCTTCTTGTTCTGCTTTGGGTTCTTCTTGGCCCGGACCTTGGATAATCCTCGTTTTCTTTTTCTTGGCAGGCTCGATCGCCTCTTTTGGCTCCTTCTCTTGACCGCGGCTGGCAAGCGTTTTTTCAGCTTGTTTCAACGCAGAAGTAATCGTCGAGTCTTCTTTGAGCCGAGTCAGCCGTTTTTTTGGCTCTCCCTCAGAGGCAGACGCCGCTTCTTTTTTTGGGGCAGCAGGCGCCTCGCTCTCGGCAGACTCGGGCTTTTTGATTTTGAACGCACCGGCGAGCTGCAGATTTTTGATGTTCAGCTTGAGATTTTTGCCCAACGGTTATCCCTTTCTTTTGCGATTTTGTTCGACGATTTTATCTGCTAGGTCATAGTAGTTGACGCCGGGAACTTTTGAAGTGATTTCCGTCGGACTCGACTGCATGAATTTTCGGAGGGTCTCGAAGCCTGCTCCAACTAGGCTATCGATTACCAAACCGCTTACGCCTTCGATCTTTGTTCGCTCATCGTACATGGGATCGGGATCTTCTGCGTACTCGGCCATCTGAACCGTGAGGATCTTCTGGTACTCGGTAATCTTCTGAACATCGATTTCTTTTCCGATCAATTGACCGATGAGTCGGGCGTTCATCCCTTTTTTCCCGATGACGATCGGATATTCTTCGTCTGCTACGACCATCCAGATTCGATCGTCGTAAACTTTCAGCTTGCGGATTTCTGCAGGAGCGATCAGGTTCTGTAGAAGCTGAACCGGATCGTCGGAGTAAGGAACGACGTCGATCTTTTCATTATTGAGTTCGCGGATGATGTTTTTGATCCGGGTGCCCCGAACTCCGACGCAGGTGCCGACGGGGTCGACTTTCGGATCGTAGGAACGGACTGCAAGTTTCGTTCGGTATCCCGGATCGCGTACGATTTTTTCGATTGCTACCGTCTTATCGTGCAACTCAGGGACTTCTTGAATGAAGAGCTGCGCGACGAATTCAGGATGGCTTCTAGTGAGAATGACTTCTGCGCCTCCGGTGTCTGTATCGCGGACTTCCAAGAGGAGGGCTTGAACCTTTTCGCCAGGATTGTATCGTTCGAGCTTGGGGTAATTGCGTTCGGGAAGGATCGCTTCGACTTTACCTACGTCGACGACGATCGTTCTGCCTCGAATGAATCTCTTCACTGTCCCGGAAATGATCTCGCCGATCCGGTGCCGGTACTCTTCATAGATTACATCGCGCTCAGCGCCTTTCAATTTTTGCGTGATCACTTGGCGGGCCGCTTGAGCGGCAATCCGGCCGAAATCTTGAGGAGTAATCGAAATCTCGAGCCATTGTCCGACTTGGCATTCCGGCTCCATCGTTTTCGCTTCTTCCAAAGAGATCTCGTTTGCGGGGTTCGTCACTTTTTCGACGATTTTTTTTTGGGTGAAAACTTCGATTTCCCCGGTTTTCGGATGAATCTCTACGCTCACTTTTTCGCCGAGGCCCTTTACGCTTTTACGGGCTGCAGCGCGCAAACTGTCAGAGATCGCATCGATTACGATCTCTCGCTTAATCCCTTTTTCGCGCTCCAAATATTCAAAGATGGCGATCAGGTCTTTATTCATCCGATTCCTCGTCTTCTCGATCCTTCGATTTTTTCACGTCGGATTTCTTTTTGCTTTTCTTGCCGCCCTTGGCGCTGACGACGATGTCATCGCGGTTCATCCGATTTTTTTCAATCAGGTATTCCTTGATGGAAAGAGCGAGTTTTTTATGCTCAGGATCCACTTTGATTACCTTTGCGGTGACCCGGTCGCCTTTGGCAACGACATCTTCGACTTTGCCGAAGGGCTGGTCGGAAAGTTCTGTCACGTGGATCAACGCTTCGATGCCATTGTCGAGTTGGACGAATGCGCCGAATGCAGCAGTCTTTGTTATACTGCCGTGAACGATCGATCCGATAGGAAGGCTTCTTTCGATCGATTCCCAGGGATTCGAACTCAATTGTTTGACGCCTAAGGTGATTTTTTTACTTTCTTTATCGACCGATAGAATGACAGCTTCAACCTTGTCGCCTTTCTTCAGAACTTCCGATGGATGGGATACTTTTTTGATCCAACTCAAATCGGAAATGTGGATGAGGCCGTCGACGCCGGGTTCTAATTCGACGAAAGCGCCGTAGTTCGTCAGGTTGCGGATTTCCGCTACGACGCTGCTTCCGACGGGGTATTTTTTCTCAACGTCTTCCCAAGGATTGCGCTCGGTTTGCTTGATGCCGAGAGAAATTTTTCCTTCGTCTTTTTGGATCGAAAGGACGATCGCCTCGACTTCATCTCCTACGCGGACCGCTTCGCTTGGATCGGTAATATTCTTCGTCCAAGACATCTCGGAGACGTGAATGAGGCCTTCTATTCCCGGTTCGATTTCGATGAACGCGCCATAGGACACCAAATTGACGATCTTGCCGCGGATGCGGGTTCCGACCGGATATTTTTTCTCGATCTCTTCCCAAGGGTTGCTTTCTTTTTGTTTCAACCCTAAGGCGACGCGCCCCTTTTCCCTGTCGACATGGAGGACGATGACTTCGATGTCTTGGCCTAAGCGGACAACTTCGGAAGGGTGTTTGATCCGCTTCCAAGTCATATCCGTGATATGGAGAAGCCCGTCGATTCCATCGAGATCGAGGAACACGCCAAAATCGGTGATGTTCTTCACTATGCCGCGCAATGTCGCGCCTTCTTGGATATGCTCCAAAAGCTCCGCTTTTCGGGACACTCTCTCTTCTTCGAGGAGTTCCCGGCGGGAGACGACGATGTTCTTCCGATCGATATTGATCTTGAGAATTTTGAAGTCATAGGTGCGGCCGATGAAATCATCGAGGTTCTTGATCCGCTTGTTGTCGATCTGAGAACCGGGGAGAAACGCTTCCATGCCGATATCGACCATGAGACCGCCCTTGACCTTGCGGATGACTTTCCCTTTTACGATCGATCCTTCGTGGCAATTCTTGACGATATGCTCCCATTGGCGGAACTTGCGCGCTTTTTCGCGCGATAGAACGATCTGCCCATCTTCCCCTTCGGTTTGATCCAAATAGACTTCGATGTCGTTCCCGAGGACGAGCTCTTCCGGCTCAGTGAATTCAGAAATAGGGACTAGGCCTTCCGATTTCAAACCAACGTCGATGACGACGTAATCTTTAGAGATTTCTACGACACGCCCAGTCAGGACTTGTCCCGCATTCAATTGGGAAAGCGAGGATTCGCCTCCTGATTTCTCGGTGCCATAAAGCAGGTCGCGGAACTGCCTCGCTTCGTGTTCTTGAAAATCGACATCGTCGAGGACATTGCTGGCGTTCCAATCTTGAGAGTGTTGTGCGGGTTGTTTTGTGGGCATGGGTTTTGGGTTTCTCCTGTTTATAATATACATTTGGCTGTCCGATCGTTCGCGACATGCAGGGTGAAAAGCGAAAGAATTTTTCTTGCGGAGCGCAGCAATCTATTATATTGCCTTACGACTTATTGCATCGGCGCCGCGAAATCTCTCTTGCTTTTCTCACTGCCTACCTTTCTCGGACATGGCCGTAGCTTGGTTAAAGGAAATAGATTACCAGCCTCGCGAAAAATTAGCAAGGAGCAATCCTCAGCTACTATCATTCTGATTTTCAGTCTCTTTTAAGAAGTGCGATTTACTTTTTTAAATTGAAAATTTTCAAATTTGAAATCAACATTTCGTCATTTTCTAAACCATTTTCAAAAAAAATAAAAATTTTTTTTATTTTTTTGATTGCGGCTTCTTATAGAGATGTGATTTTGCATGTGTCTTTATTTATTGGTGTTGCGTTTGTGTTTTACAGCATACAACAAGAAAATTTTAATGAAAATTTATTGAAAAAGTTTGAAAAACAAAATTTTTCACTTTATTTTTTCTAACTTTGTTGGATAGATTGAAAATTTCTAGCTGCCTTAGAAGGTGTCTACAAAATAATCGTTTGCGGGGCATTTGTCAGCCGCTATAATTGCCGCCCCGAAAGGTAGACAGGAGATGGAAATGAGAGTATTGAAGTTTGGAGGCGCGGCTGTATCTGAACCTGAAAGCTTCCTTAAAATTGCAGACCTGATTATAGAAAGAACTTTTGCCGGCTGTAAAATAGCAGTCGTAGTGAGCGCGATGGGAAATACGACAGATCAACTCTTTCAACTAGCCAATAAAGTTCACGAGAACCCTCCCCGCCGTGAACTCGACATGCTTGTTTCCGCAGGCGAGAGGATCAGCATTTCCCTTCTTGCCATGGCCCTTGCGTCAAAAGGGGTCGAGGCGGTCAGCTTTACAGGGAGCCAGTCAGGCATCATCACGACTGATTGCCACTCTGAAGCTTTGATCGTCGAGGTCCGACCCCACAGGATCGTCTCCGTCTTGGAAAAAGGGCAGATACCGATCGTAGCGGGATTCCAGGGCGTGAGCCGCAAAGGAGAAATAACGACTTTGGGCCGCGGAGGATCCGACACAACGGCGGTCGCTTTAGCCGTAGCCCTGCGCAGCCCTGAGGTGGAATTCTATAAGGATGTGCCCGGAATTTTCGAATCCGATCCGAAAAAAGACCCAACGGCCCGCCATCTAGCCGAGATTTCTTTTTCCTCGGCTTTGGAGATGGCAAAAAAAGGAGCAAAGATTCTCCATTCACGCGCGATTGCGCTAGCGGAAAAAAACGGTGTCAAGCTTACGGTGCGCTCTTTCCAAAATCCGGGTGAAACGGTCGTAGGCGGTCAAATAAAGCTAAATGAACGACTAATTTTTGAAAAAGAGAGTGAATCATAAATGTTGGCAAAGCAACTAGAATTTGAATTCGAATTCGGATGTTCATCCGTTGATGCGGAATATTACCGCGATGGAGCTCAGGATTTGATCCAAAAACTGGTTCCGGAGGATCTGCTCGAAGCGAAAGGGATCAGCCTGGCATCCCAAAGAGCTCGTTTTGCCGACCTGCTCCCTATGATTTCCTGGTCGGACCTTTCCAAGGCGCCGTGTACTTTGTCCGTTCTGCTCCTTTGCAAATACCGACTGAATGCCTGCAATTTTTTCTACGATATGATCAGCCGTTGGCTATTGCCGCAAAAACGGGTCAATGTCGAACTCTTTTTCGCATCGGATGTCCGTCTTCCCCACCTTTCGGAAGAAGTTTTAAGCGTCGCGGAAATCGTCATCTACTTGAAGAGCGCGCAGGATGTCGAAGAGGTGCGCCGCAATCTCCATACGATTGAGACGGAGATCCGACTCGGCGTCGTTTCCAACTACCATGCTCGACGCATCCTTGAGTTCAAAGGGCTGTCCGCCGATGGTAAAACAGCGATGATTCAGGAGAAGATCGGGTCGCTGATCCAGAGCCATTCGAAAGATTTCGACCGGGGGATTTTCATGCAGATGCAGCAATTCCTCGTAACCTGCCGTCCGGAATTCAAGAATGCGCGGGACTACCATCATATCAGCCGCATTATTTCTAACCTTTATTCTCTGCGCAAAGTATTGAAGCAGAATATAGAGGCCGCAGCTTCGAAGCGTCATGTCAGTCTTAAGTTCCTCAAGACCCGTCTCGAAGCGCCGAAAGGAGGAACGGAAAGGCCTGTTCTCGGCATTCTCGCCGGTCTTAATTTTGTTAACGACCAAGAACGGTTCGAGATGGAGCACCTGGTAGGCGCGATCAAGAAGCACCTCCCTGAAGTGGCGCTCGTGTCCGATTCTCCTTTTATAGATAAGGAAGGGACGATTCAGACGCTTTATCTGGAAATCGAAAAAAAAGCGGGGGATTTCACGCTCGACGAGATTCATCTTCTTCGCACTGTCCTCCCTGAACAGATCAAGGCGGGCATCGAGCGGCTGGCCCCTCCTATCTTCATGCCCCGCAACGAGGAGGAGGTATTGCGCAACATCATGACCCTCTCTCGGCAGCTCCGCTTCGTGAGCGATATGCCGCAGGCTATTCTTTCTTTCGATGCGCAGAAGGGGGACGATCTTTGTTTTACAGTCATCTTGGCCCGTACAACTTTAGAAGGAGCACCCACGATCTCCGATCTTTTTGCCAACTCGAAATCCGGCGTCCGGTTTTTTAACGATCGCGTAAGACGGGTCGGTCAATTAAGGCGCAAATACATTAAAGAAGCCTCCGTCATGCGAGCGCTTGTTCCATACGGCGCTTTTTTACGCGAAGACCGATCGGTCGATTTCTTCAAAGCCCGCGAATTTGTCTTGAGCGCCGTCTCCGAGACAATCGGCGAGGTGCGCGATTTCAATGGAGGCATGATCCATAAGCAAACCGAGATGCTCGGCTCCCTCAAATCCTCGCTCAGCCGACTTTCCGAGCAGCAGAACTTGCTGATCGAAAAATTCTTTTATTGCCTCATGCCGATGGAAATGAGAACGGTTCTTGAGACGGAGCCTCTGAAGCAGCTTTTCCTTCTCCTTCTCCTATCCAAAAAGACCGACTTGCTGCAAAAGAAACAAGATGCGAAAAGAGCCATGGCCGTTACTCCTCTCTACGATGGTGCGATGAAAAAAAGGTTGATAGAAAATTTGGACCTGCTCCGGATGCCTATTTATCAGCTTGTTTCCTTCCAATTGGACGATGACGATGCCAGCTTCGCTGGTTATCTGCTTTTTACAGAAGACAAGGAACTGCAGAGCCGCTTCCTGTCGCTATTCGATTGTTGATGTTATTAACCATATCGATCTTCTCTCGTCAGCCATAGTTCTACTAACCTGAGTTGCTAGTCGCTGTTTTTTGAATTCGCCTGGAGGCGAATTC
>Ga0105242_10004364_pt1 | contig 11007 bp, 10 predicted proteins | sample KBSM24metaG_FD_81521 | JGI IMG/M metagenome (GOLD analysis project Ga0105242, IMG submission 81521) | Miscanthus rhizosphere microbial communities from Kellogg Biological Station, Michigan, USA - KBS M2-4 metaG | ecosystem: Host-associated > Plants > Roots > Rhizosphere > Soil | place... | reverse complement strand
TCGAGTAATCAACGGGGTCGGGATCCTTGACGCGGCTCGGATAGCTCTGCAGACCGCCGAACTCTCGCAGCCGCGTCAGGTACGACTCATCCAGCTCGCCGAGCAGGTAGTTGATCGCGTGCAACACCGGCGAGGCGTGCGGCTTGACCGACACCCTGTCGTTGGGCTGCAGGTGGCGAAACCACAGCGACGTCATGATCGTCACCATCGATGCGCTGGAAGCTTGGTGTCCGCCGACTTTCAGGCCAGAGGGATTGGGACGCACCCGGTTCGCATGGTGGATCATCGCGGTAGACAGCCACAGCACGCGGCGCTCGACCTCGCCGAGGACGGGAATCGCGGTTGGCGCCGCGCGCGCGATGCTGGTCATTTCTTTACCTCGACATGATGTGCAATGTGCCCATAGAAGTACATCAAGATATACACAGATGCACAATCAGATGGGCATTGGTAGCGCAGTATGCGCTATATGCGGTGTCGACCGACCCTGGAAAGTGAGCATCATGCCCAGCCCCGACCGACTTGATCCGACCGACGCGAGGCTTCTGCTGGCGCTCAACGAGGTGCCCCGCGCCACCACCGTCGCGCTTGCCGAGCAGACCGGTCTATCGCGAAACACGGTGCAGGCCAGGCTTGCTCGCCTCGATGATCGCCTTCATCTGCACGAGCGCCGGGTTTCGCCGAAGCTGTTGGGATATCCGCTGACGGCGTTCGTGACGACGCAGGTACGGCAACGTCTGCTCGACGACGTCGCCGGAGCGCTCGACGGCATCGCGGAAGTCATTCAGGTCCAGGGCATCAGCGGTCAGACCGACTTACTCGTGCAGGTCGTCGCCATCGACGCGGACGACTTGTATCGCATCGCCGGTCAGATCCTGGAGATTCCGGGAGTGGAGCGCACCAACACGGCGCTCGTCATGCGTGAACTCGTCGACTACCGGCTCACCCCGCTCATTCGCCGCTGCGCCTCCGGCTGAGCTAGCGGGTGATCTCCCGCTGGATCGTGATTCCCACCAGCTTGTCGGGGTTGCGCATGGCGTAGAAGTGGGTGATCTTGCCGTCGACGATCTCGACCAGGAAGACGCCCTCCAAGTGGGCGCCGCTGTACACGACCACCGCCGGTGCGCTGTTGTAAACCGCCGTCTCGATCCGCACGTCAGGCAGCTTCTGACCGAGCCGGAAGATGCCGATGATCGCCTTGGCCACCTTTTCCGCGCCCACCACAGGGCGCCGGGCGGCGCTGGCCTTGCCGCCGCTGTCGGCCGTCCAGATGGCATCCGGCGCGAGCATTGACAGCAGCCCGTCGATGTCGCCGGTGGCGGCGGCGGTCAGGAACTGTTCGGTGATCTCCGTGGTCTTCGCGGAGTCGACGGGCTCGAACCGCTTGCGCCGCGCGTGCACATGCTCGCGGGCACGGTGTGCGACCTGGCGCACCGACGCCACGGATTTGCCTACCGCCCCGGCGATTTCTTCATATTCGAAACCGAACACCTCGCGCAGCACGAACACCGCCCGCTCGTCCGGGCTCAGCGTCTCGAGCAGCACCAGCATCGCCATCGACACCGATTCGGCGAGCACGACGTCGACGGACGCGTCGCGCTCGTCGAGCAGCAGCGGTTCGGGTAGCCACGGGCCGACGTAGTCCTCGCGACGACGGGCGCCCGCCCGCAGCGCGTTGAGTGCCGTACGGGTCACCAGTTGCGCCAGATATGACTTCGTGTCGCGCACCGTCGCGAGGTCCACTTCGGCCCATCGCAGGTAGCTGTCCTGCAGCACGTCGTCGGATTCCGTTGCAGAGCCCAGGATTTCGTAGACGATGGTGAACAGCAGCGGCCGGAGGTGGGTGAAGCGCTCGGCGTGTTCGGTCCCGGAGGTGGTCACGATTCCGTGCCCACCCGCGGAGCAGGCACCGGCTGCTCGGGACGTTTGCCGCCCTTGAGCCAGAACGTTGATCCCGGCTTGCGCGCCTCGTGGCGGATACCCCACACCGTGCCTTTGCAGATCGCCTCCTTGATCGAGCCGCCGAACCGTCCCCCGATGTAGTAGTTCACCGGGGTGTCGTCCTTGCGGCCCAGCTGGACCGTGGCCGCATGCCGGCCCAGGCTCACGCACGAGCCAACGAAGGCCTGATCGATCGCCGCCGGCCGGGTGCCTGCTATGCGGTTCAGCACGGTGTTGGCGGCCTGTGCGCCGAGCGGTCCTGCGGCCTGGCAGCTCATCCGCAGCGGCTGACCCGACGGGGCGGCGGCATCGCCCGCGGCGACGATGCGCGGGTCGTCGACGCTGGTCAGCGTCTCGTCGGTGAGCAGCCGGCCCATCACGTCGGTGTGCAGTCCACTGGCCGCGGCCAGCTCCGGCACGCCGAACCCTGCGGTCCAGATGGTGACGAGGCTGGGCAGCGCAGAGCCGTCGGCCAGCACCACCGAGTTCGGCCGCACTTCGGCGACCGCCGCCGTTTCGAGGACAGTGACGCCGTGCCGCTTCAGCCACTTGGCGATTGATCGCCTGCCGGGTTCGGACAGCGACGGGGCCAGCCGGCCTCCGCAGATGAGGGTGACGGCGCGCCCCTGCTCAGCCAGCTCGGCGGCGGTCTCGATACCCGTCAATCCGGCGCCGACCACAGTGACGACAGCTTCTGGGGGCAGCTCGTCGAGGGTGGTGCGCAACCGTAGAGCGAGCTCCAGTTCGGCTATGGGATAAGCGAATTCGGCCGCACCCGGCACCGATGCCGGTGTCGCACCGGTGCTGCCGACCGCATAGATCACGTAGTCGTAGTCCAGCTCGCCGCCCGACGCAAGCTCCACCTTGCGAGCCGCGGTGTCGATCCGCGCGACGCTGTCGACGACGAGCGCCACGCCTGTGCCGAGCAGCGTGCCGTAGTCGACCGTCGCGTCGTAATTGCCCGCCACGTGCTGGTGCAGCCGGATGCGCTCGACGAACTTCGGACGAGGATTCACCAGCGTGATGTTGACGTCGGCGCGCATCCGCAGATGATTGGCCGCAGTGGTGCCCGCGTACCCGCCCCCGATGACGACGACCTTGGTTGGGTTTTGTTCAGTCATGCCCTCAAGACACCGCGGGTCGCCGAGACGTGACGCACTGTGATGAGCGTCACTCGACCTGATAGCGCGGGAACACGCCCACCGGCGCAGGCAGCGCGGTACCCGGCGCCAGCCTGGTGCCGATCGCTGCGAAGCTGCGCTGGCCGTCGCCCTGGCCGAGGAGGTCGAGCAGCTTGCCCGTCGACTCGGGCATCACCGGCTGGCTCAGCAGTGTCGCGATCCGGACGGTCTCCAGCGTGGTGTACAACACCGTGCGGAACCGCTCCTGATCGGTTTTACGCAGCACCCATGGCTCCTGCGCGGAGAAGTACTTGTTGGCCGCGCCGAGCACCGACCAGATCGCTTCGAGCGCGAGATGCATTGCGGTGGCGTCGTAATGGCCGCGAACACGCTCCAGCAACGCGTCGGCCGCCTCGAGCAACGCCTTGTCGTCCGCGGTGAATTCGCTTGGCTCGGGGACGATTCCGTCGAGGTTCTTGGCCACCATCGACAGTGAACGCTGCGCCAGGTTGCCCAGCTCGTTGGCCAGATCGGCGTTGATGCGGCCGATGATCGCGTCTTCGCTGTAGCTGCCGTCCTGCCCGAACGGCACCTCACGCAGGAAGAAGTACCGCACCTGGTCCAGCCCGAAGGTGTCGACCAGGTTGATCGGGTCGACGACGTTGCCCACCGACTTGCTCATCTTCTCGCCGCGGTTCAGCAGGAAGCCGTGCACAAAGACCTTGCGCGGCAACTCGATTCCCGCCGACATCAGGAAGGCAGGCCAGTAGACCGTGTGGAACCGGATGATGTCCTTGCCGATCATGTGCAGATTCGCGGGCCAAAATCGCTTGAACAACTCAGCCGACGTGTCGGGGAATCCGACGCCCGTCAGGTAGTTGGTCAGCGCGTCGACCCACACGTACATGACGTGGTCGGGATGATCGGGTACCGGTACACCCCAGTCGAACGTCGTCCGCGAGATCGAGAAGTCGCGCAGCCCGCCGGAGACGAAACTGACCACCTCGTTGCGACGCACCTCGGGCTCGATGAACTCCGGGTGTGCCGCGTAATGGGCCAAGAGCTTGTCCGCATAGGCCGACAGCCGGAAAAAGTACGTCTGCTCCTCGGTCCACCGCACCGGGGCCCCGGTCTCGGTGGCGATCCGCTCGCCGTCGTCGCCCACGGTGGTTTCGGCCTCGGTGAAGTAGCGCTCGTCGCGCACCGAGTACCAGCCCTTGTAGGCGTCCAGGTAGATGTCGCCTGCCTCGTTCATCCGGCGCCAGATCTCCTTGGACGCCTCGTAGTGGTCGGCATCCGAGGTGCGGATGAACCGGTCGAACGAGATGTTGAGCCGTTCCTGCATCCGCTGGAACACGTCGGAATTGCGCCGCGCCAGCTCCGCGGTCGCAATGCCCTCGGCCGCGGCCGTCTCCGCCATCTTGAGCCCGTGCACGTCGGTGCCGGTCAGGAAGCGCACATCGAACCCGTCGAGTCGCTTGAACCGCGCGATCGCATCCGTAGCGATGTACTCGTAGGCATGCCCGACGTGCGGATCGCCGTTGGGATAGGCGATGGCAGTGGTGATGTAGTACGGCTCGCTCATTTGTATTCACCTTATTGTGTTGGCGTGAGTTCGAAGCGCCCGGCGCCGCCCGCCCCGGAGCCGCTCGCCCCGTTGATCGACGCGCACACCCACCTGGATGCCTGCGGTGCCACCAATGCCGCGAGCGTGACCGCGATCGTCGACCGCGCCGCGGCCGTCGGCGTCGAGGCCGTCGTCACCATCGCCGACGACCTCGAGTCGGCGCGCTGGGCGACGGAGGCCGCCGACTGGGACGCCCGCGTCTACGCTGCCGTCGCGCTGCACCCGACGCGCGCCAACGCGCTCACCGAGGAGGCCAAGACCGTCATCGAGCGGCTTGCCGAGCACCCACGCGTCGTTGCGATCGGCGAGACCGGCATGGACATGTACTGGCCGGGCAAGCTGGAGGGCTGCGCCGAGCCGGCCGCCCAGAGGGACGCCTTCGCCTGGCACATCGACCTCGCCAAGCGCACCGGCAAGCCGCTGATGATCCACAATCGCGAGGCCGACGCCGAGGTCCTTGACGTGCTCTCTGCCGAGGGCGAGCCCGGCACGGTGATCTTCCATTGCTTCTCGTCGGACGGGGCAATGGCGCGCACCTGCGTGGCCAACGGTTGGCTGCTCAGCCTGGCCGGCACGGTCAGCTTCAAGAACGCGCACGGGTTGCGCGAGGCGGCGGCGCTCATCCCGCCCGAGCAGCTGCTCGTCGAGACCGATGCGCCGTTTTTGACCCCGCACCCGTATCGTGGTGCCCCGAACGAACCGTACTGCCTGCCCTACACGGTGAGGGCGCTCGCCGAAGTCGTCGGTCGCCCGGCAGAAGAAGTTGCTCAGGCAAGTACTGCGATGGCCCTACGTGCGTATGGGCTGGCGAGTTGCCGTTCCTAGACCTGTTCGTTACCGTGCTGTGATCGAACCGGGGGTAGCCGGCCTAGCCGTCGACCGTCCGATAGTTGGGATAGACCACGTTTTGAATACTTTGAATAAGCTCCACGAAGCCCGCTCGCCGATGCTTCGGCTGTTGGTCGGTGCGACCCTGCTTACGCTCACCTTCGCCGGTGGATTCGCCGTTGCCGCCCACAAGACCGTCATGCTGACCGTCGACGGCACGCAGATGACAGTTGCCACGATGAAGTCTCGCGTGATCGATGTGGTCAAGGAGAACGGCTTCGACGTCGGCGAACGCGACGATCTCTATCCGGCCGCCAACGATCCGGTGCAGCAGTCCGAATCCATCGTCCTGCGCCGCAGCAGGCCGCTGCAGATCTCGCTCGACGGTGACGACAGCAGGCAGGTGTGGACCACCGCGTCGACGGTCCAAGAGGCCCTTGCCCAGCTGCGAATGACCGATAAGGCTCCCGCCGCAGCGTCGCGCGGCAGCCGCGTCCCGCTGGCAGGCATGTCCTTGCCCGTCGTCAGCGCGAAGACCGTGCAACTGAACGACGCCGGCGCCATCAGGACATTGCATCTTGCGGCGCCGAACGTGGCAGGCCTTTTGGAGGCTGCGGGCGTCCCGCTGGAGCAGAACGACACCGTGGTGCCCGAGGCCTGGTCGCCGGTTGTCGAGAACATGCAGATCCAGGTGACCCGGATCCGCATCGACAAAGTGACCCAACGCGTCCCGTTGCCGCCCAACAACAAACAGGTGCCCGACGTGACGATGAACATGAGCCGTCAGGTGGTCGTCGACCCGGGAATGCCCGGCGTCCAGGACGTAACGTTCGCCGTCGCAACCGTCAACGGCGTCGAGACCGGCAGGCTGCCAGTAGCCAATGTCGTTGTGACGCCGTCCCGCGACGGAGTCCTTCGCATCGGTGCCAAGCCGGGAACGGAAGTTCCTCCCGTAGCCAACGGCGGCGCATGGGATTCGCTGGCAAAATGCGAAGCCGGAGGTAATTGGGCAATCAACACGGGAAATGGTTTTTACGGTGGCGTTCAGTTTGATCAAAACACCTGGGAGCGAAGCGGCGGTCTGAGGTATGCTGCAAGAGCGGATCTGGCGACGAGAGAAGAACAGATCGCGATTGCTGAGGTAACTCGGGCGCGACAAGGGTGGGGAGCGTGGCCCGTGTGTAGCGGGAGGATTGGAGCGCGCTGACTATTCGACTCCTCGGGCGGACCGAGATACGACACCTGGCGAAAGAGATGGATTTCAGGCCGCGCAAGTCTTTCGGCCAGAATTTCGTCCACGACGCGAACACCGTTCGGCGCATCGTTTCGGCCTCCGGTGTCAATCGGCACGACCACGTCCTCGAGGTCGGTCCTGGCCTCGGTTCGCTGACCCTGGCCCTGCTCGACCGCGGCGCCAGGGTGACCGCCGTCGAGATCGACCCGGTGCTGGCGCGCCAGCTTCCGAAGACCATCGCCGAGCACTCACACAGCGAGATCAACCGGCTGACCGTCCTCAACCGCGACATCCTGAAGGTGCACCCGCAAGACGTCGACGAGCAGCCCACGGCGCTGGTGGCCAACCTGCCCTACAACGTCGCCGTCCCGGCGTTGTTACACCTGCTGGCCGAGTTCCCTTCGATCCGCACCGTGATGGTGATGGTGCAAGCAGAGGTCGCCGAGCGGCTCGCTGCCGAACCGGGCGGCAAGGACTACGGCGTACCCAGCGTGAAGGTCCGGTTCTTCGGCAACGTCCGGCGCTACGGCATGGTGTCGCCGACGGTGTTCTGGCCGATTCCGCGGGTGTACTCGGGACTGGTCCGCATCGACCGGCACGAAGTCTCGCCGTGGCCGACCGACGCCGACTTTCGCACTCGGATCTTCGATTTGATCGACGTCGCATTCGCGCAGCGCCGTAAGACGTCGCGAAACGCGTTCGCCGAGTGGGCGGGTTCGGGCAACGAGTCCGCGAGTCGGCTCCTCGCCGCCAGCATCGACCCGTCGCGCCGTGGCGAGACGCTGTCGGTCGCGGACTTCGTCCGGCTGCTGCAGCGCTCCGGCGAATGGGAGCCCAAAGAGCCGGAGCCGCAAGCCCAGGAGTCGCAGACGCCGGAGTCGCAGGTCCGCGCGATCTGACGCCTACTCCTTGGCCCTTGTCGAGGAAACTCATCCATCAGTGGAGTTTCGGCGACGACGGGGTGGTTGCCGGTGAAGCCGACCCGCTCGCGGGCCATCTCCAGCGCCTGGCCCCGGACCGCGTATCAGCCGCCGACCAGTGCCGGGACGATCACCACCAACGCGACCAGATTCCAGTAGGTCTCGTAACACATCAGCGCGGTTACGGCGGCCAGGAACACCAATGTGGCGTGGTGTACGGGGTGCCGAACAGCAGAACGACGGCCGCTGCAGGATACCGCCGTTGTCGGCGATGACCACATGCCAGTGCTCTCGCCTGCGATCGTGAAACGGCCGGCGAGGAATTCGATCCCGACGACCAGGAACGTCGCCAATGCGACGACCTTGATCCGTACGGCCCAAAACTCCATCTCACCAAACAGTTTCACCGAGATCATGTTCACGGTCAGGACGATCACCAGTGCGATCAGCGCGAACGTCCACTGCGGCACCGCCTGGAACGCCCCCCGCCCCATAGGCGGCCCGGCCCGACGTTAGGTGCGCAGACGCGGGCCCGAAACTCGGAGACCGTAAAAGTCAGGTTACCGATGATTTGGCTTGCGTTACTGCAACACCCGGATGATGAACGAGATGAACTTCGAACACGATTCGTATCTGTTGTCAACGTCTTTGGCCAGGGCCTTGCTCATGATCGAGTCGAACGCGTGCGGCAGCCAAGCGATTTTGCGGGAGACCTTCGGTGTCGGGGAGTGCAGCTGCTTGTCGATCAGGCCCATCGACGTGGTGTCGGTGAACGGCGGTGAGCCGGTGATCAACTCGAAGGACGTGCACGCCAACGCGTACTCGTCGGTGGCGGCCGATGGCGCGTGCCCGAGCAGCAGTTCAGGAGCCGAGTAAGGCAGCGATGCTTCGACGTGAGTGGGCCTGTGGCCGACGTCCTCGGCCACCGCATGCGCGACGCCAAAATCGATCAGCACCGCTCCGCGTGTGGAAAAGGGAAGCGAAACAAGGATATTGGATGGCTTGACATCGCAGTGCACAATGCCGCGCTCATGGGCATAGTCCAGCGCACCTGCGATGTGGGCCAGCGCGGCCAGCCGATCGGGCAGGCCGATGATGCTATTCGCCGTGCCGCCGTCGACCAATTCCATTGCCTGCCAACCGGGCCCGCACGCGTATACCTTGATGATGTGGGGGTGGTCGAGACGGTGGGCAAAGTCGAATTCCCGCTGTAGCTGCGCCAACTGGGCGGGCTTGCGGTGATGGTCATCGAGAACCTTCAGCGCCACCGCGCGATCGGGGTCCGCGGCGTCGTGAGCCCGGTACACCGTTGCATACCCGCCGTGGCCCAGAGCCGCGTCAACGACGTAGCCCTCGTAACGTTCGCCGGGCGACAACACTTTTACAGCCTAGGTTTTGCTGCCGCTGTTCGCCGCCGCTGGCCATCTCGCTGCTTCGCTACGTGTCTTGGTCGTCGCGGCGCTAGTGTCGTGCCGTGTCCTCGTCCGACGGAAGTACCGCCTCCGAGTGGGTTCCCACTGGATCGGTCACCGTTCGGGTGCCGGGCAAGGTGAATCTGTATCTGGCCGTCGGTGACCGCCGTGACGACGGCTACCACGAGTTGACGACGGTCTTTCACGCCGTGTCGCTGCTCGACGAGGTCACCGTGAGCAACGCCGATGTGTTGTCGCTGGAGTTGGCGGGCGAAGGGGCGGAGTCGCTGCCCACCGACGACCGCAACCTGGCCTGGCAGGCCGCCGAGTTGATGGCCGACCACGTCGGGCGCGCGCCGGATGTCGCAATCTCCATCGAGAAGTCGATTCCTGTGGCAGGCGGTATGGCGGGCGGGAGCGCCGATGCGGCGGCGGTGCTGGTGGCCATGAACACGCTGTGGGAACTCGGCGTGCCGCGTCGCGACCTGCACACGCTGGCCGCCCAGCTCGGCAGCGACGTCCCATTCGCGCTGCACGGTGGCACAGCGTTGGGCACTGGCCGCGGCGAGGAGCTCGCCACCGTGCTCGCCAGGAATACCTTCCACTGGGTGCTGGCCTTCGCCGACCGCGGTCTGTCCACTCCGGCGGTGTTCAGCGAGATCGACCGGTTGCGCGAAACGGCGGGCGCCGGAAGGGACCAGCCGCCGCGGCTGGAAGATCCGGAGCCGGTGCTGGCTGCACTGGCGTCGGGCGACCCGGCCGAGCTGGCCCCGCTGCTCGGCAATGACCTGCAGCCTGCGGCGCTGAGCCTTGACCCTGGGCTACGGCGCACGCTTCGTGCCGGCGCCGAAGCCGGCGCGCTGGCCGGGATCGTGTCGGGGTCGGGCCCGACATGTGCGTTCCTGTGCCCGTCGGCGATTGCGGCGGTCGACGTAGGCGCGGAGCTGGCAGGCGCGGGGGTGTGCCGCACTGTGCGGGTGGCCAGCGGGCCGGTGCACGGCGCCCGGGTGGTGCCGTCGCCGTCGAGATCGGTTTGATCACGGCGGGGTGTGACCCAGGCCTCAATTATCGCTAGAGTTTGGCGGCTACTTAAGAGTTGCTTAAGATGATCGGCGGTGAAAGTTAGCGGTCAGGGATCGGGCGCGACCTTTTCAGCCACCGGTAACCCCGGTGGCGGGTCAGTCAGATATATAGACGAAACCCCGATTCGAGACCTAACCGCTCCCCAATTGTGTGCGCGCCTCCGCAAAAGCGCCGTCTATCAGCGGGAGCATTACCCCCAGGCATTTGCTCTGGGACCGATGCCGAGGAGGTTGTCGTGAGCAGATTCACCGAGAAGATGTACCGAAACGCCCGCACCGTGACGACGGGCATGGTCACCGGTGAACCCCACGAACCCGTCCGCCACACCTGGGGCGAGGTCCACGAGCGTGCGCGCTGCATCGCGGGCGGACTGGCCGCCGCGGGCATCGGACACGGCGATGCCGTTGGCGTACTGGCCGGCTTCCCGGTCGAGATCGCCCCGACGGCGCAGGGCCTGTGGATGCGCGGCGCCAGCCTGACCATGCTGCACCAGCCCACCCCGCGCACCGACCTGGTGATCTGGGCCGACGACACCATGACCGTCATCGGCATGATCGAGGCCAAGGCCGTGATCGTCTCCGAGCCGTTCACTGCTGCGATCCCGGTGCTCGAGGAAAAGGGCATCAACGTCCTCCAGATCGCCGACCTGCTGGCGGGGGACCCGATCGACCCCATCGACGTCGGCGAGGACGATCTGGCGCTGATGCAGCTGACGTCCGGCTCGACCGGCTCGCCGAAGGCCGTCCAGATCACGCACCGCAACATCTACTCCAACGCCGAGGCGATGTTCATCGGTGCCGAGTACGACGTCGAAAAGGACGTCATGGTCAGTTGGCTGCCC
>Ga0105242_10004361_pt1 | contig 11010 bp, 8 predicted proteins | sample KBSM24metaG_FD_81521 | JGI IMG/M metagenome (GOLD analysis project Ga0105242, IMG submission 81521) | Miscanthus rhizosphere microbial communities from Kellogg Biological Station, Michigan, USA - KBS M2-4 metaG | ecosystem: Host-associated > Plants > Roots > Rhizosphere > Soil | place: Michigan... | reverse complement strand
GAGCGGATACTCGAAGAACCACTCGATGAGCGCGTTGAGTTGGCCGTCTTTCTCGCGAATGAACAGAACGTCGTGGTTCCACCCGTACTCGCCGATCAGCGGTGTGAACTCGGGGGAGCCGGCCGGGGGCTTCGGCGTTGCAATGGGAATCGTGGCCTGGGGACGCGGCACTCGACGCAGGGTGTCCGCATCGACACTGATCCGCGCGGCATCGAGGATTTTGACTGGCGTTCCGTAGGACAACGCATCGTCGGCGATCAGCTCGACGGGTCCGTCGGCGCGATGGAGAAAATCGTCTTGCGGCGAAAGTCGTAGCTCGGCGCGGAACCCGCCACGCGCTGGCACGAGGAATAAACGGTTCTCGTATTCCTCCAGATTGTACGCCACCCTTCCGTTCTCGTATCGACCCATGCCGAGCACCATGGCAAGTCCCGGCGGCAAGGCGCTCGTCGTATCGATCGCCGCGATCGCTCGGCCCGCTCGCGCGTCCATTGCCAGACGCAGCGCCGACGTGGCGATTCGATCCGTCACCGCGTTCGCCCCGTCCAACGTCGCAACGACCACCACACCGAGCGAGTCATCGGGCATTCCGAGCAGCGTCGTGGCGAATCCGTAAATGGCGCCATCGTGGCCGATGAGACGCCGGCCGTTCAGCTCACCCAGGCGGAAACCAATTCCGTAGCCAGTGCGCGTACCGCGCGGCGCGAACTGCGGCGTCCACATCGAGTCGATCGTGTTGGCGGCGAGCACGCGACGTCCGTCGGCGACGGCGCCGCGCGCGAACATGATCTGAAGAAAACGCCCGAGGTCCGCGACCGTGCTGTACATGCTGCCGCACGGTCCCATCCCGAGCTCGAACGTCGGCGCATCGCTTCGCGCGCCGTCGATCGTCCACATCGTCCCCTTGGCGAGGCGAGCACGAAGGGCAGGCAGCGGCTCGAAGGCACTGCTTTGCAAACCCATCGGGTCCAGGACGGCGCGCTTGAGATACGGGTAGAACGACTCGCGCTGCGTCTTCTCGAGTAAGTACCCGAGCACGGCGATGCCGGCGTTCGAGTACTTCGTGTGAGTACCCGGCGCATAAACGAGGGACGTCTTGTTGAGGCTCGCGATCGTCGCCGCGAGAGACGGTCCGGCGTCGTCGAAATAGTTGCCGACCGGTGGCTCGCGCCCCAACCCGGCGCGATGCGACGTCAGCTCGCGCGCTGTGATCGATCCGCCAAACGGATTCCGCGGATGGAAGTCCGGGAGATATCGCTGCACCGGCGCATCGAGGTCGAGTTGGCCCCGCTCGACGAGCTGCATGATGCCGATGTCCGTAAACAGCTTGGACACCGAGCCGACGCGATACACCGTGTTCGCGGTCGCGGGAACCGACTTGGCGGAATCCGCCCAACCGAAGCCGCGCGCCCACACAATGCGCTGGCCGTCGACGAGCGCGATCGAGATGGCGGGGATCGCCTTCGCCGCGCGTTCATGCTCGATGAAGGTCGTGAGCGCTCGCGCGACGGCGGCGTAACGGTCGCTGGCGGTTATCGAGTCTTGCGCCGCACCTTGCCGAAATGCAGTTGCGGCGAGCGCAATCGCGCATAAAAATGATGAGCCCCTCAGGGGCGGCACGCCGCGTCCTGAGGGGCTTCTCTTCGCTGGCGGGATTCGATCAATCGGTTCGACGCCCCAACGTGCGGAGCCCGATCGACTTCCCTTTTTCCGAAGGTCTCGGTCCCTCCGGTGCTCTGGAATTCGGCAAAGCGACGAGTCACGTCCAGCGACCTCGTGACCGGTGAAGCGACGTCGAACCGACGCCTCACAATGTGCCCAAGCAGCGTCCCACTCGAGCTCGTTCAGCAGCGGGATAGACCGTATCCGCAACTGACGTAGGACTAAAGTGCAATACGAGTCGAAGCGCGTCAATCGAGAAAGTTTTCCGAAGGGTGTAACCCACTCACGACGTTCGTTTCAACAGACTGTCAACAGCACGCGCGAGAAATCTCCACACCGCGTTGATCAGATCGCCTTGAATTCCTCGAACGGCTGACGACACGAGCGGCAAAACCAAATCGACTTGCACGCCGTCGAACCAAATTCGCTTTTTCGGTCCGTCTCCGCCGATTTACAAAACGGACAGCGAACTCGTCGCGTGCGTCGCTCCAACAATACGAGCTCATCACGCGGCGCGGGACCTGGCGGAGCGATCCCGTACGCTTCCAGCTTCGCACGCGCCGCCGGTCCGATCCAATCCGTGGTCCACGCGGGCGAATAAACAACCCGAATCTCAACCGGACCCAGCCCGTGCGCGGCGAGAGCATCGCGAATGTCGCTCTCTATCTCGCGCATCGCAGGGCACCCTGAATACGTCGGTGTGATGGTTACTTCGACGCCAGCCTCGTTGGCCACGACATCGCGCACGATGCCAAGCTCGACGACGCTCACCGCTGGTACCTCGGGATCCTTCACGTCGTCGAGGATCGCCAGCAGCTCTTCCCGACTGGGAATTGCGCGCGCTACCACGACGCCCCCGGATGCGAGCGCGCGAGGATCTGCATCTCGCTCAGCATGTGGCCGAGGTGCTCGGTATGCCGTCCGCCTCTCCCGCCCGCCTGCATGTAACCGGCATCCGGAACGCGAAGCCCGGCGCGGTTCAGCACCGCCAACACCTGGTCGCGCCACGCCGACTCGAGCGTGCTCGGGTCCACGCCGTCGCCACTCGCCGCCACTTCGCGGTCGATGTCGTCGGCGCAAAACAATTCGCCCGTATACCGCCACAAATCGTCCAGCGCTTTCTGCGCTCGCGCGTTGCTCTCGTCTGTGCCTGCGCCGAGGGTGACGACCCACTGCGCGCTGTGGCGGACGTGATATCGGGCTTCCTTGAGCGCTTTCGCCGCGATCCCCGCCAGCTCCGTGTTGCGACTCTTCTGCAACGCATCCATCTGCAGCATCGAGTAGACGCTGAACAGAAACTGTCTCACGATCGTGAAACCGAAATCGCCCTTTGGGAATTCCACCAACAGCGCGTTGCGAAACTCGATCGCGTCGCGGAAATAGGCGAGTGTGTCCTCGGTTCGTCCCTTGCTCTCGAGGGATCCGGCCAGCTTGAGGAGGAGGCTCGCCTCGCCGATCAAATCGAGCGAGATGTTGGCGAGCGCGATGTCCTCCTCGAGGATCGGTCCATGGCCGCACCATTCCGACAGCCGGTGTCCGAGCACGAGGCGGTCGTCGCCGAGGCGGAGCACGTAGTCGAACAACACGGGCGAAGGCATCGAATCGCTCGTCAGACGCGGACCCCGCGCGGGACCTTGTAGAACTGCGGGTGACGGTACGGCTTGTCGTTACCGGGATCGAAGAAAGGACCCATGTCCTCGGGCGTCGACGCGGTGATCGACGCGCTCGGGACGACCCAAATGCTCACGGCCTCACCGCGGCGCGAGTAGACGTCGCGCGCGTTCTGGAGCGCTTGCTCGGCAGTGGTCGCGTGCACGCTGCCCGCGTGCTCGTGGGCTTCCCCCTTCGGCGGTTGGAGGAAGACTTCCCACAGCGGCCATTGCGAGTCGGACGATCCCGGCGTCACGCCGCTGCCTCGTCGTTCTGTTTCGCGGCGTACGCCGTCGCAGCCGCACGCACCCATTCGCCATCGGCGTGCGCGGCCCGACGCGCGGCCAGGCGCTCGCGGTTGCACGGTCCATCCCCTTTCACCACACGCCAGAACTCGTCCCAGTCGATCGCGCCGAAATGCCAGTTCTCGGTCTTTTCATCGTACTGGAGATCAGGATCGGGCAGCACGAGATCGATCGCCTTCGCTTGTGCAACCGTGAGGTTGACGAAACGCTGGCGCAGCTCGTCGTTGCTCTTTTTCTTCACGCCCCAGCGGGTGAGCTCCTCGGAGTTCGGCGAATCCTTGTCCGAGGGCCCGAACATCATGAGCGAGGGCCACCACCAACGGTTCACGGCATCCTGCGCCATCGCGCGCTGTTCGGGCGTCCCCGCGGCGAGCGTCGCCATGATCTCATAGCCTTGGCGCTTATGGAAATTCTCTTCCTTGCAGATACGGACCATTGCTCTCGCGTACGGCCCGTATGACGCCTTGGCAAGCATCGTTTGGTTCACGATCGCGGCGCCGTCCACAAACCAGCCGATCGTACCGATGTCCGCCCAGGTGAGCGTCGGGTAGTTGAAGATGCTCGAGTATTTCGCGGTGCCGTCGAGGAGTTGATCGATCAGCTCCTCACGGTCGATGCCGAGCGTCTCCGTGCCGCAATAGATGTACAGGCCGTGGCCGGCCTCGTCCTGCACTTTGGCGAGGAGCGACATCTTGCGCCGAAGCGTTGGCGCGCGCGTGATCCAGTTCCCTTCCGGCAGCATGCCCACGACTTCGGAGTGCGCGTGTTGCGACATCATCCGAATGAGCTGGCGGCGGTATCGCTCCGGCATCCAGTCCTTCGGCTCGATCGTCTCGCCGCGCGCGATGCGCGCCTCGAACTCGGCGAGGCGCGCCGGATCCTCGGGAACCGTATTCTGTGCGGGTTTGGTCGCCATCACGTGTCTCTTTGTATTCCTGGCGTGCACCACATGTTTCGAAATCTAGTGCTCGGCCGATGCACGCGGATAGATTCTCAACATCCCCTACCTCCTCAGCGGTCGCATGCGTTATCAGTCGCTCGTCCTCGTCGCTCTCCCTCTCCTCGGTCTCGCCGGCATTGCCCGTGCCCAGGAGGTCGATCGCTTTGCCGACGGGCTTGTTCCCGGCGCCTACCTTCGCATCGGTGGCGGCCCGACGGCCCCCGTGAACGCGCAGGGAACGCTGCGTGATTGGCAACCCGGCACAGGGTTTTCCATCGCCTGGGAAAGCTGGGACAATGGTTCCTCCGGCGTGTCGCGAATGGGGTTCGCGATCTCCGGAGCCTACAGCTCCCTGCCACTCAACAGGACTCGCTTTCTCACCGAGTTCGTCCCGCCGAACGGGGGAAGCGTGGCGTCGCTGGACGCGGGAAAGGCCGGCGTGCTCGAGGTCGTGACGAATCTGATTTTCCGCGTGCCGGCACCGTACATCATGCCGCATTTCACGATCGGACTTGGCTTCATTGACTGGCGGCCGGGCCGGATCACGTACAGTGGCAGCGCCGGTAGCGGCACGACCAAGCAACAGCATCTGTCCGGGGGCGAAGTCGCATTTGGCTTCGGGTTGGACAAGCACGTCTACGACCGCATCGCCGTGTTCAGCGAGGCGACCTACGTGTTCGGTTTGACGCAATTCGGCGGCGGTTACGGAACCCCGACCGGCGTCTGCTCGACCAACAGCTGCGGCGCCAAGAACACGACCGTGACGACGCTGCGCGGCGGACTGCGTGTTCGCATGATGCGCTAGGCCGTCTACCGCCCCGGTCAAGGACATGAGCTCGCACACTCCTCTCGCCCCGACGGGCAGCGTGTCCTCGTTCGTCGAAGACGGGATCGCGGACGTCTGTTTCGGACACCCGAAGAGCAACTCGCTCCCGTCGACTGTCCTCCGTGGGCTCGCCGATGAGATCACGGCAGTCGGTTTGCGCGACGACGTGCGCGTCGTGATCCTCCGCAGCTATGGCACCGCCGCATTTTGCGCCGGCGCCTCGTTCGACGAGCTATCGTCGATTCGCGACAAGAACGCGGGGAAAGAGTTCTTTCTCGGCTTCGCGCGCGTCATTCTCGCGATGACGCGCTGCACGAAGCCGATCGTCACGCGCGTGCACGGCAAAGCAGTGGGCGGCGGCGTTGGCGTCGTTGCCGCGTCTGATTATGCGATTGCCACCGAGAGCGCCGCGCTCCGACTCAGCGAGCTCGCGGTCGGCATTGGCCCGTTTGTCGTCGGACCGGCGATCGAACGCAAGGTCGGCCCCGGCCCATTCGCCGCCATGGCCCTCGACGCCGACTGGCGCGACGCCGCCTGGGGTGAGCGGCATGGCCTCTATTCCAAATTGTGCGCGACACCGTCAGATCTCGACGAGGCCGTTGCCAAGACGGCACGTGCTTTGACTCAGGCCAACCCCGCGGCCGTGCAACGAATCAAAGAGATCGCCTGGTCAGGCACCGAGCATTGGCCGACGCTCCTCGATCAACGGGCCGAGATGAGCGGAACGCTCGTGTTGTCGGAATACACGAGAGCGGCGATTTCGAAGTTCGGGAAGTAGAAAGAGGACAGCGCGCGGCGGTCGTGCGGGGTGCGGGGACTAACGAGCGGGGTGGGGGGTCGTGCGGAGCACGACGTGCGGTGGTTGAACGGCGCGAGTCGCAACGTTGGCGCCCATCGCGCCCCTAGTCCGCCGCACCGCGCACACCGCACGACCCCCTACTCCGCTCGTCAGTCCCCCCGCACGTCGCACGCCGTCCCCCGAACCACTACGTCGTCGGCGGATTGAATCCTGCATGCTGCGCGTCGATCCAGCTCTTGTGGTAATTCGGATCCTCGATCGACAGCGCCTGCTTCGCCACCTTGAGCGGACGGAAGCTGTCCATCATCACCGCGAGCTCGTTCGTGTGTGTCGCGCCGATTGATGCTTCCGCGCGCCCCGGGTGCGGCCCGTGCGGAATGCCGTCGGGGTGGTGCGTGATCGAGCCGAACTCGATACCCTTTCGGCTCATGAACTCACTCGACGCGTAGTACAAGACTTCGTCGGAGTCCACGTTGCTGTGATTGTACGGCGCCGGCACGGCGTTGGGATCGAAGTCGTACGGTCGCGGACAGAACGAGCACACGACGAAGCCGTCGCCCTCGAACGTCTGATGCACCGGCGGCGGCTGGTGGACGCGGCCGACGATCGGCTCGAAGTCGCGGATGTTGAACGCCCACGGATAGAAGTAGCCGTCCCAGCCGACGACGTCGAACGGGTGGTGATCGAGAATCAGCTCGTTGATTCCGTCGTACTGTTTCACGAGGAGACGGAAATCGCCCATCTCGTCGTGCGTGTTGAGTTTCTTCGGCAGGCGTATGTCACGCTCGGAGTACGGCGCCCCTTCCTTCAACTGGCCGAACTCATTGCGATAGCGCTTCGGCCAACGGACGTGTCCCCGGCTCTCGAACACGAGCAGTTTGGGCTTATCGCCACCCGTCTCAAACCGGTATTTGTGCAGAATGCCGCGATGGACGATGAGGTAGTCGCCTTCGCCGAAGGGCAGCTCGCCGAAGACCGTCTCGAGCACTCCCCTCCCCTTCGCGACGTACACCAACTCGTCGGCCTGCGCATTCCGATAGAAATGTTCGTCCTGTTTGTCCGGCTCGACGTAGAGCATCGCGATGTCCTGATTGAACAGGAGCGGGATGCGATCGAGTGTCGGACTGCCGCCTTTCTTTGCTTGCGACGTAAGGAAATGCCGGTGCCGGAGCGCGCGATCCGGGTCGGCTTCGAACGCCGTCTCGCACAAACGGCGGACCGATTTCACCGTCGTCGGCGGATGCACGTGATAGAGGAGCGCCGAGGTGCCCGTAAAACCCTCGTGGCCCATCAACTCCTCGGCGTAGATGCCGCCGTTCGGTTTTCGAAAAACCGTGTGTCGCTTCTTCGGGATTTCGCCCAGCGTGTGGTAGATCGGCATCGGTCGTCGGAAGGTGTCATCCTCCCCGGAGCGCAGCGCAGGGGAGGATCTATTGTCCGCGTCTCGTAACCAACTCGTGAAAGTAGATCCTCCGGGCCTGTGGCCCGGAGGATGACAACTCCTACAAGTTCCCCCGCGCCGCCTGCTCGCGCTCGATCGCCTCGAAGAGTGCTTTGAAGTTCCCTTTGCCGAAGCTCCGCGCGCCTTTGCGCTCGATGATCTCGTAAAAGAGCGTCGGACGGTCCTGCATCGGTCTGGAGAAGATCTGGAGCAGGTAGCCGTCGGGGTCGCGATCGACGAGAATTCCCAGTTCCTCGAGCGTGTCGACCGGCTCGTCGATCTTGCCGACGCGTCCTTGCAGCTCGCGATAATACGTCGACGGCGTTCGGAGGAATTCCACTCCGCGGTCGCGGAGGGCGGTCACCGTGGCGATGATGTCGTCCGTCGCCAGAGCGAGATGCTGCACGCCCGGCCCCCGATAGAAGTCGAGGTACTCGTCGATCTGTGACTTCTTCTTTCCCCGCGCCGGCTCGTTGATCGGAAACTTGATCCGCTCGTTGCCGTTCGCCATCACCTTCGACATCAGCGACGAATACTCGGTGGAGATGTCGGTGTCGTCGAACGAGATCAGGTTCTTGAATCCCATGACCCGTTCGTAAAACCCGACCCAGTAGTTCATTTTCCCGAGCTCGACGTTCCCCACGCAGTGGTCCACATGGAGGAGGCCCGTCGGCTCGGCGCGGTAGTGCATCTCGCGCTTCTGGAAGCCGGGCATGAACACGCCGCGATAGCCGCGTCGCTCGACGAGCGAATGCATCGTGTCGCCGTAGATCTTGATGCCGGCCACCACCACCTGGCCATCGTCGTCCTGCAGCACGCGGGGCTCGTACGCCGATTCCGCACCGCGCTCGATCGCCTTCGCATACGCGTCGCGCGCGTCGTCCACCCACAGCGCGATATCGCGAACTCCGTCGCCGTGGCGGCGTACATGTTCTGCAACCTCTCCGTCGGGCCCTAGCGCGGACGTCAGCAGGAACCGGATCTTGTTCTGCGTCAGGAGATAGCTGATGCGATCGCGGACACCGGTCTCCGGGCCGCGATACGCCGCGATCTGAAATCCGAACGCCGACTGGTAAAAGTGCGCCGCCTGCTTGGCATTGCCGACGTAGAACTCGATAAAGTCGGTGCCATTGATCGGGAACGTGTCGTGCGCTTCGGTTCCCAGCGGCATGGTCTGCGTCGCCATCTGAATTCGTCCCCTTCGAGGGTGGCTACCGTTCTCGAAATGGTAGGGGTGACGCAAGCCCAGGTCAAAGGGCTACGCAAGACGTCGCAGTTGGATATTCTATATGCGTGAGCGCGCCCTCCTCCCCCGCTAGCGGACCTCCATCCCCACCCCCGATCGCCAACCCCGCGGAAGCGGAAGCCTTCGCGCGCTTTGCCGCCGCGCTCGCCGGGCAATACGAGCTCGAGCGCGAGATCGGACGCGGCGGGATGGGCGTCGTCTATCTCGCGCGCGACGCGCGCCTCGACCGCCAGGTCGCGATCAAGACGCTGCCCGTCCATCTCGCCAACGATCCGGTCGTGCGCGAACGCTTCCTCCGGGAAGCACGAACCGCGGCGCGCCTTTCTCACCCGAACATCGTTCCCATCCACCGGGCGGACGAGATCGCGGGTCACGTCTTCTTCGTCATGGGATACGTCGACGGCGAATCGCTCGCACAGCGCATTCGCCGTCTCGGCCGAATCACGCCGCGAGAAACCGTCCGCGAAATGGCCGACGTCGCGGCGGCCCTCGGCTACGCGCACGCGCACGGCGTCATCCACCGCGACGTCAAGGCGGAGAACATTCTCCTCGACGCGAAGACCGGCCGCGCCATGGTCACCGACTTCGGCATCGCGCGTCTCGCCGAAGCCGCGCCGCTCACCGCGACCGGTCAGGTGCTGGGCACGGTCTACTACGTCAGCCCCGAACAAGTCTCCGGCGAACGCATCGACGCGCGCAGCGACATCTACTCGCTCGGCGTCGTCGGATTCCTCGCGCTCAGCGGTCGCTTTCCCTTCGAGGCGGAGCTGGCGTCGGCCGTATTGATCGCGCACGTCACCAAGAGCGCGCCGCCGCTACACACCTTGGCTGACGACGTCCCCCGCCCCCTCGCCGACGTGGTGGATCGCTGCCTGTCGAAGGACGCCGCCGCGCGCTATCAGAGCTGCGCCGAACTGTCCGACGCGCTCGAGCTGGTTCACCTCACCGACGATCGCGCGTCGGATTCGCCGCGCACGCCGTCGAAGCTGGTCTCGGACACCGAGGCTCAACAAATCTGGCAACGCGCTGCCGATCTCCAGGCGCTGACCGGAGCGACGCCCCAGCCCCCGGCCGTTGCCGAGGTGCGAGATGCGTCGCGCGACGCCGACGTCACACGCGGGTTTCGTCTCACGCAAATCCGCGACGCGGCCGTCGAGGCGGGCATCCCCGCGAAGTACATCGAGCAGGTGTTCGCCGAGCACGGGCTCGCGGCGTCGCAGCAAACAGCGTCGGTCGTAGATCGCACCGCGGCGGCAAACCGGTTTCTGGGCTCGCCGACGCGCCTCGAGTATGAAATCGTCGTGGACGGCGAGATGCCGACGAGCGACTACGATCTGCTGCTCGACGTCATTCGTCGCGACGTTGGCGAATCGGGAAGTCTCGGCACTGTCGGCCGATCGTTCAGCTGGCAATCCGCCGGACGCCGCAACATCCAGGTGTCGGTCGTGCCTCGCAACGGCAAGACGACCATTCGTGTCTCGGAGAACCTGCGCAATCTCGCCGGTGGTCTATTCGGCGGAATCATGGGCGGCTACGGCGGCGGCACGACCGGCATGTGGGTGGCCGTCGCCGTCGGCACGCACAGCGTGGTGGTGGGCATCGCAGCCTGGCTAGGCAACCTCGCGCTCGCGTACGGTGTGGCCCGCGGAATTCTTCGATCGGCCGGCAACCGGCGCGGTGACAGCCTGCGGAATCTCGCCCAGGCGCTCGCGTCAGAAGCGCGCCTCGCGATCGATGCCGCCCAACCCAAGTTGCCGCGCGGCTCGCGCGGCTAGACGCGAAGGTCAGGCAGGTCGCGAAAGAGCTCGAGCGCCTGTGGGTTTGCCAGGGCGTCGACGTTCTTCACGGGTCGGCCATGGATCACATCCCGCACCGCGAGCTCGGTGATCTTGCCGCTGATCGTCCGAGGAATGTCGGTCACCTGGATGATCTTCTTCGGGACGTGATGCGGACTCGCGTTGTTCCGGATCTGGGCACGGATGCGGTCCTTGAGTGCGTCGTCCAGCTCGATGTCCGGCGCAAGTCTGACGAAGAGGATGATACGAACGTCTTCGCCACCATCCGTTGAGACTTCCTGGCCGATGACGATGCTCTCGACGATCTCCGGCAACTGCTCGACCTGACGGTAGATCTCGGCTGTG
>Ga0105242_10004360_pt1 | contig 11011 bp, 11 predicted proteins | sample KBSM24metaG_FD_81521 | JGI IMG/M metagenome (GOLD analysis project Ga0105242, IMG submission 81521) | Miscanthus rhizosphere microbial communities from Kellogg Biological Station, Michigan, USA - KBS M2-4 metaG | ecosystem: Host-associated > Plants > Roots > Rhizosphere > Soil | place... | reverse complement strand
CGCATTCACGGTGATGCCGTGCGCGCGCACTTCCTGGGCGAGAGCCTGGGTGAGAGTGATGACCGCCGCCTTGGACACCGTGTAGGCGATGAAGCCGCCCTGAGGCGGCACCACCGCGCGCGAGGCGATGTTCACGATGCGGCCGCGACGGGCGCGGATCATGGCGGGCAGCACGGCGCGACAGCCGAGCATGGCGGTGTTCAGGTTGAGCGCGAGCATGCGGTTCCACTCGGCCACGGACGTCGAGACGAGCTCCCCGCCCGCGAATCCTCCCACCGCGTTGACGAGCGCGTCCACCCGCCCATGCCGCTCGAGCACGCCCGCCACGAACCGGTTCACCGCCGCCTCGTCGGTGACGTCGCAGGGAGCGGCGTCCAGCCGCGGCGCCTCCGCCGGTCCCAGCCGGGCGCGCAGGGCATCCGTCTCCTCCGGCACCGCGAAGGGCACGCAGACGGTGCCGCCCCCGAAGAGGAAGGCCAGGGAGATGGACTGACCGAGGGCTCCCGTGCCCCCCGTGACCACCGCGACGCGGCCCGGCACCTTCAGGCGTCCGGAATGTCGGGCAGGTGTCGCCGCGCCGGCTCGGCGGCGAGCTCCTCCAGCCGCTCCGCGAGGGCGAAGTCCAGCTCGGTGAGGCCGCCCGCGTCGTGGGTGGAGAGATCCACGGTGACGCGATTCCACGCATTGCACCAGTCCGGATGATGCTCCAGACGCTCGGCGGCGTGGGCGCCGGCGGTCATGAAGCCGAAGGCGGCGACGAAGTCGGCGAACTCGTACTCCCGGTGGAGCTTGCCGACGCGGAGCGTCCAGCCGCGCAGCGCCCGGATCCGGGAGTTCACATGGTCGTCGGAGAGGCGCGGCGGGCGCGGCATGGGGCTAGCCCGCCGCCGGCGCGGCAAAGATGCCGGCGCGTTGCACGTCCTCGTAGCGAACTTTGGCCACGTCGAACTCCTCGATGTTGGTGGTGAGCTTCTTGAACGTCTGCTCGAAGGACGGCAGAGTCTTGCGCTGGCGGGTGAGCGGCGTCGTCCGCGCGAGGACGAAATTCTTCACGTACGGGTGGTTGATCCCGCGCTTCTTGATCTTGGCCACCACCTTGGCGAGCGCCTCGTCGGCTTCCACCACCAGGGCGGCGCGCTCCTCGCGCTCCGCGAGCGTCTTCGGGAAGTGGCCCTTGAGGAACTTGTCCACGCGCCGGAGGATGGGGGCGAAGGCGCCGCCCGAGAAGCGCTTGTTCTGCTCGTAGAGGAGGCCCAGGGTCACGAAGTGCGGGGCCTCGAACTGGAAGGCGTAGTCCTCCTCGCCGCTCGACGGCTCCTCCTTGACCAGGCCGCGGTACATGCGGATCACCTGGAGCGATTTTTCCTTGAGGTTGTGGGCCTTCTCGGTGTTCAGCGCGAGGATCTGGTAGGCCACTTCCGGCTCCGGCACCAGGATGGCGGGCACCATCCGGGCCTTGAGCTTCTCCAGCACCGTGCGCCGGTGATTGCCGTTGGGGGTCCAGTAAAGCCCGGGGCGGGGCGACATGGCCACGATGGGGTCCACGAAGCGGTTGATTTTTTTCACGCACTCCTGGAGCCGCTTCACGTGGGTGGGGGAGAGATCGCGCTGATAGGGAGTGGCCTCCACCATCGCCGCCGGCAGCAGGCAGAAGATCTGCCAGTGCTGGCCCACCGGCTCGCGATACAGGGCGAGCGCCCGCCCCCCGTCCTTTTCCACCTGCTCCGCGAGCACCGCCACCGCCTTCGGCGGGTCCTCCGTCTCCGGAAACACCGTCCACCGCGTCATGAAATCCTCCTCGCGCCTCGAGGCCATTATGCCCGAGGCGTGCGCCGCGGGCCAGCGGCTCAGGCGGTGGTCTTGGCGGGAACCGCGGACGCGGGCGCGGGCGGGCTCGCGCGGCGCCGGAGCGCCTCGCGGATGCTGCCGTAGATGCCGCTGGGGAGAAAGATGATGAAGACGACGAGGAGGAAGCCGTAGATGGTGTCCGCCATCCCCAGGAACTTGAGGCCGAAGGCGATGCGGAGACCTTCCGCGAGAGCGGTGGTGAGCGCGGTGCCGACCACCGGCCCCAGCAGTGAGTACATGCCGCCCAGCACCACCGCGAAGACGATCTTCAGCGAGACGCCGATGCCGGAGAGGGTCTCCGGGTTCACGTAGGCGATGTACTGGGCGTAGAGGGAGCCGCCGAGCGCGGTGAGGGCGGCGGAGAGCACGGTGACGCCGAGCTTGAGCCGGGTCACCCGGATGCCCACCGAGGCCGCCGCCGTCTCGTCCTCCCCGATGGCCTCGAGCGCGGAGCGGAGCATGCTCCGGTCCAGGCGATGCCAGATCCAGAGCCCGGCGAGGAAGACGACGAGGCTCGCGTAATAGAAGACCTGCTTGTTGGCGTACTGGAGCGCCCACAGCGAGTCGCCGCCCGTGGTCTTCAGCGTGAGCCCCAGCGACCCCGCCGTCCAGTCGCGCTCGGCGATGATGAGAAGCCGGATGACCTCGCCCACGGCGAGGGTGACGAGGCCGAAGTAGTGCCCGACCACCTGGAAGCGGAAGCAGGGAATCCCGATCACCACCGCGATGAGGACGGCGGCGGCCACGCCGGCGAGGGCGCCGAGCCACGGGGAGACGCCGAAGAAGTTCCACAGCAGCACGGAGGTGTAGGCGCCCACGCCCAGGAACGCTCCGTGACCCAGCGACACCAGGCCGAAGCGGCCCATGAGCGACCACGCGCTCCCGATGAAGGACCAGATGAAGACCTGGATGGTCACGTGGAGGACGTATTGCCGGTACCCGCCCAGCGGAATGAGGGGCTGCAGGACGAGCGCGGCGAGGACCGCGGCGCCGATGACGCGGCCGACGGTCACGAGCGCTTCGCCAGGATGCCGCCGGGGCGGACGAACATCATCACGATGAAGATCACGAAGGCGATGACATAGCCCATCTCGGTGGAGAACACCACTCCGCCCACCGCGATGACCTCGCTCATGATGAAGGACGCCACGAAGGCGCCCACCATGTTCCCGAGCCCGCCCAGCACGCAGATCATGAAGGTGAGCGGCCCGAACTGCCCGCCGAAGAACGGATGCACCGCGTACTGGAAGATGAGGAGGGTGCCCGCCAGCCCCGCCATGAGCCCACCCACCGCGGAGGTGACGAGGTACACGCGCCGCGGGTCGGCGCCCATCAGCGCCATCGCCTCCCGGTCCTGGGACACCGCACGGATGGCGGTGCCGATATAGGTGCGGGTGAGGAACAGATAGAGCCCGATCACCGCCAGGATGGAGATCGCGAAGGGGATCAGGCGGGTGGCGGGCAGGAAGATGCCCGCGATCTCCCAGGAGGGCAAGGTGAGCCGGACCGAGCGGTGATCGGTGGTCCAGAGAAAGGTGGCGAAGGACTGGAGAAAGAAGAGGAGGCCGCCGGTGGCGAGGAGCTGGTTGATGGGCGCGCTGGTGAGGATGGGCGAGATGATGAGCACGTGCACGGAAACGCCCAGCAGCGCACCCAGCGCCAGCGCCGCCAGCGCTCCCACCCAGAACGGCCAGCCCCAGACGGTCACCACGAAATACACCGCGTACATGCACAGCATGACGAGGTCCACGTAGGCGATCCACACCACGTCGAGGACGCCGAAGATGAGGTTGAGCCCCAGCGCGAGCAGCGCGAGCACGCCGCCCAGCAGGATGCCGTTGATCGCCGCCTCGAGGAGAAAGATCGGATCCACCTAGACCCCCATATAAGCCTTGCGGACGAAGTCTTGCTCGGCCAGCTCGGCGGCGCGGCCCTCCATGCGGATGCGGCCCACCTCGAGAAGATAGGCGCGGTCCACCAGCTTGAGCACCTGCCGCACGTTCTGCTCCACCACGAGGATGGTGTAGCCCTCCGCGCGGACGCGCCGGATGAGATCGAAGAGGCGCAGCACCATGACGGGGGCCAGGCCCATGGAGGGCTCGTCCAGCAGGATGAGCTTCGGCCGCGACATGAGCGCCCGGCCGATGGCCAGCATCTGCTGCTCGCCGCCGGACATGCTGCCCGCGCGCTGGGTGCGGCGCTCCGCCAGCACGGGGAAGAGCGAGTACACGCGCTCGAGGCTCTCGGCGTGATGGGCGCGCGCCGCGGGCAGGAAGGCGCCCATCTTGAGATTGTCCGCCACCGTGAGGGCGGGGAAGAGGCGGCGCCCTTCGGGAACGTGGGCGATGCCGTGGGCCACGATCTGGTGCGCGGCGAGGCCGGTGAGCGATGTGCCCTCCACCCCGAAGGTTCCGGAGCGCGTGGGGATGAGGCCCGAGATCACCCGGAGCAAGGTCGTCTTGCCGGCGCCGTTGGGCCCCACCACCGCCACCGCCTCGCCCGCGTCCACGCGCAGGCTCACGTCCCAGAGAGCGGTGAAGTGGCCGTAGCCGGCGGTGACGTTCTGGATCTCGAGCATCAGCGGGCGGGCATCAGGTGAGGACGAGCTTCTCGCCGAGATAGGCCTCGACCACCTTGGGATCCTCGGCGACTTCGCGCGGCGAGCCCTCCGCGATCTTCTCGCCGTGGTCGAGCACCACGATCCGGTCCACCACTCGCATGAGGGTGCCCATGATGTGCTCCACCCAGACGATGGTGACCTTGAGGTCGCGCCGGATGCGCTGGAGCATCTCGGCGGCATCCGCCATTTCGGAGGGATCGAGGCCGCCCAGGCTCTCGTCGGCGAGGAGGAGGGCGGGCCCGGTGGCGAGCGCCCGCGCCAGCTCGAGCTTCTTGAGTCCGCCCGCGCCGAGCAGCGAGGGCGAGGCCTCGGGATCGGCGGGCAGCCCCACCAGTGCCAGCACCTCGCGCGCGCGGGTCCGCGCCTCCGCTTCCGACTGGGGCTTGCTCGAGCCATAGTGCGCGGCCACCGCCACGTTCTCGAGAATGGAAAGCTTCCGGAACGGGCGCGGGATCTGGAAGGTGCGGGCGATGCCCTTGTGGCAGATGCGGTCCGGGGTGAGCCCGGCGATGCGCTCGCCGCGGTAGGCGATGGCGCCCTCGGTGGGAGGCAGGGCGCCGGAGATGCAGTTGAAGAGCGTGGTCTTGCCGGAGCCGTTGGGTCCGATGAGGCCGAGGATCTCGCCCTCGCGCACCTCGAAGGACACCGCGTTCAGCGCGGTGAAGCCGCCGAATCGCTTGGTGAGGCCGGTGACGGTGAGCATGGGGACGGACGCCGGGCCGGGCGCGCGAGGGCGCCCGGCCCGGCCGATCTCAGATCAGCCGCGGGCGGCCCACGGCGAGGAGGCGGGCAGCGGCAGGATCGGCGGCGCGGTGGACACGGTCTTCGGGAACACCACCTCGAACTTCCCCTCGTGGACCTGGAACACCACCGGGAAGGCCCGCTCGTTCTGGCCCCGCATGGCATTGCCTTCGCCGAGGAACTTCACGCCGTATCCCATCATGGTGCCGCCTTCGGGGATGTCGGTCTCGCGCGCGGCCATCGCGAGCTGGTCGGGATTGAACCCGCCGTGCTTCTGGATGGCGCGGGGGAGCACGTCGTTGAGGAGGATCCAGAGGTTGTTGAAGCCCATCGAGACGTGGGGCGCGATGGCCCGCGTCTGGATATTGGGCTCGAACTCCTTCTGGTAGCGCCGCACCATCTCCGCGGTGAGGTCGCCCACGCCCGCCTTGAGCTTCTTGGCGTCGAGGAGCTGCGAGGCCACCGGATCCACGGAGTGGAAAGCCTCCATGTCGTTGCCGAAGCCTTCCTTGAGCTTGTCGATCTGGCTGTGCCCGGCGCCGTGGCCGAGATAGGCCTTGACCCGGAAGCCCTGCTCCTTGGCCTGGCGCAGGAACAGCGCGATGTCCGGGTTGTATCCGGTGTGAAACAGCACGTCGGGCCGCTGGGACCGGAGCTTGGTCACCAGCGAGGAGAGGTCGGGGGCCTGGATGGAATAGCCCTCCTTGAGGACCACGTTCATCCCCTGCTTCTTTGCCTCCGCCTCGTTGGCCGTCGCCACATTGGTGCCGTAGGGACCGTCCTCGTAGATGATGGCCACCCGCAGGCCCTTGGGATCGGCCTTCAGCTTCTCCTGCGCGAAGGCGGCGATGTACTGGACCGAGATGGCCCCGAACTGCCCGCCGTGCGGCTGCGGCCGGAAGGTGTACTGGAGGTTGCGGCCCTGGAACACCGCGTCCGAGATGGCGGTGGTGATCCAGCAGAAGCGCTTCTGCTTGTCCACCTTCTCCGCCAGCGGCACCGCATGCGCGCTGGAGTAGATGCCCGCGAGCACGTCCACCTTCTCGACGTTGAGCAGGCGCTCGGCCTCGTTGATCGCGACCTCCGCCTTGGACTGGCTGTCACCGTCCACGCGGACGATCTTGTACTTGCCGAGCACGCCGCCCTTCTCGTTCACCACGTCGATGATCATCTTGGCGCCGCGCCAGCAGTTGAGCGAGCCGGCGGCGGAGAAGGGGCCGGTGTGATCGTAGAGGGTGCCGATCTTGATGGTCTGGACCTGCGCATGGGCGCGCAGCACCCACGGGCCGGTCGCGACCCCGGCCGCGGTGAGGCCGGCGGTGCCGAGGAACGTTCGACGCGAGATGTGTGACATCAGTGTCGTCCTCCACGCTGAAGGGGTGTCGGGCTCGACGGCGCGCGCGCGCCGGCCGCGTGGCGATCCGGGCCGGCGGCGTGGGCTGCAGACTACACCGGATGCCCGGCTGGCGTAAACCCCCCTGCGAAGCGCGGCCCCGGCGTCGGGGTGGTCCGGTAGACTGTCGCGGATGCGGACCGATGCTCTCCTCCTCGTGCTTGCCGCGGCGGCCATCCACGCGACCTGGAACGCGCTGACGAAGCGCGCGCAGGACCAGCTCGCCTTCCTCTGGTCCTCGGTCTCGCTGGCCACGCTGGTGCTCCTGCCGGCCGGCTGGGCGCTCTTGCCGCCGGAGGGCGTGCCCGGCGCCGCCTGGCCCTTTCTCGTTGCGACCAGCGTCATTCACGCGGTGTACTTCTACGTGCTCGGACGCGCGTATGGCTCGGGCGAGTTCTCCCTCGTCTACCCGATCGCGCGCGGCCTGGGGGTGGCGCTGGTGCCGCTCGCCGCCTTCTTCTTCCTGGATGAGCGGCCGTCGCCGCTGGGGGCGCTGGGCGTGCTGCTGGTGGTGGCGGGCATCGTGGGCATCAATTTGAGCTCCGCGGGGCTGACCTCCGCGGGGCTGAGCTCCTTGATGAGCGCGGGAACGGGGTGGGCGCTCGTCACCGGGCTCTCCATCGCGGCCTACTCGCTGGTGGACAAGGCGGGGGTGGCGCGGCTCCACCCGGTGCCGTACATCGCCATCCTCGGCGTGGGCATGAGCCTCCTGCTCGTGCCGGCCATGGTGCGTCGGCGGGTCGCGCTGGCGCGCGAATGGCAGACCAACTGGCGCGCCATCCTGGTGGCCTCGACGCTCAATCTCACCAGCTATCTGCTCGTGCTCTTCGCCTTTCGCCTCTCGAAGGCCGGCTACGTGGTGGCCGCGCGCGAGATCTCCATCGTGCTGTCGGTGGTGATCGGGCGGCTCTGGTTCGGCGAGCGCGGGCTTGGCGCGCGCTTCGCCGCGGCCAGCCTCGTGCTGGCGGGCGTGATCTGCGTGGCGCTGGCGCGCTAGAGCCGCGAGGCGCGGAGCAGCCACTCCAGCCCCCGCCGCCGCTCCGCGGACGCGGCGGGCGCGCGCGACTCTTCCACCCGGAAGCCGGGCGCGAGGAGCCGCTCCACCTCCGCCAGCGACACCGGATACGGCGGACCGTCCCCGCCCTCGCGCAGCGGGTAGAAGCAGCCGAGGAGGGTCCCTCCCGGCCTGAGTATGGCGCGCAGGACCTCCACGTAGTCCGCGCGGCGCGCGGGATCGATGGCGCAGAAGCACGTGTATTCCCATACCGCGTCGAAGGTCCCCGCGAAGTCGGCGGCGAGCGTGAAGATGTCGCGCCGCTCGAAGCGCGCCGCGCTGTCCTCGGCGGCGGCGAGCCCGCGGGCCTCGCTGACCGCGGCCTCCGCGAAGTCGAAGCCCACCGCCTGGTAGCCCCGCCGCGCGAGCAGCCGCGCATCATGCCCACGCCCGCAGCCCGGCACCGCCACCAGTGGAGTGTCCGCCGGTGGGGGGAGAGCGGGGGCCATGCGAGTGTCCGCCAGTGGGGGGAGAGCGGGGGCCATTTCGAGGCCCCCGCTGATGGTAAATCTCCCGCCCCCGGCAAGCCACGCGACCAGCGGAGGCGCAGGTTCGTGGAGCTCCCAGCCGTCGTTGCCGCCGGCGTAGAGCTCGTCCCAGAATCCCGGCTCGCCTACGGGCTTGCGATCGAGTCCCATGCGAGCCCCTGGAAGTCGTCGACCACCCGTTCGGCGCCCGCCGCCAGCAGCTCCGCCTCCCCGTAGGCGGTGGCCACGCCGATGGCGCGCATGCCCGCGGCGCGGGCGGCGTGGATTCCCACCACCGAGTCCTCGAAGACGATGCAGCCGGCCGGATCGGCATGGAGACGGCGGGCGGCGAGGACATAGACTTCCGGATCGGGCTTGCCGAAGCTGACGTCGTCGGCCGTCACCACCACCGCGAAGTGCCGGCGGAGCCCCAGTCCGGCCAGGATATTGTCCACGTCCCAGCCCGAGGCCGAGGTGCCGACGGCGCGGGGGATGCCGCGCCGAGCGAGGTCGGCCACGAAGGTGGGCGCGCCGGGGACGGCGCGCAGGCCCTGGCGCGAGAACCCCACATAGAGATCGCGCTTCCGCCGGGCGAGGCGATACGACTCCCAGTCCGGCACCGCGCGTCCGAGGAGGAGCGGGATGGCCTCCTCGCTGGGCCGGCCGATGGTGAGCCGCCAGTAGTCGGGACGGGAAGGCTCGGCGCCCAGCTCTTCCAGCAGCGCCGCCCAAGCCGCCCGATGCCACACCCCGCTATCGACGAGCACCCCATCCATATCGAAAATGCACGTCTGCGCGCGCTCGATAGTCACTTACCTCAGTCTATACAGCGGCGCCAGCACGTGAAACGTCTCCCGCGCGGTGCGCGCGTAGTCGGCGGGCTTCCACCGCGCGGCGTCCTCGGCGGCGACCACGCGGCCCAGGACCAGCTGGCCGTCGCGGGTGCGGGTGAGCTCGTCGACCAGGCGCGCCACCTCCTCCACGGAGAGATCGGAGAGAAAGGCCGCGGGCGTCTCGTCGTGCTCGTTCTTGAACCATGCCAGCCCCTTGGAGCGGCGGAACACGGGCGCCAGCTTGGGGGCGTGGCGCTTCCAGGCCGCGATCCATTTCTTCTTCTGCGCGTGCTCGGGTCCCGCCTCGAAGAGGAAGCGCACCGTACCCCGCGAGATGGCGACCTTGAAGTGGCAGTGCTTCTTGTAGCCGCGCTTGTCCAGGGCGAAGGCCACCCAGGTGTCGCCGGGCGCGTTCACGGTCCGGCGCGCGTGCTTGGCCACGTGCGCGAAGGCCTCCGCGCCGCCGTTGCGTGTCACGTCCGGCAGGAGATCGCGCCCGGCCGCCTCGAGCTTGGGCCGGATGCGGCTCCGGATCGCCGCCATCCGCGGCGCGAAGCCGTCCAGGTCGAACACCTTGAAGTCAGCGGCGGTGAAGCCGGGGAACGGCATGCCGAGCCTCCTTGCCGCGGATCACGGGTACGTGGTGTCCGGGTCGAGCGGGAAGATGGGCCGGCGGATCCGCTTGAAGTCGAAGCGCGCGAGATTGGACGAGGACAGCCCGGGGGCGTCCACCTCGACGATCTCGCGCGCGATGGGCTCGAAGGCGGCCCGGTAGTGGATGGTCGACTTGATCACGAGCAGCTTGTGCTCGAGGGGATCGAGGCCGACGAAGCGGATCATCTCCGGATCGAGCGTCTGCCAGCGGTACGAGATGAGGATGACCTTGACGTCGTTGACGTCGAGCACCGCGGTGGTCCCCAGCCGGCCGGGAAGGCCGCGGGCCATGGGCCCCTTGTGGACGAAGCGCCCGTCGGACAGCGTGCGCACGATGCCGGTGACCCGCAGCGGCGCGCCGTGGCGAGAATCCACCTTGCCGCCCACGTCCAGGGTGACGCTGGCGCCCACGCCCGCCTTCACGCACTCGCGCACGGCGGCGGGATCCCAGATGCAGGCGACCACCGCCGATCGCGCTCCCACGCGGAGCAGCTCGCGGAGGATCTCGGTGCCGTCGCCGGCCGCGCCGCCGCCGGTATTGTCGGCCATGTCGGCGAGAATGACGGGCCGGCCTTCGGCCGCGAGCGCCTTCGCCACCGCCTCGGCGACGGGCAGGCTCCGGTGGATGAACTCGTGGCGATGCGTCCACGCGACCTGCGCGAGCTGGTCGGCCAGCCGATCGGCCAGGGCCTGGTCGTTGTCCGTGACCACGTACACGCTGAGGCCGGCCTGCGGGATGTCCGCGTGGGGGAAGCCCGCGAAGATGGACACCGAGATGACCTTGGGATCTTTCTCCATCGCCTCGGCGAGATCGTAGAGGCGCCGCATGGGCCCGCGCGTGGTGCCCTGATTGCCCAGCGGCGGCAGCAGCGGCGGCGTGCGCAGGGCGGCGGTGGGACGGATGCGCCCGGCGATCACCTCCAGGAGCCGCGCGGTGGCCTCCATGCCGCGCTCGGCCATGTCCACATGCGGGTAGGTCTTGTAGCCGTGGAGGAGCTCGGCGCCGCGCACCATGTCCTCGGAGAGGTTGCCGTGGAAATCGAGCGTCACCGCGATGGGCACCGTCGGCCCCACCACCGCGCGCACCGCCTGGATGAGATCCCCCTCCCCGTCGTCGTGGCCCTCGGTGACCATGGCGCCGTGCAGGTCCAGGAGCACGCCGTCCAGGCGGCCGGCGGCGCGCAGGTCGGCGAGCATGCGCTCCTTGACGTGCCCATAGATGTCCCTGGTCACCGGACCGGCGGGGGAGGCAGAGGCCGCCACCGAGGGGACCAGGCGCGCGCCGAGACGCTCGGCGGCGTCGATCATGCCGCCCAGGCAGGTGCCGGTGCCGCGGAAGGTCTCGAGGATCTCGCCCCCGTAGTGGAGGTTGCGCGCCTCGAACTGGCCCCGGTCGGTGGG
>Ga0105242_10004356_pt1 | contig 11019 bp, 9 predicted proteins | sample KBSM24metaG_FD_81521 | JGI IMG/M metagenome (GOLD analysis project Ga0105242, IMG submission 81521) | Miscanthus rhizosphere microbial communities from Kellogg Biological Station, Michigan, USA - KBS M2-4 metaG | ecosystem: Host-associated > Plants > Roots > Rhizosphere > Soil | place: Michigan... | reverse complement strand
CTGATGACGATCCTGCTGCTGCACCGGCAGCGCGTGCCGCTCGACCGCGACGTCATCTTCCTCGCGGAGTCGGGTGAGGAAGGGAACTCGCACTTCGGCATCCAGTTCATGGTCGCGCAGCACTTCGATCAGATCGACGCCGAGTACTGCTTCGCCGAAGGCGGCGGCGTCACCCGGATCGGCGGCGCGCCCAGGTTTGCCACCGTGCAGGCGACCGAAAAGAGTCCGCGCGGCATCGAGCTCGTCTCGCACGGCATTTCCGGCCACGGCTCGATCCCGCTGAAGTCGAATGCGATCGTCCACCTCGCCGCCGCCGTCGCGCGGATCGGGGAGTGGCGTCCTGAGGTCCGCTTCAACGAGACCACCGGATCGTATTTCCGCGGGCTCGCCGCGATCTCGCCGCCCGACGTCGCCGCGCACTACCGCGACATCCTGTCCACCGACCCGAAGGTGCGCGCCGCCGCCGACGACTGGATCGTCGAGCACGAGCCGCAGCACGCCTCGATGCTGCGCACCTCGGTGTCGCCCAACATCTTCACCGGCGGCTACCGCTCCAACGTGATCCCGTCCGAGGCGAAGGCCACCCTCGACGTCCGGATGCTGCCCGACGAAGACCCCGCCGCCTTCCTCGAGCAGGTGAAACGCGTGATCAACGACCCCGCTGTGGAAGCGCGTTTTCCCGCGCAGAACAACCGGCCGCCTGCCGCCGCCGCGCGCCTGGATTCCGAGCCGTTCAAGGCGATCGAGGCCGCCAACACCCGGATCTACGCCGTGCCGACGCTGCCGACGATGAGCACGTTCGCGACCGACATGGCGCAGCTGCGGGCCAAGGGGATGCAGTGCTACGGCATCGGCCCGGCGGTGGATCTGGAAGACGGGCCGAAAGGCTTCGGCATGCACAGCGATCAGGAGCGGCTGCTGGAGACGGAGCTCTATCGCTTCGTACGGTTCAATTACGAGGTTGTGGTAGATCTGGCTGGTGCGAGGTAAGACGGCGCCGGGGACCGGGGGCTGGGGGCTGGCGGTCGTTCTGGCCGCGGGCGCCGCGCTGAACGCCCAGCAGGCGCCGACCTTCAGCGGCGCCAACCGCACCGTCGCGGTCTACGCGACGGTGACCGACGCGAACGGCCGGCTGGTGCCCGACCTGACCCGCGAGCAGTTCCAGATCGACGACGGCGGCAAGCGGCAGGAGTTGACGGTCTTCGCCAACGAGATCCAGCCGATTACCGTGGTCATGCTGCTCGATCGCAGCACGAGCATGCGCCGCAACTTCGAGCTGGTCGAGAAGGCCGCCGAGGCGTTCGTCGGCGTGATGCTCCCCGCCGACAAGGCGCGTATCGGCAGCTTCTCCGATCGGATCCAGGTCGATCCCCGCGACTTCACCGCCGATCACGGCGAGCTCCTGAAGATTCTCCGCACCGAGCTGCAGTTCGAAGGTCCGACGCCGCTGTGGAACGCGGTCAACGTCGGCATCACCGCGCTGCTGCACCAGCAGGGGCGGCGGGTCGTGCTCGTGTTCACCGACGGCATGGACGCGCCGATGAACAGCAGCGGCAGCAGCCTCAAGGACGTGATGAAGCGCGCCGAGGAGGAGAACGTGATGGTCTACGCGATCGGCCTCGCCGGATCGAGCGGGCCCGGAGGCGGATTCGGCGGCGGCCGCGGATACGGTGGCGGCCGTTACGGCGGCGGCCACGGCGGCAGCCGCGGACAGCCCGACAGGCCGGACGAGGGGCTCCCCAAGATCGCGGCGGCGACCGGCGGAGGGTACTTCGAGCTCACGTCCACCGACAATCTCACGTCTACCTTCACCCGCGTCGCCGACGAGCTGCACCGCCAATACGTCCTCGGCTTCACCCCGATGAAGCTTGACGGCAAGTTGCACCCGCTGGACGTGCGCGTGACGACGCCGGGACTCACCGCCCGCGCGCGAAAGAGCTACCTCGCGACGACTCCGCGCTCGTGAGAACCGATCAAGAAAAACCGCAGAGAGCGCGAAGACCGCCGAGGTGTGAATTCCTTACAAACTTCGGCCCTTGCTCTGCGGCAGGCGAAGGTGCATATTCTCCCTGCGAACGCATCGCATGACACGGAGGGTGACAGTGAGGAACCTGCTGATCGCATCGGTCCTGTGCGCAGTCGTCGGCATCGTCGCGATCGTGGCGCAAGGCCAGACGCCCGCGCCACAGACGCCTGCCCCGAGCGCTGATCCATACGCCAACAACGCGGCGCCGGGCGCGACGCAGTTCCCGCTCGCGGCGCCGGCCGGCAAGGACAGCGGCGCGAAGCTGACGGCGCCCGCGGGCGCGCTGAATACCGGCCCGTTCAACCCGGCCACCTGGAAGTACGGCAATGCCTTCAACCCGCCGGCGGGCGCCAAGATCTGGAATCCGGTGAAGCTCAAGATGATGGCCGGCGGGAAGGTCACCGGCGGCACCGTGTTCAGCGCCACCGATCCGGCGACCTACTGCGCGATGGCGGTGCCCGGCGTCCGCGTCGCCTACACCGACGAGCGTGAAATCCAGCACGCGCTCGACGCCGGCGCGCTCGTGATTGTGGTGCCGACGATCGATTCGACCGCGGAAGCGATCGAGGCGCGCAACTGGACCTACTTTCCGCCGCTCGGCCGGCGCAGCAACGGCGGCGGCCAGGCATTCGATGCCAACATGTGGGGCAACGTCCCGGGCGGCTATCGCAACACGATCAACGACAACGTCGTGCTGATCGAGATGATCGAGACGCTCGACGGCCTGAAGGACGCCGACGAGATTGCGAAGGTGCCCGGCGTGACCGCGGTGTTCGCCGCCAGCGGCGACCTCGGCAACTTCTCTGGATTCCGCCAGGGATCGCCCGACTACGAGCGCGCGATCAACATCGTGCACGACGCGGCGATCAAGGCCGGGAAGCGCCTGTGCGGACCGATCGCCTGGCGCGATCGCCCCGACTTCAGCTGCTTCCAGGCGGGCAGCGAGACGGCCGCGATCGCGAAAGGCGTCGCCGCCGAGCTCGGCCCGCTGGCGAACACGCAGGGCAAGCCGGAGGTTGGCCCGTTCGCCGCGCCGCAAAAGCCATAAAGAAGAAACCGCGTCGCCGCTTCAGCACTTGAACAGGCGGAGGAACAGCGGCGGCTGGCTGCCGCTGCCCGACGCCACCGTTGCGCTATTGCCTGACGTGTCGGTCACCGTCAACGACACCGCTAGCGGGACGGCCGCGCCGGTGTCGGTACTGGCGGGGCCGCCGCACGTCCACGTGAACGAGAACGTCGTGCCGGCTCCACTCTGTGTGCGTGTCTGAACACTCCCGTCCGTCCACACCACGTTCCACGAGAACGAGACCAGTCCGTTGGTGCCGAGCGGGAACGATGTCGACTCCAGGCTGCACGTCGTCGCGGTGCTGCTGGTGATCCGGCATTCGGTCGTTGGAGCAGGACCGATGCCGGGATCAGTCATGCGGAAGCTCGCCGAGATGCCGTTCGCCCCGGTGCCCGCCTGTGTGATGGTCACGGTTTGCCCGCCGATCGTGAGCGAGCCCGCTCGATCCGTGGTGGCGCCGGCCGCGACCGTCGCGGTCACCGTGCCATTGCCGGTGCCGGAGGCGCCGGCGCTGACCGTGATGAACGCCGCGTTGCTCGTCGCCGTCCAGCTGCACGCGCTCCCCGTCGTCACGGTGAACTGCAGATTGCCACCGCCGTTGCCGATCGAGGCGGTGGCCGGCGATACGGCGAAGGTGCACGAGGACGGCGTCCGGAATGTTTCCGTCGCGGAGTAGCCGCTGGTCGCCGTGCCGTCGGTCGCGCGCGCGTGCCAGTACCACAGCACGTCAGGTCCGAGGTCGCGGGGGACGATCCCCGTCGTCGAACCTGAGCCCTGGGGGACACCGTCAACGGAGAACGTTCTCGCCGCATCGTTCGGGAACGTCGACTGATCGGAGATCTCGAAGCGGTAGGTCATCGTGCCCACCGTTCCGGTTGGTGTCGCGTTGGCGACGGTGAGCGGCGGCCTTGCCACCGTGACCACCTGGCCACCGACTGGCGACGTGGCGGTCGGCGGCGCGAAGCTGCCCTGGGTCGCTGGGGAGGCCGTGCTCTGCGAGATCGTGAACGTCGTGCCGGCGACCGCCAGCGTCGCGGTGCGCGCGGCGCCGGTGTTGGCGGCGACGTTGAAGTTCACGGTGCCGGGGCCGGTACCCGAGGCGCCGGAGGAGATGACGACGAACGTCGCACTGCTGGTTGCCGTCCACGTGCAGCCGCTAGCTGCGGTGACCGGTATTGATCCCGTACCGCCCGCGGCGCCAAATGTCGAGTTCGTGATCGCGCCGGCCGTGACCGTGCAGGCCGGCGTGGTGGGCGTCGTGGGGGTGTCGTTGTTCGAGCATCCGTACGCCGCGATGAGAAACATCACCGCAGTCAGGAGACGGCGAGAGGTCATCATGCGCGGAAGCATACACTGAGCCTCGACGCGGCCAGGAGGCTCACAAAAAATTTACGTTCAAGGCGTCACCAGCTCAGCCATCCGAGCTGCCATCGGCGTCCGGACCAGAATCGAGAAGAACGGTGGATCCGCGGGCTCCGGAATGCTCGCCACGCGGCGCAGCAGGCCCGCGTCGATCGACGCCGCCAGCGCGGTGTCGTCGCGCCCCACGAGCAGGAGGCTTCCGGGTTGAATCGACGGCACGTCGAAGCGCTCCGAGTCGAACAGGGCGGTGCGCGGCAGGAGATCTTCTCGACCGTACTTGCGCAGATACAGGCGCCAGTACGCGTCGAGGTTCGAGACGTGATGCGTGCTCAAGTAGATGGCCGGCGGGTGCCACTGCGGCTCCAGGGCAATGATCTGCGCAATCGCGTCACGCGAATTCCAGTTGAACCAGAACGCCGCCCCTTTCGGATAGTCGCGATAGTAGTCCACGGTGAAGAACACGAAGTGAAGGGGAACCGCCGCAAGCAGCACCACGCCGGCGGCGCGCCAGGCCCTCAACGGCGCCGTCGTCAGATGGCGCGCGCCGGCGACCGCGATGAGCACGCCGAACGGCAACAGCTCGAGCTCCCGATCGATGGCGTACGGCTCCGGCACCGCGAGGCAGGCCGCCAGCGGCGCGGATGCAAATGCCACCAGCACCAGCGTGTCGACGATCGGACGGCTCCGGCGCAGGAGAACCGCGGCGCCTATCGGCACGAGCGCGATGAACGACATCGGAAACACGCCGACGTGGCGCGTCGAGTTGACGACGTTGGCAAAGCCGCCGGTCAGGAAGAGGTACGCCGGATCGAAAAACGACCAGTACTGCGAGAAGCGGCCGGACAGGCGCGCCGTCCGCCACATCGTGTCGAGCACCACGCCCATGGGCGCGCCCTTGGGCCACGGCGCCGCCGTCCCGCGATCCAGTCCATAGCGGCTGAGGGTCTCGACAATCATCTGCGGGTAAAACACGAACCACACCAGCAGGCAGAGCGGCCAGGCGAAGCCGGCCACCGCGATCAGCCACCATCGCCACGGACGCTCCACCGTCGCCCAGATGACGATCAACGTGATGGCGAGGTACAGGGGCATCATGATCGTCGACGCGATGTAGCTGTAGACGCCGACGCCCAGAAAGCTCGTCGCCGCGAACAGGGTCCGCGACTGCCGGTGCTCGAGAAACGTCAGCAGACACAGCAGCCAGGCGAGGACGAAAGGCACGGGATAGAGATAGTCCATCGCCATGCGGCTGTGCATGAAATGAGAGGGCGTCAGCGCGAGGAGCCCGGCGGCCAGCAGGGCCCAGCGTTCGGACCGGAAGATTCTGACGGCGATGAAATAGATCAGGACGACGTCGGTGAGCCCGACGAGCACCGAGGGAATCCGGATCGCCATTTCCGACATCGGCAGGATCTTGAGCCAGGGCACCATCAGATACACGACCATCGGATGGAACCACACGTTGTCGCCGATCTGCGGCATCTGGAAGTAGAGCGGCAGCAGCCTGCCGTTGGTGTCGTGCAGCGTCGTCGCGATTGATTGCGCGTGCAGCGCGAACAGCACCTCGGCCTCGTGCAGATAGATCGGCGCGTGTCCGAGGTTGACGGTATAGAGCACGAGCACGCCGGCAACCAGCACGGCGAGCGCAGCCGGAACTTTGCGCATATGGCGTAGAGGAAGGAGCGCGACGGGCGCGGTCCGGCAGAATCTTACGTCAGAAGCGGCGCCGCGCGGCCCGCTGCGTTCGAGCCTTCCAGGCCTGATCGACGACCGCGGCGGCGAACACCAGCTTCAGGTGCGAATCGTTCCTTCCGGCGGCGTCCTTGTCGCGTCCGGGCGCGACCAGCCAGGCGATGGCGATGCTGAGGAGGTAGAGGCCGATCATCGGCGCGGCGAAGATGATCTGGTTCCAGGGATCGGTCGACGGCGTCAGCACCGCGGCGGCGATGAAGATCAGCAGGATCGCGTACTTGATCTGATTCCAGAGAAAGCGTCCGGTGACGAGCCGCATCTTCGCGAGGAAGTAGACGACGGTCGGGATCTGAAAGACGACGACCATCCCGAGCATCATCTTCAGGTACAGATCGACGGTCTCCTCGACGCCGGGCATGAGGGTCATCCGGGGTGAGCTGAACTCGCCGTAGAACTTCATCAGCGCGGGGAACAGCACGACGTGGCTGAAGAGCGCCCCGCCGAGGCCGCCGACCGACGTCAGCGCGACGAACGGGATCAGCATCTTCTTCTCATTCGCGTACAGACCCGGCGCAATGAACCGCCAGACCTGGTACATCACGAACGGCGCCGACAACAGCAGTCCGCCGATGAGCGAGATGTTCAGGTAGAACGAAAAGCCTTCGCCCGGCTTGATGAACACGAGCGAGCGGCCGGCCGGCAGCGACGCCAGGATCGGCTGCAGCACGACGTCCGCGAGCCGATCGTAGAACGCGAACGCCACCACCATCCCCGCCGCCACCGCGATGCCCGCCCTGATGATGCGCGTCCGCAGTTCATCGAGGTGTTCCAGGAATCCCATGCGCCGTTCACGCGGGTCGTCGTCCTGGTCGTCTGACGGGAGGCCGTGCAGGGCTGCGGACATGATGTGATCCCCTGAAATGACAAAGGCCCGAGCCCGTCGAGGCTCGAGCCTTTGCGTCGTGAGCTTTCTACCCGCGCGTAGTGCAGGCCTTCAGGCCTGCGGCTAGAGCGCCGCGGTCGAGAGCGCCGGACTCTTCAGCGCGTTGGCGAGGCTGTTGAGCGCCGCCTGGAGCGTCTTGCGCGACAGCGCGATGTTCATGCGCATGTGACCCTCGCCGCCGGCGCCGTAGGTGTTCCCGGGGTTGAGCGCCACGCCGGCGTTCTTGATGAACCAGCGCTCGACGATTTGCTCGGGCGTCGTGGTCTTGCCGGCCTTGGTCTCCGCCGCGGCCTTTTCCTTGGCGCCGATCTTCTCGGCGACCTGGCTGACGTCGAGCCACACGAGGTAGGTGCCCTCAGCCTTGGCGTAGGTCTTGATCAGCGGGATGTTCGCCTTGATGTAGGACTGCACCAGTTCGTGGTTGCCGTTGACGTAGTCGACGCACTGGTTCAGCCATTCCTCGCCGCCCGAGTACGCCGCCTTGCTGGCAATCATGCCCATCGTCGTCAGGTCGGCGCGGTTGTTGGCCTTGGTGGCCATGAACAGGTCTTTGTTCGTGCTGTAGTACCAGGCGCACTTCATCGCCGCGAGGCCGAACGACTTGCTCGCCGCCTTGAACGTGAGGCTGTTGTTGACGATCGCCTTGTTCGGCAGGCTGGCGAACGGCGTGTACTTCTGGCCCTTGGTGACCCAGTCGCAGTGGATCTCGTCGGCCAGGACGATCACGCGGTGCCGCAGGCAGATCTCGCCGATGCGCGTCAGCTCCTCCGGCGTCCAGCAGTTGCCGGTCGGGTTCTGCGGGTTGCAGAGGATGAAGACGTTGGTTTCACGGCTGATGCGGCGCTCGAAGTCGTCGAAGTCGAACGTGAAGCGGCCGTTCACGACCTTCAGGCGGCTCTCTTCCGCGATCGTCCCGGTGTTGCGCAAATCGCCGTAGAACCCGTTGTAGGTCGGCGTCGTCAGCAGCACCTTGGTGCCTGGAGGCGAGAACGCACGCAGCGAGGCGATGAGGCCGGGATGGACGCCAGTGGTGATGTCCATCATCGCCGGGTCGATGTCGACGCCGTATCGCCGCTTGTTCCACGCCACGATGCCTTCGTTGAAGGCCTTCGGTACGACGAGATAGCCCCAGAGCTCGTGCTTCATGCGCTCCTGGAGCGCTTGCGTGATCGCCGGCGCGGCGCGGAAATCCATGTCCGCGATGCCCATGCCCGCGACGATGTGATCCTTGTCGGTGAGGCCGGTGTTGATCGGGCCGTCCCACTTCGTCGAATCCGTGCCGATGCGGTTGTAGGGTGTGTCGAAATCGAACTTGGTGGGATCAGCGGCGGGGACCAGAGCGGCGCCGGCGGTGGCCGCCAGCGAACTGCCCGGAGCGACCGCGCCCACGAGTGCCGTCAATCCGGCGTTTCTCAGGAACGACCTGCGATTCAGCCCGTCATTCTGTGACATGCGCATGCTCCTCGTGTGACTCCACGTTGCCGCCGAACGAGGAGATACTACACCCACGCCCGCCGGGCGCGACGGTTCTTTTACAAGGCCGTGACACCCCAGCCCGTGGGGCGGGGAAGTGCATCCTTTTCGATACAACCGCCAGACGCGGGCATAGTAAGCTGTGCCACCGCAAACCCTATGACCATGACGACTCAACAGTGGAATCCGGACACCTATGCCCGGAACGCGCGCTTTGTCTCGGACCTTGGCGCCGGCGTTTTCGAGCTGCTGGCGCCCCAGCCAGGTGAACAGATCCTCGACCTCGGGTGCGGCGACGGTGCGCTGACCGAGAAGCTGGTTGCGGCCGGCTGCCGCGTGATTGCCATCGACAGCAGCGCCGAGCAGATCGGCGCGGCGCGGGCTCGCGGCCTCGACGCGCGGCGCGGCCGGGCCGAGACGCTCCCCTTCAAGGGAGAGTTCGACGCCGTGTTCAGCAATGCCGTGCTGCACTGGATCCCGGACGCGCCGGCCGTGATCGCGTCGGTGTATCGCGCCCTCAAGCCGGGCGGCCGCTTCGTGGCCGAGCTCGGCGGCGCCGGCTGCGTGCAGACCGTCCGTCTGGCGCTGATCGACGCGGCCAATCGCCGCGGCCTCGACGGCGCGGCGCTCGATCCCTGGTATTTTCCGACCGAGGCGGCGTATCGCGCGCTGCTCGACGCGCAGGGGTTTGGCGTCCGGGCGATGGCGCTGTTTCCGCGGCCGACGCGGCTGCCCGGCGACATCACCGACTGGCTCGAGACGTTCGCGCAGCCGTTTCTCGGCGCGGTGCCCGCCCCCGAGCGTGAGGCGTTCCTGCAGGAGGTCCGCGCCGCGGTCGAGCCGGCGCTCTTCGACCCCGCGCGCGGCTGGACCGCCGACTACGTCCGCCTGCGCTTCGATGCCGTCAAGGCGCACTGAAGGTCCGATGAAACCGATCGGCGTCATCGGCGGGATTGGGCCGGAATCGACGATCGACTACTACCGCGCGATGATCGCCGCGTATCGCGAGCGGCAGCCCGACGGCAGCTACCCGGCGATCATCATCAGCAGCATCGACGCGAACGCGTTCGTCGGTCCGCTGATGGCGAGCCAGCTCGAGCTGGTCGCCGATGCCCTCGTGATGGAACTGGAGCGGCTGGCGCGCGCGGGCGCCGGCTGCGCGATCATCGCCGCCAATTCTCCGCACATCGTGTTCGACGAGGTGGAGCGCCGTTCTCCGCTCCCGCTCGTCAGCATCGTCCAGGCGACGGCGGACGAGGCAGTGCGCCTGGCGCGAACGCGGCTCGCCCTGTTCGGCACCAGGCTGACGATGCAGGGCGGCTTCTATCAGCAGGTCTTCGAGCGGAGCGGGCTGACGCTCGTCGTGCCGGACGGAGCCGAGCAGGTCTACATCCACGAGAAGTACATGAGCGAGCTGTTGAAGGGGATCCTGCTGCCGGAGACCCGCGCGCGCCTGCTGGCCATCGTCGCGCGGATGAAGGAGGAGGACGGCGTCGACGCGGTGATTCTCGGCGGCACCGAGCTGCCGCTGATCCTGCGCGATGCGACGGCGTCGGGTATCCCGCTGCTGGATACGACCGTGATTCACGCGAAGGCGATCGTCGCGCGAGCCATGGCATAGCCATGGCGCTGACCGCCACCATCTACAACTTCGACATCGAGCTCGCGGATGCCGACCGTCAGGTCTATGAGTCGCTGAGCCTGCGCGTCGCGCGCCACCCGTCGGAATCGGAAGAGTATCTGGTGACGCGGCTGCTCGCCTACGTTCTGGAGTACGTGGAAGGGATCGAGTTCTCGCGCGGGGTCTCCGACCCGGACGAGCCGGCGATCGCCGTCCGCGATCTGACGGGGCGCATCACCACCTGGATCGACATCGGTACGCCCGACGCCGCGCGGCTGCACAAGGCCGCCAAGTCCGGCGCGCGGGTGGTCGTCTATACGCACAAGAATCCCGAACAGTTTCTGAAGCAGCTCTCGGGCGAGAAGATTCATCGTCCGGACGAGCTCGAGCTGTACGCGATGGACCGCGCGCTCGTCGCCGCGCTCGCCGCGCGCCTCGAGCGCCGGGTCGCGTTCAGCGTGTCGATCACCGACCGCGAGCTGTACCTCTCGATCGGCACCGACACCCTCACCGGCGCCGTGACACGTCTCACCATCTGACCACACCGATCACGATCGGAAAAACCGCAGAGAACGCAGAGCACGCTGAGAAACTATTTGTTCTCTGCGTCGTCTCAGCGGTCTCAGCGACCTCCGCGGTTTTTTCTTATCTCATCGTCGTGACTGGACGGCGCACAGAAGATCTTGTCTTCTTCGTGATCCTTCGAGTCTTGGTGTCTTCGTGGTCAGGGTAGCCGTGGCCGTGTGCAGTCGATCGGAAGAAACCGCAGAGAACGCAGAGCACGCTGAGAAAACTATTTGTTCTCTGCGTCGTCTCAGCGACCTCCGCGGTTTTCT
>Ga0105242_10004355_pt1 | contig 11020 bp, 8 predicted proteins | sample KBSM24metaG_FD_81521 | JGI IMG/M metagenome (GOLD analysis project Ga0105242, IMG submission 81521) | Miscanthus rhizosphere microbial communities from Kellogg Biological Station, Michigan, USA - KBS M2-4 metaG | ecosystem: Host-associated > Plants > Roots > Rhizosphere > Soil | place: Michigan... | reverse complement strand
CGCGCCACACGGCTCGAGGCCACTCACGAGTGGGAAAGCGCCTCGCGATGGCGACGACATGTCGTCGATCTCGACCCGCTCGATTCCAACGCAGCGCGCAAGCTGGCCGAGGCGCTCGTCGCCGCAGGCGATCGGTCGGGCGCCATTCGTTGCGTTCGCCGACATCGCGAGTTGCTGAAAATTGAGCTCGGACTGGATCTGGATCTCGGGTTCGCGCGCTGGCTGGAGGACATCGAGCGATCCGCAACGATTCATTAGACGGGTGGACCGGTACGCGCACTGCCATGGCGCGGGAACCCGATCGGTCAATCACACACGCGCTCACTCGTATTGCGGAACGACGTCAGGGTGCCGTTGGCGTCGATCGTGACGTGGAAAATGTTGGTGACCCGGAAGTTCTCGAGCGATACCTGGCTGATGAAGTGCCGCAGGAAGATGGCTGTGTCGGTAGTCGGCAGCCCGTTGGCACCCATGTTGAAGCTCTCGACCTGCGTCTGCGCGAGACGGTACATGGCGCCCGTCACGAGACCCACGCCGTACGAACCCTTGTCGTGGAACGTGAACGTGCCGTGAAAGCCGCCGTTCGCGTCGATCATTTCCCGAAGGGTGGATTCCTGGCGCAGGTGCCACTCCACCGGCTCGCCGGTGCAGCCGCGCGGCACCGGGAAGATCTCGGTCTCTTCGATCGAAACACGCTGTACGTCCTGCGACACGCTGGCGGATAACGAAACCGGTCGCACCAACGGCCCGGTGGCCGGGTCGCTGCATCCGGCGACGGCTGCCGTTAGGATCGCCACGGCGAGTTGGCGTTTCATGAATCGCTCCTCGAGGTGACACCGCATGTGGCGGTGCGGGTGGTGAGTGGACCTCACGGATTCGTCAAGCGGATCGCGAACGAGAAGTGGAAATCGCCCTGATTCACGTTCGTCGTGGTGTTCTTGCTGGTGACGTACTTGATCAGCCGCGCCACGTTGCGGGACTTGAGGCTGCTGTCGGGCGCGGTATAGATGCCACTCGGGGTGAGCCTCCACTCCGTGCACGGCCCCGGGCCACTCGCTGGCGTTAGGCACGTCACGGTCGCCCAATCCGTTTCGGGGGCGCCGTTGGGATCGGCGCCGGTCGGGTGTGGATTCATCTGCACCGCGTAGCTGACGCCCCCGGAGCTGAACGCGATGTGCAGCGGGCACGCCATCGTCGCGCCCGGGGCGAGCGTCCACATGCTGTTGCTGTACGCGTTGCACATCGCGATGACGTACACCTTGTACTGCGCCGACGGCACCGCGATCGGATTCCCGCCGCCAGGACCAGTCCCGGCGATGGGCTGGCCGAAGTCCAGAAACAGAGTCCGTGTCGAGTTGCGCGGGATCTGTGAATCCAGGACCCACGCGCCAATCGGTTGAATGACGGAGCTCAGCGTGTTGGAGTTCCTGTAGACCCCGAGCCCATCGCTGCGAATCTGCATGCTCGGGGCGACGATGGTGTCGGCGTCGGCGACGTACGTGCTCACGGGCGTGTCGGTGTTGCCTCGCGATTCCGCGACACCGAGCTGACTTGGCGCGATCACGGACGGGCTGTCCGTGGCGCAACCCGCGAGCGTGATCGCAAGGGTGGCGACAATGCCGCATGCCGCCGAGGCATGGCGTGTCGAGTGGTGCATGGGATCCTCCGAAGAGAAGCGAGCCGTGTTGAACTCTCACTTGAAACACGGATGCGCTTCCAACCCTTTGCGCTGCCTAACGCGCACGCGGTTGACAGACGCGCTCGCGAGTGGTATGATCGCTGCTCACCCTTCGCGATGCGCGCCGCCTCGGCGACAAGGCGCGAGTAGATGCCCGCTCTGCCCGGCGATCTCCAGTCCCTCGTCACGGCCACCGACACGGCCGCGCGTGAGCGCGCGTGGGCCGCCTTTCTTCGGCAGCACAGCAACGTGATCCTGCGCGTCGCGCGCGCGCTGGGTGGCGGGCACGACACGACCATGGATCGCTACGCCTTCGTGGTCGCTGCGCTCCAGCGTGACGACTGCAAACGACTCCGCGCCTACGCGCCGGAGGGCCGCGGCTCCTTCGACACGTGGCTCGCGGTCGTCGCACGCCGGCTCTGCATGGACGAGCACCGCCACCGCTACGGCCGCGCGCAGAGTGACGACCCGGACGCCGAAGCGGAGCGTGCGGCGCGTCGCCAACTGGCAGACCTGGTGGGCAGCGAGCTCGGACTCGACGCGATCGAGGGCGACACCGACCCGCCGGATGTGCAGCTCGAGCGCTCGGAGCTGCGCGCGATGCTCGATGGCGCACTCGCACAGCTCGACGTCAGCGAACGATTGATCCTGCGCCTGCGCTTCGAGGACGCCCTGTCCGTGCCCGAGATCGCTCGGCTGATTGGCGTCGACTCGCCGTTCAAGGTCTACCGCCAGCTCGACAAAATATTGATGACGGTGCGAAGGCATCTCGAAGCGGCGGGAATTCACGGTGCGTCGACCTGAGCTCGGTCGCGGCCGAAGGAGCGACCTGTCTGGGCGCCCGAGCCGCGCCGCCACGGTCGCGTCGCGCAAGTCTCACCCATCGCATCCGTGCAGTTGTGTGGAACGAAACGAGGAGCAGAACGCGTGACCGGTCCAAACGGGCAGCCCACCGAGTCCAACGGGCTGGTGCATCTGTCCGACGCCGAGCTTGCGGGCTACCTGGACCACGACCTGTCCGCCGACGAGCGGCGTCGCGTCGAGACGCACATCGATGAGTGCGCGGCGTGCCGGCGTGAGATCGTCGCACTGCTGCCGATCACGCATCCCGGCGAGCCCCGCGGCAGCACGATCGTTTACCGACCGCGACGCTGGTGGATCCCGGCCGCTGCCGCCGCCGTCGTCGCCGCCCTGGCCCTGCCGCGCCTCACGCGCGACGCGCCTGGCCCGGACGCCCCCCAGCGCGCGCGCCCCGTCATGGAAGCGGGGGGCCGGTCGGGCCTCGCCATCGTCGCGCCGGCCGACGATGCCACCGTCGAAGGGCGCGTCGTCTTCACGTGGCGGTCCAAAAACGCCGACGCCTACCGCATCGCCGTCCTCACCGAGAAAGGAGATCCCGTCTGGACCAGCGACACCGGCGACACAACCGCCGCGCTCCCTGACTCGGTGTCGCTGGAACCCGGCCACGCCTACTTCTGGCGCGTCGACGCCATCGGTACCGGCATTGCCGCCAGCACCGGCGCCCATCGCCTGCAGATTCCACGCGACTGACCGTGGACCGACGCGACCGCTCATTCCGCGCGGCTCGCTGCGCCGTGATACTCGGCGCGTGCGTCGCTCTCGGTGCGGCGTGTCACGGCGCGGCAGAGCGCACACCAGCACGGCAGACTGGACTCGATTCCCTGCTCGCTGCCGGTGATTCCCTCTTCGCGCACGACAAGTTCGACAGCGCGCGCGTGATCTGGCGCGCGTCGGTCGAGCAAGCGCAGGCAGGTCGCGATCCGGACCGGGAGGCGCGTGCCCTGACGGGAATCAGTTTCGCGGCGTATCGACTGGGCGACTACGACGAAGCACGCACGAGCGCCGACGAGGCAATCGAGATGTCGCGCGGGCGGGCACCGACGAAAAGTTTGGCGAAAGCCTACAACGTGCTCGGGCTCATCACGAAAGACGCCGGGAACTTCGCCGAGGCCGAACGGCTCCTCGAGAAGGCGATCGAGACGGCACGCGTGACGAACGACAGTGATGTGATCGCACGCGCCTCGGGCAATCTCGGTTTGGTCGCTGAAAACCTCGGCGACGTTCGGCGCGCCCGCGATGCCCATCGCGAGCAGCGGCGACTTGCCCGAGCGCTCGGCAACGCACAGCTCGAGGGAAACAGCTACACGAACGAGGCGAACAACGACATCTGGGAGGGGAACCCACGACCGGCGTTCGCGCGCCTCGACACCGCGCGCGCCCTCTACCGGCGCGCGGGCTTCGGCCCGGGCGAACAGTACGCGTTGACGGTACTCGCGACGGCGTACGAGGCCACCGGCAATGTCGCTGCTGCCTTCGCGGCCCTCGACAGCGCGATCACTCTCGCGCGCCAGCTCGGGATGAAGGCACAGGAGGCTGAGGCACGTCGACTCCTCGCGGAGATGCATCTGGGCGTCGGCGACTATCGGCGCGCGGTCGAATATGCGGAAGAGGCCGAGTCACGGATGCGCGCGATTGGCTACGAGATTCAGCGGCCCGCTGCGCTGCTCCTCGCAGCCGATGCCTACCTGCGCCTCGGCAACCTGACGCGCGCGCGGGCCAACGCCGAAAGCGCCCTGCAATTGGACAGCGAGGCCGACCAGCCACTCGATCGGCTCGACGATCTTCTCCTGCTGGCGGAGATCGACTCTCGACAGAGCGGGCTTGCCGCCGCCGAGCCCAGGTTGCGTGCCGCGCTCGCGATCGCGGATCAGATGGGAACACGCGGCACTCGGATCGCCGTGGCCGTTGCCGAGGCGCATCTCGCCGACGCGACGCACAATCCGCAACGAGTGCTGCGGGCGCTCCGCGGCGCCGGTCCGGACATCGCCGCCGGCGATTTCGCCGCCGCCTGGGAGACGAACGCGCTTGCCGCCCGGGCCTTTGCCCGACTCAACGAGCTCGACTCGGCCATCGCGGCCGGTCGACGCGCAGTCGCAGCCGTCGATCGGTTGCGCGGCGAGCTTGCGTCGGAGACGCTCCGCTCGACTTATGTCGCCGACCGGGCGGACGTCTACAGCGACCTTGCCATCGCCTTGCTCCGGGTCGGACGACCGGACGAGGCATTCTCCGTCGCGGACGCCGCCAGGAGTGGTGAGCTACTGCGTCGCATTGGGGCCGCACGCGATGGGGCGCGCTCTGGTGCGCTGCCTCGCGAGCTCGTCGAAAGCGAAGACCTGCTGCGGCGCATCGACAAGCTGGTGCAGAGGCTTCGCGAAAGCGAGCGCGGTCGCCTTCGCGAGCGGGGCGACGTCGCCGACTCGGCTGATGCGGCGCTCGCGACTCAGCTCGAGCGCGCACGGAGCGAGTACGAGGCGCTGAGCATTCGACTGGCGCAGCAGCGGCCGCGTGCCATCGCCGTGTTAGGCAACGATCCGGTACGAGTCGATGAGGTTCGATCGAGGCTCGACACCAGCGAAGCACTCCTCGACTATCTCGTTACCCGCGATCGCGTGATCGTATTCGTGGTCACACGTGCGGGCCTGACGGTCGTGGAGCGCGCCGTGACGTCCGCGGCCCTCACGCAGCGGGTGCGGCTGCTCCACGACCTCTGGGGTGTTCCGAGCGCGAACTGGAAATGGGGGCTCGGCGCCGCGAAGGCGCTCGATGATGCCCTGATTGCGCCGGTCCGCGATGCGGGACTGCTGCTCGGCGTCAGGCACCTGCTCATCGTGCCCGAGGGCATCCTCGCCCAGGTTCCGTTCCCCGGTCTGGTGGACACGAAAACGCGGCGCTACCTCGCGCAGGACTTCGTGATCACAGTGCTGCCGTCGGCGAGCGTGCTTCCGACGTTGCGCCAGGGCCCAGCCTCACCGACGGGCCTCTCGTCCGGACGCGGCATCGCGTTCGCTCCGTTTCCCGACGAGCTCCCGGCAACACGCGGCGAGGTCGAAGCGTTCCGCAAGCTCGGTCCACAGACAGAAGTGCGACTGGGCAGCCAGGCTACCGAGCGGGAGCTGCGCCGGGCGCTCACGTTAGGCGCACCCGTACACGTCGCGACGCACGCGATGGTCAACAGCCGCAACCCGATGTTCTCTCGCATCGAGTTGGCGCGGCTGCCCGACGCACGCCCCGATGACGACGGGCGGTTGGAGGTGCACGAGGTGCTGGCGATGACCGTCCACAGTCCGCTCGTTTTTCTGTCCGGCTGCGAAACAGGCGCACCGTCCGAGTGGATGGAAGATCCGGTCAAGGGGACGGCGGAGCTGACGCTGGGGCAGGCGTTTCTCTCCGCCGGCGCGTCAAACGTGATCCTCACACTCTGGCGCATCGACGACGCGGGCGCCGGCGAGTTCGCGAAGTCGTTCTATGCCGGCCTCCAGCACCTCACGATCGGCGAAGCGCTGGCGGAAACGCAACGCCGGATGGCCGCCGACGAGCGGTACGCGAGCCCGTATTACTGGGCTGGCTACCTTCTGACGGGGCCCGGGACGCAAGATCCCGCCGGCCCATCCGTGTCAGTGTTATCAGGGCATCCGAATGGGAACATCGCGCAGCCGATCTCGCGCCGTTGATACCGTAGCGGCCGCAGGATGTCGTGAACCGAGACAAAACCGGAGAGACCAGTGAACGCTGAATCGAGTCGGTCCACGGCGCGCTGCATAGCGGTGGTCCTCACGGTGCTCTGGGTTGTCGGTTGCGACACGCCCAGGGAGCCTTCGGGTCCGACACGCGATCCAGCGACAATCCCGCCAGGCGCACTGGCCGCCAAGTTGAGCGGCGTCACAGTCACCGCGACCGATCCCTCATTCGGCGAGCAGGGCCAGACGAGCGAAGCGGTCGCGATCACCGGGACGGGATTTTCACCCGACGCCAAGGCGGCGTGGCTCTACAAGGGCGTCGTGGACACGACCATCGTCGTCACTGGGACGCAGTACGTGAGCTCGACGAAGTTGATTGCCACGATCAACATCTCGCGGAAGTCGCCACTCGACTACCGCGACGTCATGGTGACCGCGGCCGGCGGCCGTACACAGGGCATCGGGAGTCTCCTGTTCGAGGTGACGCAAGCCAACCCGATCGCGGGCACGTCATGGGCGCGCAGCATCAACGACAACGGTGAGGCCACGGGTACACTGGCCAGCGGTTCCGGCGTGTTTTACTACAGCAGTGCGGCCGGGCAGCTGGAGACCGTCTCGACGACCGGCACAGGCTACGACATAAGCCCGAGCGGGACGACGATCATCGGGTCGGGCGGCGCCGGTGGGAGCTTTCCGTACGTGTACGTTCGGGTCGGTGGCACGTGGCAGGCCACGGCGCTCGCGATGGGTCCGACGTCTGGGTCCGGTGTCGCACGATCGATGCTGACGGACGGCACGGGACAGGCCGTGCTGATCGCCGGGATCGAGTTCACTGGCGGCAGCACGCAGGCGGTTACCTGGATCTGGCAGGCGCCCAGCGGGTCCTGGCAGCGATCGGCGTTGCCGGGCAGCGGGACCGAGGTGCGCCACCGGGCCGTGAGCGCCAGCGGCATTCTCGGCGGGACGGCGCCCGGTGGTCATCAGCTCGGACCTGCCGTCTGGACGCCTAACGGCACGGGCGGGTACACGCTCACGACCCTTGCCGGGAGTGGGGCCGTAAACGGCGTGCGCTGGGACGGCGGGATGCTCGTCGGCTTCACGTCCGTGCCGGTCTATTGGCTCGCCCAATCAGGCGGGACGTGGAGCGCCCCCATCACCGTGGCCGGAAAGTGCAGTGGCGTGAAAGACGTATCCGATGGCGGGCGGTTCGTATTGAACGACTGTCCGTTTGCCAACAACCTGAAATTCGCGGCGTACGCCGACGCACCGTACAGCTCCCTGACACGGCTCGGCGGAGTGGGGAAAAAGGGAAACGCGGGGACCATCTCCGGTATCTCCCACGGCGGGCACTATGCGGCCGGAACCGCTGGTGGCGTGGGGGTCTACTGGATGCTGCCCTAGGCAGGCGCCGGCGACGCTGCGAGAACGGTCACCTTGCCTCGTCCAGTCATGCGACACTATCATGAATATAGAAAAACTTTCATGAAGGTGTCTCATGACACGACAGCGTGTCCGCGAAGCAGCCCCACTCCAGGTATACCTCGTCCGCGACGAGCGCGAGCGCCTCGAACGCCTCGCGGACCAGCTCGACGCTACCAAGTCGGATGTCATCCGACGAGCCCTCCTCGCCCTCGAGCGCGAGATGCAGTCGCCCGCGTCGCACCCGGCGCTTCGCCTCATCGGAATCGCCGACGCCGAAAAACCCGGGCTCGCGCCAGTAGACGCCGCCCGCGAGCACGATCACGCGATCGTTGAAGGCGAAGAGACGTCCTGGACGGCACCGGCGCACCCTCGTACGCGCGGCTCGGCCAAAGGCGCGAAGAAACGGCGTGCCCGCTGAGTTCTTCGTCGACACGAGCGCCTGGTATCCACTCGTTGTCGCCAAGCACCCGGATCACGCCCGCATCTCAGCGGCGCTGCGGGCCCTGATCCGCAACCATCGCCGCCTCGTGACGACAAACCTCGTCGTCGCCGAGACCCACGCGTTGCTGCTGCGGCGCGTTGGCCGCGCTACCGCGCTCACGTTCATCCAGACCGTCGCTGAGCCCCCAAACGTCGTCGTCCGGAGCACGCGCGAGCTCGAAGCCGCCGCCGAACGAAACTGGCTCGCCCGATACCACGACCAGGATTTCTCGCTCGCCGACGCCGTGAGCTTCGCCGTGATGACCGAGCGCGGCATCCGCGATGCGCTCACCCTGGACCGCCACTTCGCGGTCGCCGGGTTTCAGGCGTCAGCCTAATTTTGTTAGGCCCCTAACAGGACCCGCCGACGACCGACCTCCGCGACCGCCTCCAGCTGGCGCTGGGATCCGCCTATACGCTCGACCGCGAGCTGGGTGGCGGAGGGATGTCGCGCGTCTTCACGGCCCGGGAGACGGCGCTCGGCCGTACCGTCGTGGTGAAGGTGCTGCCGCCGGAGCTCGCCGCCAGCGTCTCGATCGAGCGCTTCAAGCGCGAGATCGCCCTCGCGGCCCGCCTCCAGCATCCGCACATCGTGCCACTGCTCTCCGCCGGAGAGATGGACGGCGTGCCCTACTTCACGATGCCGTTCGTGACCGGAGAGTCGCTCCGCGCGCGACTCGCCCGGCACGGCGAGCTCCCGATCAGTGAGAGCCTTCGGCTGCTCCGCGAGATCGCGAGCGCGCTGGCGTACGCGCACCAGAACGGCGTCGTCCACCGCGACATCAAGCCGGAAAACGTGCTGCTCGCGGGCGGCGGGCCCCGCGACAACGCAGGCTCGGGACGTTTGGCCACGGCCATGGTGGCGGACTTCGGCGTCGCGAAGGCGGTCGCCACCGCTCGGGAATCGGGAATGGGCGGGAGCCCGCCGGAGGCGGGCAGATGGGAATCGGAACACCCTCGGGACCCTTCGATTCCCGATTCGCGATTCCCGATTCCCGACAGCTTTACGTCGCTCGGCATAGCGTTAGGCACCCCGGCCTACATGTCCCCCGAGCAGGCAACGGCCGACCCCAACACCGACCACCGCGCCGACCTCTACGCCTTCGGCGTGCTCGCCTACGAGATCCTCACGGGCCACACCCCGTTCGGCAAGCGAAGCCCGGCCGAGCTCCTCGCCGCGCAGGTGACGGAACCGCCTCAGCCGATCGCGGACGCTCGGCCGAACTTGCCGCCGGCACTGGCCGCTCTCGTTATGCGCTGCCTCCAGAAGCGGCCGGCGGATCGCCCGCAGAGCGCCGGCGAGATCCTGCAATCGCTGGACGAGATAACGACGCCCAGTGCCGGGACGACGCCAACGCGCATGCTGCCGCCAGCGACGACACCCCCAGCGCCACCGCCCGCGACCGGCCACGCCGGTGGGCGACGCACTGTGATGGCGACCGTCGTCATCGTGGCTGCTGCCGCCTTGATGCTCGGTACGGCGGGAGTCGCGATATGGCGAAGCAAGCACCCAACACCCGCTGCTGTCGCGGACGAGCGCGAGCAGCGCATCGCCGTCCTACCATTCGAGAACCTCGGCGACTCGGCGGACGCCTACTTCGCCGACGGCATCACCGACGCGGTGCGCGGCAAGCTGACGGCCCTGCCGTCACTCGAGGTGATCGCACGGGCGTCGTCGGTGCAATACCGTGCGACGTCCAAGTCGCCGGCGGAAATCGCGAGGGAGCTCGGTGTTCGCTACCTGCTCACCGGTACTGTGCGCTGGGCCAAGGGCGCAGGACGCGCGAGCCGGGTGCAGGTGAGCCCGGAGCTGGTCGAAGTCCAGCCGGATGGATCGGCGGCCAGCCGGTGGCAGCAGCCGTTCGACGCCGAGATGGCCGACGTGTTCCGCGTCCAGGGCGAGATCGCGAGCCGGGTCGCGGAGGCCATGCGCCTAACGCTTGGCGTCGCCGACCAGGCGCGGCTCGTCGAGGTGCCGACGCGCGATCCGGTCGCCTACGACGCGTTCCTTCGGGCCGAGGCGATGTTCGCGTCAGGGGCGACGTCGTCGGCCGAGCTTCGGCTCATCATCGCCGGGTACGAGCGCGCGGTGAGCCTCGATACGGCATTCGCGGACGCCTGGGCTCGACTCGCCGGGGCGAGAGCGCTGTTGTACGCGAACGGCGTGCCGACCCCAGCGCTCGGGCGACAGGCGCGCGAGGCGGCGGAGCGCGCGCTTCGGCTCGCACCGACACGCGCGTTAGGCCACCGTGCGCTCGCGTCCTACTACATGAACGTCGAGCGCGACCCGCGACGCGCGCTCACCGAGGTCGAAGCTGCGCGCGCAGCAACGCCGAACGACGCCACCGTGCTGTCGGTGCTCGCCGGCATCTATTCCGCGATCGGCCGGTTCGACGACGCCGTGAAGAGTGCACGCGCCGCGGAACGGCTCGACCCGCGCGCCGTGCTCCCGCTGCAGCAGCTCCGCACCGCCCTGTCGGCGCTCCGACGCTACCGCGAGGCGCGTGAGGTGGCCGACCGCGAGATGGCGCTCTCGCCGAACCTGTCCAGCATCGAAGACCGGGTGATCGTTTCGCTCGCCGAGGGCGATCTCGACGGCGCGCGGCGGTTCCTCGACAGCGCGTCGCAGCGCGTGAGCCAGGACGAGCTGGTGACCTACCTCGCGATCTATCAGGATCTCGGCTGGGTGCTCGATGATGCGCGACAGCAGCGACTCCTGTCGCTCGGCCCCGAGCACTTCGACGGCGATCGCGCGACCTGGTCGATCGTGCGCGCGCAGGTGTACGGGTGGCGTGGCGACTCGGCGCTCGCCCGTGTGTGGGGCGACACCGCGTCGCGCGAGTTCGGGGCTCAGGTTCGTGCGAACCCGGACGACGCGCAGCGGCACGCGTTCCATGGCCTG
>Ga0105242_10004354_pt1 | contig 11021 bp, 11 predicted proteins | sample KBSM24metaG_FD_81521 | JGI IMG/M metagenome (GOLD analysis project Ga0105242, IMG submission 81521) | Miscanthus rhizosphere microbial communities from Kellogg Biological Station, Michigan, USA - KBS M2-4 metaG | ecosystem: Host-associated > Plants > Roots > Rhizosphere > Soil | place... | reverse complement strand
TGCCCGGCACGCAGCGCGGCAAGGCTCGCAGGTGCTCGCCGTCACGAACACGGTGGGATCGTCGCTCGCGCGCGAGGCGGACGGGGTCTTCTACACGCACGCGGGACCGGAGATCGGGGTGGCGGCCTCGAAGACCTTCTCAACGCAGATGGTCGCGCAGGAGCTCGTCGCGTTGTACCTGGCGCAGGTCCGGGCGGCGAAGTTCCCGGAGGAGATCTCCGAGGTCCTCGCCGATCTGGACGAGCTGCCAGCGAAGGTCGCACGCGCGATCGCGTCGGAAGACGGTGTCCGCTCGGTCGCTGAACGACTCGCGGACGCGCGCGACGTGCTCTTCATCGGGCGCCATACCGGCTACCCGGCTGCGCTCGAGGGCGCGCTCAAGTTGAAGGAGCTCAGCTACATCCACGCGGAGGCCTACCCGGCCGGCGAACTGAAGCATGGGCCGATCGCCCTGATCGAAGACGGCGTCCCCGTCGTCGCGATCGCAACGCGGTGCCACGTCTACCCTAAGATGCTTTCGAACATCCAGGAGGTGAAGGCTCGCGGTGCGTCGGTGATCGCCATCGTCACCGAGGGCGACACCGAAGCCGCTCGACTCGCCGACCACGTGCTCGAGGTGCCGGAGACGCCGGAGCTGCTCTCCCCGGTGGTCGTGACCGTGCCGCTCCAGCTGCTCGCGTATCACGTCGCGGTGCTTCGTGGCTGCGACGTGGATCAGCCGCGCAACCTCGCGAAGTCCGTCACCGTCGAGTAGCGTCCGGGCGTGCTCCGAGCGGCCGCCCGCCTCGCCGTGGTGGTGCTCCTCGGTGCGCCGGCCGTGTTCGGCACGGCGACCCCGTGTTCGGCGTGCAGCTGCGTGTCCCGTACACCGAAAGAGCTCCTGCGACGGGCGGACGCCGCCTTCGTGGGAACGGTCGTCGCCGAACAGCAGATCGAGCCGACGACCACGGTGCAGACGTTCGCGGTGGAGGGCGTCTTCAAGGGGGCCCTCGATGCGTCGGTCAACGTGACCGAGCCGATCGGCTCCGGAGGCGGGAGCACCTGCGGCGTGGCGTATCCGCGTGATACCCGTGTCGCCGTCGTCCTGTATCGCCAAGGCGATGGCCAAGGTGATGGCCAAGGTGATGGCCAAGGTGATGGATGGACGACCGACAGCTGCTCGTTAGTCTCGTTGGCCGATCTCGAGGCGGTCGCGCCCTCCCCGCATCCGCCTCGCCCCGGACCGAGCCCATCCCCCTCGGCAGTCGTCCCGCCGCCTCCGTCAGCGTCCTCGCCCGGCCTCGGGTGGCAGGCGGTGGTACTCGGGTTGCTCGTCGGAGTAGCCGGGATCGCGCTCGCCCTGTCGCTCGCAGGTCGGAGCGGACGACCGCGGGGGACCACTCCCGTGGGATCGATCGACACCGAAGGCTCGGACGAGCCTCCGCCCCCCGACCCGGCTGACCCTCCCGGGCCGACCCGCTAGCCTTTGCGCCGTGGAGATCGTCGGCCTCGGCGTCGACATCTGCGAGATCGCGCGGATGGAGCGGGCCCTGACCCGCCATCCGACGATGCGGGCGCGGGTGTTCACTCCCGAAGAGACCGCCTATGCCGACGCCAAGGCCCGCCCTGCGGAGTCGTATGCCGGGCGGTTCGCCGCCCGGGAGGCGGTCATCAAGGCCCTCGGTGGGTACCGGGGGCGCCGGTGGCAGGACATCAGCATCACCCGACGATCGTCCGGCGCCCCCACCGTCCTCCTCGCCGGGAACGCCAAACGCCGGGCCGACGCGCTCGGGGTCTCCCGCGTGCTGATCACCTTCACCCACGAGCGGGCGAGCGCGGTCGCCGTCGCGATGGCAGTGATCGACGGATGAAACCCGTGCTCTCCCCACGGGAAGCGGCCGAGCTCGATCGCGCGACGCAGGCGCGGGGCGTTGCGGCAGAGGACCTGATGGAACGCGCCGGGTGGGCCGTGGCGAGAGCGTGCGCGGATCTGACGGGCGGTGCGTACGGTCGGCGCGCCGTCGTCGTGTGCGGCAAGGGCAACAACGGGGGCGATGGGTTCGTCGCCGCGCGACATCTCGCTCGGTGGGGGATGCGAGTGGTCGCGATCGTGCTGCAGGATCCCGCGGTATCGCGGGAGCCTGCAGCGGCCAACCTGGAGCGCCTCGCTGAGACGGGGGTCCGAGTGCGGCGGTTCGATCCCGCGACGCTCGGCCGCGAGCTCGATCGCGCCGATGTCGCCGTCGACGCGATCTTCGGCACCGGGTTCCGCGGCGAGCCCGAGGATGACTGGGCGGAAGCGATCGACGGGCTGAACGCGGCGCACGTCCAGGTCGTCGCCGTCGACATCCCGAGCGGCGTCGACGGGACGAGCGCCGCGGTCGAAGGGATCGCGGTCCGGGCTGACCTGACCGTCGCGTTCGGGGCCGCGAAGACGGGATCGGTGCTGCTGCCGGGAGCCGATTTCGCCGGCGACGTACGCGTGGTCGATATCGGGTTCCCCGACGAACTGATCCCCACGACGACGGGTCTCACCGAGCCAGCAGACGTCGTCTCGATCCTTCCGGGTCGCGCGACCGATGCGCACAAGCGGGCGAGCGGAACGCTCGTGGTCGTGGCCGGATCTCGGCGCATGACGGGAGCGGTGAAACTCGTCGCCCGCGCCGCGAGCCGGGTGGGTGCCGGGTATGTGATCGTCGCCGTCCCCCGTTCGATCCTCGCGACCGTGCAGACGGAGCTGACGGAGACGGTCTTCGTTCCGCTGGAGGAGACCGAGGAGGGGACGGTCGCGCCGGCCGCGCTCGAGGGAGTCCACGCGGCGGTCCGGGATGCCGACGCGCTCTCGCTCGGCCCCGGGTTGACGACGGATCCCCAGACGAGGACCTTCATCCGGTCGCTGGTCCGCGAGTGTCCCGTCCCGTTCGTCCTTGACGCGGACGGGCTCAACGCGTTCGCCGGTGACGTGGATGCGCTCTCGGACCGGAAGAGCGAGGCCGTGCTCACACCGCATCTGGGCGAGTTCTCGCGACTCATGGACGCCCGCGACGACGACCGCCTGGCCGCCGCGCGCCGGCTCGCCGGGCGCGCGGACGCGGTCGCCCTCCTGAAGGGGAGCCGGACGGTGGTCGCGGCTCGCGACGGCGGTGCGCGCATCAACCCGACGGGATCGCCGGTGCTCGCCACGGCCGGGACCGGGGACGTTCTGACCGGCGCCATCGGTGGATTGCTTGCACGCGGGGTCGACCCGTTCGCCGCCGCGTGGTCCGGTGCGTACCTCCACGGGCTCGCGGGGATCGCCGCCGGTCGGGCGCTGGCCGAGGGAACGGTCGCCGGCGACGTCGTCGAGCGGCTGCCCGAGGCGATCGAGACCGCCAGGGCACAGGCACGGTGAACGATCCACGGTTCCGCCCGACGTGGGTCGAGGTCGATCTCGATCGCGTCCGTCACAACGTCCGGGCGCTCACCCCAGCCGGCGCCGAGCTGATGGCGGTGGTCAAGGCCGACGCCTACGGACACGGGGACGTGCCGGTCGCGCGGGCGGCGATCGACGCAGGCGCGACGTGGCTCGGCGTGGCGCTCGTCGAGGAAGGGCTCCGGCTCCGGATGGCCGGGATCGAGGCTCCGATCCTGGTGCTCTCCGAGGCGCCGGAAGGGTCCGAGGCCGTCCTGCTTGCCCACCGGCTCACGCCAACCCTCTATTCGAGACCGGGACTCCAACGGCTGGCCGCTGCGATGCGGGGCTCGGTGGCCGTGCACGTCAAGATCGACACGGGTATGCACCGCGTTGGGCTCTGGCCCCTCGAGGCCGCGCCCGCCTTCCTCCGGGAGGTCCGGGTTGCCGGTCTCGAGGTGGAGGGGCTCTGGACCCATCTGGCGAAGAGTGAGGACGACGAGGTGACCACGAAGATGCAGCTGGATCGGTTGGCCGGCGTCGCCGAGGCGGGCCGTGCCGACGGCATCGCGCCGCGGTACCTCCATGCGGCGAACAGCGGCGGGCTGTTGCGGCACCCGGAGGCGCACCTCGATCTGGTCCGTCCCGGCATCGCGATCTACGGGATCCCGCCGGCCCCGGGGGTCGGGGAGGAGTACGACCTGCGCCCCGCCTTGAGCTGGCACTCGAGGGTCGCCTACGCCAAGCGCTTGGCCGCCGGTGAGCGGCTCAGCTACGGGCTGCGCTATGAGCTCGAACGCCCGTCGTGGATCGCGACGGTACCCGTCGGCTACGCCGACGGGTACCCGCGATCCACGACGGGCGAGGTCCTGATCCGGGGTCGGCGGTGCCGGGTCGCCGGGACCGTCACGATGGATCAGGTGATCGTCGACTGCGGCGACCTCGAGGTCGCCGCCGGCGACGAGGTCGTCCTCCTGGGCCATCAGGGCGAGGAGGAGGTCTCTGCGTGGGAGCTGGCCGCGAGCGCCGGCACCGTCGCGTACGAGATCGTTTCGCGGATCGGGCCGCGGGTGCCCAGGGACCACCGCGGATGAAGACGCGGACCGCGGCGGTCTCGGCGGGGATGGTGGCCGGCGCACTCGCTGCCGGGGTGATCGGGAGTGCGCTCGTTCGGCGCAGGCATCCGCGTGAGGTCGAACCGCTCGGCCCCCCTCCGCCCGAGGATCTGGGGCCGGTCGCCTCGTTCGACGGGACCGAGCTCGCGGTCCGGGCCGCGGGCGACCCCGACGCGCCCGTCGTCCTGCTCGCCCACGGGTTCAGCCTGGATATGTCGGCGTGGTGGGCCGTCTGGCCCGACCTCGCGAAGGACTTCCGAGTGATCGCGCTCGACCTCCGGTCGCACGGCGCCAGCGGTCGGGCGGCCCACGGCGACTTGAGCCTGCGCGCGATGGGCCGCGACCTCGCGGCCGTGCTGGACGCCGTCGCGCCGGATCGCCCGGCCGTCGTCGTGGGGCACTCGATGGGCGCGGTCGCGATCCTCGCGCTCGCAGAGCAACGCCCGGAGCTGTTCGGTCCACGCATCGCCGGCGTGGCGTTGATCGGGGCGGCGTCCTCCGATCTCTTGGGGGGCGCGATGGGATCCGTCACGGAGCTGCTCCGGCCCCGCCTGGGCTCGCTGCAAGCTGCGGCTAAACGGGTAGATGGGCTTCGCCGGGTCGTCCTCGCAGGCCCGACCGGGCTGAGCGGCGTCGTGGCCCGGGTGACGCAGTTCGGCCCGAACGCGCCGAAGGACGTCGTCGACCACGTCGTCGCTCTCGCTCAGAGCACGGCGTCCGAGGTATGGACCGACGCACTGCCCGAGCTCATGGAGATGGATCTTCGCCACGCGGTTCCGCGTGTCCGGGTGCCGGCGGTCGTGCTCGTTGGCGAGCACGACCGCGTCACCCCGCCCGCGGGCGCCGTGGCGCTCGCGGGGGCGCTTCCCGAGGGGCGGCTCGTCGTGATCCCGGACGCCGGCCACATCCCCATGCTCGAGGCGCCCGAAGTCGTCGGGAGCGAGCTCAGCGGGTTCGCCCGCGGGGTGCTGGCGCCGGCCGCCGAGCGCCCGCGATCCCGCCGCCGGACGCCCGCGCGCCCGAAGGGCGGGCGGGAGGCCGGCGGATGAGCCGAACGCTCGCAGCGGTCGCGGCCGAGGCCTCGACGTGCACCCGCTGCCGACTGGCGGAGAGTCGCACGCAGGTGGTCTTCGGGGTCGGGAACCCCGCGGCCGATCTGCTGTTCATCGGCGAAGCGCCGGGCTTCCACGAAGACAAACAAGGGGAGCCGTTCGTCGGCGCCGCCGGACAGTTGCTCACGCGGATGCTCGGCGGGATCGGACTTCGGCGTGAGGATGTGTACATCGCGAACGTCCTTCGGTGCCGCCCACCGGGGAATCGCGATCCGCTCCCCGATGAGATCGAGTCGTGCACACCGTGGTTGATCGAGACGATCTCGATCGTTCAGCCCGTCGTCGTCGTGACCCTCGGGAACTTCGCGACGAAGTTCGTGCTGAACACGAGCCGTGGCATCACCTCGATGCGTGGCGGGGTCTACGGCTGGCATGGCAGGAAGGTGATCCCCACCTTCCATCCGGCGGCGATCCTGCACGGCGGGGGAGAGAAGAGCCGGCAGTTCGTGGACCTGCAGGACGACTTCGCGCTCATCCGACGGACGTTGGATACTGCTGCGCGGCCGGAGCCGGTCGTGCGGGACCCGGCAGGACCCGCCGCGCCGTCGGCCGGTGGCACGCCCGCCCCGTCGCCGGTCGGGGACGAACAGATGGAACTGTTCTAGGTGGAGCTGCTGCTGCGAACGGCGACGGCGGACGACACGCTCGGGGTCGGAGCCGCGATCGCGCCGCTCCTGCGCATCAGCGATGTCTTGGTCTTGACGGGTGAGCTGGGTGCGGGCAAGACGACGCTCGTCCGGGGGATCGCGAGCGGACTCGGGGCGACTGAGCACGTCGCATCGCCGACCTTCACGCTCGTTCGCGAGTACGTCACCGGCCGCGTCCCCGTCGCCCACGTCGATGTCTTTCGGCTCGACCGGGTCCAGGATGTCGTCGACCTCGCCCTCGACGAGTTGGAAGGTGGCGCCTGCGTGCTGATCGTCGAGTGGGGGGACGCGATCGAGGAGCTCCTCCCGGACGACCGGCTCCGCGTGGAGCTCACGACCGAAGATCCGGCCGGCGAGACCGATGCTCGCCGGATCACGATCACGTCCGCAGGGGTCTCGTGGCTCGAGCGGGCGGACCAGCTCGCTGCCGTGATCGATCCCTGGGGCGTCGAGGGGTGATCGTCGTCGGCATCGAGACGTCGACCCCCCAGGTGTCCGTTGCGATCGGCACGGAGCAGGAGATCCTCGGGCGGATCCAGGTAACCGGCCGCGCGCGCCAGGAATCGGTGACACCGGCCCTCGAACGGCTCCTGGGATGGACGGGCATCGAGCTCGGGCAGGTCGGTGGGATCGCCGTGGGCATCGGCCCGGGTCTGTTCACCGGCCTGCGCGTCGGCGTCGAGACGGCCAAGACCCTCGCCCAGGTCACGCGGGGCATGATCTTGGGCTTCACGAGCCTCGACGCCTTGGCCTACCCGGTCCGCTTCACGAACCGGCGGATCGTGGCGGTGGTCGACGCCCGGCGCGGCGAGGTGTTCAGCGCCGCCTACATCGCCGTCCCCGGCGGGGTGATGCGCGTGTCGGAGTACTCGGTCTCCACGCCCGACCATCTCGCGGCGGACCTGGAGGCCGTCCCGGGCGATGTGCTCGCCGTTGGCGACGGTGCCATCCTGTATCGAGATGTGCTCACGGAACAGCGCGGCGGTGGTCTCGAGATCGCGTCCCCGGCCTTCGCACACCCGGACGCGGCCTCGCTGGTGGAGCTCGCCGCCCCGCGGTTCCTTCGCGAGGAGCACGATCGGTTGTTCGATGTCGCCCCGTTGTACCTGAGGAAGTCGGATGCTGAGATCGCGTGGGACCGCCGAGCCGGGGACGCCTAGGCTCGAGATCGTCAAGATGCGTCGCCGCCACCTCCGTGGCGTCATGGCGATCGAGCGTCAGGCGTATGCGCGGCCATGGTCGCCCAACCTGTTCGTGGCGGAGATGACGGAGCCGAACAACCGGAACTACCTCGTGGCCAAGATGGATCGGGACGTGGCTGGGTACGCCGGGTTGATCTGCTACGGGGATGAAGCCCACATCACGAACATCGCGGTGGATCCGATGCTCCAGGGTCACGGGATCGCCCAGCGCCTCCTGCATGAACAGCTCCTCGTCGCGAAGGAGATGGGGGGCCGCGCCGTGTCCCTCGAGGTGCGGGTCACCAACTGGCGCGCCCAGCGTGTGTACGCGCGCTTCGGGTTCCACCCGGTAGGGATCCGTCGCAACTACTACGCGGAGCTGCACGAAGACGCCCTGATCATGTGGACGGACGACATCCGCGACGCTGCGTACGGTCGGCGCCTCGAGGCGATCGTGGCGACGTTGCCCGACGGGATCCGCCCGGCGTGATCACGCTCGGGATCGAAACATCCTGCGACGAGACGGCGGTCGCGGTGCTCGAGGACGGCTTCGAGATCCGCTCCAACCTGATCGCGCGCCAGGAACACCTCCACGAGCGGTTCGGGGGGGTCGTGCCCGAGGTAGCCGCCCGGGCGCACGTCGAGGCGCTCAATCCCCTCATGGCGGACGCGCTCGACGGGGCGGGATGCGACTTCGGCGACCTGGGCGGCGTCGCCGTGACGATCGGTCCCGGACTCGTGGGCGCGCTCCTCGTCGGGATGGCGGCGGCGAAGTCGATCGCCCTCGCGGTCCGGGCGCCTCTGATCGGCGTCAACCACCTGGAAGGACACTACTGGGCGAACTTCCTGGAGCACGGTCCGCCCGATCCCCCTTACGTCGCGCTGATCGTTTCCGGCGGGCACACGATGCTCGTCCACGTCCCGGAGCTCTTCCGGCATGTCGTGCTCGGCCAGACCCTGGACGACGCGGCTGGCGAGGCGTTCGACAAGGTAGCGCGGCTGCTCGGCCTCGGGTTCCCCGGCGGTCCGGCGCTCGACGCGGCCGCGCGGTCCGGCGATCCGGACGCCGTTCGGTTCCCGCGAGCCATGGAGGGGTCGGGGGATCTGGACTTCTCGCTGAGCGGACTCAAGACCGCGGTGCTGCGCTACGTCCGGACCGAACAGGCTGCCGGCCGCGAGATCGATGTGCCGGATCTGGCGGCGTCGTTCCAGGAGGCGATCGTCGATGTGCAGGTGTCCAAGACGATCGCTGCCGCCGAACTGACCGGCGTGCGCGCGGTGCTGCTGGGCGGAGGTGTCGTCGCGAACACCCGCCTTCGCGAGCGGCTGAAGACCGTCGGCGAGGCGGATGGGCTCCGCATCCTGTATCCGCCGCTCGAGCTGTGCACGGACAACGCGGCGATGATCGCATGCGTTGGCGCCGCGAGACTGGCTCGGGGAGAACGCACGTCGCTGGACATCCCCGCGGACCCGAACCTACAGTTGGCCACGTGACGACCGTCCTGGTGACCGGGGGCGCCGGGTTCATCGGCTCGAACCTCGCCGACCGCCTCCTGGCGGAAGACCACCGCGTTGTGGCCGTCGATGACCTGTCGACCGGGCGGATCGCGAACCTCGGAGAAGCGCGCGGTTACGGCAAGGCATACACGTTCTTCAACATGGATGTTCGCGCGGACGGCCTATCGCCACTGTTCGAACGGCACAAGCCCGAGGTCGTCTTCCACCTCGCTGCGCAAGCGGGGGTCCGGCCCTCGCTCGACGATCCGATGCTCGACGCGAGCGTCAACCTGATGGGCACGCTCAACGTCGTGGAATGCGCGATCAAGGTTGGCGCCCGGAAGGTGATCTACGCGGCGAGCGGGGGCACGATCTACGGGGAGCCACGACGGATCCCAGCGAAGGAGACGGCCGCGCAGAGCTCGCATCCGCTGAGCCCCTACGGGATCTCGAAGAAGGCGGCCCTGGACTACCTTGGCTTCTACCAGCGGTATCGGGGGATGGACTACACAGCGTGCGCACTCGCCAACGTCTATGGGCCGCGGCAGGATCCTCGCGGCGAAGCCGGCGTGGTCTCGATCTTCGCCTCGACGATGCTTGCCGGCGGAACCCCGACCATCTACGGGGACGGCAATCAGACCCGCGACTACGTCTTCATCGACGACGTGGTGCACGCGTTCGTGCAAGCGATCGATCGAGGGTCCGGGAAGCTCGTGAACATCGGCACCGGCCTGGAGACAAGCGTCAACGGCCTCTATCGCCTGCTCGCGGACATCATCGGGTTCGGCGGCGAGCCGGAGCACGGCCCGCTCCCGCCCGGCGAGCTGCGGAGGAGCGCCCTCGACATCTCCACCGCATCCTCGGCACTCGCGTGGAAGCCCTGGACCCACCTGGAGGACGGGCTGGCCGAGACGGTCGCGTACCTGAAGGGCGTGTGATGGCGGGTCCCGTGTCGGCCGTGGCCGACCTGGGGGAGCGTTTCGAGCGGACCGTGGCCTCGTTCGTTCGGGAGCATCGCCTGCCGGGCGTGGCCGCCGGCGTCGTCGTCGGTGATGAGCTGGTGTGGTCCGGCGGCTACGGTTTCGCCGATCTCGCCGGCCGCCGCGCCCCCGACGGACGGACTCTCTACCGGATCGCCTCGATCACGAAGACGTTCACCGGCACCGCGATCATGCAGCTCCGGGACGAGGGAAAACTCCACCTGGACGACCCCGCGGTCGCGCACCTTCCGGAGTTGCGCGATGCCATCAGCCCGTTCGGTGCTGTGGAGACGGTCACGATCCGGCGTCTGCTCTCGCACGAGTCGGGGCTGATGGGCGATCCTCCCGACACCGACTGGACGTTCAACCGGTACGAGGGGTCACCCTTGCGGAACCTCGCCCGCGTGGGCGACATCGGAACCCGCGTCCCACCGAACACCCAACAGAAGTATTCGAACCTCGGGTACCAACTGCTGGGGGAGATCGTCGCCCGCGTCTCCGGTGTGCCGTACGTCGCCTACGTTCGTGAGCAGATCCTCGATCCGCTGGGGATGGATGCCACGTCGTTCGACCCGCTCCGCGAGGACCTCGAGGCCCGCCGCGCCGTCGGATACCAGGGGCGGTGGATGTCCGATGAGCTCCGACCGGCGAACCCGTGGGGGATGGACGTCTTCGCCGAGGGCGGCCTTTGGTCCTGCGTCGACGATCTGGCTCGCTGGGTCGGAGCGCAGTTCCTCGAGGGTGGGGGTGGTCGGGGCGGCGGACAGATCCTCACCGGCTCGACGCTCGAGGAGATGCACCGTCCTCGCTATCTCGGCGACGAGGAGTGGACCGAGGCATGGTGCATCTCGTGGTACGCGAAGCGGAAGGACGGCGTGACCTGGATCCAGCATTCGGGCGGGCTCCCGGGGTTCGTCACCAACGTCTGCTTCCACCGGGGCGAAGCCCCCGTCGGGGCGATCGCACTCCTGAACGGCATCGCGGACGCGGACGAGCTGGCGATGGCGCTCGCGTCCATCGCGCTCCCAGCCGCGGCGGAAGCGGTCGAACCTGCCGAGGTGCCGCCTCCGACACCGGAGGCCTATCGCGCCCTGATCGGTCTGTACGGCCACGCCGAGG
>Ga0105242_10004352_pt1 | contig 11024 bp, 8 predicted proteins | sample KBSM24metaG_FD_81521 | JGI IMG/M metagenome (GOLD analysis project Ga0105242, IMG submission 81521) | Miscanthus rhizosphere microbial communities from Kellogg Biological Station, Michigan, USA - KBS M2-4 metaG | ecosystem: Host-associated > Plants > Roots > Rhizosphere > Soil | place: Michigan... | reverse complement strand
CGCCGCGAACCATCACCATCACGCCCCTGCCGGCATGCTGCCCGCCGTCAAGTACCTGGTCGAAGAGCTCGGGATGGACGTGAACGCAAAGGATCACGATGGCAACACCGCGGTCCACAACGCCGCGGCCCGGGGCGACAACGAGATGATTCTCTATCTCGTCTCGAAGGGCGCTGACGTCAAGCAGATCAACCGCGAAGGCAAGACGACCGTGGACATGGCCAACGGTCCGGTTCAGCGCATCAGCCCGTTCCCCGACACGATCAAGCTGCTCGAGGGCATGGGCGTCAAAAACAATCACAAGTGCGTGTCCTGCTGATCTGACGAGGTAGCGCCGGGCCTAAAGGCCCGGCGTGACCTCTGAGATTTCGTCTCAGAGGTTTTTTTTCACTCGAACCCGAAGCTCTTCCACACGTCCGGCAGCGTTTTGATGACCTCGCGTACCTCTGGGATGTAGTGATACGCCATCCACACCGCGAGGATCCCGAAGGTCAGCGAAAGCGCGCCGTCCCACGCCGGGATGAAGCCCACATAGTGTCCGCCGAGTGAGTAATACGCCGCACGGCGGCGAGCGAAATGCAGCGGCCACGCGACGGCGTGATACACGCACACGAGCACGAGAATCCCGACCCAGAACGGCACGTCGTTCGGCAATGACTGACCGAGCACCTGTCCGCTCGTCACGAGCGAATAGACGGCCCAGGCCCAGAAGCAGAAGAACAGCACGCTGACGATGCTCAGAATCGGCACCATGGCGCCGCTGAGGATCCGTGTGCCGTAGGCGCCCGGCGGCGCCGCACTCGGCCCCCACGCCCATTCGGGCTGCCAGCGCGACGCGTGCCAGCTTCGTCTCCACGCCCGCTGTTCCCTGCGCCATCGACGGCGCCAATCCTTGCGACCCGCGAAGCCCTCGTAGTTCTTCTTCGCCCGATCGATCAGCTCGCGCGCGTTGAACGGCTGACCGTGCGCGGCGGCTCGCTGCTCGGGTGTATCGGCCGGCGGGATGACGAAGGCGAGCACCAGATACACGAGCCCGAATCCTCCGCGCGAGACCAGCGCGAGGAAGAGGAACACGATGCGGACGATCGTCACGTCGACGTGGACGTAGGCCGCCAGCCCGTTGCAGACGCCCGCCAGCATCGCGCCCTCGTGAATCAGGTAGAGGCGTCGCGGCGCGGAGCTCCCGGCAGGATCGGACGAGGTCTGGCGCGCGGAAGCGCCGCTCGAGGAGGCATCCGCACTGGCGGAACCTTCGACCGGTCCCATCTCGCGAATGATCTGAGTGACCTCGGCCGCGGTCACGACCGTCTTGTGAGGTCCGAGGAATCCCTGGCACTTGTCCGCGATGGCCTGCTCCAGATCGGCGACGATTTCCGCTCGATCGGGATTGTCCTTGAGCGAAACGTCGGCCCCCTCGAGATACGCCACGAGCGCGGCATAGCCGGCGTCGTCGATCTGGTAGGCGTTGCCGTTCAGATTGATCGTGACAACTTTCTGCATCTCATCGTCCCAGCTGGCTGATGGTCGTGTTGATGTATTTCCAGTAGTCGTTCAGCTCGGCGAGCTGCGATTTGCCCTTGGCGGTGAGCTCGTAGTACTTACGCGGCGGACCGGCATCCGATTCCTGCCATTCGTAGTCGACGAGCCCCTCGCGCCGCATCTTGCTGAGGAGGGGATACAGCGTCCCTTCCTGCGTCGCGAACTCCGTCGTCCCCAGGCGCTTGAGCATGTCGGCGACGTAGACCTTGTCGCTGGCGATGATCCGCAGGATGAGGAATTCCAGGAGACCTTTGCGGATCGCGCTGAACTTTTCGGTGACGCTCATTGGCTGGGGAAGCTACCTTGTGTAATAAAGGTAGCAGGCCAACGGAAGGGTGTCAACCGTCGATCGCGACGGCGAGAAGAATCGACGCTGGGTGTTCAACTTTCCACACCGGTACGGCGCCGACGACTTGAATGCTGACAGCGGTGCCTCGAGTGACGCGACTATCCACCGGCCACCGGCTCATCTGCCGGGGGATCGTGCTTGGCTCAACTCTTGTAGCAGAACGGCGTCTATGGCCGGGTCTGTCGTGCGCGTCGCCGCGCTTGCCGATCTGCACTGCACGAAGTCGTCGCAGGGTGCCTTTCAAACCTTGTTCGCGCGGGTCAGCGAATCAGCGGACATCGCGATCATTGCAGGTGACCTCACAGACAACGGCCTGCCGGAGGAAGCCTCGGTGCTCGTGCGCGAACTCTCGGCGCTGAGGATTCCCGCAGCCGCGGTGTTCGGCAACCACGACCTGGAGTCGGGCAAGTCCGCCGAGGTACGGCAGATTCTGACCGGGGCCGGCCTTCCCGTGCTCGACGGCGACGCGTGCGAACTTCAGGGGATCGGCATCGCCGGCATCAAGGGATTCGGCGGCGGCTTCGGCCGTCATGCGCTCGGTCCGTGGGGCGAGACGATGATCAAACAGTTTGTGCACGAGGCCGTGGACGAGGCGCTGAAGCTGGAAGCGGCGTTCGCCCGTCTCCGCACATCGCAGCTGATCGCGCTGCTGCACTATTCGCCGATCCAGCAAACGGTCGAAGGCGAGCCCTTGGAGATTTATCCGTTCCTCGGCTCGAGCCGTCTCGAGGAACCGATCGGCCGGTACCCCGTGTCGCTCGTCGTGCACGGCCATGCGCACCGCGGCCGCCTGGAAGGGCGGACCAAGAACGGTGTGCCGGTGTACAACGTCTCGATGCCGCTGCTCACGCGGACGTTCGGCGATCGGCCGCCGTTCCGTGTTTTCGAGGTCGAGCCGACCGCCGCGTCGGCCGCCTGTGACCCCGCGACGTCCGCCTCCAGGAACCGTCGCGTCACGGACGCCGTCGCGTCCTGAGGCCCGCATGGAAACCTCAACCGCACGCGCGGTCCACGATCCGGCCGCGGACTTCTACATCGACGCGCTGAGAAAGCTGACCGACACCGGGGTGCCGTTCCTCGTCGGCGGCGCCTTTGCGTTCTCGCACTATTCGCACGTGCCGCGCGAGACGAAGGACATCGACGTCTTCGTCAAACCCGAGGACTGTCCGCGGGTGCTCGAGGCGTTCGAGCGGCTCGGCTACGAGACGACGGTGCCGTTCCCGCACTGGCTCGGAAAAATCCACGCCGGCGAACATTTCATGGACGTGATCTTCAATTCGGGCAACGGCGTCGCCCGGGTCGACGATCTGTGGTTCGATCACGCGCCCCGGACCAACGTGCTGGGCGTCATCGTCAGGTTGTCGCCGGCGGAGGAGATGATCTGGTCGAAGGCGTTCATCCAGGAGCGCGAGCGGTTCGACGGCGCGGACGTTCTCCATCTCCTGCGCGAAGTGGGGCCGTCACTCGACTGGCCGCGGCTGCTGATGCGCTTCGGCGATCACTGGCGTGTGCTCTTCAGCCACATCATCGTGTTCGGCTTCGTCTATCCGGACAAACGCCAGAACGTGCCCGCCTGGGTGATGGACGAGCTCACGCGCCGGCTGACCGTCAGCCGGCCCAACCTGCAAAGCGACGTCTGCTACGGCACGCTTCTGTCACGCGAGCAGTACCTGCACGACATCGATCGATGGAAGTACCGCGATTCCCGCGAGCAGCCGATCGGCCCGATGACGGCGGAACAGATCAGGATCTGGACAGAGGCGATCAAAGTGAGAAGTTAAAAGTTAGAAGGTAGAAGTGAAAGTTCGAAACTTTCACTTCTACCTTTTTCCTTCTCACTTCTCACTTCTAACTTCTAACTTTCAACTCCTGTCTACTGCTGCCGCTCGAGGATCCACGCCACGGTGCCGATCAGCTTTTCCCAGACCGGACGCCGACGCCAGGCGTCAAGTGTGATCTCCTTCGAGCTTCGCAAATCCTTTTCGAGATCCGCGCCGACGCGCGCCGTGACGCCGCGATCTCGAAAGGCGACGTTCACCTCGTCGTTGTGCTCGAACGACCGGTTGTCCATGTTGGTCGTGCCCATCACCGCCCACAGCTCGTCGACGAGCAGCGCCTTGACGTGGGTCATGCCCGCTTCATACTCGAAAATCCTGACGCCGGCCTCGAGGAGTTGACCGTACATCCGGCGGCTCGCGAGCCGGACCCAGCGCTGGTCGGTGTGACTGCCCGGGACGATGGCGACAAACGCCACACCGCGGGCGGCGGTGCGGCGGATCGCCGAACGGAACGCCTTGTCGGGAAGGAAGTACGGCGTGGAGATCACGACGCTTTCAGTCGCGCCTTCCACCAGCGTCTGAAACAGCGCGCGCGATGCCGTGGACCGATCCGAGGGGGAGCTCTTGACCGAGAACGCGGCCACGTCGCCTACCGGCTGGTGAGGCTTGTAGGTCTCCGGTCCTGTCATGATCTCGCCGCAGCACTCGAGCCAGTTCTCCGACACCACGCCTTGAATGTCCGAGACCACCGGCCCCTCGACGCGCGCCATCATGTCGCGCCACATCGGCTTGCGATGCATGGGCCTGGCCCACCAGTCCGCGACGCCCGCCCCGCCGACGAACGCGATCGTGCCGTCGACGACCAGCAGCTCGCGGTGGGTGCGGTTGTTCAGCCGGCCGAGGCGATACCAGGTGAACCGCTGGTACGCGGCAACGCGGCAGCCGGCTCGCCGCAGCAGCTTCGCGCACTTCCGGAAGGCGCCGAAGGACCCGATCGCGTCCATCACGATCGTGACGCGAACACCCGCTCGCGCGCGTTCGCTGAGCGCCTCGATGAAGCGATCGCCGATTTCTCCCGTCTTGAAGATGTAGCACTCCATCGTGACGGTCTCCCGCGCCCGATGAATGGCCTCGAGCATCGCCGGGTAAAAGCGATCGCCGTTGGTCAGGATCTCGATCCGGTTGCCGTGCTCGAGACGCGTCTGGCAGGTCGATTCCAGCACGTGGATGAAGTGATCGCTGCGTGCGTCGATCGCCGTCTCGATGTGATACGGAATGTGCGGGGTGAAGAGGAGCGCGAGGATCAGCCACGCGAGGAATACCCCGCCGATAATCGTGAGGTACGGCATGTTACGCGGCTGACAGCGGCGGGGAAGCCGGAACGAGCAGGGCGACGGGGAAGCGGTCGAAGATGTCGGCGGCTCGCAGCGCGTAGCCTTCGTGACAGCGCGCCGGCGTCAGCTCGATGCCGGTGAAGACGTCTCGCAACGGTCCTCCATCGGCGACGCGAATCGACGTGTCTCCCCACACCGGCTCGCCGAGCGGCGGCTGGCCGTCCGGTGACAGCGTCGCGATGAGCCGCGGTACGCAGGTGATGGCGTCGCCTCGGGAGAAGGCAAACAGGCAGTTCTGTCGAGAGCCATCCGGCTGGATGGGCACGTAGTCGCCGTGCTCGTACCGATCGCGCCTGAGTGCGCGTGCGGCCAGCGCACGGGCGGCGACGAACAGCTTCACGCGGCCGTCGTGGCGTTGGGCCAGGAGCGACACCGGGTCCGCTCGTTCGAGTTGCGCGAGGGCATCCCGCCTCGCCTCGTAGTCGACGGGACGCCGGTTGTCCGGATCGACCAGATTCAGATCCCAGAACTCGGTGCCCTGATAGAAGTCGGGGACGCCCGGCGCGGTGATCTTGATCAGCAGTTGCGCCAGGCTGTTGTAGATGCCCATCTGGGCGACAGTTTCCTGCAGGGGGCTGAACGATTCGAGGAAGAGGTTCGTTTTCCTCCGCGCGAGAATCGATCGGACGAAGCGCTCGACCGCGGCCTCGTATTCATCGTCCGGGTTCAGCCAGCTGGTATGAAGCTTTGCCTCGCGCAACGCCTTTTTGAGGTACGCGACGATCCGGGTCTCGAACCGTCCCTGCGCATCGGGATCGCGCTCGAACGGCCAGGCGCCGATCAGCGTCTGGTAAATGAGGTACTCCTCGTTCGTGTCCGGCGCGACGGCGTTTCTGACTTCCGTCTTGAACCGCCGATTCACGGCGCGCCATCGCGTGAGCGCCGCCTTCCACACGCCGGGCATCTCCGACAGCACGTTCAAGCGCGCACGCACGTCTTCGCCGCGTTTGGTGTCGTGCGTCGACGTTGCCGAGAGCGCCGATGGCGTGCGGCGCTTCCGCTCCATCATCCACTCGTGCACAGATGCAGGGTCGAGCCCGAAGCAGGTTGGATCGGATCCGACCTCGTTCAGCGAGATCAGCCGGTTGTAGATGTAGAGCGCGGTGTCCTCGGTGCCCTTGGCCGCGACGGGACTCGTGATCTGCTGCAGCTTGCCGATGAATCGCGCGCGCTCACGGCACTCCTCGGGCGTCGTCACCGGCGTGAGCTTGAGGAGCAGCCGCTCGACGAAGTCGAACAGCAGCCCGCTGATGGCGGGCGCGCGCCATCTCGCCGAGCGCACGGCCTCCGCGATGTAGCGTCGATCGCCGTCGGTGACCGGATCGTTCTCCGTGATGTACGTGCGATAGACGGGAAACGACGCGATCACCTCTTTCAGCGTCGAGATGAGACTGTAGAGCGTGAAGTCGCGGAAGTGCCGGTTCCGCTCCGAGAAGCGATTGAGCTGATGCCCCAGCGAGTTGATGTCGCCCGACATCGTTTCATGCAGCGCCTGCTTCTTGCACCGGTACGCCAGATCGCGAAACGACAGCCGGCGCTCGCGGACGATGCGCCGATAGAGGTCGTCGAAGGCACGCTCGTTGCGGCGGTCGACGAACAGGTTGTTGACCGTGGCGGCGAACTCGTACCCCGTCGTGCCGTGGACCGGCCAGTCGCTCGGGAGTTGCTCCCCGGGTCCGAGGATCTTCTCGACCACGATGAAGAAGGGTTCGGTTCCGGCGCAGCGCTCCTGCAGCCGCGACAGATAGTCGCGAGGGGCGAACAGGCCGTCGACGTGATCGATGCGCAGCCCGGTCACCGCGCCTCGCTTCACGAGCTCGAAGGCGAACCGGTGCACCTCGTCGAACACCTCCGGGTCTTCCATCCGCAGTGCCGCCAGCTCGTTCACGTCGAAGAACCGCCGGTAGTTGATCTCCTCCGAGGCGACGCGCCAGTGCGCGAGCCGGTACGACTGCATGTTCAGCAAGCCGTCGAGCGCATCGAAGGTGCGGGGCTGGCCGGCGACGCCGTTCATGCGCTTCACGCTCCCGGCGATCAGTGCGGCGACGGCGGGCCAGTCCCGTTCGAGCGCCGCGAGCCGCCGCTTCACGATTTCCTTTTCGCGCGCGCGAACGACGATGGCGTCGCGGTCGCGATCGCTGCGTGATGGAAGGTTCCGCGCGGCGGTCAGGATGCTTTGTAGCTCATCGACTTCTTCTCCGGCATGCTCCGTGGCCCAGCCTTCAATGTCAGGCTCGAGAATCGCTCCGAAGGTGTCGGTCGCGATCGGCAGCGTGCGGTCGTGGTAGCGAATGAAAAAGGCGCCCTCGCCATACACCAGCTGGAGCTCCTGCCGCTCGAGCACGGCGCCGTACTGATCGCCGAGGATGGGAATCAGGATTTTGTCGGCGAGCTCAGCCTTCACCGGATGCCATTCGATATCGAAGAAGCGGGCGAAGCGCGAGCTCGGTCCGTTTTCAAGGACGTCCAGCCACCACGGGTTCGCCGATTTCGCGATTCCCATGTGGTTTGGCACCAGGTCCATGAGCTGGCCCATTCCCCGCGCGTGCATCGCTTCAATCCAGTCCCAGTACTCCTGGTCCGTTCCGATCTGCGGGTTGAGCCGGGTTGGATCCGCGACGTCGTATCCGTGCGGACTGTCGGGCACCGCGCGCAGGTACGACGAGGCGTAGCAGTCGGTAATGCCCAAATCGTGTAGATAGTCCACGATGCGGCGGGCGTCACAGAAAGTGAAGCCGCGATGAAACTGAAGGCGATACGTCGAGAGTGGCAGTCGAGCGCCGGACACCAGAGCAGAAAGTAGCAAGGCCTTCGCCAGAACCCAGCAGCACCGCAAAGACGAGCTGGTTGTCGCGTCCAGTGGCAGCGTACTTGCTCAGCCATACGGTGTGGAGCCCCGATGATCAGAGTGCGTGGTCTTTTTGTCGCGGCAGTGCTCGTGTTCGGCCTTGCGCTGCCGATCTGCGCGCAAACGATTCCCACAGATCAGGCGGAAAAGGACGGCAAGCGGACCGATGTCTTCGAGCGCACGCCGCCGTTTACGGAGCAGGTCCGCGACCTCAAGCACGCGCTTTCACGTCTGCCTGTGGCGGCCGGTCTTGCCTGCGTGCTGGCGTTTCGACCACGTCGAAAGGGGACGCCGCCGCGGCAGGCGCCGGTCATCCAGACGCAGATCATCCTCGCCGTCGTCGGCGCCGTCGTGATGCTGGTTGTCGGTTCCAGCCTTGCGCGCGCGTTCGGCATCGTTGGCGCCGCCGGACTGGTCCGCTACCGCGCGAAGATCGACGACCCGAAGGACGCCGGCGTCATGTTGTCGACATTGGCCGTCGGCCTGGCCGCGGGCGTCGGCGTCTGGCTGCTGGCCGGGTTCGCGACGCTGTTCATTCTCGCGGTGCTCTGGATTGTCGAGTCGTTCGAGCCCACGGCCACGCAATTGTTCACGCTGAAGGTGATGGCCAAGGATCCCGCGGCCATCAAGCCGAAGCTCGACGAGCTGCTCACGCGCTATCGTGTCGAGTTCGAACTGCGCGGCACCTCGAAGGAAGAACTGCACTATGAGATCCGGTTTCCGGTTCAGGGCAAAACGGATCGCCTGTCGGACCGGATCTTCAAGCTCGATCCGGCGAACGTGAACGAGGTCGAGTGGGAGGAGAAGAAAGAGAAGAAGTGAGAAGTGAGAAGTGAGAAGTTAGAAGTTAGAAGTAAAAGTTAGAAGTGAGAACTGGAAGTTGAAAGTGACAGCCTACCGGTAGTTGCCAAAACCCAGCGCGACGCCGAAGTCGTGGTCGCGCAGCAGGCGCATGGCGGTCTGCAATTCGTCCTTCGACGGCGAACTGACGCGCACCTGGTCAGATTGAATTGTTGCCTGGACCTTTTTCAGTTTCTGGTCCTTGAGATACTTGACGATTTCCTTGGCGGCTTCGATCGGGATGCCTTGTTGAATCTCGATGACGCGTCGAATGGTGCCGCCGGCCGCGGGCTGCGAGTCGCCAACCTTGAAGTTCTTGACCGCAACGCCGCGCTTCACCAGGCGCTGCCCGATGATTTCCCACAGCGCGTTCATCTTCATTTCGTCGTCGGTGGTCAGCGTCAGGGTCTTTTCGGCGACCTTGAGATCGATGTCCGCCTTCGCACCCTTGAAATCGTACCGCTGGCCGACCTCTTTGCGCGCCTGATTCAGCGCGTTGTCGACTTCGGCAAAATCGATGGTGGATGTGACGTCGAACGACGAAGTGTCGGCCATAAAACATTTTAACCGCGGCGGTGCCGCGACGGCGTTTTCACCTCAGATGTAGTGCAGGCCTTCCCGCCTTCGCTTCGCTTCGGCGAGGCTCGCCGCAGCGCGGAGCGCGGAGGCGGCAGGCCTGCCGGTTCAGGACGATGAGCCCGTCAGCAGCGTGCCGCCGCCGAAGCTCGAATGCTCGGGGATCAGGCCGCCCTTCGTCAATCGGACCGCACAGTACTTGAATTCCGGAATCTTCCCGAACGGGTCCAGGACCGGATTCGTCAGCTTGTTGGCTGCTGCTTCGTAATAACAGAACGGGACAAATACCGCTCCACGCGGCATGCCATCGTCGGCGCGCGCGTAGAGCGCAATGGCGCCGCGGCGGGACTCGATGGTGAGCGTTTCACCCGGTATCACGCCGATTTGTTCGAGATCGAGCGGATGGACCGACGCGACCGGTTCCGGCTCGATGTTGTCGAGGACCGATGCGCGCCGCGTCATCGATCCGGTGTGCCAGTGCTCGAGCTGCCGCCCGGTGATCAGCACGAAGGGGTACTGCTCGTCTGGACGTTCGGCCGCAGAGATCAGGTCGGCCGGGACGAAGGTGGCGCGGCCCGTCGACGTGGGGAATTTGTCGACGAACACCACCGGTTGTCCGGGATCGCCTTCCTTCTCGCAGGGATAGGTGACCGACGACTCGCGCTCGAGACGATCCCAGGTGATCCCCGCGATCGAGTTCATGCACTGCCGCATTTCGTCGAAGACTTCGCGAGGGTGCGAGTAATGCCAGTCCAGGCCCATGCCGCGCGCCAGCTCGTTGATGATCCAGAGATCCGGCCTCGCGTCGCCTGGCGCCTGGAGCGCCTTGCGGCCCAGCTGCACCATGCGGTCCGTGTTTGTTACCGTGCCGTCCTTCTCGGGCCAGGCGGTCGCGGGTAGCACCACGTCAGCGAGATAGGCTGTCTCTGTGAGGAAGATATCCTGCACCACGAGGTGATCGAGCATCGCGAGCGCCTCGCGGGCGTGATCGACATCGGGGTCCGACATCGCCGGATTCTCTCCCATGACGTACATGCCGCGGATCTGCCTCTTCTTGGCGGCGTTCATGATCTCGACGACGGTCAGGCCCGGATCCGGATCGAGCGTGGTACCCCACAGCGTCTCGAAGCGCTCCCTTGCGGCAGGCGCAGCCACGCGCTGATAGTCCGGATAGAACATCGGAATCAATCCGGAGTCTGAGGCACCCTGCACGTTGTTCTGTCCTCGCAGCGGATGCAGTCCCGACCCGGGCTTGCCGATCTGGCCCGTCGACAGGGCAAGCGCGATCAGGCAGCGCGCGTTGTCGGTGCCGTGAATGTGCTGGGAGATCCCCATGCCCCACATGATCATGGAGCCCTTCGACGTCGCATACAGCCTGGAGACTTCGCGGATCGTGGCGGCGTCGATGCCGCAGATCGGCGCCATCGCCTCAGGAGAAAACGCCTTCACGTTCTCGGCGAGCGCATCGTATCCGGACGTCCGATCGCGAACGAACTCGTCGTCCACCAGGCCTTCTTCGACGATGACGTGGAGCATCGCATTGAGCAGGGCGACGTCGGTATCCGGGTTGAACTGGAGGTAGTGGGTCGCATGGCGAGCGAGGTCGCTTCGCCGTGGGTCGGCGACGATCAGCTTCACGCCATTTCTTGCGGCGTTCTTCATGAACGTGGCGGCGACCGGATGATTCACCGTGGGGTTTG
>Ga0105242_10004350_pt1 | contig 11029 bp, 12 predicted proteins | sample KBSM24metaG_FD_81521 | JGI IMG/M metagenome (GOLD analysis project Ga0105242, IMG submission 81521) | Miscanthus rhizosphere microbial communities from Kellogg Biological Station, Michigan, USA - KBS M2-4 metaG | ecosystem: Host-associated > Plants > Roots > Rhizosphere > Soil | place... | reverse complement strand
GGGCTGGAGATCCGGGTCGGGAAGGGCAAGAGCGTAGCAGCGCCCTTCGTCAGCCCACCGCCGGCAGGACCTCTCTCGCCATGAGATCGAGCATGTCGAGATCGTCGTACAGCTCGTGGTTCAGGAAGATCCGCTGCACGCCCACGTCTGCGTACGCGCGCAGCCGTTCGATCGCCCGCCCGGGCGTGCCGACGATGCAGTCGTGTTCGATGTCGGCGCGATACGCGTCGAACGGGCCCGCGCTCGGATCCAACGCGTGCGCCCGCCGAAGCTTCTCGATGTAGGCCTCTTCGGTGGAGGCAACGAAGAACCACGTCATGAACGACGTGACCAAGGAGTCCCGGGCGCGTCCCGCTGCCTCGACGCTCGCGCGGGCCCTGGCGAAGCGCCCGGCGACCTCGTCGGGCGTCCCGCCGACGGTGTTGAACTCGTCGGCGTACTGCCCGACCAACGCCTGCATCCGGCGCCCGACCGTCGTTCCACCGAGGATCAGCGGCGGCCGTGGCCGCTGAACCGGCTTGGGGAGCTGATCCGCGCCGTCCAGCCGGTAATGCCTGCCGTCGAACGAGAACAGATCCTCGGTGAGCAGCCCGTGGACGATCGGCACCTGTTCCTCGAGGAGCTGCCATCGGTGCTCGACGTCGGAGAACGGCAATCCGAACCGGGTGTGTTCCTCCTCCCACCACCCCGCGCCCATCCCGATCTCGACGCGGCCGCCGCTGATCAGGTCGACGGTCAGCGCCGACCGCGCGAGCACGGCCGGCGCCCGGAAGGTGACGGGTGAGACGAGCGTGCCGAGGCGAAGCGTCGCCGTGCGCTCGGCGAGCGCAGCGAGCACGGTCCACGCGTCGGTCGCCCCGACACCCGAGACGCCGCGCGCGCTGAAATAGTGATCGGAGCGGAACAGCCCCTCGAGCCCAACCTGCTCCGCGCGATCGGCGAGCGCGCACCAATCCGGCCAGGTGAGCCCCTGTTGGCCTTCGATCATCAGGCACGCCCGCACGGGCGGTAGCCTAGTCGCGATGGATGCCGCGCCCGAGACCGAGTATCTGACGGAGATCGAGCGGGGCACGCGCGCGGCGATCCTCGGCGTGATCCTCGGGCTGGTGCTCGCCGTGCTCGGCCGACGCCGCTAACCCTCGAAGAACCGGCGGACCCCCTCGCCGATCGCGCGACCGATCCCGACGACCCCGTCGGGCGCTTGCAGCAGCGCCGCCTCGGATTCGTTCGCCGGAACCAAGGCCTCGACCTGTACCGCAGGCATCTTCGTCTCGCGCAGCATCGCGATCGACAGGCGCTGGAGCCGGCCACGAACCCCCCGCTCGTGCTCGAGCTCTTCGAGGATCATCTCGGCGAGGTGCCGGCCGGCCGGCGAGTACGTGACCTGCGACCCGAAGTACGAGCACGTCGGCCCGCTCGATTCCGGCGACCCTTCACCGAGGTGCAGGGACACGACCGCGGACGCGCCCATCTCGTTCGCCTCGGCGGCGCGGGCCGACGCGGCACCATCACCGACGTGGATCACGTGCGGTTCCGCGCCGATCCGCAGGAGCTCGGAGGCGGCCGCGCGGGCGAGCGCTTGCCGCACGTCGCCGGGCTCGGACCCCGGTCCGCCACCGGCGTCGATCGCGATCACCGCGCCGCGCACCTTCCCCTTGATCGTGCGGAGCTGCTCGGTCTCGCGGACGAGGCCCCGTCCGAGCACGTCGTCCAGCGGCCGCATGCGCTCCAGCGTCGCCAGCGTATGTAGGCCCGCGACGCCGTCGGGCTGGTCGCCGACGTTGCGTTGGAAGTCCCGGACCGCGGTCTCGGTCTCCGGGCCGTACATGCCGTCCTGCTTGCCGGGGTCGAACCCGAGCGCGTCGAGCTTGCGTTGCAGCGCGCGGACGTCGTCGCCGCGCAGGTAGGGGCCGTGCACGTAGAGCGTCCGGTCGCCCAGACGGAAGCCAGCTTCGACCAGCTGTCCCCAGGTATCGGGGCCGACGAGCCCGTCGACGTGGAGATGCCGTTCGGCCTGGAAGGCGCGGACGGCGGCCTCCGTCCCCGGTCCGAACGTGCCCCCGCCCTCGCCGGGCGGCAGTTCGTGGCCGAGGTCGGTCAGCCGTTGCTGGATGTCGACGATCTCGGGGCCGTCGTTGCCCCGGCGATAGATGCGCACCCGTGCAGTGTGCGCCCGGCCAGATGCACCGGCAACGAACTCAGACCAGATGCGAGTTGAGGTCGCGCAAGATCGCGTCCTTTGGCTTGGCGCCGATCACGCGGGCGACCTCCTGTCCGTCCTTGAACAGGATGAGCGAGGGGATCGACATCACGCCGTAGGTGCGGGTGGCCTCCGGGTTCTCATCGATGTTGAGCTTGGCGACCTTCAGCGCCTCGCCGCGCTCGTTCCCGATCTCCTCGACCACCGGGGAGACCATGTGGCACGGCACGCACCACTCCGCCCAGAAGTCGACCAGGACGGGGGTATCGGACCCGAGGACCGTGGTCTGGAAGTCGGCGTCGCCGACCGAACCGATGTTCGCCATCGTCGTGCTCCTTCAGATCTCGTGGGGCTGGGGCCGCCCGTCGGTGCGGCACCACCACCAGGTTCTCAGAACGTAGCGTCCGGCGGGGACATTCCCGGCTGGCCCAACCCCGACCGGACCCAAGGCCTCGTTACCCGGTGTGCGCTTCCTCGGCGAGGAATCGTTCGGCGTCGATCGCCGCCTTGCAGCCCTGACCGGCCGCGGTCACGGCCTGGCGGTAGGTGTGGTCGGTGACGTCTCCGGCCGCGAACACGCCGGGCACGTCGGTCGCCGTCGATGGCTCCTGCACGATCAGGTACCCGTTCTCGTCGACGGGCAGCTGGTCGCGGAACAACGTCGTCGTCGGGTCGTGGCCGATCGCCATGAAGACGCCGTCGGCCGCGATCGTGCGCGTTTCGTTCGTCTCGACGTCCCGCGCGACCGCTCCCGTCACCGCGTCGTCGCCGACGATCTCGTCGAGCACCGTGTTCCACAGGACCTCGATCTTGTCGTTCGCGAACACGCGGTCCTGCATGACCTTGGACGCGCGGAACGCGTCGCGCCGATGCACGATCGTGACCTTCGACGCGAACTTGGTGAGGAACGTCGCCTCTTCCATCGCGGTGTCGCCGCCGCCAACCACGAGCAGCTCTCGGTCGCGGAAGAAGAACCCGTCGCAGGTCGCGCACGCGCTCACGCCCCGGCCGCGGAGCTTCTCCTCGCCCGGGATGCCGAGCCAGCGCGCGGTGGCGCCGGTCGCGACGATCACGGTCCTCGCTCGCCACACTTGGTCGCCCGCTTTGACGAGGAACGGGCGGGACGAGAGGTCGACCTCCGTCACATGGACGGCCAGGATCTCGGCGCCGAACCGCTGCGCCTGCTTCTCCATCTGGTCCATCAGCTCGGGGCCCATGATCCCGTCGGCGAAGCCCGGGTAGTTCTCGACGTCCGTCGTCAGCATCAGCTGGCCGCCGGCTTCCAAACCCTTCAGGACGAGCGGCTCGAGGTCGGCGCGGGCGGTGTAGAGCGCAGCCGTGAACCCTGCCGGCCCGGAGCCGATCACGATCACGTTGCGGATGTCGTTGGGCATCGTGCGCATCCTCCCATAGGGCCGAACGCCCGCCTATTCCGCTCAGAGACGCGCGGTGGTCTGTCCGAGCGGCTCGCATCCGTGGACGGAGGCGACGCTCAGCTGCAGCAGGTTCGGGGGGAGCTCCGACCCCGGGCCGATCAGGTACACGCCCAGGTACGCGGGCTGCCCGGCGTACCGGGCGCGGATCACCCGCGACAGCGTTCCCGCCGGGTCGTCGAACGCAGTGTTCAGACACGCGGTCGCGGCCGGCAACAGGTCGCTGTTCTTCGACACGTCCTCCGCGTTCGGAAGCGCGGTGATGCTCGGCGCGCCGACACCGAGCGCCGAGGAGGCCACGGGGCCGCTCTCGAGCCCGTCACTCGAGGTCAGTGCCGTCCGCAACTGCGCCGCGACGTCCGGCAGCACGGCGAACGTGTAGTCGGCGTGCTGGATCTCGACGGCGCTGGCCTGTGGATAGGCGGTCGCCCTCGAGGCGCCGCCTGCGGCGATCTGCGCGGCGTTCCGGGTGGTGTCCTGGCCGAGCTTGGGCGCGACGACGACCAGCAGCAGGATCAGGGCGGCGGCCCCCGCGGCGGCCAGCATGCGCGAGGTTGTGGGCCGCCGTCGCGCGCGGCCGGTGATCGGCGTGACCTCCGGGTTGCGCTCGGCGGCTATGCGCGCGGCCTCCGCGATCGCGGCCTCGCCGATCCCGGCCGGCGCGGCCGGTTCGTCGAGACCTTCGGCTGCCTGCGCCCCAGCGGCCGCCAGCGACAGCTCGCCGCGGCACGTCGCGCACGTCTGCAGGTGCACGTCGACCTCCGCCCGTGTGGGCGGGTCGAGGGTGCCGTCGACGTAGTCGGCGAGGAGGGGTCCGGGATGGCTCATGGGCGTGTCTCCTTCGACGTCCCCGACCGGTCCGCAGGTTCCGACGGGGCCCCGATCCCGAGGGCCTTCGCCAGGGCGATCCGGCCTCGGTGCACGCGCGACTTCACGGTGCCGACGGGGAGGTCGAGCACCTTCGCGATCTCGTCGTAGGGCAGGTCGTGCACGTCGGCGAGCACGATCGCGACGCGGAAGTCCTCGGGCACCCGGGCGAGGGCAGCCGCGACGTCGTGGGCGCCCGCGACCGCGTCGGCATGGTCGTCGAGGGCGGGCTCGGGCGCCGGGGCATCCTCGTCTCGCCGCAGGACGGGCCGCCGCTTCGCGCGGCGGAGGTGGTCGTAGCAGACGTTCATCGCGACGCGGTACAGCCACGTGGTGAAGGCGGCCTCCCCGCGGAACCCGTCGAGCTTGCGGATCATCGCGAGCAGCGCGTCCTGCGCCGCGTCGGCCGCGTCGTCGGGGTTGCCCAAGACGCGCAGGCACACCGCGTAGACCCGCCGTTCGTGCCGGGTGATCAGGTCGGTCGCGGCGCCTGCGTCACCGGCGAGGAAGCGACGGACGAGCTCGCCGTCGGGTGCGCCACGGGGTGCATCGGCCACGCCCGAACGCTACAACGCGGGCTGGGCTTCCTCTTTGACATCGACCTGGGTGAAGTGCTCCGTGAAGGAGATGCGCCCGACGATCAGGCTCGAGGCCGTCGTCTTCAGCGTGATCGTCGCCTGTCCCGTCGCCGGGTCGATCTTGCACCAGGAGGCGTTGTGCGGGACGTCGACGTTGTCGTTCAACAGGTCGGGCTCGGCGGCCGCACACGCTGCCGGTACATCATGGCCCGCGTGATACGTGGTCGCCGCCGTCGAGGCCGCCCCTTGCGCGGTGCTCGACAGCCGGAACGTCGTGAGGACGATCGAGATGGTGTCGAGGACGAGCAGTCCGACGACCAGGAGGACCACGATCCACACGACGGCGACCTTGCCGATCAGGCCGGCCTGGTCGTGCAACGATCGGGATGGGTGTCGGGTCATCGGCGGAAGCGAGCCGCCAGGGCTCGCCAGACCTCATCGGCTTCCTCGATCTGGAAGATAAGGGCGCCCAGGACGAACGCAAGCACGCCCGCTGCGACCGCCGCGGCGACCTGCACCAGGTTGAGGATCGGCCGGCCGACGTCGATCACGGCGGCGATCCCCTCGGCGGTGGCCCAGGCCGCCAGCGCGGTGAGCGCGGCGGCCGCGGCCGTGCGGCCGAGCGAGCTCGCGATGCGCCGGCCGTCGGCACCGCCGAGGCGCCGCCGCAACAAGAGGAAGAGGATCACCGACCCGGCGAGATACGACAGCGAGAACCCGAGCGCGAGCCCCGGGACGCCGAGCCCGAACCCGAACGCGAGCACCACGTCCGCGACGAGGTTCACCACCGCGGCGGCGATGTTCGTCAACGCGGGCGTGCGCGCATCGTGGATCGCGTAGAACGTGCGGGTGAGCAGCTGGAACGCCGAGAAGAACGGTAGGCCGACCGTGAACGCGGCGAGCGTCTTGGCCAGCAGGTCGACCGCCGCGGGATCGTTCCGCATCTGGCCGTAACTCGCGAGGAGCGCCACGATCGGACCGGCGAGCACCGCGTACCCCGCCGCGGCCGGCAGCATCGCAACCTCGGTGTCGCGCAGGCCCCGAGAGAACAGCGCCCGCACCTCCGCGATGTTCCGGTCCGTCCACGCGCCGGCGAGGCTCGGCAGCAGCGCGGTGAAGATCGAGACCGCCACGATCGCGTGCGGCAGCGAGAAGAAGATGAACGCCTGCGAGTACGTGCCGTAGCCGCCGTCGCTCACGTGCCCGTTGAACACGATGATGAAGAAGTACGCGATCTGGTTCACCACGACGTACAGCGCAACCCATCGTGCGAGGTTGATCAGGCGCCGCACCGTCTCATGTCGCCAGTCGAACCGCAGCCGCCACCGGAACCCGATCGAGCGGAGCGCCGGCCACAGGGCGATCGTCATCGCGACGACGCCGAGGGTGGTGCCGGCCGCCAGCACCAGGCGCTCGGTCGTCGAGACGTCCGCGAGCGTCATCGGCGCCTTGCCGTGCATCGCGAAGAAGACCAGCATCGTGACGATCACCGCGACGTTGTTCAACACCGGGGCGTACATCTGCGCCGCGAAGCGCCGGTTCGCCGTCAAGATCCCGGCCGCGACCGCGCCCACCCCGTAGAACACGATCTGCGGGAGGAACCACCGGAGGAAGAACGTGCCGAGCTCGAGCTGGGCGGCGTGCTCGGCCGGGTCCGTCACCCCGAGCAGGTACAGCCGCATGATCCACGGCGCGAGGATCATCGCGACGATCGTCACGGCCGACAGGACGACCAGCACGAACGTCAGGAATCGCTGGCCGGCGATCCTGCCCTCGTCCGGCCCGTATCGCTTCGCCCAGTCCACCAGGAGCGGCACGAAGACGCTCGTCAAGATCCCGCCGAGGATCAGCTCGTAGACGATGTTCGGCGTGGTGTTCGCGACGTAGTACGCGTCCGTGACGACGCCCGCGGTGCCGATCGCCGCCACGGTCACGCTGACGCGGACGAGCCCCGTCGCACGTGACAGCAGCGTCCCCACCGACATCACAGCCGCGTTGCGGACGTCGGTCGCGTGCTGGTCGAGCTCCGGCGCGCTCAGGTCTGGGTCATCCGTCGCCGCCGGAACCACCTCCTGATATAGAGGGCGACGAGGGCGAGCGCGGCGAGCACCGTGACCAGGAGCGCGATGCTGTTGACCGCCGTGGTCCGCACCGCGATCGGGATCGGGTTGGTCGAACCGTCCGGGTTGATCGGGACCACCCGTCCGTTCGGATCGTGCACCGACAGGTAGATCGAGTTCTGTCCGGACGTGTTCGCGATCACGTCGAACGAGACAGGCACGCCGGGTCGATCCACGGTGACGTCTTGCTGGTCCCCATCCGGGAACGTGAAGTCCTGCGACCGGAGCTCGACCGTCACGTGATAGGTGTGGTCACCGGGGTCCCCCATCTGCAGGGGGATCGTTCCCTCGTGCGAGGTCAACGTGAAGTGCAGCCCTTGTCCCGACCCGTCGGGGGAGATCGCACCTTCGGGCGTGACCGCTGCGAACGCCTGCGAGACCGAGGTATCCACCGTCGAGAGCCAGGGCTGTCCGGCGAGCGGATCGGACAGGTAGGTGGGCTCGGTGGCCGTGAACAGCCGTCGGCGGAGGTCCGTCGGCTCTTCGTTGCCGACGCCGAGCATCGAGTTCACGATCGAGACGTCGCCGCCGAGCCTCGCCATGCTGGCGGCGTAGGTGTCGTCGAAGCGTGCCGCCGACTCCTCGTGGAGAGGGCCGGCATCGTTCGGGTTGTCCGGGTTCACCTGATCGACGAGATGCGTCAGGGTGCGAGGGAGCAGGAAGGGGGCCCCGGCCAACCGTTCGAGCAGCGGTTCCCACATCGTGGGGGGCAGGGTCGCCGGCGGCGCGATCACGACGCCTCGTCGATAGGGCGACTCCGGCACCGGCTCCTGCTTCCAGATGAACGCGAGCTCGCCCAGCACCATCTGCGAGGCGAGTACGGGATCTGCGAGGAGGTCCGCTCGGTCGAACAGCGCCTGGGTGTTGGGATCGGGGAGCACGAGCGTGGGGCCGGCCGTGGTCGGCACGGTCGGCGCGGGCGCGGTCGAGCCTTGCCAGGGCGACCGGTCGACGGTGTCGGCGGAGCCGAGCGCCACGTCGAGTGACGACCGTGCGAGCCAGTCCAGCGTCTCGCCGTTGAACTGGGCGCCGTTCGGGGCGAACACCCGTGGGCTGGCCGTCGTGTTCAACGAGGAGATCACGGCGATCCCGGACGTCCGTTGTGCATCGAGCTGGGTCTCAAGGGTCGGCGTCTCGCCCGTCGGGAAGCCGCTGTAGGTGGCGAGCATCGACGGGATGTTCGGGTTGCCGAACGGTTGGGCCACCGTCTCGACGTTCTGCGTCGCTCCGACGACCTTCGTCAGCTCGTCGAGGAACCGTGTGGCCCGCGTTGCCTCGGGCGCGTCGGCGGGCACCTGCGTGCCGTCGCTCGTGTGGTAGCCGTCGGCGACCTCTCGCGCTTGGGTGATGACCATCGGGTCGGTCAGCAGGTCGACGGCGCCGCGAGGATGTCTGACGCTCGCGCTCCCGGCGATCGCGTTCAAGATCTCCCGCAGGCTGCCGCCTTCGCCGAGCAACGCAGGGAACGCCGTGTCGACGAGCGCGTCGTCGGCCCCGAACGCGATGGGCGCGGAAAGGGGCACCGCGACGCTCGATCGGATCGGCTTCTCCGGCGGCTGGAACAGGTAGATCACCGGGGTCACGAGACTGGCGACGGGGGTCTGCTGCGAGAACAGCGTGATGGAGGCCGGATACACCTGCGAGTCGCCTTGATCGATCGCGGCGATCGCCTTGAGGTCGACGGTCATCGAGATCTTCCGGGTCTCACCCGGGTCGATCACGCCGTGGAGCTCTTTCAGTGGAGACACACCGACCGAAGTCGTGACGCCCGTCGCCAGCATCGCGTCGAAGTCGGCCTGCGTGCTGATGTGCTCGCCGAAGTACACCTGCAACGCCAGCTGCGGCAGGGCATCGGTCCCGTTGTTCGTGGCATCGACCACGAGGTCGAGGGCCCCGCGGTGTTGCCCGGAGATCCACGGCGAGAGCGACTCCAAGCGCAAGCTGGCGTTGGCGTTCTGCGCGGCGGCGGGGGGTGGGACCGCGACCACGCAGACCGCCACGAGCGCGGCGGTCGCCGCGCCGAGGAAGCGTCTCACGGCGGCATCGTAGCCGTCGCACCTGGGCGTCCGGGGCAGCGACTCAGCGGGTCAGCTCGACGAGTTGCGCTGCGGCGTATAGCACCGCGATCACGAGCATGCCGCCGCCGACGATGGTGCGCAGGGTCCGTTCCCGGGCGCCGAGCGCCAGGGTCGCTCCCAGGCGCGCCCCCGGGACGGCCCCGATCGACAGGAACAGCGCCACCCACCAATCGATGTTGCCGAGGAACGCGTGCACGATCGTCCCGGGGATCACCAGCGCCCAGATCGTGAGCAGCGAGGTGCCGAGCGCCCGCTTCAACGGCATCCCGCACCAGCCGGCCAACAGGGGGACCATCACCAGGCCACCCCCGATCCCGAGCAGCCCGGACACGACGCCGGCCGCGAACCCGATCGCGGCGTACACCTCGCGGGCCGTCGTGCGCTCGGCTCCCTCGGCGTCCGCGCTCCTCGGCGTCCGCGCCCGGATGATCCCGATCGACTGCCAGCCGAGGAGCCCCGCCGTGACCAACAGCAGCAGGGTCGGATCGATCCACTGCGTGGCGAGGGCGCCGAGCACGGACCCCACCAGCCCGGTCGGCACCATCATCCACGCCGCCCGGCGATCGACCTGTCCCGCCTTCGCGTAGGTGTACGCGCCGGTGATCGACGTGGGGAAGATCACGGGCAAGGGCGTCGCGATCGCTTGGATCGGCGTCACCGGGAGGAACGCGTCGATCGCCGGGGTCATGACGATCCCGCCGCCCACACCGAAGATGCCCGAGAGGACGCCGGCACCCACGCCGATCGCGATCGCGATGATCGCATCGGCGACCGTCACGCCAGGAGCTCCGAGGCCTTCACGAGCATGTCGCGCTCACCCCGGTAGGCGGCCCGCTTGATCGCCCGTTCCAGCGGGAACCAGCGGATCTCCTCCATCTCGTCGTCGCGGTCCTCGACGTTGCCGCCGGTGTGCCGCATCAAGAAGAAGTGCACGGTCTTGCGGATCCGGATGTCGTCCCAGACGTACATGTACTTGGTGTCGCCGAGGTCGGCCTCGATCTCGGCGGTCATGCCGGTCTCCTCACGGACCTCGCGGATCGCGGCGACTTCCTTTGTCTCGCCGCGCTCGATGCCGCCCTTCGCGAGGCCCCAGGCGAGTTGCCCGCGCCGGGTGCGACGCGATGCGAGCACGACCTCGATGCCGTCGTCGCCGCGCCGGTAGACGACGCCGCCGGCCGATACCTCACGCGTCGTCGGGATCTTGGGCCGTCGCGCCCCATGCTTCGCCGTCTGTTTCGATCGGCCGCCCTGTGTTTTCGGGGTCGAGTTCCGCTTCGCACCGCCGCGCTTCTTGCCGCCGCGCGTGCGCCCCTTCCGGGCCGCCCCGCCGCCCCCTGCGCCCGCGGTCGCCGACGCCTTCGAACCACCCTCGGGGCGCCCGACCTTCTTCGCCTGCGCGCCCGACCCGGCGGCGGTCGTCGCCACGCCGGGCTTGCGTCGCGATCGCCGCCTCCGGCGCCGCTTCTTCGGGGTAGGAGTGCCGCCCTTGTCTCCTTGTGGTGCAGGGGTTCCCGTAGGTTCGTCGGCGGCCATGACGTGCGGATACTAGCCGCGCTCAGGCCCGAGGCCATCACTGCCGACAACCAACCGGGGATGAACATCGACGATCTGATTCGGCACACCGTGGAACGCGGTGCGAGCGACCTTCATCTGAAGGTCGGCAACGTCCCGTTCCTGCGGATCGACGGCGACCTCCAGCCGACCTCGCACGACGTCTTGACGCCGCCCGACACCGTGGCGTTCGGCAACACGG
>Ga0105242_10004349_pt1 | contig 11031 bp, 10 predicted proteins | sample KBSM24metaG_FD_81521 | JGI IMG/M metagenome (GOLD analysis project Ga0105242, IMG submission 81521) | Miscanthus rhizosphere microbial communities from Kellogg Biological Station, Michigan, USA - KBS M2-4 metaG | ecosystem: Host-associated > Plants > Roots > Rhizosphere > Soil | place... | reverse complement strand
GTCGCCGTTGGGCTGATGGCTTGAAGCGAAGCCGGCCTGTTGTCCGGTGAAGTATTGATCGAAATACTGTCCGCGGAAAAAGTAGCGACAGGGACCGCCATCGCTTTCCGGCGCAGTGTGGAAATTATGCAGGTGTGTGGACATCTCGGGAACGCCAAAGCCACCGTTCTGGCTTTGCGTTGGCAGCTCGTTGTAGCGGCGAATCAGCCAGGGCTCCTGGTAGTGACTGACGATCGTAGGGCCCGGCATGGTCGCGACATCACTCGTTGCTGAACCGCCCAGATTGAACCCCCAAATTGTTTGTGCGGGGATGTTCGTGTCCGAAGTGAATCTGAAATTCGTGTTTGCCCTCATGCGCTCGACGTAATATTTCTGTGTCGGGTACTGCGTAAAGAACTGAAAGAAATCTGATCCCGGCCGCAATACGCCGTTGTATTGGCCGCGACCTTCGTAAGGAAGACCGGTGGCCGGATTGATCGTGTTGAACGGAAACTGCTGTGGCGGCGCGCCAAAGGTTAGCCCCGGATCCGATAATGGCCGCGCCGGCAGTTCCGGCGGAATGGGCATTGGATCTATGAAGACTTGCGCCGGCTGTGGGCTGCATCCGACGTTGCAGTTGTTCCCATAGCAACCGCTGTTGTGGCCGCCCCACTGGGCGTGCGTGAGTCCACCCTTCGCGATCAACACCCCCGCGCTGGTCATCAATCCCATTTTGATTAAGTCGCGGCGGGTGAAACCCTCTTTGACTAATTCGAGTCGGTTGTTGAGGGCCTGTTGAACCTCTCTTTCTGTTCTTCTGTTTCTCTTTGAGATAAATGCCATGGCTCCTCCTCTTAGAAAGCAGACACATTTCAAGTCAAGACGGCTGGAAAAGCATCCGACGGGTGCTTTTTTGGTTTGGACGTTTACTCGGAAGAACTAAACGGTTGTTTCGGTTCTACCAAACACGGGGGAACGACTTTAAGAATGCGTGCAACGAAAGTTGCTTATGATGGCGCGCAATCTACTACCGTGTTCCGTACTTGTCAATGGTTTGCAGTGAATTCGGTTATCATCGTTTGCAAGAAACTTCAACATGGCTTAGATAGCAAGGGGGATGAAAGTTGAGGCGACAGGCAAGAAAATAAACGGTGTGCCCAAGCCGAAGACTAGCAACACAGGTTTAGCCCACTACCCAAGCTTTTGCGCGTCACGGCGTGGGGGCTATAATCCCGGTTCCCCCGAACAATCGAAACTCGAAATCAACCTTCACTATGAATTCGGCGAAGCTGGAACATTTCAAAAAACTCTTGCTGGCAGATCTTCGACGTCATGCTCGTCAGGTAAGTGACGAACAGGGGAACGCTCTGGGAATGGCATCGGACGAAGCGAAAGAGAGTGCCGACCTCGCGTTGCACGACGTAATCAGCGAACTCTCTTTACAACTTGGAGAGCGCGAATCGCAGATGGTGGCGGACATCGACCAGGCGTTACTACGGATGAAGGAAGGATCGTATGGTCTCTGCGTGAAGTGCAACAAGCCGATCGACGAACGGCGTCTGGAAGCGGTTCCTACCGCGCGCTATGACGCGGCGTGCCAGGAAGCTATCGAAAATGATCATAGGGTTGCTCGACCTTCACTGTAATCGCAATCGACAAAAAGATATTCTCAAAACCAAGTTTCGTGACGAACTATCTTTCACTTCCGATTGGCGATCGTGCGCCGGACGAAGTGAACGCCGTCATCGAGATTCCACGCGGCACGACCAACAAATACGAATACGACAAGCAATTGAATGTATTTCGGCTTGACCGGAATCTGCATTCGCCGGTGCACTATCCCGGGGACTATGGATTTATTCCCAGCACGTTAAGTTCGGACGGAGATCCGCTGGATGTGTTGGTGTTGGTCGACGCGCCGAGCTTTGCGGGATGTTTGATGTCGGTCCGACCGATTGGCGTCTTGCGGATGATCGATCAAGGCAAGGAAGACGAGAAGTTGCTCGCGGTCGGAACTAATAACCCAATCTACCGAGAGGTATCCGATTACCAGCAGCTATACCCGCACCTGGTGCTTGAGATTGAACACTTCTTCACCGTCTACAAGGAATTGGAAGCGAAAAGTACGCGAGTGATCGGCTGGCAGAATGCAGAAGCTGCGCGATCGGTTGTGATCGATTGTAAAGAACGCTTTGGTAAGAACGCGGGAGAAGGTTAGAGTTGATTCAGCCCGCAGCCGAACGCTTGCGATAGTCCTCGCCTTCGATTGCCACTGTCTTGCACATCTCGTAAAGTCGCGAACGCAGCGCGACCCCGATTCGATCTTCCAGAATCTCGCCGTCCTTCTCAGTCTTTCGCGAATCAGAATAATTGGTCGTGAAGATCGTCAGACGCTTCTCGTTGTAGCGGTTGTTGATGATTTGCATCATCGTGTCGCGGACCCAATCGGTGGGCTTGGATGCTCCCAACTCATCGAGCACCAAAACTTCGGCTTCGAACACGGGCTGCAAGACCGTAAGCTCAGAACTTTGTGACACCGGATTGTAGGAATCCTGAATTTGCCGCAGCAACGCACCGAACTGATAAAACAATCCGCGCACCTGATAACGGGCGATTAACTCTCGCAAAATCGCCACTGCCAAATGCGTCTTTCCCACACCCACCGGCCCAGTGAAAATAAGACCGCGTCCATCGATCGTCAGGTAATCATCGATGACGATTTGGGCTTCCATCTTAGCCGCCCATTTCGCGAGTTCATCGTTCGCCGCCTCGTAACCCTGGATCGTGCAGTGCTGGTAGCGTGGCGGAATGCGCGCACTCTGGAGAAGCCGGTCGCGTTGATCGGGCGTCTGACAACGACATCGCCGCGCGCCTTCACCGGGAATGACTTCCATTCCCGTACCGAAACAGCGCGGGCATTCGGCTTGGGCAACAGATTGATTTTCCGGCGCTTCTGTCTCGACCAGGGCCGTCGCTGAATGACTATTATGCTTTGTTGACAGGGTCATCTGCTGAAAGTTCGACTGGGGGCAGAGTATAACATCGGCCATGCTATGCCGAGGTTTCGCCGGTTGCCAGGTTGATTTATCTATAGTTAGGCGGGTCTGACAACCGAGGAAACGCGCTCGCCCAATCTCTCATCAGAGTATTTGAGGTTATTCAGACCGTGCCGGAAGCCGCAAGGAGCGGCGAGCTCGTGTTCCGAGCAGACCGGCACCCAATAACACTCGGTTCCTCCTGTGATGGCCGCCCGGTACGAGATGCCGGGCGGTCTTTTTTATTTGCCGCCGGCAGTGAACATTGCCCACGGCTGCGTCTTCATGTCACGCAGCAGCCCACGCATCCAGCGGTATTCCGCATGATCATTCAGGAATTTGTCGGCAATGAAATCCGGCGCGCACTGGTGACCCATCGCCGCCCAAAACTGCATCTTCTCGGTCATGGAACTATCGACAGCTTTCGCCTGAACGGTGCCGCCGGGAAAGAACTTGCCCCAATCCCACTCCGGAATGCCGCGTGGTGAACTATCGACGACGCCACAAAGGCTGCGCTCGTTCGGTCCATTTGTCTTTTCGAATGCGTCATAGCTGTCGCCCTCCATTTGCTTGACGCGTTCAACGTCGATGCTGCCTTTATGTTGGGCCACAAGTTGCTCCCAACGCGTCTTACGTGCGAGCGGCGAACCGCCAAGATTCTTGAAGTCGAAATTGGTTTCGAGCCGCGCCAGCTTTTCGTCAACCGGAAAATTCGATCCGAGGTAGTAACCGTCTTTCGTCCGCCGCACGCTGTGCTCCTTTAATCCAAGTTCGAAGACCGCGATCTCGCCAGTTTTGTTGTCACCGATCAGCCAGTCGTTCGCATAGCCGCCGTTATTTTGATCCAGCATGATGCGGACATAGTCGTCGATCGAGTTGCTGTACTGAAGGGCTTTGCGCGCGCGAAAGAACTCAGGCGAACCCGCCGGGTCAAACAGAGTGAAACCGGTGATCGTGGTTTCGGTAATCATGATGCCGGCCGAGTTGATGCCGAAATCATCATCGCTCACGATCACCCCGGGTAATCCGTCCATCAAGATCCGGTTGCCCTTTTGTGGCTTGATATCAAAGATGATGTTCCAGCGTTCGCCTTTGATGTAGTCGGTCCACGTGTTGTGACCCATCACGATGCGACCGTCTTTCGTGTAACTACCAGTTGCAACGATGGCGCTGCAGTTTCCCGGCGCATGAGTGGTGGGAACGCGCCCTTGTTTCCGGTCGAGCCAGGGCACGTAGTAGTAGGGCAATTCTTCAAGCGCATTTAACGCGACAATATCCCAGCGATCGACTTTGACGCCGCGGTCATTGAGCCCGCGAACGATGCCATCTAGTTCCTGCTGAAACTCAACATCGATCTTTGGCCAGAGAAGGTCCTGAGAAGCCTTGCGATAAAAGTTCCAATCCTTTTTTGTTTCATGAAGCAGGAAGGGCTTCAGGACTCGCAGCAGATCTTCAGTTTCTTTTGCCAGTAATTTCCCGTGTTGATAGCCGATCTGATCCGGCGAGCCTTCGAGATGTATAAAAATCCAGCCATCGCGCTCAAAGCGGTAACTGCCCTTCATCGGGTCGTCCTTCGCGGAGGCAGGGTTGGACTCGTAACTGCTAAAGCCTGAAAACAACAATGCTGATAAGGCAAACAATAGGGTGGCGCAGATCTTGTTCATAGGATTCCTTCGTCGTGGCATGAAAGGGGCTAAAAGTCGAGCCGAAATCGTCTTCGCGGTTTCACATTTTATGCATGTTGATGCTAAAGTACAGGGTTTGTTTTGACACCCTGACTGCTGTCTGTGGGTACTTTGAGAGAAGTTATCGCAACCGAACAAGCCCCGCGCGCGATTGGGCCGTATTCTCAGGCGATTCGCGCAGGAAATCTTTTGTTCTGCTCAGGCCAGATTCCGATCGACCCGTCGACCGGTGAATTCGTATCGGGCGGAGTCGCGGAGCAGACAGAACAGGTGATGCGCAATCTTTCCGCCCTGTTGAGCGCCGGTCAATCGAGCTTGAAGCAGGTTGTGAAAACCACAGTTTTTTTGGCGGACATGGATGATTTTACAGCGATGAATGAAGTCTATGGGCGCTTCTTTGGAGAGAATCCGCCGGCGCGAGCGACGGTGCAGGCAGCGCGGCTGCCGCGTGACGCAAGGGTCGAAATAGAAGCAATCGCAATTATTGATTAGCGTTTTTCAGCGGGACGCACCGCTTAAGAGTTTAGAGGCGGGCATCGCCCGCCAAATGTTTCAGAGGTAGACAATGGCAAAACGATGTGAGGCTTGCGGCAAGGGTCCGCAGTTTGGAAACAACGTATCACACGCGAACAACCGCACTCCGCGCAGGTTTGATCCGAATCTTCAGCAGGTGCGTGTGCAACTTCCGAATGGAAGCGCGCGTCGCATGCGCGTGTGCGCGAAGTGCATCAAAGGCGGCAAGATCGCGAAGGCCGCTTGATTATCGATTGTCCGACGGCCGCCGGCCTATCGGCGTAGTTTTTAGAAATGAGTGGACGGGCTAGCAGCCCGTCTTACGTTGGAGGAGCAACGAAGTGAATAGAATCTCTACCCCTTTTCTGTGCGTGATCGTTACCGCCATCGCGGTTTTTGGTGTCGCCTGTTCGTCGTCAAGCACGACGCCTGAAAGTACTGTCGCCGCCACTGTCAACGGCAGAAAAATTATGTCCTCTGAAGTTGAGCGCATCATTCATAAGCAGGCGGAAGGCAAAGAGTCTCAGATGTCTGCTCATGATCTGGCGCAGGCGCGTCTGCAAGTTCTTGACGATCTGATTAAGCGAGAAGTGCTGTTCCAAAGAGCGGAACAGGAAAAGCTTTTGCCGACTGACGATGAGATTACTAACGCCATCAACACGCAAAAGCAGCAGAGCGGCATGACTGACGATGAATTCCAGCGTCAACTGAAAACCCAGAATATGACCATGGAAGCGTTGCGCGAAGAGGCCAAGAAAGATTTGGCGATCAATAAGCTGTCGGACAAATATGCCGGAAAGATCACGATTAGCGATCGCGAAGTGGAAGATTTCTACACCGCAAACAAAGGCTCGTTCGTCAATGAACGGGGAGCGCGTTTGGCCGTGATTATTGTCGACCCAGCAGACAATTCGCAGCAGGGAATTACTCAGAACGATGCAAAAGGTGACGCTGCGGCCAAGACAAAGATCGACGGCATCTATTCACAGTTGAAAGGCGGCGCCGATTTTGCGACCGTGGCCAGAGCGCAAAGCGAAGATGCGCAAAGTCTGCTGAAGGGCGGCGACATCGGTTTCTTCAGTGAAGACCAGATGCGACAGTCCGGTTTTCCTAAAGAGATGATTGACTCATTCATGGGCTCGATGGCTGTGGGCGGCGTCACTGAACCGAAATTGCTTAACAACAAGTGGTACATCTTCAAATTGGAAGAGAAGCGTTTGCAGACTGAGAATCTGACCCTGGAGAGTCAGGGCGTGCGTCAGCAAATCACTGTTGAACTTACTAATCAGCGTAAGCAGATTCTCGATGGAGCATTGTTGAGAACAGCCATGGCAGAAGCGAAGATTGTGAATAATCTCGCGTCCGACATCCTTAGCAGCCCTAGTAATCTGGGTTTGCGGCCGGCGGGCTATGATCCCGCGAAGGCAGCGCTGACGAACGCGTCGCCGACGCCGAGTGCGACTGCCTCACCCGCGGCAACTGCTTCACCTGCGAAGAAGTAACCATCAAACAGGAAAGTGGCGGGTGTAAGCTGACAGCATTGAGCTTGCACCCGCTTCGTGTGTCTGGACATGTTGTTTCGTCTCACCGATGTCTACAAATCTTACGGCGCGCAGGACGTGTTACGTGGCGCGTCGCTACAGATTAATCCGGGCGAGCACGTCGGGCTGGTCGGCCGCAACGGCGCCGGCAAGACGACTATCTTTCGTTTGGTGACGGGCGACGAAACCGCCGATGGTGGTGAAGTCGCGCGTACCCGTGCGTTAAAGCTCGGGATGTTAGCCCAACACGTTCACTTCAAAGCGGCGTCAACAGTTCATGAATCGGCGCTAAGTGCGTTCGGCCGCCTGCAACAGATCGAACACGAGATGCATGAGCTCGAGCATCGCATGGCAGATGCGGGTGACGATCTCGAAAAAGTTCTTGAGCGTTACAGCAACCTTCAGCACGAGTTCGAACGCGAAGGCGGATTCGAGTACTCGGCGAAGGCCGAAGCAATTCTCCAGGGGCTCGGATTCGATCGCGACATGTGGCAGTTAGAGACAGACAAGCTCTCAGGTGGTCAGCAAAATCGTCTGGGTCTGGCGTGCCTGCTTCTGTCTGAGCCCGACGTGCTGCTACTGGACGAGCCGACCAATAATTTGGATGTTGGCGCGGTCGCGTGGCTTGAGGAATTTCTGCACAGCTATCCGAGCAGCTTCGTGATTATCTCGCACGATCGATATTTCCTCGATCGTGCGTGTAGCCGCATTATCGAAATAGAAAATGGTCAAGCGACCAGCTACAAAGGTAATTACTCGCGTTATCTGGTTGAACGCGATGAGCGTCGCGAGATTCAGCAACGCGCGTACGAAAACCAGCAGCGATTGATTGCGAAGACCGAAGAATTCATTCGCAAGAACCTCGCCGGCCAAAAGACAAAACAGGCAAAGTCGCGCCGTACAATGCTGCAAAGACTCGAGCGCGTCGATGCGGTGCGTGCTAATCAGGCTTCCGGCGACTTTCGTCTGCAGGATATCGAACGCGCCGGAACGCACGTCTTGACTGTCACTGAGACATCGATTGGATACGGCGAGAACGTTCTGGCGCGTGACATCTCTCTGATCTTGCGCCGTGGGGAATGTCTTGGCGTGATCGGTCCTAACGGCTCAGGCAAGACAACCTTCCTGAAGACTATCCTCGGAACGATTTCGCCGTTGTCAGGCGAATTGCGTTGGGGCAGCAAGGTTGACATCGGATATTACGCCCAACAACTCGAAGATCTCGACGACCGAAACGAAATCATTATGGAGTTGCGCCGGGTTGCGCCATCGACCGCAACTTCAGGCGAGTTGCGTTCGTTCCTCGCGAAGTTTCTTTTCTTCGGTGACGATGTTTACAAACACGTTCGCGACTTGTCCGGAGGAGAGAAGGGACGACTCGCGCTGGCGAAATTGATCTATTCGGGTGTTAACGTGCTTGTGCTGGACGAGCCGACAAACCATCTCGACATTCCATCGCGCGAAGCTCTGGAAGAAGCACTCGAAGCTTACGAAGGAACGATTGTGACCATCAGTCACGATCGGTTCTTTCTCGATCGTGTTGCCACTCAGATTCTTGCGTTGGATGGCGAAGGCAATGTCGACCATTACCACGGCGACTATACCGAGTATCACAATTGGAAATCTGCGCGCGGCGGCGCGGCAGAACTGCCTGCGAGCGCACCAGCTAGCGAGTCGGAAGGCCGATCTTCAGGAAATGTATCCTCGCAAAAACGAAAGCCTGCGGTTCCCCGGTCGGCTAGCGCAAAGCAGGCAATACCAGCTTCGTCAGGAGACGAATCAAAGCGGATTAAGGTCGTCAAGAAAGCTCGCGGCCCAGATGTCGTGGAAGCGGAAATCGCGGAATTTGAAAAACGATTGACTGAACTCTCCGATGAAATGTCGAAGCCCGAAATCGCGCGCGACATCACCAGGTTGGTTGGCGTTAATGACCAATACGAAGCTACGCAGCGGCGGCTGACTGAGTTGTACGATGAGTGGGAGCGCGCCGAAGGTGTGGTGGTCGGCACTAAGCGCAAGTAATCAGAAAACGTTCGCGCAACGTTCCCTTGACACTCGATCATGCGTTTGTTACTTTCGCCGTCTCGCCAAAATGTCCACATCTTGGGCGAGTTTGCATCCATTTAGGCACGTAGCTCAGTTGGTAGAGCACTACCTTGACACGGTAGGGGTCAGCGGTTCGAGTCCGCTCGTGCCTACCAAATTAGAATCAACAACTTGCAGGGTTTCAGGCTACGCTGGCGTCGAATTTTGTGATGAGCACGCCAAGCGGTTTTCTAAGACTCCCATCCTATTAAACCTTTCTTAAGAGACGAGAAAGGATTCGGAGACCCTAAGAAGGGTACCGAAGTTTAAGTATGAGCGTTGATTGCCGATTGAAACTCCACGTGCTCGTTCACCAAATCGTTTCCCTGAGAATCGAATACGGAAACTACGAAGATAGCGGAACCATCAGGAACAAGCTTGCGGCACAGACCCTGAGAAGCATATGCAGGCGTAACGAACTCGAAAACACGGGCGAGCTGGAGCAGGCCCAAAAGCTGCTCGACCTCTACGCAGAAAGAGCCAAGAGCAGGCCCACATTCCACCCGACGGCAACCCCTAAACCTCCTGTGAGAATTATGCAGTCGCTGTGAGAATAAGGCTCAAGTAAAGATCTTTGCCTTCGACAACGCATTCGCGACCGATAAATGCCCCCGGTAAATCCCGTTAGGCTAATACTCTCCTGCAAACCGCCTACGAAAGGTTTGTGTCGTAACTTCATTTTGTGACCGTCAGTGAAATATAGGTTTAAGAATTGACACGGTAGGGTCAGCGGTTCGAGTCCGCTCTTGCCTACCAATTTTTTCAAAATCCGGCCTGAGCCTAACTTCCGGCTCGCGTTTTCATTACGCTCAAAACATTCTCTTAAATTCCGGCTACGTCTGGTTTCAGGGAGTTCATCCAAACCCGATTTGCCACGCGCCTCATTCATCTCGTATCTTACGACCCCTGCAATAAAACTCATCAGAGGGCAAGAACGAGATGATTCATCACGCGGTGTCAGCGGTGGGCTTCATGATCTTCGCGGCAATCGCCTGGCTACTTTCCAGTAATCGACGAAAAATTTCGTGGAAAACGATCTTCTGGGGAGTTGCTCTGCAACTTCTGATTGGATTCATTATCTTTCGGTTACCTGGTTCGCATCGAGTCTTACTCTGGCTTAATAACGCTGTGCTGGTCTTACTCAACGCGTCTAAGAGTGGCTCGATCTTCCTCTTTGGACCACTGGCGGCCGGTCCCGGAGAGTCAGGCTCTATCGGGTTTATCCTCATCTTTCAGGTTCTTCCGGTAGTAATTTTCTTTTCAGCGTTCACCGCGATGCTCTATCACTTGCGCGTGTTGCAGGTATTCGTGCGACTCTTCGCCAGGCTCTTTCACCACACGATGAAAATCAGCGGCGCAGAATCACTCTCCAGCGCGGCAAACATTTTTGTCGGAATTGAATCGACGCTGGTGGTACGACCGTACCTGGAAAAAATGACGCGCTCAGAGTTGTTGCTGGTATTGACGACGGGCTTGGCGACCGTGGCATCAAGCACGCTCGGAGTCTACGTGTCTTTCCTAAGCGGTGTGTTTCCGCAAATCGCCGGGCACCTGATCTCGGCTTCTGTGCTGGCAATACCTGCCTGCGTAATCGTGGCCAAGCTGCTTATCCCTGAGACCGAAACCCCAGAGACACTCGCGGCCGTCCCGCCGGACGATACGTCTACGCGATCAAAAAATGTGATCAGCGCAATTATCGAAGGAGCTATGGAAGGGCTGAAGTTGGCCGCCGGCGTCTCAGCACTGCTCATTGCCATTCTGGGAATCGTTGCCTTGATCGACAAGATATTGAGCGCCGGCAGTTCGTGGCTGGGGATGAGCGAACCGCTTTCGTCTGTCAGAATTCTGAGTTGGTGTTTCTATCCCTTTGCCTATTTGCTCGGACTGCAAGCCAGCGATGTGCCAATTGCGGCCCGCTTGCTGGGCGAGCGAGTAATTCTGACTGAGGTCTTCTCTTACAACCATCTCGCACAGGCGATCGCCGGCGGCCAAATAACCGATCCTCGAACCGTGGTGATTCTGAGTTATGCGCTTTGCGGATTTGCGCACGTCGCAGCGATGGCCATTTTTGTAGGGGGCACGGCAGCCCTTGCTCCTTCGCGCCGGGACGATCTGGCGAGCCTCGGCTTGCGAGCCTTGCTGGCCGCTACACTGGCGACTCTGATGACCGGGTGTGTGGCGGGCATCTTCAGC
>Ga0105242_10004348_pt1 | contig 11032 bp, 12 predicted proteins | sample KBSM24metaG_FD_81521 | JGI IMG/M metagenome (GOLD analysis project Ga0105242, IMG submission 81521) | Miscanthus rhizosphere microbial communities from Kellogg Biological Station, Michigan, USA - KBS M2-4 metaG | ecosystem: Host-associated > Plants > Roots > Rhizosphere > Soil | place... | reverse complement strand
GACCACCCCGGCTCACTGCGTTCGCCACCCCTCCTTTGGCAACGAGGGGATCCGCGCTACCTACGCACCTCTCCTGAACGAGGGTCTCTGGGGCCGAAACTTACGCGTGAATACTTGCGCTGCGGCCGGCGCGTCGAAGCCTTCGATCGGTACCACTTCAATCTTTCGATTCAGCAGACCCTGAATATCACGCAACAACGACTGCTCTTCGCGCGACACCAGCGAAACAGCCTGCCCTTCACTTCCCGCACGTCCTGTCCGCCCAATCCGATGGATATAGTCCTGCAGGACCGCCGGCAGATCGAAGTTGATGACCATCGGAAGTTGCTCGATATCCAGACCGCGGGCCGCAATATCTGTCGCAACCAGAATCCGGGTACGCCCGGACTTGAAGTCCTGCAGCGAGCGGGTCCTGGCGTTCTGACTCTTGTTACCGTGGATCGCTTCCGCCTGGAAGCCATCGGCCGTCAGGTGACGGCACAAACGATCGGAACCATGCTTTGTCCGGCAGAAGATCAACGTCTGTGCCCGATCCCGCTTCAGCAGGTGGACGACAAGCTCGCGCTTGCGATCCGCAGACACGGGATGCACGCGATGGGCGATGGTGGCGATAACCGTGTTCATGGGCGCGATCTGAATCTGCTCCGGATCTCTCATGAACTGCGAGGCCAGCGCCTTGATCTCCGGCATGAAAGTCGCCGAAAACAGCAGGGTGTGGCGATTCTTGGGAAGCGATTGCAGAATCCTGCGAATGGACGGAATGAAGCCCATGTCGAGCATGCGGTCGGCTTCATCGAGGGTCAGAATCTCGATACCTGACAGGTCCACCGTGCGCTGCTGCATGTGATCGAGCAGGCGGCCGGGCGTGGCAACCACAACATCAAGGCTCTTCCGCAACGCGTTAATTTGCGGCTGAATGCCGACGCCTCCGAAGATTGTCGTACTCATAAGGCCGAGTTGCCGGCCATAGTCGCGAAACGATTCCTGCACCTGCATCGCCAGTTCTCGCGTCGGCACGAGGACCAACGCCCTCGGTTTGCCCGGCGCACCGCGACGTCTGGGTTCAGTGACGAGTAGCCGCTCGATCATCGGCAGCGCGAACGCCGCCGTCTTGCCAGTACCCGTCTGAGCGCCGGCCACAAGGTCGCGACCCTGCAGGATGACGGGAATCGACTGGGCCTGAATGGGTGTGGGGGTGGTGTAGCCGAGTTTGGCCACAGTTGTACAAAGGACGGGCGAAAGCCCAAGGTCCGAAAAAGACACGTATGTGCTCCTAGTTGTTGTTTCCGGAGCGTTCCCTGACAACCGCGCTCGCGTACTGTAGATCTATTGGCTGGACTCGCCGAAGTGGCGGAAGTTCACAGGCTTGAGCGAAGGAATCGAATGGTAGAGGGAAAATCGAGCATCGAACGCGCAAACGTAGACAGTGTAGGGTATCGGCACCGATAAAGCTACCGGCAAAGGGAGCACGGCTGTCGGCACTCGTCGGGCGGCGAACCGTTTCAACCTATATTTCATGAACAATCATGAACAATCCTTGACATGCCTGCCGTGTTGGCGACCGCATCAACACCAACCTGCTCGGCGGGGATAATGGCACTGCCCTGCGAAGCGCTGGGTATGCAGAAAACTACATCGTGCCCAGTCACCTCGGGTATTGCAGCGATCGTCCCCCATTTTGAGGAGGCGCTGACGATGGATCCCGACAACGCGACAATTCACAACAACCTGGGCATCGCCCTTGATGAGTTGGGCGATCTACACAATGCGAAGAAGCATCTGGAGCTTGCGGTAACAATCGATCCGCAGTACGCCCTCGCTCACAACAACCTTGGGATTGTGCTCGCCAAACTTGGCGACAACGAAGAGGCTCGAGCCCGCCGCGAGCGCGCAGTAGATCTCGATCCCAGCTTGGCGAGAGTTCCGAAATGAAGGTAATCGTAGGCGGGATCGTGCTTTGCCCTTATCCTTACAGAGTTCATGTTGTTGATGGAAACGCCAAAGAGTTCCTCCACACTGATGGCGTCCATCAGAAGACTCCACTTCGACGCCATCGTTGCGTTCGGTCCGCTTCACGTCGCTTGTTTTTTTCTTCTGTGGATACCCTTCAAGTGGTCCTACGTGGCCTGGCTAGTTGCGACCTATACCGTTCGAATGTTCGCGGTCACCGCAGGCTATCACCGGTATTTCAGTCATCGCTCGTACAAGCTCGGACGGGTGTCGCAGTTTCTGCTGGGGTTTCTTGCGGAGACCAGCGCACAGAAGGGTGTTCTGTGGTGGTCCGCGCATCACCGAATGCATCACCGCCACTCGGATACGGTAGCGGATCCGCATTCGCCGGCGCGGCAGGGATTCTGGTGGTCGCATATCGGATGGCTGGTCTCGCAGAAGTCCGATGCCTGTGATCAGCGCATCATGAAGGACTTCGATCAGTATCCCGAACTCCAACTCCTGAATCGATACCACCGCGTTCCGGCGATGCTCTTCGGCGCCGCGGTGTATGCAGCCGGCGGCTTCGGAGTTTTCATGTGGGGCTTCGTCCTATCGACCGTGGTTCTCTGGCACGGCACGTTCTCGATCAATTCGCTGGCGCATCTGTGGGGCTCACGGCGATTCGAAACCAAAGACGACAGCCGAAACAATTTCTTTCTCGCGTTGATCACGCTCGGCGAAGGCTGGCACAACAATCACCATCATTACATGTCGAGCGCACGCCAGGGATTGAAGTGGTGGGAGATCGATATCACCTATTACGTGCTCCGAATGTTGAGCGCGATCGGAATCGTCCACGATCTCCGCGAGGTTGGGCGGGCTATATAATCCCGGCATGATTGCCCGGATCTTCATTGCCCTTTGCGCCCTGCCTGGTTTCAAGAAAAATCTTTGGCGTGCCCTATACGACTACCTTGCCCGCTCCCAGCGCTCTGATGACTGGACGTTCATGAATTACGGGTATGCGACAGGCGAGGCGAATACCCTCACGCTGGATCCCTCCGACGAGCCGGATCGCCACTACATTCAGCTGTATCATCACGTCACTTCGGCTGTGAATCTGGAGCGGCATACGATTGTCGAGGTCGGAAGCGGGCGGGGCGGTGGTGCATCGTTTGTCAAACGTTACTTGAGGCCCAAGCGAATGATTGGCTTGGATCTATCGAAGAATGCCGTTGCCCTTTGTCGGAAGAGACATTCCGTCGAAGGTCTCGAATTTCAGCTAGGCGATGCCGAGAATCTGCCGCTAGATAACTCTTCCGTAGACGCCGTCATCAACGTTGAGTCGTCCCACTGTTATCCAGCGTTCGAGAAGTTCGTGGCGGAAGTTCAGCGTGTTCTTCGGCCTGGCGGTCACTTCTTGTACGCCGACTTTCGCGATCGAGAGAATGTCGATGGATGGCGCAAGAGTTTGCAGCAGTCTGGGCTTTCACTGCTCCGCGAAACCGATGTGACCGGCAATGTCCTCCTGGCTCTGGATCGGGATAACGAACGCAAAGTCGCCCTGATCGAGCATATCGTCCCCAAACCCCTTCGCCCGTCCTTCAATGATTTCGCAGCAATGCGCGGGACAACTGTGTACGAAGGCTTTCGCACAGGGCGTCTTGTCTATATGAGCTTCGCCCTGCGCAAGTAGCCTCGCGCTCCACGAACGCGAGCGCGAGGCCAAGCCGGGACTACTGGCGTTTGCGCGAGTTGCCGCATCCGCACTGGCAGTTGCGCTCCTGGCAGATGCAAGCACCCTTCTGGCAACCGCACGAACAGTTGTCACAGTTGCAGGCGGCGCCGCAGTTGCAGGACTTGACGATTTCGGTCGGCTTCGTATTCTTTGCGTTGGACATTGTTGTTCTCCTTTTTTTAATTTGCGCTCTATGCGCTCTCAAAAGGGCTGACGCACCTGCCCGCAAAACCTTACAGTGCCGTGTTAGGCTGGTGCGATGTCGACGGAACCGGAACGATCCAAGTCCTTATCTCCAGAGGCCGTAGAGCGATTGGTGAATAGCCACAGGCAGTTCCTTGCGTTCCTTGAAAAGCGCGTGGAATCGCGCGCGGTGGCGGAAGACATTCTGCAGTCGGCCTTCGTACGGGGTCTTGAGCGAGGAGCGGAAGTCCGCGACGAGGAAAGTGTCGTGGCGTGGTTCTATCGCGTCCTGCGCAATGCCACGATCGATCACTATCGCCGCCGCGCGTCCACGGAACGTGCGTACGAAGGCTGGGGTAAGGAATTTGGCTCCCTGGAAGCGCCTCAGGCAGAGTTAGAGCAGGAAATCTGTCAGTGCGTGTCTGCTTTAATTGAGACCCTCAAGCCGGAATACCGGGAAGCCCTTCGCATTGTCGATCTCGATGAAGGCAGCCTGAACGACCTGGCGGACCGAACCGGAATAACCTCGGGAAACGCCGCGGTGCGGGTACATCGTGCACGGGAGGCCCTCCGCAAACAAGTCCGCACAGCTTGCGGAAGCTGTGCGGAACACGGTTGCCTCGATTGCCATTGTGGCCCGAAGAGCTGTAGTTAGTCTTTCTTGAGCGTGGCGACAATCTCATCGCCACCAAAAGCGGTTTCGCCGACAGTCAGGCCCAGCAGAGAGTATCCTTGTGCGCCAAACTCCCTTAACTCCTTTTGCATGGTTGAAGTCCGGCTGGTGGCGAGCACCCGATAGGAGACGTGCCGTACCGGTCTTGATGGATCGAGCTCCATAATGACAGCCACCTCCCTGCCCCCAAAAGCCGACTCGAACACGGTCTGTTCGAGAAACTCGTATCCTTCGTCTGCAGCCTGTTGGATTTCTTTTTGCATGCTCGAAGTCCGCGAGGTCGCGAGCAACTTGTATCGGCGCACCGCCCGGCCGGGGGCCACGGGCTCTCTCACCATTGCAACGACAACTTCCTGGCCACCGTTTGCGGTCTTGCCGCCCATCGCCTGGCTGAACCGATATCCGGCGGCAGAAGCCTCGTTGAGCTCTCTCTCCATGGTGGAGGTTTTGGAAGTGGCCAGAATCCGATAGTCCAACGGACGATCCGCGCCACGAACAGGAATGACACCCACCAACATCACAACCAGCAGCAAAACTTTCCGACTTGTTTTGAATTTCGACATTGCCTTCCCTCGCTTTCAAAGGGGCTGACGCACGATGTCGAGAACCTTACAGTCTTCTGGCCTACAGGCATCTTCCTTCGTACCCCACGCCGACCTTCATGCTTGTCGTAATTCAGGGACGTTCACCGAATCCGATCGAAGCGGAAGAACATCGCGCAGTTGAGTCCAGCTATTTGAGTTTTTTTGTCATCCACTGAAGCCGGAGCAATTCAGCTTCTAGCTTCGGAAGGGACCTGAGGAATTGCGTGTCCACGCTGTCGGAGCGTTCGGCCCGAATCATCGCCGCAAGCGCCGGCGCGAGTCGCTCGGCCGTCGTTAGAACTTCCCAGCTGAGATCCTTCGGAGTGAAACCCTTGAACTCCGACGCATCGAAGCGCGCGCGGTTCGTGCTCAGGCGCTTGATGAGCTCGAGAAAAGGCCCGGTACTTTTTCGAATCTTTTCGGCCGGGCCCTTTAGCCCCGACTTCAAGCCGAGTGCCACGGAGAGTTCTCCGCTCGCGCTCTGGAAATCGCGGAGACTCTTCCGCAACTCTTGTCGTTGAGCCTGTCGCCTTGCTTCAAACGCGCTGATACCGCTCCTGTTGGCGATGATGTCGCGGGAATCCGTGAGGAAATCGTTCATCTGCATGTTGAAGGCATCTCGCTCGCGTTCCAACTGCAGTCGCTGGGACTCTTGCTGCCGTGCAGCGAGTTCCGCCGCGGCCGCGGCCGCCTGTTGCTCGGATGCGGAGGTTTGCCCAAGGACGGCATTTGACGAAAGAGCGAGACAGAGAACGACGGCGACACTGGCGATAATGGTACGTTTGAACATGGCGTCAATAGACGTCCGGGGCTGGGAACTGTAAGCCCGCGGATCGTACCAGGAGCTACTTCGTCCCGATCCCATACACCGCCCGCACCGTGCGCACCACCGTCAAGCCATCCGAAATCACCGGTGTCGCCGTAATCGGTTCGGCCATTTCGTTTACCGCGATCTGAACGTAGTCCTTTCCGGCACGAGCTACATAAACCTGACCGTCTTCGTTCGCAAAGTAGAGACGGCCGTCGGCGGCGATGGGCGATGCGGAAAAGGCGCCGCCGGGACCGACGCGTCCGCGGTAGAGACGTTCGCCGCTTAGCGCATCGAAGGCGTTGAGAACGCCGTTGTTGTTCAGGGAGTACAAGACACCGCGATACAGCAGCGGCGTAGGGATGTAAGGACCGTCACGGTCCACACTCCATGCAATCGCGCCGCTCGACGTGGTGCCTGACGGCAGCGTGAGGTCTCCAGAGGCGCCGGGACGGTTGGCATAGATCGGGCTCACGGGTTTGTACCCGCCACTGACATAAACCAACTCCGGACCGGCGACCGGCGTGGGAATGACTACCTGGGAGTTGGGGCCGAGTGTCCAGCGGATCTTCCCTGTTTTCGGATCGTAGCCTCGAATCTTCGTCCCATTCGTGATCAACTCGTCACCGGCCTTGCCTTTGACGACAAGCGGTGTGCCCCACGTCGAGATCTCGCCCTCACGAATCGTCTTCCAGATTTCCTTACCGTCCGCGACGTTATACGCGGCGATGTAGGAGCCCTTCTGCTGGTCGGCCTGGATGATGACGGAGTTCTCATAAAGGATCGGCGACGCCGAATGTCCCCACTGTTGCGTGGGATCGTCGACGTAACCGGAGTCGATCACGCCAAGATCGTTCTTCCAGAGAGCGTTGCCGTTGGTGTCGTAAGCCGCGAGAATACCTGCAGTCCCGAACAGGACGACCACACGGCGTCCGTCCGTGACCGGACTCGACGCTGCCTGACTGCCCTTCGGATGGCGTTTCGTGCGTGGCACCCCCTTGTGGACTTCCTTCTCCCAAACGATCGTGCCAGTACCGGCGTCGAGTGCATAGACCTTCCAGGTATGCTCCGAAACATCCGTGTGAGAAGTGACGTTCGCCTGGCCGGCACGGAATGTGTTATCGCCGCTGGAGCTGATTGCGCTCGTGAGGTAAATCCGGTTGCCCCACACGACGGGGCTGGCGTTGGCAACGCCGGGAATCGGCGTCTTCCATCGCAGGTTCTTGCCGGTCTTGACGTCCCACTGGACGAGCGCACCCTGTGCATCGGCAACACCAGCAGCCTGCGCGCCCCGGAACATCGGCCAGTTCTGCGGCGTACCTTTCGGAGTGAGGACGAAGTCCGCTTCGGTTTGCGGAATGACTGGCGTCGCCGGAGTCGGCGCCTGCGCCAGCAGCGCGACGATCAGCAATCCACGAACGAGAGAAGAAACCATGCCAGTCACTTCCTTACTTTCCGATTGCGAACAACGTGTTGTCCGAGCGGATGAAAAGACGGCCGCCGGAGATGGCGGGCGTGCCCAGAATGCGGGCGTTCAATTTGTTTCGCGAAAGAACATCTGGAGCGCGTCCGGCAGACAAGACCAGCGTCTCGCCATTTTCGCTGAAGAAGTAGACCTTACCATCCCCGGCAATCGGGGACGCGCTGTAGACGCCGCCGAGACGCTCCTGCCAGACGCGTTGACCGTTTGTGGCATCGACCACATTGGCAACGCCAACGTCGCCCATCATGTAGATCAAGCCATTGTGCTCGATGATAGACGAGATGTATGGCGCGCCCGTCTCGACTTTCCACACAACATGGCTCGCGGCGACGTCGCCTTTTCCGCCGGGTTTGATCGCCATATAAGGGCCGCTACGATAGCCGCGGCTGGCGAAAATGATCCCGTCTTTTTGCGTGGCAACGGGTATCGGGAATCGATTGGTCTCGTTGATGTACCAGAGCAGTTCCCCATTCGCCATGCTGTGGCCGCTCATCCCTTCGCTGGAGTTGACGACAAGCTCGACGCCGCCGGGATACTCCATGACGAACGGCGTACTGTAGGACGTTGCGCCTGCGCGGTCGGCCTTCCACTTCGTCACGCCAGTCGCAGAATCCACAGCGAGAAGGTACGACGCAGGACTGGCGTGGTACAGCTGCAGGATGACCATATCCTTGTAAACGATTGGCGAGCCGCCGTGTCCCCAGTTGACATTGAAGGCGCCGTATTCGGAGAGGTTGCGTTTCCACATCGCTTTGCCCGACATGTCCAGCGCGACAAGTTGTCCCGTTCCGAACAAGGCATACACACGCTGTCCATCGGTGACGGGAGACGGCGTCGCCAGATTGTGCTTTTCGTGAACTTCAGGGAGATTGCCTTCCGCAGCGGCTTCGTATTCCCAGAGCTGCCGGCCGCTATTTCGGTCGAAAGCAGTCACGAGGAATGACGTTTCCGCGCTGCGCGTAGCGACCACCCCTGTTGCGGCGCCGCCAAGAGCCCGCTCGCCGGCTTCCGCCGGATCACCGCCCTGAACCAGACGGGGTCCACTCCGCGCGATGCCGGTCCCAACCTGAGACGTCACGAAGACACGGTCGCCCCAAACGATTGGCGACGAGATGCCAAGTCCTCGAATCTGAGCTTTCCACGCGATGTTCTCGGTATCGCTCCATTTCAGGGGCAAGCCGGTTTCCGTCGACACCCCCGTGGACGTCGGCCCACGCCAGTTGGGCCAATTCTCAGCAGAAGCGGCGGTCGTGAGACTCAGGGTTAGAAGAACGCACAAACTGATGCGGCGCATGCGGTCACCTCCGTGAGCTGAAAATCATTGGTTGCGTAAGATATCAGGAAACACGCCGGAGCCGGGCGAAAAGCGTGCGCGCCATCAGGGCCACGATCAACAATCCGATGCCTGCAGTCACAAAGGCCGCGGGATAGCCGTAGGACTCCAGGATGTGGCCAAGGGCGATCGGGCCCAGGGACTGCCCGAGGAAAAAGAAAAACGCAAATAGCGATATGGCAGCACCTCGGGCCTCGGGAGCCATCTCGGTTGCGCGGGTTTGAAGCGTGCCGTGCATGGTGTAAAAGCCCGTTCCGAGCACAATGACCAGCGGCACGAAACTCTGCCAGTTCGACATCAAGCCAATCGCCACGAAAGCGAAGCTCAGCAATCCGCCACCAAGCAGAAGAATGCCCAGCTCTCCGATTCGCGCGACCAGCTTTTTCACCGAAAAACTGTAGGCCAGGCCGCCAACACCGAAGCCGGCGACAACAAGCCCTGCGCCGATCGTGCTCATGCCGAAGCGGTCGGTGAGGGATGAGGCAAGATAGGCCATTCCACCAAAGACGAACAGTCCTTCGAGGAGCACCGAAGACAGAACCGCCTGGGCCTTCGCCCTCTTCAGCAGGTAGTCGTATTGCGTCGCCAGCGCATACAGCAATAGCGCGGCCCCCACTGCTACGAGTATGCCGGTCACCAGAGACGATCCAACTCTGAGCATTCCAGCGAAAAGGACACACCCCCCTATCGGGACAGTTGCCATCGAGGAAGTGAAAGCGCGGCCTGACTGCTTTCGCTCCGGAAACCGCCCGCTCTCACGCCCGAGCACCACAGAAATCAAAAGCGCGGCAACCCCGAAGGCAAGGAACACATTGCGCCAGCCCAGGTATTGGCCGAACACGCCACCGAGTGTCGAACCGAGAACCTGTCCCATCATCAAAGCACTCATGAAGCGGCCAAGAGCGGCCTGCCGTGTCTCGTACGGAAACTTGTCACCGATATAGCTGAGCGCCATCGGCACGACAGCCGCAGCAGCGACACCCGTGAGAAAACGCAGGACAGCGAATACGGGCAGAGTCGACACGAAGCCGCACGCAAATGTTCCCACAGCAAATAGCGCAAAACACACGGCGATCACACGCAGCTTGCCGATACGGTCACCGATGGGGCCATACAAGAGCTGGAACAAGCCGTAAGGAAGTGTGTAGGAAGAGATGACGATCGACGCCTTGGCCGGCACCGTATGGAAGTCTTGTGCTACTGCGTGGAGCAATGTGTCGATCACCCGCGCGTCGGCCTGAACCATGAACGCTGCCGCTCCCAGCACAAGAAGCGAAGCGCGATCGACCACAGCGATTTCTTCAGCCGCCTTCACCCCTGGGAGTATACGGTTTGGGGTCAGACTACTCGAACCCCAAACTCTCAGACACACGCACCATGCAAATTTGCTAAACTAGCGAAGCCCTTTGAAAAATCCGGGAGCACCACGTTCACCCCCCGGATCGACGGAGGGATCATGGCTCGAAGACCTCGCAATTTTGTTCCTGGCTTTCCGTATCACGTCACTCAGCGCGGTAACCGCAAACAGAATACTTTTCTCGACGACACCGATCGCCGCGTTTATTTCCGCTTGCTTAGCCAGTACTGCGCAACTCAAGGAGTCGCTATATGGGCCTACTGTTTAATGGGGAACCATGTTCACCATATCGCGGTACCTGAGAAGGAACGCTCCCTGAGCGTTGCCTTCCAACGAATTCATGGCGAATATGCACGCTACTTCAATGCACGACACATAAAAACAGGTCACTTGTGGCAGGGCCGGTTTAAGGCGTGTGTTCTAGATGATGGGCATCTTTGGAACGCTGTGCGTTATGTAGAACGCAATCCGGTGCGTGCCGGCATTGCAGCTTCCGCGGAAGCATATCGGTGGTCAAGCGCGGCGGCACATTGCGGTCTCAGGAAGGATTCGATACTTTCGCCGGGCCTTCCCTTTCTGGACTCGATTTCCGACTGGTCAGGATGGCTCGCTCCGGAGGAAAAGCTCGAAGATGTCGAGTTCATCCGTGAACGTACCCAGTCCGGGCGTCCTTGCGCGAGCGACGAATTCGCCCGCATGCTCGAGGCCCGACTTGGTCGTCCGATTCTCAAACAGAAGCCCGGCCCGAAAAAAAAGGCTGCGGACGTTGGTCCCATTGGACCGGTGCAGCAGAAGAGTTTGGGGTTCGAGTAGTCTGACCCCAAATTCCCCAAATTCCGGACGAGTGCATAATGGGAGTCGTATGGCCGTTGTGTTGATACTACTGCTGGGGTTGTTGGCATCGTGCACGAGCGCGGAGCCGCATGAAGCGGGAACCGTTG
>Ga0105242_10004344_pt1 | contig 11038 bp, 10 predicted proteins | sample KBSM24metaG_FD_81521 | JGI IMG/M metagenome (GOLD analysis project Ga0105242, IMG submission 81521) | Miscanthus rhizosphere microbial communities from Kellogg Biological Station, Michigan, USA - KBS M2-4 metaG | ecosystem: Host-associated > Plants > Roots > Rhizosphere > Soil | place... | reverse complement strand
TAACTCGCCGCTCGCGTGCACGCGCGAGCGCGGGGTCGTGCGCCCGACAGCGCCGCGAGTCTCCTGCAAGATCCCTCTGGTCTTCCTCGTCCGCTCACCGTGCAGAATTATAGTCAGCCTTACGCGCAGCGTCAAAATGCCAGTAATGCCTTTCTGAGATTTTTTGCGCGACGGCCCGCGGCCAGGTCTGAGGCCGGTTCAATGGCGCTCGTCACCTTGACCCCTTCAAAAACGCTATGTTAGAGTTTGTGGCTTCTGACATGCCTCTCGCCTATCAGAATGCTGAAGACAAAGCGACGACGGGCTCTCGAAGGGGCTAGTCCGCAACCAACGAACAGGTTATGCGAGTGATCGCCGGTTCCCACCGAGGTCGGCGCCTGAGTGGGCCACGGGGGACCACGCTGCGGCCCACATCGGACAAGGTCCGCGAGGCCCTGTTTTCTATCCTGGGGACACGCATCCCCGGCAGTCGTTTTCTGGATTTGTACGCGGGGACGGGCGCAGTAGGCATTGAGGCGATGAGTCGCGGTGCAACGATCGTGACCTTCGTCGAATCGGATCCGAAAGCGGTGCAGATCATGCGGAAAAATTTGATGGCGTGCGGCATGCTGGACCAAGCGGTGGTGCGAGTCGCGCGCACACAGACGTTTCTGCGGCAGCCGCAGACCTGGGACGGCCCCTACGATGTGCTGTTTGCGGATCCTCCGTATGCCGACCGGGGGGCCGTTGAGCTCGTCCTCGATGGCTGGCACCTTGGCCTCTTGTCATCGGAGGCGGTCATGATCATTGAACAGGACGCACGGGCCCAGATGCCGTCGGAAACGGATCGCGCCCGACTCATGCGTCGCTATGACTATGGCGATACCTCTCTCTTTTTATATGGTCAGGCAGGAGGCAGGTCGGCCTCATGAAAATCGGCATTTACCCGGGCACGTTCGATCCCATCACGCACGGCCATACCGACATCATCACCCGCAGTCTGCGTGTCTTTGATAAAGTGATGGTAGCCGTCGCACCCAACCCGACCAAGCATCCGCTCTTCAATTTGACCGAGCGGCTGGAAATGGTGCAGCTGGTACTGAAGGACATCGGCCAAGTCGAAGTCGTGACGTTCGATGGTCTCCTGGTTGATCATGTGCAGCGATCCGGCGCCCATGCCATTATCCGCGGCCTCCGCGCGATCTCCGACTTTGAGCACGAATTTCAAATGGCCCTCATCAACCGCAAGTTGGCGAAACAGGTTGAGACCGTGTTCTTGATGCCAAGCGAGGAATATTCGTATCTGTCCTCGACGATCATCAAAGACGTGGCCAACCATGGTGGCTCGCTGACCGAGTTTCTCCATCCCGAGGTCGCACGCCGGCTTCAAGCCCGAATCCGGAGTGTGAAGTCATGAAGCTCGCGGCCCGCGTCAGTCGCATCGCTCCTTCGCCGACCCTTGCCATGGCGGCCACGGCAAAATCCATGGCGGCTCAGGGCATCGACGTGATCGATTTTTCCACGGGAGAACCGGATTTCGATACGCCGGAACCGGTCAAGGCAGCGGCCGAGGCGGCAATCCGCGCTGGGTTCACCAAGTACACGCCGTCCTCTGGCATTGATGAACTGCGCGGCGCGATCGTCGACAAGCTCAAGGTCGAGCAGGGTCTCCAATACGAGAAATCTCAAATTCTGGTGTCGTGCGGCGCCAAGCACTCCCTGTACAATCTCGCGGAAGCGTTGTTGGAGGAAGGGGATGAAATCATCATTCCGACGCCGTACTGGGTCTCGTACTCCGATCAGGCGCTCTTGAACGATGCGACACCCGTGCTGCTGGCTACCAAGGAGTCCGAGGGATACGCCATTGATCCCGCGGAACTCGAGCAGCATATCACCCCCAAGACCAAGGCGCTGATCATCAATAGCCCCTGTAATCCGACCGGTGCCACGTATGGACGCCGGATGCTCGAACGCATCGCCGCGATCGCCGTTCGACATCATCTTGTCGTGATCTCCGATGAGATCTACGAGAAGGTGCTCTACGACGGCGCGAGCCACGTCAGCATCGCGTCGCTGGGACCGGAGATTGCAGCGCAAACCGTCGTCATCAACGGCGTCTCCAAGGCCTACGCAATGACCGGCTGGCGGGTCGGCTATGCGGCGGGGCCCAAAGATCTGATCACGGCAATGGGCAACATTCAAAGCCAGAGCACGTCAAACCCCTGCTCAATTTCCCAGAAGGCGGCCGTCGCCGCTCTGCGATTCGGCGAGCCGTTCACGAAGCAGATGGTGGCGGAATTCGATCGCCGACGTCGCGCGATTGTGGAGGGACTGAATGCGATTCCGGGCGTGTCATGCTCGATGCCTGGTGGAGCGTTCTATGCCTTCCCAAACATCCAGGGCGTCCTTGGGAAGCACGGTCCAACCGGCCCGGTCAACGCACCGACGGACCTCGCGAGCTATCTCCTCAAAAGCGCGCAGATCGCGGTCGTCCCAGGCGAACCGTTTGGCAGTCAGAGTCACATTCGCCTCTCCTATGCCACAAGCATGGACACGATCACGAACGGATTGAAGCGGCTGCGGGGGGCGCTGGAGAAGCTGGTGTAACGACAGAGAAGAACCGGTTACCGTAGGAGGATCACCTGTGCCGATTTATGAGTATCTGTGCGACAGCTGTTCGTATCAATTCGAAGTGAAACAAAGCATCAAGGACGACGCGTTGACCACCTGCGAGCGATGCGGCAAAGCTCTTCGCCGCCTCATATCCTCGCCGGGCATCATGTTCAAGGGGAGCGGCTGGTACGTGACCGATTATTCGAACAAGCTGAAGCCGCCGTCCGAAGGAGAGAAACCTCCAGCCGCGGCCGGAGAGAAGAAAGAGAAAGAGACAGCTACCGGATCCTCGGCGGCGCCGCCAGCGAGTCCATCCACTGCGCCCGCGAGCGGCTCCTCGAGCAGCACACCGCCGGCTGCCAGCCCGTCCACGCCGAGTACATCGAACACGTCGAACACGTCGAACAAATAATCAATCGAGCCCGCTAGTGCGCAGTCGGCGACTTTGTCAGCGTCTTTTTTTTCACGGGCGCCTTGCTCGCGGTCTTGACCGATGGCTTGGTCGCAGGCTTGACGGTTGCTGGCTTGGTGCTGGCAACTTTTGCGGTCGCCGACTTGGAAGACTTGACCAGGCGCTCCTGCAGCGACGTGACGCTGCTCTGCAGACTCGCGATCATCGCACTTTTGTCCCGATTGGTCCGAACGAGATCGTCGACCTGCGCTTGCAGATCATCCTTCGCCTTCATCAGCGACGTCATCTGCGTTTGCAGTTGGGCCTTCTCCATCGTCACGGTCTGCAGTTCGGACCGGAGCTGTTCGATTTGCGTCTGTAGCGCGGGCGGCCAGTAATCGCATCCGGACAACATCGCCGCCATGACTATGCCCAGCCCTACCGCGCGCCCCCCATGTCGCCCTCGACGGATTAGCATCGATCCCTCCTTTATATGGGCACTGCTGGCCCTGCTGTATACCACATTTAGGCGTTCTTGAGGAAAAATCCTCTGGCGGAAAGCGCGGCCTCGATGGCGCTTCGAGGGATGGCCCCCTCACGGACGATGCGCAGCGTCTCGTCGGCCTCGACGACCGTGGAAGGCAATCCGCCCGGCGTGGGCCCTGCGTCAATAATCACGTCCACCGTGGCGCCGAATGCCTGTTCCACTTCGCGCGCCGTGTGAGCCGGCGGCGTTCCGGTCCGGTTGGCGCTCGTTCCCGTCAACGGGCCCACCTGCTGGAGCATCTCGCGCAACGGTCGACAGGAACTGAGTCTGATACCCACCCGGCCGGTTCCCGCGGTGAGCGCGGGCGGGACCGAGGCTCGGGCAGGAAACAGAATGGTCAAGGCGCCCGGCCAAAATGCCTCCATCAACACCGCGGCAGCGGACGGCACGTGCTCCGCGAGGGACGCGAGATCTTTTGGCGAGCCGACCAACACGAGAATTGGCTTTCCCTCTGCCCGTCCCTTGACGGCAGACAATCGATCCAGGGCGGTCCGATCGAACGGGTTCACGCCAAGTCCGTAGAACGTCTCGGTCGGAATGGCGACGAGCCCACCCCGTAGAAGCACAGCTCTCACCTGTTGTCCGAGAGCATTGAGGGCGGTTGCGGAGTACGGAATGATCGAAGCCATAAGGAACCGGCGGGAGCCGGCTAGCCGCGCGGGGCGAGTGCTCGAGACGCAATGTCGTGGCGGTAATGACATCCCTTGAACGCGATCTGCTTCGCGCTGCGGTATGCCGCTGCCTGCGCGTCCGCCAAGGTGGCGCCTCGTCCGGTGATGCCCAACACGCGCCCGCCCGCGGTGACGGTGTCCTTCCCGTGTCTCGCAGTTCCCGCATGAAAAACGGTCGCGCTCTGAGGGTCGAGGCTGTCCAATCCGTCAATGGGTTCGCCGACATCATAGCGGCCTGGATAGCCGGCGGACGTCATGACCACACACACCGCGTGCCCGTCGTGCCACTCCACCTGCACCTGATCCAGCCGGTGTTCGACGACCGCTTCGAGGACATCGAGAAAATCCGTCTTCAGCAACGGCAGCACGACCTGCGTTTCAGGATCGCCCAGGCGGGCATTAAACTCCAGGACGTAGGGAACTTCGTGGACGATCATCAATCCGGCATACAACACCCCTTGAAAGGGAGAGCCCAAACGCGACATGACGTCGACGATCGGTTGCAGAATGTCCCGCGTGACCTGTGCACGCAAGGCCAACGTGCCCAGCGGTGCGGGGCAATAGGCGCCCATGCCACCGGTGTTCAAGCCCGTATCGCCGTCGCCGATCCGCTTGTGGTCCTGGGCGGGCAACATCGGCGAGACCGTGCGCCCGTCCGTGAACGCCATGATGGTCAGTTCTTCGCCCTGGAGGTATTGTTCGATCAGGACCTGCTTTCCCGCGTCGCCGAACACCGCCTTTTCCATCGAATCGATGATGGCACCACGTGCCTCCTCTCGCGTCTGGGCGATCAAGACGCCTTTGCCCTGTGCCAACCCGTCGGCTTTGATCACAACAGGCAGTTCGTGATGCTCCACATAGGCGAGCGCCTCCGCCGGCTGGTCGAATGTCTTGGCGCGGGCCGTCCGAATACCGGCCTTTGCCATGATCTCTTTTGAAAAACTTTTGCTCGCTTCGAGCCGTGCAGCATTTTTCGTGGGACCGAAAATTTTCAGCTTCGACTTGCGGAATTCGTCGGCGATTCCCAGAGCCAGCGGCGCTTCCGGTCCCACGACGGTGAGATCGATTCCTTCCTGTTGCACGAAGGCTTTTAAGCCCGCAATGTCGTCGGCGTTCATCGGCACACAGGTCGCGAGTGACTCTATGCCCGCGTTTCCCGGTGCACAGAAGAGACGAGGCTGGCGCGGGCTGTGGGCGAGCGTCCAGACCATTGCATGTTCGCGTCCTCCGCTGCCGACGACGAGAAGTTTCACGTGCCTTCCTCTGTTGAGTGTGAGAAGTCTGTCTCGAGGGTGCTCAAACAGGTCATCCAACGAGGCCGCAAGAGTGAGAGATCCGAGACGTACTGAGCCAATGTACGTCGAGGGTCTCGAACGAGTGAGAACGAAGTTGGGGACCTGTTTCAGCATCCGCTCAATGGCGGAAGTGGCGCATGCCGGTCAGAATCATCGCTATCCCGTGTTCATCGGCCGCCTTGACAACTTCCGCATCGCGAATGGAGCCGCCAGGCTGGATGACCGCGGTAATACCGGCTTGCGCCGCCGCATCGAGCCCGTCTCGGAACGGGAAGAAGGCATCGGACGCCATCACGCAGCCTTTCACCGGCAACTGCGCCTTCATGGCCGCGAGCTTCACGCTATCCACGCGGCTCATCTGTCCGGCGCCGATGCCGATGGTTTGCCCGGGCTTGGCATAAATAATGGCGTTGGACTTGACGTGTTTACAGACCTTCCAAGCGAACGCGCAGGCAGCGTATTCCTCGTCCGTCGGCTTCCGAACGGTCGGCACGGGCAGCGTCCGCAAATCCGCCAAGGTCCCCAGGTCCCGATCTTGGACAATGAGACCGCCGACCAGTTTTTTCAAATCATAGCCTTCCTGCTTCACCTTCGTGAGAGACCCGACGTCGAGCAGTCGGAGATCCTTCTTGCGTTTGAGCTCGGCCAGCGCATCATCGGCGAATCCGGGCGCGATCACCACTTCGACGAATGTCGAGGTGATTTCTTTGGCCGCGGCGAGATCCACCGGACGATTGAACGCAATCACACCGCCGAACGCCGATACGGGATCGGTCTCGCGCGCCTTGACGTACGCGTCCACCGGTGTGGCACCCAGCGCCACTCCGCAGGGATTGTTGTGCTTGATGATTGCGACCGCCGTCTCGTCGTATTCCTTCGCTAATTCCAGGGCGGCATTGGCATCGAGGTAATTGTTGTAGGACATGGCTTTGCCGTGGAGGATCGTGCCTCGCGAGACGGACGGCTCGTTCGATTGACGTTCCCGATAAAAGGCGCCTTGCTGGTGCGGATTTTCGCCATAGCGCAAAATCTCGGCGAGATCGAATTGCAGTGAAAGCACCTTGGGAAACTTGACGTCGCTCTGGACCTGTTGTTCGAGGTACCCCGCAATGACACCATCGTAGCGCGCCGTGTGCTGAAAGACCTTCATGGCCAACTCTCGCCGCAACGCCGGCGTCACCGTGTTGTCCTGCAGCGCCTTGAGCACCCGCGAGTAATCGGCGGGATCGACCACGACAACCACATCGTCATGGTTTTTCGCTGCCGACCGCAGCATGGAAGGGCCACCGATATCGATGTTTTCGATCGCGTCCTCGAACTGACAATTGGGTTTTGCGATCGTCGCTTCGAAGGGGTACAGGTTCACCACCACCATGTCGATCGGCCCGATGTGGTGCTCTTTCATTTCCTCGACATGAGCCGGCACGGATCGACGCCCCAGCAATCCGCCATGGATTTTTGGATGGAGGGTCTTGACGCGGCCGTCGAGAATTTCCGGCGAGCCCGTGTAGGCCGCCACATCCGTCACCGCGACGCCTGCGTCGCGCAGGGTCTTGGCTGTGCCCCCAGTGGACAGGATCTCAGCGCCGAGCGCGGCAAGCCCCTTTGCCAGATCGACGACCCCAGTCTTATCCGAAACACTGATCAATGCCCGCTTCATGCTGGCCATGAGACAACTCCTTGCATCGACTCGAGTTAATGATGAGCGCCGCGGAAGGATGGCGGAGGATAGCAAAGGAGGTGGACAAGTTCAACTCGGATGCCCCCGCTTAGGCCAAACCCCAGGCTGGCTTGCTTCCGTGCGTTTGTGATACCGTGAGGTTCAAGTGATGCTTGCAATTGAATGGCTGATGCGCATGGAACGCAGGACCATTCTGGGCGGCGGGGTCTTCGCTCTGGCACTGTTGGCGCTCGTCTGTATTCCCCGTCACCTTCCGTTATCGGCCTCTCCGCCTGTACCGGTCCCGGCGAACTTTCATGCGCGACTTGAACAAGGCACGCTGATGCTCCGGGGATCCCTGCCGGACGCCGGCGCTCGTGACCGGATCCTCGACCGGGCCCGCGCCGCGTTCGGCCCGGCCCAGGTGCGTGTGCTCGATCAACTTACGATCGACGGCCGCATTGCTGCTCCCTCTTGGGTCAACCACTTACCGGCTGTACTTCCCGTGCTTGAACAGATGCAGGGCGTCCGCTCGGTGATGATCGACGGGCGATTTCTCGTCCTGAATGGAGTGGTGCCGTCCGAACAGGCAAAGGCCAGCGTCTTGCGCACCGTCTCGCCCCTGCGTTCACTCGGCCTCGAGTTGGAAGATCATATGACGGTTGCCGCGCCGGCTGCGGCGACCCCGTCGCTGCAGGCGCGATTGAATGACTTGTTGGCTCGTAGCCAGATCGAGTTCGATTCCAATCAGGCCAGCTTGACGCCGCGGGGTCGGGCCGCATTGGACCGGCTGATTCCGGTGTTGACCCAGACGCCTCAGACGTCGATCGAGATTGGCGGCCACACCGACGGTTTCGGCGCACCGGATTATAATAAGGATCTGAGCCGGCGCCGGGCCGAAGCCGTGCGGGACTATCTCACCGCCCATGGGGTCACCCATGAACTGACCGCCGTCGGCTATGGCGCAAGCAAGCCCCTGGCAACCGGCGTCTCGCGAGCCGCCTTGCAACGAAACCGTCGGATTGAGCTCCGCGTGCTGGAGACCACGCGATGATGGCTCTCGCCTTCCAAATGATCGTCTGCCTCCTCGTAGCCGCCGCAATCGGCGCGGCCGTCGGCTGGCTACTTCGGCACCGTTCGGCAGAGTCGCATGCCCATAGCCTTACCGATCTCGAAACGGAGTTGCGCGTCAAGGGCCAGGCGCTGGACACGGCAATTTACGAACTCAAAGTGAAAACTTCGGCTGTCATGGCGCTCGAATCCAAGGTGGCTTCGCTCGAAAGCCTCGGCCGATCCGCCCAAGAGGAACTGGCCTCTCGGCAGGACCGGATCGACCGCCTGCAGCAGGAGCAAAAGGAGAATCAGGCCCGCACACAATCGTCGCAATCGGAGTTTCAGGCACAACTGGAGCGACTCGCCGATCAAGAAGCGACCTTAGCGGCATACGCCAATGAAGTCCGTCAGGCCAACGCTGCCCGCACCAAGGTGCAGGAGGAGCTTGCCGGCAAAGAGCAAGCACTTGTCGATCTCCAACAGCGACTCGTTGAAGCGGACCGCGGGCATGATGAAGTCGAACGGCTCCGGACGAAGCTCGAGGAATTGGAACCGGCGCAGGGCCGTCTGCACTGGCTCGAAGTCCAGGTCAGCGAAAAGGAGGCCCATCACCGTCAAGCCATACACCGGCTCGAACAGGACATCGCCGCACGTGACCGCCGCCTCGCCGAGCAGGCGGAACTGACACGATTACTGGAGGAGCGAGATCGTCACATCACCGCGCTCGAACAGCGCCTGGGCCATCTGCACGCGCTGCAAGCAGAGCTCGCAGGGCAGGCGAAGATCATGGGCGATCAAGAAGAGGAGATTTCCCGTCTGCGCAAACGGCTCGGAGAAGTCCGCGCTGCACTCCGCGTGCGGGAAGACGGCGCTCCGGTGCTCGCGCGGCCCAATGGCCCCGCGAATCAACTCAGCCTCCAGATGCCGGCTCCGAAGGCGACCGCTGGGCCACGGAAAGACGACCTGAAAAAGATTCAGGGCATCAGTCCGGCGATCGAGCGCGCGCTTAATAAGCTGGGCACGTTCACCTATGTGCAGATCGCCAGATGGAAGACCAGTGACCTCACCCGTATTGTGAAGAAACTGGACAACTTACCCGAGCGCGTCAAGCCGGAGCATTGGATCGCCAGCGCAAAAAAACAGCATCGTGAGAAATACGGCGAAAAACTCTAGCCGCCTCCTCCAACTCTGCGTTGACTTGCCGCCACTGCCCACCTAGAATCGCGTCCCATGACCGCCTCGTTCGTCCACCTGCATCTGCACACCCAATTCAGTCTCCTCGACGGCGCCAATCAGATTGAACCGTTGATTCGCCAGATCAAGACCTTTGGACAGCCGGCCGTGGCGATGACCGATCACGGCAACATGTTCGGCGCCATCGAGTTCTACCGCAAAGCGAAAGAGATCGGCGTCAAACCCATCATCGGCTGCGAAGCCTACATGGCGCTCGGCAGTCGGCATGCCAAGAAGGACAGCGGGCTGGCGCACAACGACTATTATCACCTCATCCTCTTGGCCAGAAACCTGACGGGGTATCAGAATCTGATCAAGCTAGTGAGTAAAGCATACCTTGAAGGATTCTATTACAAGCCACGGATGGACAAGGAAATACTCAAGGAACACCACGAGGGATTGATCGCACTGTCGGGGTGCCTAAGCGGAGAGATTCCGTACCTCATCGGGCAAAAGGACATGGCCGGCGCCCTGGCAGTCGCGGGCGAATTTCAAGAGCTCTTCGGGAAAGAGCACTTCTATCTCGAAGTGCAGGCAAACGGCCTCGACCATCAACGGATCGCCAATGCCGGTCTCATAGAAATCCATAAGAAACTCGGCATCCCCCTCGCCGGCACCAACGACTGTCACTACCTAAAGAAGGAGGATGCCCGGCCGCATGAGCTCATGCTCTGCCTCCAAACGGGCAAGACGCTGAGCGATCCGGCTCGAATGAAATTCGATACCGACCAACTCTATGTGAAGTCGACCGATGAAATTGCGCCGGCATTTGCAGAATTTCCCGGAGCCGTCGCCAACACCTGTCGAATCGCCGATTGCTGCGACCTCGAACTGGCGCTCAACAAGACGCATCTGCCCCAGTACAAGGCTCCGGAAGGATACACGCGCGAATCCTATGTCGAGTACCTGGCGATCGAAGGCCTGAAGTCTCGTTTGACGGAACGCCCAAGCACCATCCCGCTCGCGGTCTATGAACAACGCTTGCGCGAAGAGTTGATGGTCATTTGTTCGATGGGATTCGCCGGCTATTTCCTGATTGTCTGGGACATCATCCGGTTTGCCCGCAACCGGAATATCCCCGTGGGGCCGGGCCGGGGATCAGCCGCCGGCAGCCTGGTCGCCTATGCGCTGCGCATCACCGATCTCGATCCCCTCGTCTACACGTTGCTGTTCGAGCGGTTCCTCAATCCCGAACGGGTATCGCTCCCCGATATCGACATGGACTTCTGCATGGACCGCCGCGGCGAAGTCCTCAACTATGTCGTCGAGAAGTACGGTTCGGATCATGTGGCCCAGATCATCACGTTCGGGACGCTCGGCGCCAAGGCCGCCATTCGAGACGTGGGGCGGGTCCTGGAGATGCCCTACGCGGACGCGGACAAAGTCGCGAAACTGGTCCCCAACCAGTTGAACATCACGCTCGAGCAGGCACTCGAGACGGAGCCCCGGCTCCGGGAACTGGTCGAGACCGATCCGAAGGTGCGCGAACTCATGACCATCGCCCGGTCGCTCGAAGGACTTGCCCGTCATGCCTCGACGCACGCGGCCGGCGTCGTCATTTCTGAAGAGCCTTTGACGGATCACGTGCCTCTCTAT
>Ga0105242_10004340_pt1 | contig 11047 bp, 7 predicted proteins | sample KBSM24metaG_FD_81521 | JGI IMG/M metagenome (GOLD analysis project Ga0105242, IMG submission 81521) | Miscanthus rhizosphere microbial communities from Kellogg Biological Station, Michigan, USA - KBS M2-4 metaG | ecosystem: Host-associated > Plants > Roots > Rhizosphere > Soil | place: Michigan... | reverse complement strand
TTGAAGATGCGGCCCCACATCTTGTCCTGCCAGTAGTAGTCGACGCGGCCGACGACCTCGTAGCCGCCGCCGAGCGGCTGGGTGTACTGCGCGCCGACGCTGAGCGTGAACTTCGGCGTGTTCTGCAGCTCGTTGCCGTCCAGGCTCACGAAAGCGCCCGAATGGGTGCCGTGGCCCTTGGGGTCGATGGTCGAGAAGCCCTGCTGCTCCAGCGCCTGCTCGAAGGTGTGGCCCTGCTGGTCGATGACGGTATCGCCGCCGATGCAGGTGCCGTAGGCCGAATGCGCCACGCCGTGCGCCGCCAGCTGGTCCACGCCGCCCGGAGGAGCGAAGAAGCCGAAGGGACCTTGCGGCAGCGAGCCCGGCGTCGCGCCGGTGTAGTAGAGCACGCAGTTCTGGCCGACGTTTCCGCCCAGGGTCGCGTCCTTCACGAGGAGCACGTCGCTGCGGCCGGCGGTCGGGTTGCGGTCGTCGACGAGCTCGGTGTTGTCGATCTGGCTCGAGGTGGTGCCGAAGTTCACGTTGAACAGCCACGACTCGTTCGGCGCCCAGTTGAACTCGCCTTCCGCGCCCCAGAGCTTGGCATTGATGTTCTGGTTGACGGAGGTGTTGTTCTCGATCGCCGAGACCTGGAGGTCTTTGTAGTCGTAGTACCAGACGTCGATATTGGCCTGGAGCTGGTTGTCGAACAGCGTGTTCTTGGAACCGATCTCGTAGGCGTCGATCGACTCCGGCTGATAGGCCGACGGCACGTCGAGGCCGGCCTGGATGCCCGGGTTGAAGCCGCCGGCCTTATAGCCGCGCGCATAGGACGCGTAGAAATGCGTCGTGTCGGTGTCGCTGATATGCGGCGTCCAGTCCGCGACCAGGCGGCCGGTGAGCTTGTCGAAGGTGTCGCGGTTGTTCTGCCACACGTCGTAATGCGCGGCGGCGGCGCCTTGCGTCTGGCACTTCTGCTCGGTGTCGCCCGGACCGTTGTTCGACTCGTCGAAATCGATCTGGCACTGCGCGACCAGCGTCGCGAGGGCGGCGTTCTCGTTGGTCGAGCCCAGCGGGGTCAAGCCGCTGAACAGCGCAATGCGGCCGCGCTGGAACTTGTCGTCCTCGGTCCAGCGCAGGCCGCCGGTGAGCTTGAGCTCTTCGGGGATGATGTCCCAATAGAGCTCGCCGAACACCGCCTTGGACTGCAGCGTGTTCTCGTCGCCGTCGTTATGATAGTAGCCCGGCCCGAGCGTGCAGCCCGCGGGGCAGGCCGGCGAGCCGGCGCCCAGGATCGAGCCCAGCACCGCCGAGGGATAGTCGAGCGTGTTGGCCACGACGTAGTAGTCGCCGCTGGTCTTGGTGCTCAGGTAATAGCCCGCGAGCAGGAAGTTGACCGGGCCTTCGAAGTTCGAGTTGAAGCGAACCTCGCCGGACCACTGCTGCGCATTGCCGTTCGACTGGTCGTAGGCGGTGGCGTGATCCTCATAGGACAGGATGTCGCCGCCGGTGGCGCCGAAGTTCGGGATGCCGGAGATCGGAAGCTTGCCCGACGTGCCGAAGAACGGCGCGTAGAGCGCGGCATACTGCGGTCCGCCCAGCTGCGTGAGCAGGCCGAGCAGGGTGGCCTGCGAGGTCGGCAGGCCGAGCACGCCGTTGCCGGCCGTCTGCTGGAACGGCGCGCCGGCGATGTTGTTGTAGCTTTCCTGCGACTTCGTCGAGTCCTCGTCATAGCCCAGCGCGACCGTGGCATCGAGCCAGTCGGACAGGCGCTGCTTGATGTTCACCGCGACGAAGCGGTCCTTGGCATGATAGGTCGGGTTGAAGTCGGTGAAGACCTTGCGCGGGTCGTCCGGGTTGCAGGGATTGCCGGCCTGCAGACAGATCGCCGGCAGCTGCGGGGCGTTGTTCAGGTTGAAGAGGCCGATCGCGTTGCCGAGGCCTGCGAGCGGCGTGCCGGCGAAGGCGCTGTTGAAGCCCTGAACGGACGAGGCGATCGTGGCCAGCGTCGAGTTCAGGTTCACGAAGCCGTTGGTCGCGGAGTCGGGCAGGCAGCCCAGCGTGCCCGAAGGGTCGGTCGTGCAGTACTGCTTCTGCGACCGCATGCGGTTGTCGTCTTCCTGGCCGATCGAGCCGATCACGTCGATCGTGGTGCCGTTCTTCGGCTGCCAGCGGATCGAGCCGCGATAGGAATAGGTGTCGCGGTCGTCGAGCTTGTCGCCGTTGAACTCGTTGGTGACGAAGCCGTCGCGGCGGTTCCAGTCGCCGGCGACGCGCACGGCCAGCTCATCGTCGATGAGCGGCATGTTGACCATCGCCTTCACTTCGGTCGCGTTGTAGTTGCCGTAGGAGACTTCGCCCTGGGCGCTGAACTCGCTCATGTCCGGCTTGGCGGAGATGATGTTGACCGAGCCGCCGGTCGCGCCGCGTCCGTACAGCGTGCTCTGCGGACCGCGCAGGACCTCGACGCGGTCGAGGTCGTAGAAGGTCGCTTCGGCCAGCGGCGGGTTGGCGAGGAAGATGTCGTCGAAATGGACGGCGACGCCGGACTCTGCGTCGTAGCCGATCGCGGTCACGCCGATGCCGCGGATCTGGAAGTTGGAGCCGGTGAAGTTGCCCTTGGTATAGCTCACGTTCGGGGTCGAGAAGACCAGGTCCTTGAACTGCTCGACCTGATGCGCCGCCAGATCCTGCGCGGTATAGGCGGTGATCGAGATCGGAACCGATTGGATGTCTTCCGCGCGCTTCTGCGCGGTCACGACGACGGTTTCGATCTGCGCGGCTGCCGGCACCGTGAATGCGGTGGTCGCGAGCAGCGCGCCAAGGAACGTAAGGGACAGATTCGTCCCGAGCTTCGCAGGCATTTTGAACTCCCCGTTGCAGCCTTGCTTCGTTGAAGGCTCTTTGACGCCAATGCGCCGGCGCTCATCCCGAGCAGGCCCAGCACGACGCATTATCGCGTTTCGAGATTGAGGGAATGTCAGTAGGCGGGCAAGGAGATTATCCCCGCGTGCCCGTTGCCGACGCAATTTCGCGAAAGCTTTGTACCCAATATGCCACAGTGAAGCACGCTATTTAGGCCGCTAGGGCAACTTTAGAATAGCGGCGGAACTTGCCGAGTAACTTACTGATTTGCCTGGAAAATAAATTTCCGCCGGGAAAAGCTCGGCGGGAATTATTCGCGTCCCGCGTGTTCTACGCCCGCTTGGGAAAGGGTGCAAACGGAAACGGCCGCCCGTCCTTCACGAAGACGATGAAGGCCAGGAGCTCCCACAGATACTGGACGAGTCGCAGGGTGAAATCCTTGAGCTCGTCGTTCACCTTTCCGTTGACGGCGAAGATGGCGAACTGGGCGGCGCCCAGGATGATCGCGGTCCAGAACACGAACCAGGCGACGATCGCGAATCCCACGGCCAGAAGCAGCCGCTCGAACGGGAACGGCGGGCGGACGGGGACGGGATAGCTCTGCGTTGCGCCGGGTTCGGACATGGAGACTTCCTCAAGGGACACTTCTTAGCTGGGGCGGCGGCGGGGGAGATTCAAGCTCCGGGCGCAGGAAATGATCGATCGGGCCGGTGAGGAACAGGCCGGCGAAATACCCGCCCAGATGCGCCTGCCAGGCGATCGCATGGGTGCCGCCGGAGGGATCGAGCCCCGCAAGTCCCGACAGCAGGTTGATCCCCACCCAGACCGCGCTGGTCACCAGGATCTGCGAGGACCACAGCGGCAGCAGCGGTCCCTCCACCAGGCCGGGGGGCAGGCTTGGCGGCATGCGCAGCATCCGCATCGCCGCCGCCATCAGGGCCGAGATCGCCCCGGACGCGCCGATGATGATCCCGGCCTGGCCCCAGGCGAGCGCCAGATAGGCCAAGGCCGAAGCGGCGCCGCCGGCCAGGAAGAAGAGCAGGAAGGCCGGCGCCCCCCAGCGCCGCGCCACCACCGGCCCGAAGGCGAGCAGCCACAGGCAATTGATCGTCAGATGCGTCGCGTCGGCATGCAGGAAGACGTAGCCCAGGAAAGGCAGGACCGTCTCGGCCAGGCTGCTGCCGGCCCCCTGCGCAAGGCGCAGCGGCGCGAAGCCGCAGTCGGCGACGATCTGCTCGGAGGTCGCGGCGGAGAACAGCCAGACCCGCGCCAGGTGCGCGGCGACCAGCACCGCGATCAGCGCGGTCACCACCCCCGGCACCCGGAACACCGGCTCGCGCTGCGGTTCGCGGAGGAACGCCATCAGCGTTCCAGTGCCGCTTCGACCAGCGGCAGGCGGTCGTTGCCGAAATACATGTCGTCCTTGTCCACAAACATGGTGGGCGAGCCGAAGCCGCCGCGCGCGATCACCTCTTCGGTATTGGCGCGCAGCCGGCCCTTGACCGCGGGCGCCTCGGCGCGGACCAGGATCGCCTCCGCATCGAGCCCGGCCGCGCGGCACGCCTCGCCGATGACCTCGGGCCGGGAGATGTCCTTCAAGCCGCCCCAATAGGCCTCGAACAGCGCGCGCGACATCTCGGCCAGCCTGCCCTGCTCGTCCGCGGCGAGGACGGCGCGCATCGCCGCCACCGCGCGGACCGGGAAGACCGGCGGCTTGCCGATGCGGATGCCGGCGAGCCTGGCCCAGTCCTGGAGGTCTTTCCCGGAATAGGACGCTTTCCTCGGATCGGGATGGGCGCGGCGCGCATAGACGTCCGGATTCACCGCGTTGAACACGCCGCCGACCAGGATCGGCTTCCATATCACCGCGGCGCCAGTGCGCGCGAGGACGCCGTGGATGCGCGTGAACGCCAGATAGGTCCAGGGCGAGGACACGTCGAAGAAGAATTCCAGCACCGCCAATGCGCGTCCTCCCGTTTGTGGCCACCCTATCGCGCATTCGTCCCGCTTTGAAACGGAACACCCCGCCAAGGGCTGGCACAGCGGTTGCTCTATGGGTCCACGAGACCAACAGGGCCGATCGCCATGACCAAGCTCAAGACCATACTGCTGGCAACCGCCGTATCCACCGGCACCGCCATGGCCGGCACCTATGACCAGTCGTCCAACTACAACGGCATGACCGGCACGTCGATGAACGCGCCCGTCAATTCGTCGCTGCGCGATGCCAACGGCAACCTCGAGGTCGTCGACGGCAAGATCACCTCGTCGACCTACGGCGCGGCCGGCGGCGGCGTGGGCTTCAATCCCGGCACCGGCGTCGGCGGCGTCGGCGGCAGCACGAACACGGCCACCGCCATCGGCAACCAGCTGAACGTCGTGACGATGGGCTCGAACAACATCGTCATCGTCGACTCGACGCAGATCAACAACGGCGACCAGTCCGCCACCAACAACACCAACAACTGACTACGAGAAAGAAGGGGAGGCCCCATCCCATGACTTCGCGCGGACGTAAATACCTGACAAGATCGGTGGCGCTGCTTGCAGCCGCCATCGCCTTGGAAGGGTGCGTGAGCACCACGCCGGACAACACCGGCCGCTACACGGTTCCCATCGGCGGCTCGCCGGTGATCAGCAACGAGACGCCGTACTCCACGGCGCTGCGCTGCATGAACGGCTATACCCGCCAGCGCCCCTTGCGCGTCGCGGTCGGCCAGATCGCCGACTACACCGGCAAGAACGAGAGCGACAACTCCGGCCGCAAGCTGACGCAAGGCGCGGCGCTGATGGCGATGAGCGCGCTCTCCAAGGCCGGCGTGCCGCTGGTCGAGCGCTTCGACACTTCGGTCGCCGAGATGGAGCTGAAGTATGCGAACAACAAGCTCATCGGCAACGACAAGCCGCAAGAAGGCCCCGGCGACTATCGCCGCATCATGGCGGGCTCGATCCCGGGCTCCGACTACTACATCGTCGGCGGCATCACCGAGCTGAACTTCAATATCCGCTCGGTCGGCGCCAGCGGCGACGGCGGCGAGACCACCACCAACGGCATCAAGGGCTCGGCCTCGGCCAGCCTCTATGTGATGAACGTCGGCCTGGACCTTCGCCTGGTCGACACCAACACGCTGCAGGTCGTGGACGTCATCTCCTACCAGAAGCAGATCATCGGCCATCAGATCCAGGCCGGCGTCTTCGACTTCCTGGGCCAGACCTTCTTCGACGCCAGCCTCGGCGAAAGCGCGCTCGAGCCGGTCCAGCTCGCGGTCCGCTCGGTCGTGGAGCGCGCGGTGCTCGAGATGACCTCGCGGCTCTACCGCATCCCGGCCAATGCCTGCGCGTCGAACCTCGACACCGACAACGACCCGCTCGCCGATGCCTCGGACCGCCGCGAAGCCCGCGCCGCCCAGGCCCGGACCTATGCCGCGGCGCAGCCCGCTCCGGCGCCTTCCGCTCCGGCGCCCGTCCAATACCAGCAAGCCCCGGCGCAGCCCTACCAGGCTCCCCGCGCCAACACCGTCGCCCTGAAACAGGAGAACCGCAATGACACGTCTCGCCAAGATCCTTATCGCTGGTACAGCAATGCTGACGCTGACGGCGGTTCAGGCCTCCGCGGCGGGGTCGAGTAACGCCCCCGCCTATGCCGGCTATACCGGCGGCGTCGGCGGCCAGGGCAATATCGGTCCCGCGCCGCTCACCCTGAACGTCGAGACCGGCGTCGGCGGCACGGGCGACATCGCCTCCGCGTCGCAGGCGCCTTCGACCGACCACAAGACCGGCGGCACGCCTTCGGACGGCACGCAGACGGCTTCGACCGCCAATGCTCCGGCCGACACCGCCGGCGGCGGCACGACGGCGAACGGCGAGGATGCCAGCGAAAGCGAGATCTACAACAAGCAGGTCAACCTCAACACGGTGTGGAACAACACCAATGTCGAGGTCGACAACGTCAACGGCGACGTCAATGTCGGCGCCGCCGCCACCGCCAACGCCTTCCAGGCGCTGACCTTCAACAACACGGTGGTGAACAACGACCAATATGCCTCCGGCGAAGCGGTGGGCTCGGACCTGAACGCGATGACGACCAACGTCAACGGCAGCGTCAACCTGAGCAACATCGTGGCCTGCAACACCGCCGACGTCTCGACCGACCCGGCCTATACGGTGGTGAACTCCAAGCAGGAATGCGCCGTCGGCGATCCCAGCCAGGCGACCAACGTCTTCGCGGCGCAGATCCAGGGCGACGTCAACGTCACGGGCTCGGTCGCGGCCAACGTCTATACCGAGGACACCAACGCCAACTACAACTACGTCAACACCACGCAGATCAACCACTCGGCCGTGAACTCCACGACCAACGTGCAGACCTACAACATCGGCGGCTCGGTCAACGTGAGCTCGTCCGCAGTCGGCAACACCGCGCAGGTGGTGCACTACTGAGAGGTTCCGCGCCGGCGCCCTCTGGGGCAACTTTGGGCGCCGGGAGAGAGGGGGAGAGCTTCGCGGCTCTCCCTCTTTTTTCGCTTTCCGGTCGCTCATCATCCGCGCGCCGGTATGCTAGCCTCGCCTTCGAATTCGGGGGACTGGGCAGTGACGACCTTCCACGGCACCAAACATGACGACGACCTGAACGGCACGACGGGCGACGACGTCTTCGATCTCCAGAAGGGCGGCAACGACACGCCTTCGGCGATGACGGCGACGACGGGCTGGACACCGTCATCCTGCACGGCGACTATTGCGCCGGCCTGACCCTGGCGAACGACACCATCGCCGGCCACACCGGAACGGTCACGGCCGGCGATTTCATTTAAGAACCTGACGCCAGACTTTCCGCCGCTACCCGCTTGAGTTGAGTCCCGCTCGTGCGCGCGAGCGCCTTCCTTGCTTTTGCGAAAATTCCACAGATAAACTTCCGTCCGGGTATTTCCCGGGGGTTGGGGATGGCGGTCTTTCACGGCACGAAGCACGACGACACGTTCGACAGGTCGTCGGACACGAGCGGCGACACCTTCGACCTCCTCAAGGGCGGCAACGACACCGTCATCGCCGGCAGCGGCGACGACGTGATCCAGATGGGCGCCTCGCTGAATGCGGCGGACCGGCTGGACGGCGGCGGCGGCAGGGACGTCGTGTTCCTGCGCGGCGATTATTCGGCGGGGCTCACCTTCGACGGCGAGACCATCCAGAACGTCGAGGTCCTGCGTCTCGGCAAAGGCTTCGACTACAACCTCACCCTCGCCGACGGCAATGTCGCGGCGGGCGCGCTGCTGACGGTCAACGCCGCCAAGCTGGGTGCCGGCAACAGCCTGACCTTCGACGGCTCGGCCGAGAGCGACGGGCACTTCGCGGTCTATGGCGGCGCGGGCAACGACGTGATCACCGGCGGCGCGCGCGCGGACGTCTTCCATCTGGAAAGCGGCGGCAACGACACCGCGCATGGCGGCGGCGGCAACGATACCTTCCATCTCGGCCGCGCTTTCACCGCGTCCGACGTCATCGACGGCGGCGCGGGCAACGACACGCTGGAGCTGGATGGAGACTATTCCGGCTCCGATCTCACGATCTCGGATGCCCGGGTCACCAACGTCGAGAACCTCGATTTCCTCACGCGGATAACGGGCAGCAGAACGACCTTCATCACTGGCGATATTGCGGGCGGGCATATTCTCGATATCGATGTCGCGTTGACGACGGCCAGGTTTTTCCTCGACCTCTCGGGCGCGACCTCCGCCGCTTACGACATCACCGTAAGCAACACCCAACTCGCCATCTTCACGTTTGCAGGCAACTTTTCATCGGCCGACAAAATCCACACCGGTAACAACAGCGGCGCTCTGCGCCTGAACGGCGACTATTCCACAGGGCTGACATTGTCCGGCGCCAACCTCGGCGGCCTGCAGGAAGTGGAGTTCAACGGTGCCTTTTCCTATTCGGTTTCCGTCGTCGGCAGGATCGGCCAAACCACGGCCGGCGGGTTTGTCAACCTGCACTCAAACGTCAGCGCCGGGCAATCGGTTTTCCTGGACCTGACGCAGTCGACGGCCAGCAATCTCGACGCGCAACAGACCGGCGCCGGCGACCTCACGGTCAAGTTTGCGGGCAATTTCAGCTCGGCCGATCATATATTCGGCGGGTCCGGCACCACGACGGTGGAGCTCGACGGCGACTATTCCGCCGGAATTGGCTTCGGCCAACTCAACCCCCAAACCGGGACGCTCATCAGGGTCACCACGCTCAAGCTCGACGACGGGTTCAGCTACAACCTCGCGATGAACGAGGGCAACGGCCTCAGCGATTTGAAGGTCGATGCGAGCGCGCTGACGGGCAGCAACCATCTCATCTTCGATTCATCGGGAGACCCGGAAAGCAACGCCTTCCTGATCACCGCAGGCGCGGGCAACGACACGGTGAAGTACGGCGGCAACTTCCTCACGGCGGACACGTTCAACGGCGGCGGGGGCAGCGACACGCTGGAGCTGCACGGCAATTATTCGGCCGGCGTCACCTTCGGCGCCTCGACCGTCACCAACGTCGAGACGCTGAAGCTGGACGACGGCTTCAGCTACAAGCTCACCACCAACGACGGCAATGTCGCGGCCGGCGCGACGATGACGGTCGATGCGAGCGCGCTCACCGGCACCAACGCGCTGAGCTTCGACGCCTCGGCGGAGAACGGCGGCTTCTTCGCCGTTAAAGGCGGCGCGGGCGCGGATTCGGTCACCTTCGACAGCCATTTCTCGGTGTCCGACACCTTCGACGGCGGCGCGGGCAACGACACGCTGACGCTGAACTGGAACAACGGCTTCGCCGACCTCGTCTTCACGCAGACGACGCTTACGAATGTCGAGCGCCTGGTCTTCAATGACGGTGGTTCCAACAATGGGGTCCACATCACGACTGTCGATGCGAACGTAGCGTCCGGTGCAACGCTTACCATGGATTTCTCGGGATCCAGCAACAGCATTGGCGCTGACTTTGTCTTCGATGGGAGCGCCGAGCAGGACGGCCATCTCAACATTGTCGGCCCCACGGCGGCGAACACTTATTTCGTGACCGGAGGCGCGCTGTCCGACACCTTCACGCTGGGAGATGACAGAACCTCCGACAACACTATCAACGGCGGTGGTGGCGACGACACGCTGACCTACTCGGCGGCCACGCAGCAACGGGTATTGTATGACGGCGGCGCCGGTACCGACACGATCGCGCTGACGGGTGGCGGCACGGTCCTAGGCACCCTGTTGCTGACCAGCGTCGAAAACCTGACGCTGGACGACCACACCTGGAATATCACGACGGGCGGCACCGCCGTCGGCGCAGGGGCAACGCTGAGCGTGGATGCTGCGGCTCTTACCGGCGCTCACACGCTGACCTTCGACGGCTCGGGTGCAATCCACGGCAATTTCGTCTTCGACTTCGCGGGCAACTTCACCGCAAGCGACAGCCTGACCGGCGGCGCGGGCAGCGACACGCTCTCGCTCGACGGCGATTACGCCGGCGGCGTGACCTTCGGCGCGTCCACGATCTCGGGCATCGAAAGCATCGTCCTGGCCGCCGGTCACAGCTACGGTCTCACGACCAACGACGCCAATGTCGCCGCCGGCGCGACGCTGACGGTGGACGCGAGCGCGCTGGGCTCCGGCGACCAGCTCTTCTTCGGCGGCGGGGGCGAGACCAATGGCCATTTCGCCTTCATCGGCGGCGCGGGCGCCGACGTGCTCAGCGGCGGAAAGCTGTCCGACACCTTCGACCTCAGCCGCTCGGACGGCGCCTTCGTCTCGGGCTTCGACGGCAACGACACGTTCACGCTCACCACCCGCGCCCATCTGCTGGACGATTCCATCGACGGCGGCAGCGGCATGGACACGCTCGTCCTGAACGGCGACTTCTCCACGCAGACGGCCCTGACCGCCGCGAACCTCACCAGCATCGACACGATCCAGCTTCAGGGCGGCAACAGCTACAACCTCAGCGTCTTCGACGGCATCGCCGCGTCGCTCAGCGTCGATGCCAGCGGCGCGAACAGCCTCACGCTCGACGGCAGCGGCGCGAGCACGACCGATATCACCGTCAACGGCAGCAACGGCGACGATCATGTCACCGGCGGCGGCGGCAACGACATCCTCTTCGGCAGCGGGGGCCAGGACATCCTGACCGGCGGCGGCAATGAGGACGATTTTGCCTTCTTCGACACCGCCGA
>Ga0105242_10004339_pt1 | contig 11048 bp, 9 predicted proteins | sample KBSM24metaG_FD_81521 | JGI IMG/M metagenome (GOLD analysis project Ga0105242, IMG submission 81521) | Miscanthus rhizosphere microbial communities from Kellogg Biological Station, Michigan, USA - KBS M2-4 metaG | ecosystem: Host-associated > Plants > Roots > Rhizosphere > Soil | place: Michigan... | reverse complement strand
TCTTTTTCAAAACCTTTTGTATCTGCATAGCGGGCAAGATCAAGCCACATAGTGGTCCATTTCTCCCCATATCTTTTTGATGCGAGCAGATCGTCGATAAGATTTTCATAAGCCCTATCACTATTATCATTCAAATATTTCTTTGCAATATTTTCTTCTGCAGGCATGCCAATGAGATCAAGACTTGCCCTTCTTAATAAAGTTTGCTTATCCGCTTCAGGTGATGGTTTTAATTTTTCTTCCTCTAATTTTTGATAAATAAATTTATCAATATCATTTCTTATCCATTTATTCTCAACATCCGGAAGTGCTGGCTTTTGCACAGGGATGTATGCCCAATGTTCACCCCATTCCGCTCCTTGCTTTATCCATTTTTTTAAAATTGAAATTTCCTCTTTGGTCAGTGGGTCATGTTTGTAAGGCATCCTTTCATCAGGATCATTATTAGTTATCCTTCTTATCATTTCACTTTTCCCCGGATAACCAGGTACAATAGGATACTTACCTGACTTGGCTGGTTTCAATGCATCTTCCCTGAATAATAAACTGAAATTTGATTTTGCTTTTACACCTCCATGACAGGCAATACACTTTTTATTGAAGATGGGTTTAACCTGTGTATTGTAATCTATCTTTTCCGTGGTGCTTGAAAAATAATAGATCAACCCTCCGACTATTATCAAAATAAATATTACAAGAAATCTTTTTATAGGAAGCATCGTTTACGCCAGCATTTGTGATGCTTAAAGTTAAGAAGTTTGTCTTGCACTGTCCTTCAGAACAGTGTCAATAAAGAGGATTTTTTATTCTCCGCCCTGAAGGGCTGAGCAATGCAGATTCTTTCCCGGTAAAAGAACTATTGGAAAGAAAGGAGGATTTATTTTTCCAACAGATTTTCATCAATTAAATATGCCGCCACCCTATTCACATTATCATTCCCCTTGCGGTCGATCATATAAACTTTAAATGAAGTAATTGTTTTAACAGGAAAAGTAAGAATTCTTCTTCTGCCAATAGTTGTCCCGGTAATTTCATCCACTTTCTGATCATTGTTAAATAACGCAATTTTAAAACGCTCAATACTCTGACCAAGATGAATAGCTTCACGCAAAACAATACAGTTTACAGCAGTTGCTTTTGCAAGTTGTACTGTAAAACCCTGTTGATTGATCCCGTACACGTAACCTTTCTTATCTAAAGCATGATAACTGATAGAGTCTTTTAAAAATGCATCTTCATTGATTTCCCAATATGCTTTGGCATCCAGTAATAAATTATTATTGAAATTCTGATCTCTTAATTTCTTAAATGCCATCAATGCCACTGAATCGTTTTCGTTGATCAAACCCCTTCTGTCCGGCGGCACATTTAATAAAAGATTTGAACCACGACCAACAGATTTTAAATAGAGTTCAAATAGCTGCTCACCACTTTTCACCTTCTCATCTTCATTGCCATGCCAAAACCAACCGGGTCGAATGCTAACATCACACTCAGCCGGTATCCAGGCTTTACCAAATGCATTACCGGTGTTTAATGTATCGGTTGATGGAGCTCCTGCTCCTGCCGTATAACCTGCAGTGTCCAGGTAATTCCAATTTGTTTTACCAGCAATCCCTTTTTCATTTCCCACCCATCTTATTTGCGGGCCAACATCGCTGAATACAACCGTATTGGGAGAAAGTGTTTTTACTGTTTTCCTGAACCTATCCCAATCATACACTTGCTTTTTTCCATTCGGACCTTCACCATTAGCACCATCCCACCATAATTCCCAAATGGGACCATAATTTGTAAAGATCTCTTTCATCATGTTTACAAACACATCATTGTATTGCGGCGTTCCATATTTTGGATGATTACGATCCCATGGAGAAATATATACGCCAAATTTTAACCCATACTCCTTACACGCCTGTGATAATTCTTTCAGCACATCCCCTTTCCCATCCTTCCATTTACTTTCACGAACAGTGTGGGTTGAATATTTACTCGGCCATAGGCAAAAACCATCATGATGTTTTGCAGTGATGATCACTCCTTTTGCTCCGGCTGCCTTTGCAATTCTTACCCATTGCCTGCAATCGAGATCTGTTGGATCAAAAATATCTTCAGGTTCATCGCCATGTCCCCATTCTTTATCTGTAAATGTGTTCGGTCCAAAATGAAAAAAGAAATAATATTCCATTTCATGCCAGGCAAGCTGTTGCTTTGTTGGTAAAGGTGTTTTGCTCACCTGCGAAAGGAGAGTTACGGAAAAAGAGAAAAGTAACAAGCAAAAAAATATTTTTTTCATTTCTTAAGTACTGATTTTATTTCTGGTGAAATAGGATGACTTGCTTTATAAGTAACTCCTAAAAGTTTTGCAATAGTTTGCGCAAATTGATCCTGGAATAATTGAACATTATTTTTTTGTTCGCCGGATGGAGGAATGCTGGGACCCATCGCTGCAAACCAAATTTGATATGCATCAGCAATGCTGCTACCATGACTTTTCCACTCTTCTTTATTTATATCACCCCTGCCATGATCGGTAGTAATAAATATGGCTGTTTTATTTTTATACTGTGCGTCGCTTTGCACAAAAGTCCATATCTCTTTTATCCATTTATCTACTAAATGAGCAGCGTCAAGATAAGAACGGTAATAACCATGATGAGCCCATTCGTCAGTTTCTCCATAAGAGATGTAAAGAACTTTTGGTTTTCTTGTTTTCAAATATTCGAGAACCGCATAATGTGTAAATACATCAAGACATTCTTCATTACCAAATGGACGATAAGAATCCTGCATCATCGTATTAATTAATTTTTCATTGGCAGTCGGGTTTTTTCCCCCGATGGTATCAAACGCAGAAAAAACAGGAAGGCCACTTCGTTGTTGATTCAATATCCTGTCAAATGCATCCCATGCGCCAAATGCTGCAACTTTATTTTTAAACTTTGATTGCTGATTTAAAAACTCTAAAACAGTAACATGAGGGTTTGGCGGAAAATCATTTGAGTCGATCGTTGAATCGGCAAAGCCGGTCATGATCTCACTATATCCCGGGTAACTGAACCGATGAGGATTTGCATTATTGACTTTATTATCGAGTTTCCTGTTACCATAGATCTGGCCGTGATTGTCAATTGTATTCCAGAAAAATGGCATTAATTTTTTTCTTCTTTCATTTTCATTATTGCTCCAGTATTTCTCAAAAATATAACTGCTGTCACCCTGATTAAATTTAGAATTGTTGGCGATAGCCGAATCCATTCCTTTAAACACTTCCTGCCATCGAAAACCATCGGTTGTAATGATAATTATGTTCTCAGCTTGCTGTGCCCGAATAGAATTAACGACCAAGAAAAGCGAAAAAAATAGTGATACCCTTTTCATAGCCTTTAAATAATTTTTACAATGACCTGTCAAGATGTGTATAGCCGCCATCAACATAAATTAATTGTCCTGTTGTATGGCTTGATCTTTCAGAAAGAAGAAATACAACCATATCAGCGATCTCCTCAGCAGTTGTCATTCGTTTTCCTAATGGAATTTTATCAGTGATCGATCTCAATTTTTCCTCCGGGTTTGGCAAAGTCTTTATCCACTTTTCATAAAGCGGGGTATAACATTCAGCAACGATCACCGCATTTATTCTTATTCCATATTTTAATAGTTCTACGGCCCATTCCCTTGTTAATGCATTACGTCCGCCATTGGATGCTGCATATGCTGATGTATTTCCTTGTCCTGTTTCAGCAACCTTGCTACCAATATTGACAATGACTCCTTTGCTTTTTATCAATTCAGGCAAAGCATGATGAGCCATCAAATAATAATGCACAACATTTTTATGAAGCGATGCAATGAATGATTCATAGTTTCCTTTTTCTAACCCAACCCCATCATTAACACCTGCATTATTTACCAACCCGTCAATCCTTCCGAATTTTTCTATCGTTGCCTTAACTGCATTTTCGCATGCTTCCGGATGAGTGAGTTCAGCAGTTATGCCGAAGCCAGCTCCAGCTTCTTTAATGATCGCATTATTATCATTTGCATCACGGCCAACAACAACAGGTATTGCACTTTCGGCAGCTAACGATTTGGTGATCCCTGCCCCAATTCCTTTAGCTCCACCCGTAACAATGATGACTTTATCTTTTAAATTTAAATTCATATTGATAAATTATAAAATGAAATCGCATTCTCCCCAAGCACTTTTAACCTGTCTTCTTCAACAAAATTTTCCATGTATTTCTCCAATAAGCTTTTCCATTGCACATAAATTCCTGACAATAGCATAACTGGCCAATCACTTCCAAACATTAAACGGTCAGTTCCGAATGCATCAAACACTGTATCAAGGTAGGGATAAAAATCAGCAGCACTCCATTGCTTCCATTTTGTTTCTGTGAATAGTCCGGAAACCTTGCAATGGACATTTGGATGCTGCGCCATTTCTTTCATTAATACTTTCCATTCATCGATATTCCTTTTCCCAATATCTGGTTTTGCGCAATGATCAATAACAAACTTTTGTTTCGGAAATTTTGAAACAAATTCTAATGCCGGCTTCAATTGATAATGATAAATAAGAATATCATACGTATAATTGAAAGGTGCTAAAGCCCTGATGCCATTTTGAAAATCTTCTCTTAATAAAAAATCATCAGGTTCAGATTGTACCACATGACGCCAACCTTTAATGCTATTATACTGAGAAAAGAATTGAAGTCTTTCTTCAACGTTTTTACTTTGCAGGTCGGTCCATCCAATAACTCCTTTTATTTCAGGATGTGTTTTTGCAAGCTCAACCAAAAAATGTGTTTCATATTCGCTTTGTCCTGCCTGAACTGCGACACAACCATTAACGCCGTTTCTTTTAAGTGTGGGTATTAAATGAGCAGGTAAATGATCCTGTTTCAGGATCTTCATTTCATCGGTGATCCATGCATCTCTTTTCTTATCATACTTCCAAAAATGTACATGTGTATCGATTATCATAGTAGTCAGAATTCAGTAGTCAGGATTACTCCCCCAAACTAAAAATCTTATCCATCAAGATCCATTTCTCACCGGTTTTTGCCCATGGCAATGCTTGTTGAAATTTCCACATCAGGTTTTCCCATTCCTGAACTTTAGGATTTGTTGCATCCATCGTCGCTTTCCTTTCAAAGCTAAAATCTTCATTCGCTTCAATTATCATAAACATCCTATTACCCGTACGATAAATATCTAATACTTCTATGCCTGATCCCTTAATACTTTTGATTATTTCCGGCCAAACGTTTTTATGATAATCCTCATACTCAGCGATCAATTTAGTATCCTCCCTCAGATCCAAAGCAAGGCAAAATCTTTTCATTAGTTTAAGGTTTATTCTTTATACGCTACTGCTTTCTGCCTGCTACTCCCCAAACCATGGATACCTAACTCCATCACATCACCTGGTTTTATATACACCGGTTCTGGTTTTTGCCCCAGCCCGACGCCTGCTGGTGTTCCTGTTGAAATAATATCTCCGGGTAGCAAAGTCATGAACTGGCTCAAATACGAAACAAGATGTGGGATTTTAAAAACAAGATTCTTTGTATTACCATCTTGCATCATTGTTCCATTAACAGTTAACCAAAGCCGCAGATCATTTACGTCCGGAATTTCATCTGGTGTTGCTAAAAATGGTCCAAGTGGTGCAAACGTATCACAGCTCTTTCCTTTTACCCATTGACCTGCTCTTTCTAATTGAAATTCTCTTTCACTATAATCGTTATGTAACAAATAGCCCGCAACATGATCCATTGCATTTTTTTCATCAACATAAGATGCCTTTTTACCAATAACAAATGCAAGTTCAACTTCCCAATCAGTCTTCTTGCTGTTTTTAGGAATAGTGAGGTCGTCGTTCGGCCCAACAATAGCAGTAGTTGCTTTAAAAAAAATAACTGGCTCGGGAGGTAGTTGCATTTTGCTTTCAGTCGCATGATCTGAATAATTCAAACCAATGCAAATGATCTTAGAAGGTCTTGCAATTGGTGGACCAAGACGAATATCCCTTGAAATTTCTTTTAAAGTTTTTTCGCGGATAATTGTTTTGAGCAATGACAGACCATCGCTTTCAAAAAACTTTTCATCATACTCAGGAATGAATTCCGATACATCAAACCAGATGTCATTAATAATAACACCAGGTTTTTCTTTGCCGGCTTCACCAAAACGAATCAGTTTCATCTTTAGTTTTTATTTTAGATCCAATTGAATAATAGTGTCAATATCATCCAGCACAACTCCATCAATATAAATAAAAGTTCCTTCGGGTTGCTGCTTGAATTTTATTTCTTTATTCCCGTTCAATAAAAAGGCTTTGGATATCTTTTCCTTTAATTCAGGAATGAAAATAAAAGCAGGGTTCTCTGGTTTATTGAGAATATGCATATAAACTACTTTGTTTTTTATGGTCATCGTCCCCCAATCCTTTGGTGGAATTATGTTCCCGCTTGTTCCATAAATAGTTTGTCCATTTTGCCCCATCCATTTACCAACCATTTTTAAAGTGTCGGCAAATTCAGACTGAATTGTTCCGTCTGGCATAGGACCAACATTCAATAAAAAATTTGCATTGTATCCCGCGGCTTTCACTATATACTGAATTACTTTTTTTACTGACTTATAATTTCTGTCAGTGATATTAAAGCCCCAGCTATCATTCATCGTTTCACAGGTTTCTAATGGTAACCTGGAAATTGATGCACCACCAAACCCGGTTGTATTATGACCAGGCAGATCTTTTTCAAATGCCTGGAAATCTTCACCGGGAATTGGAGTTAAATGATGATTGTTACTGATCAAACATTTCGGTTGCAAACTATGTATGAGTTTATAGATCTCATCATAATGCCAGTTTACTTTGGAAACCTGTTTTTTATCCTGATCGTTATCCAACTGATCCCAATGACCATCGAACCAGATCCCTGATATTTCGCCATAGTTCGTAAGCAATTCAGTTAATTGAGCTTTCATAAACCGGATATAACTTTCCCAATTACTTTTCTCTGTTCTCCCCGTTCCTTTACCAGTTCTCCCGGTTTCATATTGATAATCGCTTCGATACCAATCAAGCAAAGAATAATAGCAGAAGAGTTTAATACCTTGCTTATGACATTCATCGGCAAGCTGCTTCAATGCATCTTTGTGATAAGGAGTGTTTGTTATTTTCCAATCTGATTGTTTTGTATCCCAATTACTGAAACCATCATGATGACGGGTGATAAATGTGATGTATTTCATTCCCCCAGCTTTGGCAATCCCAACCCATTTTGCTGCATCAAAATTTTGGGGATTGAAAACATGAATGAGTCTTGTGTAATCATCAACTTTAATATTCCTGTTATTCATCACCCATTCACCGGCGCCAAGTACACTTGATGCACCCCAGTGAATAAACATTCCAAATTTTATATCCTGGAATTCTTTTCTGGCTGCAAGATTTTCGGGTGTAGGAGTATATTCAGATTGCGCCTCTGCAAAAAAAACACTTGTCATGAATATTGCAACAAATAAGAATTTATGCATTGTTATTATTCTTTGTGTGTTAAATTTCCTCCTGATCCTTGTAATCATGCTAATCGTGGTTCTAATTATTGAGTTTAACAAAGCCTCCATCAACAAGGTAATCACATCCGGAAATAAAAGATGCTTCATCGCTGCAGAGATATAATGCAAGAGCCGCAACTTCATCCGGGGTTCCCATCCTCCCTATCGGCTGCGTCTTTGAAAGTTTATCAAACATCTCTTCTTCTTTACCAGGATATGTGTTTTTTAAAAATCCATCTACAAATGGAGTATGCACCCTCGCCGGTGAAATAGAATTGCAGCGGATGCTTTCCTGTAAATAGTCTTTTGCAACACTTAATGTCATTGCCATCACTGCCCCTTTTGTTGTGCTATATGCAAACCGATCCGGTATCCCAACATGTGCAGCTACAGATGCCATATTGATAATACAACCACCACCATTTTTCTTTAATTGAGGTATTGCCGCATTTATACAATTATAAACTCCTTTTACATTTACCGACATTACCCTATCGAAATCTTCTTCTTTAGTGTTATCCGCCTTGCCTATATGAGCAATGCCGGCGTTATTGACGAGAATATTTATGGCGCCGATGTTTTCAAATATTGCAAGAACTTCTTGTTGATTTGCAACATTGCATTTCTGTACAAAGACTTTACCATTCTCTTTTTTGATCTCATCAGCAGTTTCATTTGCGCTGTCAGTATTCCATTCTAAAATATGTACGGTGGCCCCCTGTTTTGCAAAAAGTTTTGCAATAGCTTTTCCGATTCCGCTGCCACCACCAGTGATCACCGCAATTTTATAATTAAGACGAAACATTTATTTGTTTTATTTTATAACCTTTCCATGCAAACCATGCCACTGCAATAAAGCAAAGTAAAGGTATGATATAGGCCTTTTGCATGCTACCTGTATAATCGGAAATTCCACCCATCAGTACCGGCGCCATTGCGCCACCAACAATTGCCATGACCAGTAATGACGATGCCATTTTTGTTTCTTCACCCAATTCTTTTATTCCTAAAGCAAAAATTGTTGGAAACATGATCGACATAAAAAATGGAACTGCTGCCACTGCATACACCGCAACCTTACCATGTGTATTTAATGCGATAACAAGTAAAAGAATATTGATGATCGCATATATCAACAACAACTTTTGCGGTTTAATAAATTTCATCAGGAAGGTTCCTGCAAAACGGCCAACCATAAATCCGACCATGGCGATCGATCCCCATAAATAAGATGCTGGTTTTTCGCCGAGGTTCATTACCTGTTTTGAAAAGCGAATAAAAAAACTGCCTACACCAACCTGTGCGCCAACATAAAAGAATTGTGCGATAACAGCCCATCTCACATGAGGATGCCGCAATACTCTTAATGAAAAACCTGTATGCGCATCAGCAGAATCTGACTCTTTCACTTCAGGTAATTTGGTTAAAAGAAAACCGATAGTAACTATGACCACAACAGCAGCAATTATTAAATAAGGAATTTTTACCGTGTCTGCCTCAGATTGCAAGTACGCATTGAGCGTCCCATTCGCAGCCATTTGATTCAATTCTTCTTTTGTATGTTCAACACCAGATAAAATAAATGTACCGCCAATCAGGGGAGCTACGAATGCGCCGACACCATTAAATGATTGCGCAAAATTTAATCGCTGTTCTGAAGTTTCTTTCGGCCCTAATATTGAAATATATGGATTCGCAACGGTTTCAAGGAAAGTAGCTCCTGAAGCAAGTATAAATAAAGCTGCAAGAAATAAACCGAAAGTCCTTCCCGATGCTGCAGGTATGAATAATAATGCACCCGCTGCATAAAGACATAATCCAATTATGATTCCTTTTTTATAACCATACTTATGCATCACCAATCCAGCTGGAATGGCGATTGAAAAATAACCGAGGTAAACAGCAAGATCAATGAACGATGATTGCGTATCGCTGAGTTGACAAGCCTTTTTTAAGTGAGGGATCAGGATGGGATTTGTATTATGTAAAAAAGCCCAAAGAAAAAAGAGACTTGTTACAAGTATAAAAGCAAAAAGAAAGGAGTTCTTGGTCTGGTTCATATAAGCATTTAATTAATGAAATAATAAAGCCGCTGGTATCACTTCTTTCTTTCCGCCTTCTGGTTGCATAGAAACTTTTAATGAATTGCCACCGCCACTATCAAAGTAAAGAACTTTTATTTTATGATATCCTTTTTTCAATGCTGCTTTACCGCTTTTCTCTACGTTTCCATGATCCCCATCATTATTCACTATTTCTTCGTCATCTATATATAGCATGCTGCCATCATCTGAATCGGCGAAAAAAGTATAAATGCCATCCCCGTCAATTTTAATGTCACCAGTAAATTCAAAGGCAAATTTATCTGTACGTTTTTTTTCTTTATTTGAAATAGTGTTAGCTACTCCGGAAGCTGCAGGAATTCCGGCAATCGCATTTAAGTTAATTTTTCCTGTTGGTTCAAAATATTTGTAGGCAATTCCTGATTGAGGTTTTGAAACTTTTATTGCCTTTTTCCAGTCATACACCTTTATTTCCTGAATTACTAAATCACTCATTAAGGCCTTACCATTACTATAGTCTGCAAAAGCATTGATAGTAGTTGTCTTGTTTATGGGGAACGGAGTAGAATAAGTGAACATCTGGCCTTCTTTATCAAAAGTAAAAACTATTTGCGTACCTGTATCAGCACTCATTGAGATAGTAGGTTTTAATTCGCCGGGTTTATATTCTGCTTTTATTTTTGGCTTTGAAGCGAATCGTCCAAAGTTTTCAATCTTCAATGCATAAGCAAATGGCGATCTTATTTTATTGGGATTGTATTCTGGCAAGCTGATCTCAACATTATAACCGGTATCAACATTTAAACCCGATTGTTTCCATTGCAAATTTTCATTAGTTGAAAGGAACCTGATCTTTGTTTCTGCAGGTAACTTAATATGCTTTAGAACCAATTTTTTGTTATCAGGATATTTTGGAAAGATCACATACAAACTATTTGTTGTTGGGTTGTAGGTATAAAAAACTTCTTTCACAGCATATCCGGGATCCGGATCAACAGTCAGCTTTAGCATGATATCGCCTTTGCCTTTCCAATCTTTTTTTCCATCGCTCCATTGAAATGGGGTTTTCCATTTTCGTGTATTGTAGATCGCTTCTCCATTTATATTCAACCAATCGCCGATCTGTAATAAACGTTCCTGCATGATCGGTGGAATTTTTCCATGCTCATCAGGGCCTATATCCAATAAAAAATTTCCGCCTCGGCTCACCTTATCAATTAAAGCAATTATCAAAGATTGGGTTGAATTATAATCCCATGCATCTTCCTCACGATTATAACCATAACTATAGCCCATGCCGCGGCTTTCTTCCCAATCATGATCTTCAAAATCAAGATTGGGCTGGTATTCTGGTGTGTAAATACCACCATGATTAAAACGAACTCCGGCACCCCAACGATCATTTAC
>Ga0105242_10004336_pt1 | contig 11050 bp, 7 predicted proteins | sample KBSM24metaG_FD_81521 | JGI IMG/M metagenome (GOLD analysis project Ga0105242, IMG submission 81521) | Miscanthus rhizosphere microbial communities from Kellogg Biological Station, Michigan, USA - KBS M2-4 metaG | ecosystem: Host-associated > Plants > Roots > Rhizosphere > Soil | place: Michigan... | reverse complement strand
CTGCTGCGTCTGGAACAGCGATTCGTGCAGCTCCCAGAACTTCCCCTGCACGCCGGCGCACATGGCCGCTTCCGCAGCCGCCTGTGCGTTCTTGTGGATGCGACTCAGCGGGAAGTTCAGGTACGCCAGTCGCACCTTGCCCGTCTTCACGTACTCCGCGTCGATCTTGGCGAACGTCGAGTCGTGCCACTGCTTGCAGAAGGGGCACTGGAAATCGCTGACCTCGACGAGCCAGACTTTCGCCGACTCGGCGCCGCGGATGCGCGAGCGGTCGGCAAAGGAGCTGACCGAATCGTCGAAGTGGGCGCCCGTCGCCGGCGCCAGCACCTCGCCCGGCGCAACGTTCACCTGTTTGGCCGACGCTTGAGGCGTCTCGTGCCGCGAGCAGGCAGCCAGGGAGGCCAGAGGCAGGAGTGCGGCGAGCAGCCGGACGCGAGTAAGGCGAAGCATTGGAGTCGTGGCGAGTGGTGGCGGCAACTTCAGCTGTAAGTTAACGCCGCTGCCCAGCGGCAGGCGAGTTGAAGCGCATCTGGCCCGCCATGTGCCAGTCTTCCGGGACGAATCCTCCCGCCGTTATATCGCGTACGGTAGGACGTCCTTCGCAAAGAGACATGCTCAGTACTATCGGTGGCCGTCTCGCGTTCCTCGCGGCGGCCCTCCTGTTTCAGAGCGGTCCCCAGATTCCGCCACCACGCGGACTGGTCAACGATTTCGCCAACGTGATCCAGCCCGCGGCGGCCGCGCGGATGGAGCAGATCGCGCAGGACGTGCGCGACAAGTCCAAGGGCGAGATGGCGATCGTGACGCTGCCGGACCTTGGCGGGCGCGAGCCGAGCGAAGTGGCGCTCAAAATCGGGCGCGACTGGAAGGTCGGCAACATGGCGCCGATCGGTGACCGGTCGCGCAACGCGGGTGTCGTCATCCTGCTCGTTCCGAAGGAGACGTCGTCCGACGGACACGGGCACTGCCGCATCGAGACGGGCCAGGGCACCGAAGGGTTCATCACCGATGCGACGTCGGGCGACATCTGTCGCGAGGCGACGCCCTTCTTCCAGGCGCAGAACTACAGCGCGGGGCTGCTGCTGGTCACGACACGCGTGGCGCAGCGTTACGCGCAGGAGTTCGGCTTCACGCTCGATACCTCGCTCGCGGCGCCGATGGCGCCGACGCCAGTGCAGCGGCCGACGAGGTCACGGGGCGGCGGGCTCAATCCGATCGCGTATCTCATCATCCTGTTCATCGTGCTCTCCCTGCTCGGTGGGAGGGGACGAGGTGGCTGCCTTCCGTTCTTGTTCGGGTTCATGGCCGGCGGCGGAGGGCGTGGCGGAGGATGGGGAGGCGGTGGCTTCGGTGGCGGTGGCTTCGGCGGTGGAGGTGGAGGAGGCTTTGGCGGGTTCGGGGGAGGAGGCGGATTCAGTGGTGGCGGCGGCGGCTCGAACTGGTGAGCACTCATGGCGACGATGACACTCGATGAGCTGGTGACACAGTTGCGGGCGGCGTACGGCGCACGGCTCTCGTCCGTGGTGCTTTATGGCTCGGCTGCAGGCGGGGACCACATCAAGGACCGCTCCGACTACAACGTGCTCGTGTTGCTCGACTCGCTCGACAACTCGCATTCACTCGTCGCGGCGTCCGCCGTGGCGCGCGCCTGGCGCGAGTCGGGAAATCCGCCGCCGATGACGATGACGGTCGAGGAGTGGCGTCGCTCGTCGGACATCTTCCCGATGGAGTATGCCGACATCCTGGAGCGCAACCGCGTGCTCCACGGTGCGCCGCCATTCGAGGGGATATCGGTCGATCGGGCCGATCTCCGGCTGCAGCTCGAGCAGCAGGTGATGGGCAAGCTCCTGCAGCTGCGCCAGGGAGCTCTGCTCGCCGGCACGGATGGCAAGCGTCAGGCGGAGCTGGTCGCGGCAAGCCTGAGCACGATGATGGTGCTCTTTCGCGCCGTGCTGCGCCTCCACGGCGAGAAACCCACGGGCGACAACGCGAAGACTGCGACGCGAGTCGGCGAACTCACTGGGTTCGATCCCGCGCCGTTCCTGCGTGCCGTGCGGCACGTGCACGGCGCGGAGAAGCTCTCGGCGGACCAGGCGGCCCAGGCGCTCAGCGGATACCTGGGGGCGATCGAGCGCCTCAATCGTTATCTCGACCAGTTTGGTGCGACATGATGTGCGACACGCTCAACGCGCCGTCAGCTCGCTCGAGCACGGGCGCATCACTCTTCCATCAGCCTTCCCAGGAATGATTCCCATGAAACGTCGATGGCTCGCACTACTCCTCCCACTCGCGCTCGGCGCGTGCGGGTACAACACGATCCAGCAGCTCGACGAGCAGGCGAACTCGGCACAGGGCCAGATCGAGGTCCAGCTCCAGCGTCGGGCTGACCTGATCCCCAATCTCGTCGCGACGGTGAAGGGGATGGCGAATCAGGAGCTCGCGGTGTTCGGCGAGGTCGCACGCGCGCGTAGCGGCGTGCTCGGCGCCGTCCAGAGCAAGGATCCGCAGCAGATGGCGGATGCGAACGCGCAGATGAATGGCGCGCTCGGGCGCCTGATCGCCGTCGCCGAGAATTATCCGCAGCTCAAGAGCGATCAGAGCTTCCTGCGGCTTCAGGACGAGCTTGCGGGAACGGCGAATCGGATCGCAACGGCGCAGACGGACTTCAATGCCGCGGTGCGGGAGTACAACGCGTACATCCGTCAGTTCCCCGCAGTGATCACCGCGAAGCTGACCGGGGCGCGGGAGAAGAAGTACTTCCAGGTGACCAACCCTGAAAACCGCCAGAACCCGAACGTCGACTTCGGCACGCCTGGCTCACCTGCGACCGGCACCCCTGGCGCTGGCTCGACGGCGCCGGCCACGCCGGCCCCAACGCCAGCGCCGGCTCCTGCGAAGCCGTAAGCGCGAGGAAGCCTGAATGCAAAGCCGGCCGCTCTACGCGGCCGGCTTTTCTTTTGGGAAGAGTGGCTCGCCTTTGCGCACCTGCCAGCCGGTCGGGTCGAGTCCGATCAGCGAGTCGAAGCGCCGCTCGGCGACCTTTCCCGGCGCGCCGAGCTGCGACCACAGCTCCTGCGCCTTCTCCGGCATGAACGGCGCGACGAGCACTGCCTGCCGCGCGAGCTGGCGCACGAGCGACGCGAGCGTGGTCTCGAGCTCGCCCCGCTGCTCGGGATCCTTCGCCTGCTTCCACGGTGCGCGTCGGTCGACGTACTCGTTGCCGCGGGTCACGCCCTGCCAGACGATCTTGAGCGCCTCGTGCAGAAGAAAGCCGCGCGTGCCGTCCATCACGGCGTGATAGTCGGCCAGGTCGGCTTCATCCTGCTGATCGGACTCGGTGCGAGCGCCATCCGGAACGACGCCGCCACAGTACCGCTCCACCATCGAGATCACGCGGCTCGCGAGGTTGCCCCACGCGTTGGCCAGGTCGGCGTTGTAGCGCTCCTCGAATCGCTCCCACGAGAAGCTTCCGTCACCGTCGAAGGGCACCTCACGAAGGAGGAAGTAGCGGAACGCGTCGGCTCCGAAGCGGTCGATGGCTTCGTTGAGATCGAGCCGCACGCCGGCGGACTTGCTGAAGCGCTCGCCGCCGAGCAGCACGAACCCGTGTCCCCACACGCGCTCGGGCAGGGGAAGGCCGGCGGATTCCAGCATCGCGGGCCAGATGATCGAGTGGAAGCGCGTGATGTCCTTGCCGACGATGTGCAGCTGCGCCGGCCAGCGATCGCTCCACGGACCGTCGGGAAATCCGGTTGCCGTGAGGTAGTTGGGCAGCGCCTCGAACCAGACGTACGTCGTCTGCCCCTCTCCATTGCTGAGTGACTTGGGGAAGGGAATCCCCCACGCCAGCCGCGACCGGCTCGCGGACACGTCCTCGAGACCGCGATCGAGCAGCGCGAGCAGCTCGTTGCGTCGGCTCTCCGGCTGCAGCGATTCCGGATGCTCGACGAGCCGCGCGCGGAGGAAATCCGAGTAGCGACTCAGGCGGAAGAACCAGTTGCGTTCCTGGACCCACTCGAGCGTGCGCGTTGGGTGGAGAACGCATTTGCCTTCGACGATCTCGGCGTCCTGCTTGAACGACTCGCACCCGACACAGTACCAGCCCTCGTACGCCTTCTCGTAGAAGTCGGTCGGATTTCGCTCGAAGATGCGCTCGATCAGCGCGCGCACGCCCTTGCGATGGCCCTCATCCGTAGTCCGGATGAACTGATCGTACGACACGCCCAGCCGCTGCCACATGGTGCGGAATCGAGCAGCGAGGGCGTCGACGAGCGCCTGCGGCGCGGTGCCCTGCGCCTCAGCGGTCTGGGCGACCTTCTGCCCGTGCTCGTCCATGCCGACGAGAAAGTGCACGTCGTCGCCGCGCAGACGGCGGTAACGCGCGATGACGTCGGCGCCGATCTTCTCGTACGCGTGCCCGAGGTGCGGATCACCGTTGGCGTAATCGATCGCGGTCGTGAGGTAGTACGCGGTCACTGATCTCCTTTCGGTGCGTCTCCGCCATCGCGCGGGCCGCGAGTGCCGTTGGCCCCGCCCGGCCGGTTGCGCCGGCCGCCACGCCGGCCGCGCCGGCGCTGTGGACGACGGGCTTCCGCATCGGCGCGCGGTGAAGGCCACTCCATAGTGACGTCCATCGCGGGATCGACCGTGGTACCAACCGCCACATGGTCCGGCGAGTGCTCGGTGTCGAGCGCTTCGTCGGCCGACAGCTCATCGTCGTCCTCGTCCAGCTCCGGCGGCGGCACGGACGCAGCAAGCTCCGCGGCCACGGCCGCCGTCGCGAGGGCATGCGCCAGGGCGTCACCCGCGGCGAGCATCTCCTCCCGGAGCGCGGCGAGCGGCACGATGCGTACCTCGCCCTCGATGCCGCGAAGAGTAACCCGTTCACGGAAGATGTCGTTCGACAGCACCTTCTCCTCGCCGCGCGAAGTGCGTACGGGCTTCCCTTCCTTCGGGTACTTCTTGCGGCTGGCGACATAGAACTCGTGCTCGTAGCGCAGACAGCACATCAGGCGGCCACACGCGCCGGAGATCTGCGACGGATTGAGCGAGAGACGCTGATCCTTGGCCACGCCGAGGTTCACGGGGCGCAGCTCCGGCAGCCATGAGGCCGAGCAGTACTGCCGCCCGCAGCGCCCGACGCCATCCAGGCGCTTCGCCTCGTCGCGCACACCGATCTGCTTCAGCTCGATGCGCGTGCGGAACATAGAGGCCAGCTCACGCACCAGCGTGCGGAAATCGACGCGCTTCTCGGCGGTGAAGTAGAACGTGAGCTTCTTGCGATCCCACTGCCATTCGGCGTCGGTCACCTTCATGACCAACGCGTTGGCCTTCACCCGCTCCATCGCGCGGCGCCGCGCCACCTCGTCCTGTGCGCGCACCTCATCGAGCCGGCGCAGCTCTTCAGGAGTGGCGACGCGCTTCGCCACGCGCGTCGGAGCCGCGCCGAGGAGCCCGTGCGGCACTCGATCCGAGCGCTGCGCAGCAAGCTCGCCCGTGGAATGGACCGTCCCGAGATCCTCGCCCCGGTCGGCATCGACGATGACGGCAGCGCGGAGCGCCGGCGCCTCGTCTCCTTCCCAGAGGAAGAACTCCTTTCGGTTTCCCTTGAACGCGACTTCGATCAGGTGGGGCACGTCTACTCGAGGAACTGACCCATCCGCATGAACTTCTCGCGACGCCGGCGGACGAGCTTGTCCGGCTTGAGTCGACGCAACTCATCGAGCTGCTTGAGCAGCGTCTGCTGCACGGCGGCGGCGGTCGCCTCGTGGTCGGCATGCCCGCCACCGGCCGGCTCCGGGACGATCTCGTCGATCACGCGGAGCTCGAACAGATCGGGAGCGGTGATCCGCAGCGCCGTTGCCGCGCGCTCTCGCATCTCCTGGCTCTTGCCGTCCTTCCAGAGGATCGCCGCGCAGCCCTCGACGGTGATCACCGAGTAGACCGCGTTCTCGAGCATGTTGATGCGGTCGGCGACGCCGAGCGCGAGCGCGCCCCCCGAGCCTCCCTCGCCGATGACCGTGGCGATGATGGGTGTCTCGAGGCGGCTCATCTCGAACAGGTTGCGTGCGATCGCCTCGCTCTGGCCACGCTCCTCGGCACCGAGGCCGGCCCAGGCGCCCGGCGTGTCGATGAAGGTGATCACCGGGACGTGGAACTTCTCGGCGAGCTTCATCAACCGGAGCGCCTTGCGATAGCCCTCGGGGTGCGGCATCCCGAAGTTGCGCTTCAGGTTCTCCTTCGTGTCGCGGCCGCGCTGATGGCCGATGACCATGACGGTCTCGCCATCGAGCCGCGCCCAGCCGCCCATGATCGCCGCGTCCTCACGGAAGGCGCGATCACCGTGCAGCTCGATGAAATCGGTGAAGCAGAGCCGGAGGTAGTCGTCGGTGAGCGGCCGCTTGTTGCTGCGGGCCACCTGCACGCGCTGGAGCGGCGTGAGGTTCCGGTAGATCGTCTCGCGCAGCTCGACCAGCTTCTTCTCGAGCGGTACGATTTCCTCCACGACGTTCAGCTGACGTTCGTCGGCAAGCCGCTTGAGCTCGTCGATCTGCTTTTCCAGCTCGACGATCGGCTTCTCGAACTCCAGTGCAGTCGCAGTCGCCATTTCGATTCAGCTCCCGCGCACGAGACGGACACGGTCGTCGCCGAGCAGTGCCCGCAAGTCTTTGAGGGCGGCCTGCGTCGCCGCCAATCTAAGCGAGCGCGATCTGAGACGCGCCCGCGTTCCATTCACATCACTCCATCGCAACTCGAGCGGGGGCGCGCCCGTGTGGGCCGTGGCATGCGCATCGATCACGGCGCGCACGTCCCGCATCGCCTCCGGGGCGAGCGACTCGCCCACCGCCAACTCGATCGAGATGGCGACCTGACCGTTCAGGCGGAGCTCGGCGAATGGGGTCACCGATTCCACGATGAACGTCGGGCTGTCCGCGTCCTGGTCCCGCTTCGAGTAGCCGCCCTGCATGAGCACGGGGACGTCGCCTCGAATCCGGTCGGCCAACAGCCCCCAGCTCTCCGGAAAGACCAGGACCTCGGAAGATCCCGAAAAATCCTCCACTGTCAACCGAGCGAACTCCGCGCCCGACCGCTTGCTGATCTGACGTTTAATCGCGGTCACCACGACGCCGAGCTTCATCGGGTCGGGCGTCCACTTGCCGAGCTGCCCCACCGTGTGCGTGGCGAACAGCTCGCACTCGACGCGGAACGGCTCGAGCGGATGGCCGCTGATGTAGAAGCCGAGGATCTCCTTCTCGCGCGACAGACGTTCCGCCTCGGCCATCGGCGCGACGTTGGGCAGTACCGCAGGCGCGTGCGCCGTGGCTGCGGCCGGATCGGCCGCGAGCCCGAACAGCGAGACCTGGCCCATCGCCTTCTCCTGCTGCTTGAGCGAGGCCTCCTGCATCGCCGAGTCGAGCGCAGACCAGTACTGCGCCCGGTGGCCGCCCAGTCCATCGAGCGCGCCCGCCGCGATGAGTGCCTCGAACACGCGCTTGTTGCAGGCGCGAAGATCGACCCGCTCCGTGAAGTCGAAGAAGCTGGTGAAGGGGGCAGCCCGTTGTGCAGACAGGATCGAGTCGATCGCGCCGCGACCGACGTTGCGGATCGCGCCGAGCCCGAAGCGGATCCGCTTCTCGTCGAGCACGGTGAACTTGTAGCCCGACTCGTTCACGTCGGGGGGCAGCACCTGGATGCCCATCTCGCGCGTCTCGTTGATGAACTTCACCACCGAGTCGGTGTCGCCGATGGACGAGGAGAGGATCGCCGCCATGAAATCGGCGGGATGATGCGCCTTGAGCCACGCCGTGTGCAGCGAGACGATCGAGTAGGCGACCGAGTGCGACTTGTTGAAGCCGTAGCGGCCGAACGTCTCGATCTGGCCGGCCAGCTCCTCGATGATCCGCCGGTCGTAACCGCGCGCGACGGACTTCTCGACGAACTTGCCCAGCTCCGCCTTGATGAGCTCTGCGTCCTTCTTGCCCACTGCCTTTCGCAGCACGTCGGCTTCGGCGAGCGAGATGCCCGCCAGCGCCTGGGCGAGACGCATCACCTGCTCCTGATAGGTGATGACGCCGTACGTCGGCTTGAGGATCGGCTCGAGCTCGGGCAGCGCGTACGTGACCGGCTCCTCGCCGCGCTTCCGTCGCTGATAGACCTTGTGCATTCCAGCGTCGAGCGGGCCGGGACGCATGAGCGCGTTGCTCGCGACGAGATCGTCGAACCGATCGCAGCGCATGGAGCGCAGCATGTCCGTGGCGAGCGCGGACTCGAACTGGAACACGCCGGTCGTGCGACCCGCGCGGAGCATGCGGTAGGTCTCGGGATCATCGAGGTCTACCGCATCGAGGTCCGGACGGATTCCGGACCTGCGCTCGATGTTGTCGAGCGCATCCCGGATGACCGTCAGCGTGGTCAGGCCGAGGAAGTCCATCTTCAACATGCCTGCCTTCTCGAGGCAGTTCATGTCGTACTGCGTGACGACGACGGTCTCCTCGTTGCCCGCGCCGGCGCCCTTGCTCGACACGGTCGCGATCGGCACGTAGTTGTCGAGCGGACCCGGCGCGATCACGACGCCGGCGGCGTGCACACCCGTATGGCGCGACAGCCCCTCGAGGGCGGTCGCGTAGTCCAAAAGCTGCCGATAGCGCTCGTCCGTCTTGTACATGCGGGCGATGTCGGGCACTTCCTTGATCGCGTCCTTCACCGTGAGGGAGAACGCGGGTCCGTTCGGGATCAGCTTCGCCAGCGCGTCCGTCTCGGCCGGGGTGAAGCCCAGCGTGCGGCCGACGTCCTTGATGGCGGCGCGCGACTTCATCGTTCCGAAGGTCACGATCTGGCCGACCGACTCGCGGCCGTACTTCTGCCGCACGTACTCGATCACCTCGCCGCGCCGCTCGAAGCAGAAGTCCACGTCGATATCCGGCATGGACACGCGCTCCGGATTCAGGAAGCGCTCGAAGAGGAGATCGAACTTGAGCGGACAGACGTCGGTGATGCGCAGCGCGTAGGCGACGATCGAGCCGGCCGCCGAGCCGCGGCCCGGACCGACGGGTATATCGCGGTCGCGCGCCGCCTTGATGAAGTCGTACACGATCAGGAAGTAGCCGGCGTAGCCGGTCTTCGTGATCACGCCGAGCTCGTAGTCCAGTCGCTCCTGGACCTCGGCGGGCAGCTCCGCGCCGTAGCGCTCGCGAGCGCCCGCCATCGCCAGCTTCACGAGGAGGTCGTTCTCGGTCGAGACCTCGGGCGGGAGCGGGAAGGAGGGGACGAAGTACTTCTTCTCGAACGCAAACCCCGCCTCGTCGGCGATGCGCAGGGTGTTCTCGAGCACATCCGTGCGGTCCGGAAACCGCTCTCGCATCTCGGGGGCGCTCTTGAAGTAGAGGCCCCGATCGTAATGCATCCGGTTCTGATCGGCGTAATCCTTCCCGAGGCCGATGCACAACAGCACGTCGTGCGCGTCGTGATCCGTGTCCTTCAGGAAGTGCGCGTCGTTCGTCGCGATGATGGGCAGATTCAGCTCGGCGCCGAGCTTGAGGATCTGCGCATTGTGCTTGGCCTGCCCCTCCGAGTCGTGCGCCTGAACCTCGAGATAGAACCGGTCCTTGAATACGTCGGCGTACCAGCTCGCGGCCTCACGGGCGCCCTCGGCGTCGCCCGCCTCCAGCTTCGTGGCGATCTCGCCCGCCAGGCAGGCGGAGCTGACGATGAGCCCCTCGCTGTACTGAGCGAGCAGCTCCCGATCGACGCGCGGCTTGGTGTAGAAGCCCTCGGTGTAGGCGAGCGACGAGAGCTTGACCAGGTTCTTGTAGCCGGCCATGTCGCGCGCCAGCAGCACGAGATGGTAGTACGGCTTGGCACCGGGGGTCGCCCGGCCCTTCACGCGACGATCGCCCGGGGCGACGTACGCCTCCATGCCGATGATCGGCTTGAGCTTCGCCTTCTTGGCCTTCTCCTGGAACTCCCAGGCTGCGTGGAGATTCCCGTGATCCGTGATCGCCAGCGCGGGCTGCTCGAGCTCGAGCGCCCGGGCGATCAGATCGTCGATGCGGTTCGCGCCATCGAGGAGGGAGTACTCCGAGTGGCAGTGGAGATGGACGAAGGACATCTTAGGAAGAATAGCGACCGCGACCCGGTGCGTCAAAAGGTCGAGCCTCGGTGGGTATGACGTGGAAGTGACGGAAAATCAACGAGTTAAGTGGCGACGGCGAGCGGCGCGCACGCTCGCCGTCGTCGCGCTCGCGATCGTCGGCTACCTCGTGCTGGCACCCACCGGTCGCTACCTGCTGCGCGCCGGCTGGGAGGAAGGAAAGATCCTCGCGCGGCGCCAGCCGATCGCTCGCCTCGTCGACGATCCCGCCGCGACGCCCGCGCTGCGCGCGAAGCTCGCACTCGTGCTCGCCGCGCGCGCGTTCGCGCACGACTCGCTGGGACTGGAGACCGGTCAGAGCTTCACGACGTACAGCCGACTCGACCGGGACACGCTCGTCCTCCTGCTCTCCGGCGCGTACCGCGACAAGCTGCGCTCCCGCACGTGGTGGTTCCCCGTCGTCGGACGCGTGCCCTACAAGGGCTACTTCGACTTCGCCGCGGCGCGCGCCGCCGAGCGCCATCTCACCGCCGAGGGCTTCGACGCTCGACTCGGCGTCGCCTCGGCGTTCAGCACGCTCGGCTGGTTCAACGATCCGCTGCTCCCCACCACCCTCCGCGCCGATTCACTCACCGTCGCCAATACCGTCATCCACGAGCTGACCCACAACACCTACTATGCGCCGGGCGGCGCGGTGTTCAACGAGAGCTTCGCGAACTTCGTCGGCGCACGCGGCGCCGAGCGCTTCTTCAGATCCCGCGGGCAGACGGTCGCGGCGCAGACCGTGGTCGATCGCTGGGAAGACGAGAAAGTGCTGGGGCGGTTCTGGGCGTCGCTCTACGCCCGCGTCGACTCGACGTTCAAGGCGCTGCCAGGCGAAGAGCCGGCGCGCGTGGCGGCACGCATCGCCGCGCGGGATTCGATTTACGCCAGGGCTCGCACGATGCTGCGCGACACGGT
>Ga0105242_10004334_pt1 | contig 11051 bp, 17 predicted proteins | sample KBSM24metaG_FD_81521 | JGI IMG/M metagenome (GOLD analysis project Ga0105242, IMG submission 81521) | Miscanthus rhizosphere microbial communities from Kellogg Biological Station, Michigan, USA - KBS M2-4 metaG | ecosystem: Host-associated > Plants > Roots > Rhizosphere > Soil | place... | reverse complement strand
GTGGATCAAAATGGAAATGACATGGATCAAAATGGAAGTATGTAGTTAAGTATGTGTAGGTGGATCAAAATGGAAATGACATGGATCAAAATGGAAGTATGTATGAGATAGGCGAATCAAATATAGGTACGCATATAATTTAAAAAACACATTTCTAGAATGCCAACGCCAAGCCAAGTTCGTGACCGTCAAAATCAACGAGATGCTCGTCAACATCGTGAATCTGCTTGTCGACAAGCAACAAGTCAAGCAACAAGAGTTTGTACACGTGCTTTTAATAATTCATTAGCTAGTAACGCATATAGTCCATCGGGTATACATGCAGGAATACGAAATATTATTCAAGGTAATCAATGTCGTCAAGCAGTTAATCGTGCAAATGCAGCTTGTAAGACACGTTAAAGTAAGTAGTGATTGTGTTATATGACTAGGTATTGATTTTAATACATATTGCGCTATACACACTCCTAAATATGTACATGACTTAGTATTGATTTTAATCTAACTAAATCATTATCGGTTTGTGTCACAGATACATGTGTAGGCACATTCCAAGTTGATTCATCTAAATAGTCCCCAACTAATTCTAATTTTTTCAAATATCCTGCTGCCATACGTCTGCATAAAACGTAATTGTGTTTTTCGGCTTCGGAAACAGATTTGTTTTGTGTTTCATGGTTGAGTATACTGTCAAAACAATACAAAATCTCAGATGCGCTCTTATGTAATTTATTTATCCAATCTGTTACTTCCACGATTGTAATTTTTCCTTCTGCTTTTGCTATTCTGTCTAATTTACATTTTTGTTTTTGTGCTTGTTCAATTTTACGAACGGTATGATCAGGTAATTTTCGCGCTACGTGTTGGAATAATACTTGTCCATTCATTGCCAAAAATGGCTTAATTTCTTTGTAAAATAGGTTTCCGATGGTACGTACGGTTTCACACCAGAACTCAACAGAATGATCTTTACATAAACGTATCCAATCGGGTATATCTGTATTTACGCATTGATAAACTAATACACTCAAATGTCGTATACGTTCACAAGGATGATCCCAGAAATCTGCCTCACTACACATTAGTTCAAGAAAAATGAAATTGTCTGTACCAACGTTTGCTCAGGTGAAAGCTGAACTTGATGATGAAACAGTCAATGTATTGTATTACCCTGATTTAAATTTACCACATAAATATGAATACGTATCATGGAGATTACCGAGTTCATTTGCTAAATTAAAAGAACAATGTAAAAAACAGTTTGTATTAAAAGAGGACATCAAAAACTATTGTTTTACGTGGGTAGAATTTGGTCAGCAAGTAGTCATTCGAAGTGAGAGTGTATGGAAAGAATGTTTAAACGACCGTGTTCACGAGCTGGATATTGAAATACATGTCTATCTTGCTACGCAATATTTTCAACAAACTGATCATGCTCCTTTGAAACACGTTAACGAAACCCAACTAGAAAGTAAATTTGCAAAACGTGTAGATGACAAAACAACCATTGATATTCGCGGTGTAGTACAGTGGTTAGATAATATTTTAATAGAAAAGGGAGTGGGTGAAGTTCACGAGGATGTTCAATGGTGTTTCTTGTTTTATCGAGTTTTGAAGTTATTCCAATGTCAAACAGAAGGTGTGCGTGAACAAATAAGAGTAGAAGTACATAAATGGCTTACCGAAAAGAAAAGTACAACAGATCAACTAATTTTGAAATTGGCATCTATTATACCGGTGATTCGTGATAATGACACGTGGAAAACACATCCTCAAGTGTTCATTCCAATTTTTCAGTTCGTTTTAACACAGTTTCAACTAATGTGGATGGTTTGGTACCCACCCACTTCAATACCTCCTGGCACCAATCAGCTGGAACGACAGAAACTTCAGAAAACGTAGAAATAGCTCGTTTGTGGTACATTTCAACAATTTGGTTCCATTTTTTAACAATATCCTGATCCCATGTGAAATCATATAATTTTGCCTGAATAGGATGAACACTTTCTCGCCATAAATAGGGAACAAGCCAATCCATATCAAGTACCATTTCGTACCATAGTCGATCAGCATATACAAATACACTCGTTTGATGGGCCAAACATAAGCTAATAATAACTGGCAAGTGACAAATGAGTTCACTCCATTTATCCATTTGTTTTAACTCAATTGTGTCATATGCAAGACAAGACAGTATGGGATGATTCAACTGTGCTACAGAAAGCCATGTATCTTCGGAAACGGTAAATTTTAAGTCTAAGAGTCTTCGTACTGTTTCTGAAGTGCATGAGCATAACATGTCCAGGGTGAGCGGAAAAGGCATTGAAGTAAACCAATTTTGTAAAGTAGAGAAAAGTTGTTCAGGATTTGTTACATAACTTGATGCCATTTGGAAGATTGGCCTTGTAATTGGGCTGTCTGCTAAACGTTGTATAGCACGGAATAGCATCATATAATTGATTTGATCATGTTGATTACTAACGTGCACAGCCCATTGTGTGAAGTATAGCAAATCTTCAAATGAAATCCGCCTGTTTTGAACTCGTGATAAATGTTTGATAGCTTGATTTAATTCACGAATTTGTTTTATCTCAGTTAGAAGCGCAGGTACATAGGTTTGAGTTGTACAAAGCTTTGGACGGTCTATAGGGAACGCCCCTTGTTTCTTCATAAATAATTATTCAAGAAAAATGTCGGCAGAATCTATTTGCGTGGTTTCGTTAGATGTAGATACGTTAGGTCCTAAATTGGGAAGACATGCATTGATGGCAATTGGTTATTATATAGATAATAAGGACGAAAATAAAAAGGGAAGAATTTCCTTTCTTCCTGGAGAGTTTAAGGAAGATGAAAATTGTTCACGTGAATACTGGGCTATGCACAGTGAAAAGAAACAACAGTTACTAAAAGAAGCAGTAGAACCGAAAGTTGGAATGCTTCAGTTTGTGAAAATGTTTACAGAACTTGAATCAAAATATGAAACACATATTATTGTAGATAACGGCAAGTATGACGTCTCGTGGATAGATTATTATTTATCTCATTATTTGGACCACACTCCTATTTGTAGAACAATGGATGGCACACGATTCAGAGGAGTACATCATCTTTACGAATGGGTGCATCGATGTGTTCGTTCACATGGATTAAAAGGAATATGGTGGACGGATCGTATTGAAGAGTATGCCAAAGCTCAGGCTACAGCAGTGGTCAGAAAAGATCATTGGCCGGAGAATGACGCTCACTGGAATTATTTGTTTACTGCTTTCATGTTTAGAACTATTTTAGAATATGTAATGATGTAACTCAAGGAATATATTATAAGTAATTTGGTTCTAATACATTTAAATATTTCTATAATATGGTACTCACTTTATGTAACTCGTTTTATGCACTTTTCTAGATTCCATGTGGTACTTGGATGTATTGGTTCCTATGCTAGTGAATACATTATCCTCTCTCGGTGTCAATATCTCTTCGTTTATATTTGCCGTGTACGTAGTCGTGCTTATGGGTATATTTTTATGTACACAAAATCAACAATTAGGAGAACATATCAAAAGTGAATTCTTCATTCATTATTTATTTGACATTTTCATGTATTGGAACGTACATAAATGGGAAACCGTTCTACATCATCTATTTGTTGTAATTGGATGTATCATTATCTACCCACTTCATCTACCTGAGGAGTTGTTATACTTGTGTTTGATCTATTGTGCAGAAGTCTCTACGATATCTTATGCAATGATTAATCAGCTGAAATCGTGGAAACTCACACCACCTACTTCTCTAAAAATTACTTTTGCAATTTTGTTTACTTTATTCAGAGTAATCCCCATGCCTTTCCTGTTTATTTTGTTCTGCATGCATCCCGAAATGACGAACTGGCTCCTATTTTTAGGGTTGCCATGGATATGTGTATTCTCTGCATGGAATCTGTTTTGCGTCCGGAAAATTATAATTCATGCTTCAGCTCATAGAAGGTCGACAAGGTCTGAACAGTCAGATTTACGAGCGTAAAGATGATAAATCCGTCGTGATTAAAAAAATTATTTGTCTTCCGCATGTTAGACAAATTGGACTACGAGAGCATTGTGCATTAGCCATGGCAAATGAATTATTGAAACAGGGTTGTACGAATCATGTAGCAAGATTATTAAATGCAGCATGGTCAGATCCGTTACGAATAAAAGAAAATGAACTACCTCGTCATATATTCACTTATGAATCAGAAAAAGGTATGGTAGAAGTTCGAAACTTGTATTTAACGCAAGCAAGAGCTGACTTGTGTTTAGAGGAGATGTTTAAGAAGTTACACTTTTTTGATGATGCCTTGGCTTTAAGCTTATTTTTCCAAGGCATACAAGTGATAGTTGCGTTGCAATCTTTCTGGCCAGGCGGTTTGAATCATAATGATATATATCCAAGAAATGTACTTCTCCAAAAAGTCGACAAGAATGAAGTATTTGCATATAAATATCCTAATCAAACGTTTTATTGTCGAAGTATGGGATACCAATTACAATTGTGTGATTTTGGTTTATCTACTTGCAAAGGTATGTACGAAAAAATACATGAACATGGGATTGTCGGAAATAAATACGTACCTCCATTTGAAAAGAAACGTTACCATGAGATAGAGCACTTACTATTCTATGGTACAGAAGTTGATCAGGTTCAACGAGACTTTGCAAGTTGGTGTCTTTCATGGTTATCTTATGATACACATTCACGTTATCCTTGTATCTCTCCAAGAATGAGTTTGATGATTATGCACTTTTTGAACAACGTTTTATTAACATTTAAAACAAAGGGTTCTAAAAGTTTGGAATCGTTGATAAATAGAATTGAATTATTTTTTCAGGATGGAATAGAATTGTATTGGATGCCTCGAATTATTCGATCTACTGTACCGCCCGAGAAGACACTGAACGAAAAAATTAGAGCGAGTATTTTAAAATTGGAAGCCAAACACAGATTAATGCATCCGAGTATAAAAGTACCCGATCACTGTCCAGAAGTAGAAGATGTATGGGAAATTCCTCAACAATGTCATGTAATGACTCCTGTACCTGTGGATAACGAACAATATACACGAGTTAAAGTAGAATTACAAAGGATATTTGATGCGATTTACGTATAAGAAATACAGAGGATAAGAGATTTACGTATAAGTAGATTATAGAGGATATAAGATTTAATTTAATTCATAATTCAAGAAATGACTGACGTGGAAGTTAACGGCAAGCTGGTCTCGTCTCAAAACAATGGTATTGCTCGTGCCTTGGACGGTATGCCTGATGAGCCAAAGGGTGCAACACAAGAAATGAAGCAAGTAGCTACTGCCATCATTGAAGGTCTTATGAATCAACGATGTATTAGTGGATGGTTTGGTGATAGGACCGCTGCTTTCAAACAAGATGAGGTCAACCATCAATTAAAATACTTCATCAAGTACCAGGAGACAAAACGACATCCTCTTCATATTAATTATGTAATCTCACATACACATAATTTACAGAAGCATGTAGCACCTCAAGTACTTGAGAAGTACGCCAATTTTATGGGCTACCAACTGAAGTGGGGTTGGTGGGAAACATCTCTAGATGGTAAGGAATATCCACGGTTTCACATTAGATCGGTGCATTACATCGGCACTCCAGGAGTACCGTACGAGGATGTATTAACATACAAGAAAGACGTGAAAGAAGTAATTAATGGAATTATTGATGGATATGGTAGACAACAATGCGCTGATCAAGATTATTGGCTGACTACTATTGATGAATATCAAAAGACAAAAATCATCAATACACCCCTAGGTTCTATTGCAAGTATCGCACACAACTTGCAAAAGATAGTGTCTCCGGATATTCTCAACCAATTCGCTAATTCACTTGGATATGAACTTCGATGGCAACCCGTGGAACATGTACCAGACGAATATCCACGATTTTGCTTTAAATCTGCAAATATAATTCAAAATGGCAACTGAAGTGACTACAAAGGCAACCGACGAAATGAAGAAAGTGGCTACTAGCTGTACGGCAAAGAAGGCGGGTGACGAAATGAAGAAAGTGGTCACTAACTTTGTTGAATGTCTCATAAAGGCGAGTGCAGTCCATTGGAATGACAAAAAGAAAGAAGATGAAATGAATTCTATATTATCCCACTTTATCTGGTACCAAGAGACTAAAGTACCGGGTATTCGTTCTGATTACGTGCATACTTTACAAAAATTCATATCACCGGACATTCTCGAGAAATTTGCTTATTTCGCGGGTTACCAATTGGAATGGGCTTGGGCGACATGGGAACCGCATGTACGAGGCGAATATCCACGATTTTATATTAAATCTGTAAATGCTAGAAGCTTATGATGTCAAATACATAAATGTCAAATACATAAAATGTCAAAAATTGTAGACCTTACGTGTGTTAACGAGCACGATGTGTTTTTCAGAACCGTAAATATGAGTGCATCCTTTGCCAATGCAATGAAACGTATTATTCAGGCTGATGTCTGTACCATGGCAATTGATACAGTACACATAGAAAAAAATACAACTGTAATTCACAATGAGGAAATTATACTAGCATTACAGCTATTGCCATTAACTTCAGAACAAGTACAATTATTTTCATGGCCAAACGATTGCCAATGTGAAAAGGGGTGTAAACAATGCTGTGTGAAGTTCACGTTGTGGGTAAAAGAACCTGGTGAAATTACAGCGAAAGAACTAACAAGTGGTAATGACCATGTTCAAGTCACTCCCTTTGCTAAATCATGCATGATTTGTAAGCTGAATCCAGGAAATGAACTAAAGTTATATGCAATTGCAAAACGAGGTTGTGGTTCTCAACATACTAAATGGAATCCAACATCTATATGTACCTTTTGGCCTGATCCACAAGTATATTATAAATTGCCTTGCAAATTAAGTGTAGATCAGAAAAAAGAATTAGCCCGAATATGTCCAGGTAAAGTTTTTGATCAAGAAACGGGCGTAGTAGTGCGGCCAGAGAACTGTATTTACTGTATGGATTGTGTCACAAAGGTAGAATCATGGGGATTACCAGACGCACTATTTGTTGAATCGAGAGTAGGTACCTATCGTTGGCACGTACGTACCAGACAAAATTTGTCAGTTAGACATTGTCTGAGACAAGCTACACAAGTACTAATTAAGAAATTACAGAATCTAGAAAATAGTTGTTAGTTTTCAAAAAGATATGAATTTGGTTTTGTTATACCGTCGGGCATCCCCAAACTTGAGTGCTTTGCCTATGTTACAATCCCTAGTACAAAGAGGTCAAGTAGATGGAGAAAAGCTTGTAAATCGGTTATCAAGCAAGGAAGTAGCGCCATATGTATTCCATTTTGCTGTAGTCAATGGACGTTCTGACGTACATACCATAAAACGTTTATATGGAAAACAATTTTTCGCTCCACAACCTCACCTTATATGTATATCGAAGTCACGTGAATTAGTAACTGATGCGCGTTTGTTTAAAGATGCCTTTCAGGAAGAGAAACCTGGTCATGTTAACGTTCTAAATTGGCTGTCAACATTACCAAACGACTGGCCTGTACATTTTGCAGAACATATTGGTTCGGCTACAGCCTTTGCTGTAAAAGACACGATAGAAACTAAACCAGACATATTTGATTATGTCATACATTATGAATGGCGTAAATTTCATGATAAATAAAATAAAATTGATGTTTTGTAAAAATCAAAACTATGTAATCACTAGTATTTTTCACACTAAACAAAATTGGATTGGTTTGGCAACAGATAGAAAAACAAATACAACTAAAATCATAAAAATTATACCACTAACATATTTAAGTGAAACACAACTAAAACAAACACTGGAAAGTGTTTCTATTGCAGTCGAAATGAGTAATCAAGGTATTGGTCCACGAATTTATGAACATGGAATTTGTACAAAATTTAATTTTGTATTTACACCAAACGAAGAATTTACGAGTATGTTGTCTGATAACAAAGCGTTGTACGTTACGATTACAGAGTACTTGCAAGGTACGCATCCGTCGAAAACTACATCACAAAAAGATTGGTTGCATATTGCAGAAACATTGGCTAAAATGCATGCTTTAGGTGTTTTACATAACGACTTACATCCAAGAAATATTATCATCACAACAAGTGGAGTTAAATTTATTGATTTCGATATGGCTACACGTGTGCGTGATACAACACCGAATATTATGTTTTTGCTAGACACCAACAAGTTGAGGAGTATATTGCCATAAATTCTTATGTTTTCGCATGTAAACGATCAACTAGCACTAGGAGATTGTAAATTAATCACTGAAAAGAACGAACTTAAAAACTTATTTTGCTTAAAAGATTATTGGATAAGCTTCGATCATAAACAGTTTTCTGTACACAATATGTACGACGACGAGATTGTACATAATGAGACGATTCCATTATGCCGATGGGTACAGCCATATAACGATAGTCAATTTTATGATTGTGAATACTTGTACGAAATGAAGGATGGAAAATTATCGAAAACACGACATGCTGTCGATGGAGGTGTAATTCATATAAATACACAAGGTCATAAACTTGTGAATAAATATGATAAAGTTGTGAATAAATACGATAAACCCAGACATACAAAAGTTTACGTTGGAGACGATAAATATATACAATTGAAAAATAGAATACCAGAGTATTCAGTAAACTTTGCTCGGCGTAACACTTTATTTACCTATAATGAAAGATCACAAGAAATCACACCATTGTGTAAATCTTCTGCGTTTGGCGATTGTGATACATTTGAATTGAACAACAATAGCTTGGTGACATTTCATACAGGCGATCCATTTGCACGTTCTGGTAAGCAATATGTTACATTATGGGACATACGTTTCATGAAACACCATATATGGAAATTTCCCAACTACCCGCACGAAACAACTAAACTTACACGTGATTATTTATTTTTTCTTGGTGAGTGTGGTAAAATTAATTACTTTTCTATCTATGATTCTGAACGTGTATATGAACTTGGTGTGCATGCGCATGGTCGTGTACATCCGTCATCTAACGGAATATGGGTATTTTACTCGGGATATTGTGATGGTGGTAAATTAAATTTTATTAACCATCACGGACTTGATCGAAACAAAGGATATGTGGAACGATTCCGATACATCTGGAAATACTAGAAATGTTTTCATGCGTAGGAAACGATCAGCTATTGTTATGTGATAGTAAAGTTGTTACGTTTAAACTTCAAGAGATTACATTTTTAAAAGACTATTGGATAGATAGTGACTATACTATTTTTCGTGTATACTCATTAATCAACGATGAACTTGTACATGTGGAACAGAATGATACTTTACTACACTTAAAAAAATACACCGACACACAATTCTATGATACGCATTTTATGTACGAAATGAAGGACGGTAAATTAACAAAAACACCACATAATGTGCGTGGTTCTGTGGTCCATATTACCCAGAAGGGCGATAAGCTTGTAAACAATTTTCAACGAAATACACGACTATATATTGAAAATGTAACATTAGACCATATGTTACGATATGATTCACTGACTTTATGTAAAGACAATACCTTATTCATATACGATGAACAAAATTCGAAAATTATTCCACTACATACTTCAGAAAAATTTAAATATTGTGATACGTTTGAAAAAAGAGATGATATCGTCGTGACGTTTAATATGTCTATACGTGTCCCTTATGTAGAACTATGGGATTTACGGTTTATGAAAGAACCATTCGCCAAAATTCCTGACGACGAATATCGAATGCAATTAGTTGGAGACTATCTTTTTACACCTGGTTCAAATATCACATACCGTTCCATATATAATCATGAAATAGTTCATGTATTAAACAAAATAGGGAATATATACAAATCTCCGACTGGTGTGTGGATATTTGACAATGTTAAAAAGGAAAGAAGTATTTACAATTGGTATTAAAATTCAAAATGTTCGACAGTAAATTAGTAGAAGATTTGTTGTCCAAAGCACAAGAACAGTTACAATATGATCATCAATGGCGGATTGGTTGGTCATTTGAAATGATGAATATGTGGGAAGCACGTAAGTCAATCAAAGCTTATGAACAAGGCAAAAAAGTAGATTACAATACACAAGGCAATATTCAGCGATGGGCACATGTACTGAGTGTTTTATGTATGTCCAACGTATGGTGTACCAACGATCGAATTTTATTGTGTGAAGCTTGCGGCTTTCACCCAGTACAACTAACTAATGGATGGTTTATATTAGGGAATCGAATTAGCGAATAAAACATTTTAATAGTGTTAACGAATTGAATTTTATATTAAGTCATGTTTTGAAAGCGTTTCAGCAAACGATACCATTTGTTTTGCTCGTTCTTCTAAGTAAAAGATTCTTTCTTCGAGTGCGCTCCGTGCTTTGCGTTCTTCAGCATATGCAGCTTGTGCTTGCCGCAACTGTTCTTGAGAATCTTTCAGTTCAGCCTCCAGCTTCTTGATTGTATCTTCTTGTTGCTTCACCTTTAATTGTATCGCACCGAGCAATTCCATGGTTTGTTGCCTGAGGCTGGCGAGCGCTGCGAGTGACATTGCGAATTGAATTATGAATTTAATTATTCACGTTATCTATGGATATTAAAAAGTGTTTGTACTCTTGGAACAGGTGTCTCACGAACAGGTGTCTCACGGAGAACTGAACATACATCAAAGCATTCCGTACATTGTAATTGATCCATAGTATGTTGACGGTATACTTTTTTGCTCGTATCTGACTTCCTTGTGACTGTCTTGTTAGTAGCTGTTTTGCTAGTGTCTGTATTGTTCATATTTGTCTTGTTCATATCTGTTTTGCTCGTGCCCATGGTATAACACTTGCATGTCCAATACCCTGATGATGATGATGATGATGATGATGATGATGATGATGATGATGATGATGATGATGATGATGATGATGATGATGATGATGATGATGATGATGATGATGATGATGATGATGATGATGAT
>Ga0105242_10004333_pt1 | contig 11052 bp, 17 predicted proteins | sample KBSM24metaG_FD_81521 | JGI IMG/M metagenome (GOLD analysis project Ga0105242, IMG submission 81521) | Miscanthus rhizosphere microbial communities from Kellogg Biological Station, Michigan, USA - KBS M2-4 metaG | ecosystem: Host-associated > Plants > Roots > Rhizosphere > Soil | place... | reverse complement strand
TCGATTCCCCCTCGATCACCGGATAGGCTTCCAGCCGCTTCACGCCGCGCTTGCGCGCCCAGTCGACGGCGCCGCGCAGCAGCTCGTGCGCGACACCCTGGTTGCGGAATTCCGATGGCACCACGAAACAGACGATCGACCACACCGGTTTCTCGTCGACTCTCGCCATCACCTTCGAGCGAGCGAGATAGCCGTAGTCCTCGCGCGGACCGAGCGAGATCCATCCCACCGGTTGCTTGCCCCGGTAGCCGATGAGGCCGGGAGGGGTGTCGTCCTTCGCGAGCTTTCGCATGGCCCTCCTGGCGCGCTCGGCGCGCGTCACGCCTTTGGGCGGCGGCGGCATCACGGCCGCCCAGCGGTAATACATGCACCAGCAGCCTCGCGCAACGCTGCACCCGCGGGCGTTGAAAACCGTCTCGAAATCGGCCCAGCGCCCGGGCGTGAGGGGCTTTACCGTGATCTTCATGGACTAATTGTGCCCCGCGACCCAGAACCTGCGGTTTGCACGCGGTCACACCTCCATCGACTCCATTCGGAGGGTGCCATGCAAACCAGAGTGGTCAATTCGACCCTGCCCGAGTTCTTCTTCGCGGTCGTGACCCGCGGCCTCGGCGGAATCGGCGCCGGCCTGCTCATCTCGGAATACATCGAGGACGACCGCGTACGCCGCGGCGTGGGCTGGTCGCTGCTCGCCGTCGCTGCCGCCACCACCGTGCCGATCGCGATGCGCGTCTTCGGCCCGCCACGCCGCACGCCGCTGCTCGTCGATTAGAGCAGCTTGCGGTAGACGATGAATCCCGACCGCTCCGCGACGCGGTCGTAAAGCCGCTGTGCGGTCGCGTTCGATTCGTGCGTCTGCCAATAGACGCGCGCTGCTCCCGCCTGTGTGGCGCGCAGGTAAACCGCCTCGATCAGGGCCTGTGCGATGCCCTTCCCCCGGCTTTCGGGCGCCGTGAACAAGTCCTGCAGATAGCAGTTGTTCGCGATGCTCGTCGTGCTGCGGTGATAGAGGAAGTGCGCGAGGCCGATGAGCCGCCCATCGGCTTCCGCCACCAGCGCATGAACCGGCTCGTCCTCGTCGTGAATGCGCGCCCAGGTGGTCGTGACGATCGCCGGTGACAGCGCGGTCGGCCCCTCGCGCCCGTAGAACGCGTTATAGCCGTCGAAAAGGACCTTCCACTGCTCGAGGTCGGAGAAGCGTGGCGCGCGGATCGTGAACGCTGGCATGCCGCCAGTGTACGTTCCGCGCGCCTTGCCAACCGGCGGGTGAGGTCAGGCGCCCCCGCGCGCGTAGTCGAGCATTCCCTGGAAGTCCACCACCACCGCCGCCTCGTTGCCGACCACCCAGGCGTCGTGGCCCGAGGGGAGCAGCGAGACGTCGCCGGGCTTGCAGTCGAACTCCGAGCCGTCGTCCATCTTCACCCGGAGGATCCCCGCGACGTGGTACTGGAAATGCGGCGCCTCGCAGCTCTTCGTCTGCGCGATCGGCTGCACCGAGGTGGCCCAGCGCCACCCCGGCTCGAAGATCGCGCGCCCGATGGTCGCGCCCCCGATGTTGATGAGCTCGACGCGTCCCTTGGGGAATTCCCGGACCTCGTCGGCCTTGCCGAAGTTCTTGAGCTCGGCCATGTCCGCGTGCGCATGAGGATGAGCGTGTCCCATGGTCGCTCCTATTTCTTCTCGGCCGCGACGACCCAGTTCTCGACCGGCTTCTTGCCGTTGCCCTGGTCCATCATCACCGTCGCATCGAGCTTGCCGCCGCGCACGACGCCGCTCCAGACGAGCTTGCCGTACTTCGCGCTCTGGGTCTCGGCCTCGAAGCGCGTCGCGTCGCCCGCAGCCATCGTCTTGTACGCCGCGTCCGAATAGCCGTACTTGTCGCAGGCGGTCGAGCGGAAGCGCCCGTTCTTGAAGACCAGCGTGTCCGCGTCGCCGGACGTCTTGCCACGCTCGAGGAAGACGCCGTCGAAGGTGCGTCCGTCGAGCGATTCCGCCGCGAGCGCGGCCGGGACCACGCCCAGCGCCACGATGCCGAGAAGGGATGCGAGCTTCATGCGGGCCTCCTTGCGATGAAAGGGAGCCCATGGTCCCGCCGCGAAACCGGCGGTGAAATGGGGAAGATTGCGTACTAGGCGCCGAGGTCGGCGAGGAGCTTCTCGGCGATGGACCGGAAGCGTGCGGGGTCGGCGTACGAGCGCGAGATCATCATGGCGCCCTCGAGCGATCCCACCAGCGCCTGCGCGACCTCGGCCGGCGTGCCGGCGAACTTGACCGACTTGTCCTTCTTGCCCTGCCTGAGGACGGTCACGAGCCAGCGCTCGTTCTCGTCGAAGAAGTGGCGCAGGTCGGCGCGCATCGGCTCCGGGAGCGTGCCGAACTCCGCCGCCAGCATGCCGCAGAGGCACATGCGGTCCTGCTTCACCACCCCCGTATAGATCGCGACGTAGCGGCGCAGCCTGTCGCGCGCGTCGCGGCCCTGCTGGTCGATCTTCGCCAGCGCGTCGAGGAAGTTCCGCTCGTAGCGCTCGATGAGGCGCTTGCCGAGGTCGGCCTTGCCGGGGAAGTGGTAGTGGAGGCTCGCCTTGGTGACCTTGAGCGCCTCGGCGATGTCGGCGTAGCTGAAGCCGTTGAAACCGCGCGTCTGCACCAGGCGCTCGGCCACGTCGAGGATGCGCTGGGCCTGGGAGGTATCGGCGGCCGGCACGGCGGTGTAAGGCATGCCCCACCTTACCGACTTACCTACTGGTTGACAAGTCACTTACCTACTGGTAAATAAGCAACCACGGCGAGGGAGGTCTCCATGACGGTTCCCGCAAGCGTTGGGCTCCAGGCGTGCCTGAAGGCGGTCGAGGCGGTGTCCGACGCCACCGAGAGCCTCGACGGCCTCTTCGGCCGGCAGGACTGCGACCTCACGGACCATGACCGGGCGTGCGCCAAGGCGATCCGCCCCCTGCTCGGCAACCTTTGCCGCATGGCGCGTGACCTGGAAGCGCGCGCGGCGTGGGGCGTACCCTCGCCGGTCGCGCAGGCTTCGCCACCGCACCAGCTCACGGTGCGCGAGCGCGAGGTCCTGCAATGCCTCTGCGGCGGCAAGACCGACTGCGACATCGCCCGCATCCTCGGCATCAGCCCGCGCACGGTGCACAAGCACCTGCAGCGAATCTACGAGAAGCTGGGTGTCGAGACGCGGACCGCCGCGGTGTCGCGCTACTTCTTCTCGACCACGACGCGCCCGTCCTTCACGTAGACGCGGTAGCGGTTCTTGTCCTTGCAGGTGGCGAGGAAGTCGTTCTCGCCCTGCACCGTGTAGCTCACCACCTCGCCGCAAGGCTTGCCCTGCAGCGCGATCACGGCGGCGAGGTCCTGCTTCTGCTTCGGGTCGGCGGCGGCGAACGCGGCGGTGGCTGCGAGCGTGGCGGCGACTAGCGCGATTCTCATCGGGTCCCCTACGAAGAATACTTGACGAACTTCTCGTGGTCGGCGAGCACGCCCCAGATCGCGTCGCGCGACGTGTCGATGTCGCGGGCGAGCGCCTCGTCCTTGTCCTGCAGCAACGACAACACTTTCATGAGCAGCAGGTCGAACGCGGGACGCAGGTCCGTGAGTGTCGGGGGACGCTGCCCGGCATGGAAGGTCTTGAAGCGACCGACGAGGTCGTCCACCTGGTTCTTGAGCGAGAGCTTGGTCAGCACGCCGATGGCGCTCGTGTCCTTGAGGCGCTTCTCGAGCGACGTGAGGTCGAGCGGCGGCGGCGCGGCGGGCTTCGTGGCGACAGGCGTTTGCGCCGGCGCCTTCGGAGGCGCCTTCGGCGCCGCCGCGGGCGGCGTGTTGCCCACCGTGGCTTTCGGCGCGGGCGGCGCGACCTCGGGCTTCGGGGGCGCGGCAGCCGGGGCGGGAAGAGGCGGCGGCGCGGGCTCGGCCGCGATCGCGACGGTCGGAGGCGGCGGAGCCTGCGTCACCGGAGGAGGAGGCGTCGCGGTGCAACCGGCGAGCCCCAGGGCGGCGATGACGAATCGGATGTCCATGAACGAGAGGTTACCTCGCGGAGTAACATCGCGCCGATGGACGTCAAGGCGAACTTTTCCGGCTCGATGCCGGCCCACTACGACCGCTATCTCGGACCCGCGTGGTTCGACGCCCTCGGGCGAGACCTCGCTTCACGCCTGCCGGCGAGGCCGCCGGGCGACGTGCTCGAGCTCGCATGCGGTACGGGACTGCTCACCGCGCACCTGCGCGACCGGCTCGACCCCCGGCAAAAGCTCGTGGCCACCGACATCAGCGCATCGATGGTCGAGTACGCGCGCGAGAAGCTCAAGGCGCGCAAGGGCGTGGAGTTCCGCGAGGCCGACGCGCTGAAGCTGCCTTTCGGCGACGGCGAGTTCGGCGCGGTCGTGTGCGCGTTCGGCGTCATGTATTTCCCCGACAAGGAAGCGGGCCTGCGCGAGATCCGCCGCGTGCTGAAGCCGCGCGGCGTGCTCCTCTTCAACGTGTTCGATCGCAAGGAAGAGAACCCCTGCTCGAAGGCGTGCGGCGCGGTCTTCGAGGAGCTCTTCCCCGGCGACAAGGCGGCGCAGTTCGACACGCCCTACTCGCTTGCCGACCCGGACCTCCTGCGGAAGCTCACGGGAGGCGCCGGCTTCGACTCCATCGCCATCACCACCAAAAAGGTCACGATCGGCGGCGTGAAGGCGCGCGACGTGGCGACCGGACAGATCCGCGGATCGCCGCGCGTGACGCTGGTGGAGCAACGCGGCATCCCGGCGGACGAGGTGATCGAACGGCTCACGAAGAAGCTCATCGCGCTCGGCGGCGCCGATCCGTTCCAGAGCCACGCGCAGTGCTTCGTGGTAGAGGCGCGCGCGACGCCCTAGCGCACGAAGCTGAAGGCGATCGCCAGGCCCACGATCACCAGGATCGCGATGCCCAGGGCGCCGCTCGACTCACGCGGCACCTCGCCGGGCGACATGCCGGGACGCCGCATCGGCATTTGCGGCGCCGGCTTCGCGTGCATCTTCACCGGCCGCACGTCCTTCGTGACCGACGACGCGTTCGAGGTCATGGTCGCCGGCTTCACCGCCTGCGCGACCTTGGCGATCGCCTGCGCGGCGCCGACCATGCCCTTCATCTTGTCGAGCATCTCGACGGCGGCCTTCGCCTCCGTGAGCCCCATCTTCGTGGACTCGCGCAGCAGGCGGATCGCCTCGATCTTGTTGCCGGCCTTGAGGGCCTCGATGACTCCCGGCGGGAGCTGAGGGCGCTGGGTGGAAGACATGACGCGCTACTTTACCCCTGGAAGGGGCAACGACACGACCCATGTGCCCGCGGCGAGCGAGAGTAGGATGCGACGGCGACGATCCGGAACGGTCATCTCGCGAGCTTACGCGGGGCTTACAGGGTGCGCGAGTAAATATTCCGGGATCCTACGGCCCCCACTTCAACGAACCAAGAAAGGAAGGCTTCTATGCAGAATCGCTTTCGCTGGCTGGCCGCGGCAGGCGCCGCAGCCCTTCTGTCTTCGGCGACCTGGGCCGAGACGCCGGGCCAGATCTACATGAACCCGAGCGACATCAAGTGGGGCGACGCGCCGCCCGTATTCCCGAAGGGCGCGAAGATGGCCGTGTTGATGGGCGATCCGGGCAAGGACGGGGTGTTCGTCGCGCGCCTCAGCGTGCCCGCGAACTACAAGATCGCACCGCATTGGCACTCGCAGGACGAAGACCTGACGGTCATCTCCGGGACGTTCTATCTCGCGGAGGGCGACAAGCTGGAGACCGCGCATGCGCACGGGATGAAGGCCGGAGCCTTCCACCACCTGCCGGCGAAGACGCACCACTACGCGTACTCGAAGACCGCGACGGTGGTGCAGATCAACGGCAAGGGTCCGTTCGACATCACCTACCTCGATCCCAAGGACGACCCGAGCAAGGCCGCGGACGCCGCGAAGCCCGCGGAAGCGAAGAAGAAGATGTGATCGTCCCGGCGGGGCGGCCGCTACTTCTTCTGGTCGCCCCCGGGAACCACGATCGGCGAGCGCAGGCCGACGCACTTCATGAGGATGTCCATCTCCTCGTCGGTGTGGGTCTCGAACGGCGCCGGCTGGAAGCGCGTGCCGTCGACCGGGTCCCGCGAGATCAGGCGCGGTAGATGATTGGTGGATGAGACGATCTCGCGGTCCCGCGGATCGCCGGCGCTCGCCAGGTCCACGCTTCCCCAGCAGGTGCAGAAGTAGGTGCCGTCGCCGCGCGTCTCCAGGTACACGCCGGTGCCGCGAATCCCTGCCGTCACGTTCTGCGCGACGATCTGGCGCCGGCGACCGCGGCCGAACACCGCTCCCAGGGCTCCCGTGATCAGCCGCAGCAGGCCCTGGTCGTCGTAGCGCTCGATCACGATCTCGCTGCGGCTCCTCACCATGATCGCATCGGTGCCGCCCATGACGAACACGAAATGGCCGTCGGAGCCCGTCACGATCTTGTCGCCCGGCTTGATCTCGGACTGGTAGGTGGCCTGCTGTCCGTTGATCGAGACCTTGCCCCGCAGGTCGTGCACCTGGTCGTTCGCCGCAAGGACATCCAGCGGCAACAGCAAGCCGCTCACGCCGGCGGCGCAGCCCCGAAGGAAATGCCGCCGCGTGACCAGGTCGCCAAGGTAGGTCCCGTGATCCGAATCCGCCATCCGTGCCTCCCGTTGGTCTAGATGCGCCCCAGTCCGTCGGTGCCTCGACGACCTCCTTACGCCGCGATCGCCACCACGCAGCGACCCGGCTGCGGATAGCTCTCCGTGCGCCGCGCGGCGAGCACGGAGTACGGCTCGGGCACGTGGATGAGGTGGCCCTGCACGAAGTCGATTCCCAGGTCCTGCATGCCCCGGAGGATCTCGGGCGACTCGACGCTCTCGGCAACCGTCTTCGCGCCCACCGCGCGCGCGAGCCGGGCTGCCGCGTCCACCGCGGCCAGGTCCACCGCATCGTGCGAGCTGCCGCGCACGAAGCCGCCGTCGATCTTGAGGTAGTCCACCGGCAGCGACTTGAGATAGGCGAACGAGGAGAGCCCCGCGCCGAAGTCGTCGAGCGCGAAGCGGCAGCCGAGGTCGCGGAACCGGCGGATGAATGCCGCCGCGCGGTTGAAGTTGGAGATCGCCGCGGTCTCGGTGATCTCGAAGCAGATCGCCGAAGGCGGCGTTCCCGTCGTGTCGAAGATCTCGTGGACGTGGTCCGCGAAAGCCGCGTCGCTCAGGCTCACGCCCGAGAGGTTGAGCCCGAATCGGGGCAACGCCGGCGCGGAACGAGCCTCCATCGCCGCGAGGCAGTGCAGCGCCTTGTTCACCACCCAGCGGTCGATCGTGCCCATGAGGTGGTAGCGCTCCGCCGCGGGGATGAAATTGCCCGGCATCACGAGGCGCCCGTCCTCGTCCTTCATCCGGATCAGGAGCTCCAGGTACTCCTCGTGCCCGTCGCCGATGGCCACCACGCGCTGGCAGTGGAGGAGGAAGCGGCCTTCCTCGACCGAGCGCGTGATGCGCGACACCCAGTTCATCTGGCCGTGCCGCGTGGTGACCTCCTCGTCGCCTTCCTGGTAGGCCTGCACGCGGTTGCGTCCCTTGTCCTTCGCGACATAGCACGCGGTGTCCGCCGCCGCGAGCACGCTCTCCAGGTCGCGGCTGTCCGAAGTGATGGCGGCCACGCCGATGCTGGCGCCGAGCGTGAACACCTGGCCCTGCCAGCCAAAGCGGAACGCGCGAATCCCGGCCAGCAGTTGCGCGGCGGCGCGCTGCGCGTGCAGCAGGTCGCAGCCGTGCAGGATCACGCCGAACTCGTCGCCGCCGAGGCGTGCGAGGCAATCGCCCTTCCGCATGCGCTCGAGGAGGACCTGCGAGAGCTGGCGCAGCAGCGCATCGCCCGCAGCGTGCCCACAGGTGTCGTTCACCACCTTGAATTGGTCGAGGTCCACGTAGAGCACCGCGTGGGTCCCGCCCTCGCGCCGCGTGTTCTCGATGTAGCGCGAGAGCGTGGCCTCGAACTGCCGCCGGTTCTCGAGCTCCGTGAGCGTGTCGTGCGTCGCCTGCCAGGAGAGGGTCTCTTCGGCGGTGCGGCGCGCCTCGTTGTCGGCGAGCAGGCGGACCAGGACGTCGGCGAGCTTCCACAACGCCTCGCGCTGGATGCGCGTGAGCGCCTTCGGGCGATTGTCGAACACGCTGAGCGAGCCGATCGCGCGACCGTCATGCCCCAGGAGCGGCACGCCTGAGTAGAAGCGCACGCGCGGGCCCGATGCCACCAGCGGATCCTCGAAGAAGCGCAGGTCGAAGCGCGCGTCGCTCACCTCGAGCGGCTCCGCGGTGTGGATCACCTCGCAGCAGAACCGGCTGTCCCTGGGCATCAACGTGACCGGCAGGTTGCCGTGCGATGCGAGCGCGCGATGCTTCCCGCCCTCGAGCAGCGTGATGGCGGCCTGTCGCGCGCCGCACAGCTGCGCGGCCAGCTCGGCGATCTCGGCGAAGACGTCGTCGGATTGGGGAACGACTTCGGATGCGGTGCGGACTGGGCTCATGGGGTCCTCCGGCAGTTCCCCATGAGTCGGCGATCCGGGCCGACTCTTACTTGACGGTCGTCAAGTCACCCGCGCGAGTAGCGCTTCGCCGCCTTGCGCATGAAGTCGAGCTGCACGGAAAAGTTGCGGCACATGAGGCAGGCGTCGAGATGGCGCTTGAGCGCCTGCACCTCGACGGTGTCGAGCTCGCGCTCGCAGGCGAGCGAGAGGAGCCTGGAGGCGCGCCGGCAGTCTACGCGGTGGTCAGCGGCCATGGGACGCATCCTTGCCGAACCAGCCGGCCTCCAGGCAACTGCGCAGGGAGATGCGCGCGCGGTGCAGGATCACCCAGCAATTGGACGCCGTGATCTTCTCGTCCCTGCAGATCGCCTCGGTGTCGTCCCCGAGAACCTCGCGGCGGAAGAACACCCGGCCCGCCGTCGCCGACAGTCCCGAGAGGCAGCGCTCGAACGCTTCCCAGAAGCGACGCTGGTCGAGCGACGCCTCGGGATCGCTCCAGGCTTGCGGCGCCATGCGCCAGTGGCCGGTCTCGTCGAAGTGGTCGTCGAGCCAGCTCTCCTCGTCGCCGAGGTGCTCCTCGTCCAGCGATTCGTTCGCGCGCTCCTTGATGGCGCGGCGCTGCAGGTCGATCACCTTGAAGCGCAGGATCGAGGTGAGCCAGGTGCGCAAGCTGGAGCGCCCGTCGAAGCCGCCGATGCTCTCCAGCGCCGCGAGGAGCGCCTCCTGGACCGCCTCCTCCGCCAGCTGCGCGTCGCGCAGCTGCGAAAGCGCGTAGCGCACGAGGTACGTGCGGTGACTCTCGATCTCCTGGAATCGGGAATCGGCGGTGGGGGCCCCGGGCATGCCCTGAAAGATACCTCAAAGCTTTCACCGTTGGGACTCCGTTGGCCCGATTCGACGCCGATCCGTCGCCCGGTCCGCGGCATTCCTTACGCCGACCTTAACAAAATTCGGGATCGACGCCGCCGTAAGGGCGCAGGAAGCCCGCCGACAGATCGACGCTTCAATCAAACCCATTCCGAAACGACAGGAGCCACACAAATGAAATCCCGCAACATGGCGGTCACCGCCCTCGCCCTCGCCGCCCTCACCTCGGGCGCCACCTTCGCCCAGGACAAGAAGATGGACGCGAAGGCCGAAGTCGAGAAGTGCTACGGCGTCGCGATGGCCGGCAAGAACGACTGCGCGGCCGGTCCCGGCACCACGTGCGCCGGCACCGCGAAGAAGGATTACCAGGGCAACGCGTGGAAGAACGTCCCGAAGGGCACGTGCACCACCATCAAGACGCCCCACGGGATGGGATCGCTCACCCCCCTCAAGGCCTGAACCCGCGGGCCTCGACATGAGCCAGGTCCTCACGGCCGGATTGGGCCTCAAGCCGCCGCACTACGAGGCGGCGAGGGACTGCCGGGCCGCGGGCCTGTGGTTCGAGGTGCATCCCGAGAACTATTTCGTGGAGGGAGGGCCGCGCCGGGCGTGGCTCTCCGAGATTCGCACGCGCCATCCCGTGAGCCTTCATGGGGTGGCGCTTTCGCTTGCGGCCGATGCCGTTCCCGACGCGCGGCACCTGGCGCGGTTGCGCGCGCTGGCCGACTTCATCGAGCCCGCCCTGGTTTCGGAGCACCTCGCGTGGTCGGCCTGGCGCGGCGCCTATTTTCCGGACCTGCTGCCATTTCCACGGACCTCGGAGGCGCTCGCGCGCATCTGCGCGAACGTGTCCGCGGCCCAGGAAGCGATCGGCCGGCGCATCGCGATCGAGAACCCGTCGCACTACGTTCGCATCGACGGCCACGAGTGGGACGAGATCGGCTTCCTCGCCGAGATCGCGAGGCGCACCGGCTGCGGGCTGCTGCTCGACGTGAACAACGTGTTCGTGAGCGCCGCGAACCTGGGATTCGATTCGCGGGGCTACATCGATGCGTTTCCCGCCTCTCCGTTGATGGAAGTGCACCTCGCCGGCCACTCCGAGGATCCGAGCCTCGGCGAGCGCCTGCTGGTCGATTCCCACGATGCGCCGGTGAGCGAGGCGGTGTGGGCGCTTTACGAGCGGCTGATCGGGCGCGTCGGGCCGCGTCCCACGCTGATCGAGCGCGACGATCGATTGCCGGACTTCGAGACGCTGCTTGCCGAGCGTGATCGCGCGCATGTCGCGGTCGCCGCCTTCGCGAGGGCCGCGTGAACGCCGCCTCCCGGCTCGCGTCGTTCCAGGACGCCTTCGCGCATTCGCTGTTCGCGCTGCCGCCGGACGCCCATCCGCTCGTGAGCGGCATCGTCCGGCAGCCGGCGTTCGCCGTCTATCGCAACACCGTCATGAAGGGGTGCGTCGACGCGCTGCAGGCGAACTTCCCGGCGGTGGCGCGGCTCGTGGGCGAGGAATGGTTCAGGGCGGCCGCGGCCGAGCACGTCGCCCACCGGCCGCCAACCGAACCGACGCTCCTCAACTACGGAGAGGCGTTCCCGTCATTCCTTTCGACCTTCGCGCCCGCCGCGGACCTCCCTTACCTCGCCG
>Ga0105242_10004330_pt1 | contig 11053 bp, 11 predicted proteins | sample KBSM24metaG_FD_81521 | JGI IMG/M metagenome (GOLD analysis project Ga0105242, IMG submission 81521) | Miscanthus rhizosphere microbial communities from Kellogg Biological Station, Michigan, USA - KBS M2-4 metaG | ecosystem: Host-associated > Plants > Roots > Rhizosphere > Soil | place... | reverse complement strand
GTCACCAGGCGCTCGTAGGCGAGGTGCAGCAACGCCATGCCGGGAGCTTCATAGATGCCCCGGCTCTTGGCTTCGATGATGCGGTTCTCGATCTGGTCGCACATCCCCAGGCCGTGGCGCCCGCCGATGGCGTTGGCCTCGGTGAAGAGCGCCACCGCGTCCTTGAAGGTCTGGCCGTTCAGCGCGACCGGCTGGCCCTGCTCGAAGCGCACCGACACGGTCTCGGCCTTCACGGGCACGTCGTCGCGCCAGAACGCGACCCCCATGATGGGATTCACGATCCTCATGCCCTTGTCGAGGAACTCGAGGTCCTTGGCCTCGTGCGTGGCGCCGAGGATGTTGGAGTCGGTGGAGTAGGCCTTCTCCGCGCTCATCTTGTAGGAGAGACCGGCCCGCTGCATGTACTCCGACATCTCCTTGCGGCCGCCGAGCTCGTCGATGAACAGCTGATCGAGCCACGGCTTGTAGATGCGGAGGTTCGGATTGGCGAGCAGCCCGTAGCGGTAGAACCGCTCGATGTCGTTGCCTTTGAACGTGCTGCCATCGCCCCAGATGTGGACGTCGTCCTCCTTCATGGCGACGACGAGCATCGTGCCGGTCACCGCCCGCCCTAGCGGCGTAGTGTTGAAGTACGGCACGCCGGCTGTGGAGATGTGGAAGGCGCCGCTCTGAAGAGCGGCGATCCCCTCGGCAACCATCTGGGCGCGGCAGTCCACCAGTCGCGCCGCCTCGGCGCCGTACTGGAGCGCTTTGCGCGGGATTTCGTCGTAGTCCGCTTCGTCGGGCTGGCCCAGGTTCGCCGTGTAGGCATAGGGGATGGCGCCTTTGGCGCGCATCCAATGAAGCGCTGCGCTGGTATCGAGACCGCCGGAGAACGCAATGCCGACCTTCTGGCCGGCGGGAAGACGCTGAAGAATATTGGCCATCGATTAGTGAGTGAGCTTGTAGACGAGCCGGAGCTCGGGGACGTCCGCCCGCTGACGCCCGGAGTCATCCAGCTTGATGCGCAGCGCCATCTGCTTGGTCGCGGGCACCAGAATGTAGGTGAACACCAGCTCCCGCGTGGAGCTGATGGTGTAGACGGTCACCATGTGCGGACCGTCCCACTTCGTCGTGCTCTCGATCGTCGAGGTGGCGAACGCGTGCTGAGTCTTGCTGCCGTCGGTCGGGAAGAGGCGCGAACGCCCCAGCGCATCGGTCACCGTGAACGTCGAATGGTCCGTGTGGTCGATCGTGAGCGACGTGAACCCCTTCACGTAGTCCGCGATCTCGCGGAGGCGGGCACGTTCGTCCTCGGTGAGGGCGGAGGCGCCGTTTCGCGATCCGCTGGTGTCGCCCGGACGACGGCCGCTGCCGCCGCTGCGTCCGCCATAGCCTCCTCGCCCGCCGAATCCACCGTTGAAGCCGGTGTTGCGCGGCGCCTGGGCCTGCTGCGGTTCGAATGACGCCTTCGTGAGATCCGCGCTCGTTTCGCGATCGAGCGTCCACTTGCCGGTGAAGTCGACCTGCGCTGATGCACGCGCCGCGCAACACGTCAGGGCGCCGACGACCAGCGCCACGAGGACGACGGGTTTCATGGCTTGACCTCCACGAGCTCGAGCGCCTCACGGCTGGGTCCTTCGATCATCACCGCGCGCGTGTCGCCGAGCTTGTACGGCTGTTCCAGGAATTTGACGTTCTCGCCGCGGAGCTTCGCCACCCACGCGTCGAGATCACCGACGCTGAGGCCAATGTGGTCGGCGAGATGGCCGCGCGTGCTGACGAGCGGCCTGTCGCTCTGCTTCGTGTAGCCGCCCATCGAGACGTCGCCGAAGAGCAGCGGGATTTGCGGGGCGCGATACATGCCATCGACTTCCAGTGCGGGCCACGTCTTGTCCGGGCCGCGCGGGACCTTGCAGTTGGCCTCGGTCCGAGGCTCGGGCGCCGGACCGCCGCGGCGGCCCTGAGGCGGCGGCACGTTCAGGTGCTTCTGATACCAGAGCTGCGAGCAGAACGGCTCCTCGTGATACATGTGCACGTGGTTGAACCGTTCGGCCGGCATGTCGCCCTGCACTTCGATCATCGCATCGTCGGGCCCACGGATGTAGGCGAAGCCGGCGCCGCCCGCAGGCTTCACGTTGGACTGCTTGGCTGCCTCGATTTGCGCCTTCGTCAGGCCAAGCACACCGCCCGTACCAGGGTACGTGTCGCTGTTGATGTTGACCGTGCCGCCGTCTTCGCTGGTGTAGAGCGGAAGCAGCGTCACGCCATCGGCGCGCAGACGCGCCATCGTCTGACGCTCGTTCGTTACGTGCCAGCCGAAATGCCAGACCGCCGTCTGCGGCTGCGTGGCCGGCGGCTGCTCGACTCTCGTGAACAGCACGAGCACGTTGTTCGGCGACTTGAGCGCCGTCATCCCGCCCCACGTGGTTTTCGACGTGCTCGGAAACTCCTTCGCGTACCACGCGGCCGCCGTTTCAGGGTTCGTCGAGTTCAGGTGCAGGTGATGGAAGCCCGGTGTCGGCAGCGCGGCGGGCTGCGCGACGAGCGACGCGGCGCCGGCGCACACGCCGGCGGCAATCACGATGGCTTTCATGCGCATAGTTTACTTCTTGAGCTCGTCGTAGACCGCCTGGATGGAGCCCTTGAGGCGATCCTTCTTGTAACCGGGGTACTTGTCGATCGAGAACGACGCCGTCGCTTCGTCCACCGTCTTGCCGGCCTTCATCGCATCGATCGCGTGCGACAGGAATGCGGCGGTGAATTGCTGGAACGTCTCGAGGTCCTTCGGCGTCTGCATCGGGCTGTGGCCGGGGATCACGGTGTCGACGTTCTTGATGGTGGCAATCGCTTTCTGCAGCGTGCGCGGGAACGAGACGCAGCTGCCGCCGTTGTTGCGGTCGCAGAGCGGACCGTCCTTCCAGGCGAACGCGTCGCCGGTGTGCAGCACGCGGAGCGCGGGGAAGACCACGAACGTATCGCCGCTCGTGTGGGCCGGGCCGAAGTAATAGAGATCGATGCGATCCTTGCCCGTGCCGAGCGACAGCTTGTCCGTGTACGTCTTGCCCGGCAGGAACTTCGCGTTCTCTCCCTTGAAGGCGTCCATCTTCATCATGTTCGCCTTCGTGTTTTCCTGCGCGACGATTTCGACGCTGGCGCCGAAGAATCCGTTGTTGCCGGTATGGTCGCCGTGGGTGTGCGTGTTGATGATGCGCGTAATCGGTTTGTCCGTCACGCTTTTCACCTTGTCGAGCACGGCCTGACCCCAGCCGGCGAGCTTGTCGTCCACGAGCGTGACGCCGCCGTCGGTGATGAACACGGCGACGTTGCCGCCGCTGAATGTCGCCTGATCGCCGGGCGTCGAGCTCGTGAGGACGTAGAGCGTGTCCTTCAGTTTCACGATGTCGATCACTTTGGGGGCCGGTGCCTGGGCGGCCATTGACGCGGCGCCGACTCCCAGCAACAGACCGAGCAGGATGCTTCGCTTCATGGCTGTCTCCTCCACGAAAAGAATGACTTTACCCCGAACCCGGGTGACGCGTCGTCCCGTGGTACTCTCGGCGCCGCCATGGAAGGGAAATCGGTGAATCTCTGGAAACAGCAGCTGGGCACACTGCCGCCCGCGCTGTGGGAGAACACGGCGCTCGAAACGCTGATTCTCGCGGACAACAACCTGACGGAGCTGCCCGACGGAATCAGCGCGTTGACCAGCCTTCGCACGCTGGACCTCGGGCACAACCTGCTGGCGGAATTACCCGAATCGCTCGGCCAGCTCACCGCGCTTACCGATTACTTGTATCTTCACGACAACAAACTCACGGCGCTGCGCGAATCGCTGTTCGCGCGGATGATCAGGCTACGGTATCTGAACCTGAGCGACAACCGGCTCACGCAGCTGCCTCAATCGATCGGCAACTTGTGGAGCCTGGAGGAGCTGAGGGCCGATGGCAACGCGTTGGAGGCGCTGCCGTGGGCGTTCACCAGCCTCGAGCGGCTCCACGAGCTGCATTTGCGCAACAATCAGTTCCGCGAGTTGCCGGAGCCGATGCGGGCGCTGCCGCGCCTGTCGTACATCGACCTGCGCGGCAACCCGTTCACCGAGCTTCCCGATTGGATTGTCGAGTGGCCGCACCTCCAGAAGCTCGATCTGCGATGGGTGAAGTTGTCGCGGGTGCCTCCTGCGATAGGCGCCCTCGAGGAGCGCGGATGTCGCGTATTGTTGTAGCCTCCCAGTTTCGCTGAGGTGCTTATGCCGCACATGAATCGACGGGATTTCGGGCGGGCCGGAATGCTCGGCATCGCGGGACTCGGGTTGCCGGCCGCAGCCGCCGGCGCACAAACCGCCGGGAGCGGCGCGTATCGGTACGTGCATCTCGACGTCTTCACCGATCGCCGATTGCAGGGCAATCAGCTGTTCGTCTTCCTTCAGCCTGCCGGCCTCGACACCGACACGATGCAGACGATGACGCGGGAGTCGAACCTGTCGGAGTGCACGTTCGTGTTCCCGCCCGAAGCGGCGGGCACCGACTATCGTGTGCGCATCTTCACGCGCACCGCGGAAACGCCGTTTGCGGGGCATCCGACAATCGGCACGGCGTTCGCGCTCGCGCACGCTGGCGTGCTGAAACCAGGACTCGCGCGCACGACGTTCGGCCTCGGCGTCGGCCCGATCAACCTCGACCTGGACTGGAAGGACGGCCATCTCGCGTTCGCGTGGATGACGCAGTTGAAGCCGACGTTCGGGAAAACAGTGACCGATGGACCCGCGCTCCGGGCGGCGTTGGGATTGGACGACAGCGGTAGTGTCCGGCTTCAGCCGGACCAAACGCCCGCGGGGCAAGAGGTCAACTGCGGATCCAACTTCTTCATCGTGCCGCTGCCGACACGAAAGGCCGTTGATGCGGCGGTGATCGATCGCGCAAAAGTCGACGCGGTGTTCGCCGCAGCCGGGATCCAGCGGAGGGGCATCTACGTCTTCAGTGTAGAGGGCGGAAGCGACGGCGTGACCGCGTACAGCCGGATGCTTCCGGCCGGAGGAATTGAAGATCCGGCGACCGGATCGGCCGTGGGCCCAGCGGGCTGCTTCGCGGCGAAATACGGGTTCGTGCCAGCCAATCGTATCGGCAGCATGACATTCCTCCAGGGTGTGCTGGCGCGCCGTCCCAGCCGGCTCCACGTAAAGGTCGCGATGACCGCAAACGAGGTCACCAGTGTTCAGGTTGGCGGTGCATCCGTGGTGGTTGGCGAAGGAACGATGACCGTCTGAACTGGCCTTCTATTTGCTCGACTTACCTGGGAAAGGGGTTCCCGTGCGCAACACTACTTCAACCATCAGCATCGGCATCATGACTCTGCTTTGCGCGCTTCCGCTGAGTTCGCGCGCGGCATTTGCGCAAGGACAGCCGCCTCCGCCGATTCAGGGAGTCACCGGAACGATCGCGACCGACGGCACGATCGAGAGCGAGCACCGCGCCGGCAAAGCGATTGCGCAAGGCGCCGCGAAGGTTGTCGATGGCGCAAAGAAGATTCTGCCAGGCGGAAAATCGACCAACGAGAATCCGCTGGACGACTTCGCAGAAGGCAGCAGGGTCGTGATGCGGGATGCAAAGACGATCGACAGCGAGGCGGCGACGTCAACCGAAGGAGTGGTGATTGACGTCAACAAGAAGCGCAATCAAATCACCGTGCGCCTCTCCGACAAGAAAACGCAAACGCTGCGGCTCGCCACGCCCGACGCGCCCGCCGACGTCGTCGTGTCCTACACGGGCACCAGCGGCGCCCGGATCGCGCACGACTTCAACCGCGTCTCCTGAGGTCTGATTTCTTCTGAACTGGTGGCGGCGAACGCGATCATCCCTCGACCTCGTGCACGGCGATCGAGTACGTGAACTGCTCGGGGTCGAGGCCGTCGAGCGTGTCCTCCGACGTCTCGCCCTCAGGGTACATGAAGTAGGGAAGCGGTTTGCGGTTCGAGCCTCGCAGTGCGACGTCGTGCGCGAAGTTGTAGGCGATCCAGTTCATCTCCCACGATCCGAACAGCCGCTCCCGTACGGCCTTCACCCGCTCGTCGCCGACCGGAAGATTACCGGGCGGCTCTTCGAGCACGACCTTGCGGACATCCGCCGGATCGACGGGGACCCATCCATAGCCGGCCAGGTACACCTCCGCACGGCAGTGCTGTGCTTTCGTGGCGTCGCTCGACGAGAGGCCAAGGCTCCGCAGGCCTTTTTCTGAGGGCGCCACGCGCAAGCCGTAAACATCGCGCGCCGGGATGCCTGACGCCCGGCACAGGCCGACAAACAGCGCGCTGAGGTCGGCGCATTTTCCGCCGAGGTTCCCCGATTCGAGCATGAATCGAATGTCCCCGACACCGCAGCCTCGAGTCTTGGGATCGCGGTACGTGTTGTCGATGATCCAGTCGTAGATGGCGCGGGCCTTCTCGAAATCGGTGCCGGCGCCCTTTGTGATCGAGTTGGCGGTCATCTTCACGATGCCGTCGGTCGGGATGAGCCTGGTCGCCCTGACGAACCGCGCCAGGGACGAGAGATCGCGCGGGGGCGGAACGCTGGGTGTCTTGAGATCGACGGCATAGTCGGTCGTGGCGACGCGACTGACGAGAATCAGCGCGGGATCGACGCCGTCATCCCAGGAACAGCCGAGCATGTCCGGTTCGTTCTCGTTGGTCTCGATCATCACGGCGGTACCGCCGCCTGGATGATAGGAATCGCCCATCGTCTTCTGGTACGGCGCGACCGCGAGCGGTGTCGGCAGCCACACGCGAGTGGCGCCCCGGGGATGGAGCACCCGCACGCGCGTCGTGATCTCGAACGTGCGCCATCGCGGCGACGTGTCGGTCTGAGCGCGGAGACCGGCGCGATTGGCCATCGCCACCCCTGCCGCGCCAAGCCCCGTGCGAATGAAATCCCGGCGATTCATCAGGGAAGATTCTACAGCGGAGCAGTAGAATTCACGGCCTGAAGGAGCTCTCATGACGCGCGCGCGGCGAACGACCCGTCACCTGCTGGTTCTCACCCTGGCCGTTGCCGCGCTGACACTGGCGCAGGCCCGGCAGTCCGCTGCCCCGGCGCGGCGGATCGCCGTGTTCGGATCGTCGGTCGCCAACGGCACGGGCGACGATCTTGGCAAAGAGGGTTATACGGGACGCCTTCGGGAATTGCTCGCGCCACGAGGCTGGGAGGTGCTCAACCAGTCACGGGGCGGAGACAACACGCTCGCCATGGCGCCGCGATTCGAGCCCGCCGGCGAGCCGAAACCAAACGTGCGCTATCTGCTGCCGGTCAATCCCGGCTACGTGCTGCTCGGGTTGTCGCTCGGCAACGAAGGGATCCAGAACGGCACGTCGACAGCCGAGAAGGACGCGATTTACCGGCAGTTCGAATCCGGCATGCGCAGGTTCGTCGAGCGCAGCCGCCAGCATCACATCGTCCCAATCATCACGCTGTGTTACACGCGCAACGACTTCACGCCCGTCGAGTACGAATACACGCGCCGAATGAACCTCGCCATCAACGCGTGGGATGTGCCGAGCGTCAATTTCCTCGGGGCGGTCGACGACGGGACGGGGAAGTGGGCGAAGGGGTTCTGGCACGATTCGCTCCACCCGAACGCCGCGGGACACGCGGAGCTCGTTCGGACGTTCGTGCCGACACTGTTCGAGGCCCTCGAACAGGGGAAGCCGGCGCCGAAGCGATCGACCGCGGCGGGCTTCGCACGCCTGGAAGGCGGGGCCGCAATCAGTTTTGCGCCCGAGGACTCGATGCATCCGTTTGCGTTCGGCTTTACCGTCCGTCTGGCAGGCGCCCGGTCCGGCGAGAGCAGCGTCGCGGAAATCCGCGGCTCGACGCTGACCGCGACCACTGGAATGAAGAGCGAGACGCGCGGCGGCGGGCGGGGCACGCTCGAGTTCGAAACCACCACGTTGACGAGCGCGGCGCCGTTTTCGGCGACGATCGTCGTGCAGAACGGAATGTGGACGTACAAGGCCGCCGATGGAAGCGTCGTGCAATCACACGTGAAGGCCGACGGGCGTGCGCATCGGCTGTTCGTGAGCCACTACACCGCACGGGCTGAAACACTGTTTTTTGTGGACGGCGTACTGGCTGGCAGGACGGCTGAACGCCTCGAGCCGAAGCTGTTCAGCCTCGGCGGTCCGCGCGACGCCGACTTCAAGGACCTGTTGATTTACCGATCGGCGCTGAATGCCGACGAGATCGCGGCGCTCGAGAGCGGCCGCCTGTTGCAGGCCAGCCTGGAGGTCTACTCGCCGCTCGCGGATGAAGAGATCCGCTCGCGCAACTCGGTGGCCAATCTTGCTCAGAGCCTCACGTCCGCCAAGGTTGGTCCGGGAGGCGTCGTCCATATCGACAAGTGAGACGTTCGTCAGTTCCTCCGCGAAACACACGAAACGCTCGAAACACACGAAAGACGATCAACTCTTTTTTCGTGAGTTTCGTGATTTTCGTGGCGGATCCAAGTCTGACGATCGACGTTCGTCAGTCCTCGCCACGATCGCGTGAGCTTCGTCTCCGCATCGACTTGACCTCACTGCGCTGGCGTTTCGATTCCAGCCGTTGTTCCTTCGCCGCGCGCTTCGGCTTCGTCGGCCGCCGCACCTTCGGGCGTTTCGCCGCGTGTTGAAGCAATGCGACCAGCCGCGCGCGGGCGGCCTCGCGGTTCTGCGCCTGCGTTCGATGCTCGCGGCTGTCGATCAGCAGGACGCCGTCGGCCGTGAGGCGGCTGCCGGCCAGCGCGATCAAGCGGTGTTTCACGTCGGCGGGCAGCGGCGAGGCGCCGACATCGAAACGCAGTTCCACAGCGGTGGCAACCTTGTTCACGTTCTGACCGCCAGGCCCGGAGGCACGGACGAAACGCTCGTCGAGCTCGCGCTCTTCGATGGCGATGGTGTCGGTGATGCGGATCATGTCTCTACATTAACCACGAAGACTCGAAGAACACGAAGACGCGCGAAGACAACCGGCCATGTCTATTTCTGCTTCGTGCGTCTTCGTGGCCTTCCGTGGCTTCGTGGAGGATGCGGTTATATCGCCGCGAACGCGAGGCAGGCCCAGCCGGCGAGGAACAGCAGGCCGCCGATAGGCGTGACGGCGCCGAGGATCGTGACGCCGGTCACGGCGAGCAGGTAGAGACTTCCCGAAAAGAAGACGATGCCTGCGACGAAGCACCAGCCGGCCGTCTGAATCAGCCAGCCGCTCAAGTGCCCCATGATGGCCCCCACCAGCAGGATCGCCAGCGCGTGCGCCAGGTGATACTGCACGCCGGTCTGAAAGACGCTCATCATCTCGGGTGACAGCCGTCCGCGGAGTCCGTGCGCCCCGAACGCGCCGAGGGCGACGGCCAGGAACCCGGCAATCGCGCCCAGCAGCAGGAAGTTCTTGTCCATAGCCAACCATTCTAGTCTGCGGCCCGTCTATGCCCTTGGAGGATATATCCACAGTGGCTATAGTTGAGGACATGCTGCCTCCCGCAACCTTCCACATCCTGCTCGCCCTGGCCGACGACGACCGACACGGTTACGCCATCATCCAGGACATCGCCGCTCGGACGGGCGGCGAGCTGAAGCTGAGCGCGGGCACGCTGTATCGCTCCATTCAGCGCATGCTCGAACAGGGCCTCATCACCGAAACGCGCGAGCGGCCACGGCCCGAGGACGACGATGAGCGCCGTCGTTACTATCGAATCACCCCTGACGGGACGGCGGCCGCGAAGGCGGAAGCGCGGCGGCTAGGACAGTTGGTCAAGATGGCACGCGCCGCCGGCTTCGCGCCGGGGAAGGCCTAGCCATGTACGGCCTGCTGCTGCATCTGTATCCCGCATCGTTTCGCAACGAGTACGGCGGCGAGATGCGCGCTGTGTTCGAACGCCGCCGGCAGGCCACGAGCGCCGCGGGCGCCATCGGCCTCTGGCTCGAAACGATTCCCGAGATGATCGGCAACGCCCTGCTCGTGCATTTCGAACTCCTGCGGCAGGATTTGAGCTACACCGGGCGGATGGTGCGCCGCTCGCCAGGCTTCGCAATCACCGCAGCCATCATCGTCGCGATCGGCATCGGCGCCACTACCGCCGCCTTCTCGGTCACCGATTTCGTACTACTTCGCCCGCTGCCGTTCCCCGAACCGGATCGGCTGGTGAAACTGTGGGAGCGCACGCCGGGCTACGGCCACATGGAGCTGTCCGCCGCAAACTACCGCGACTGGAAACAGGGCAGCACGGTCTTCGAGAGCCTCGGGCTGTATCACAGCGCGGCGGGGAATCTCGTGGGTCCGAACGAACCGTTGCGGGTCGAGGGCGCGGCGGTGTCCGCCGATCTGTTCCCGACCCTGGGCGTGCAGCCGATGATTGGGCGATCGTTCACCGCGGAGGACGATCGCGACGGCGCGCCGGGCACGCTGGTCCTCAGCTATCGATTGTGGCGATCGCAGTATGGCGGCGACCCCGGCGTCGTCGGCCGTCAGGTGCTGATGGACTCGGAGTCGTACACGATTCTGGGCGTAATGCCGCCCGACTTCAGGTTCCCGTCGAGCGACACGCAATTCTGGTCGGCGGTCCGCTTCAACGAGCAGGCGTACACGGATCGCAACGACAACTGGCATTACGGGATCGGGCGCCTCAAGGCCGGCGTGACGTTTCAGCAGGCCCGAGCGGAGATGGACGTGCTGGCCGCTCGATCGAAGCAGCAATATCCCGCGGACAACAAGGACGTCGGTGCGCTCGTCGAGCACCTGAGCGACAGCGTCTCGGCGCAGTCGAAGCTCCTGCTGTACGCGCTCTGCGGCGCCGCGGCGTGCGTGCTGCTGATCGCGTGCGCCAACCTCGCCAACCTGCTGCTCGCCCGCGCGCTCGAGCGCCGGCGGGAGCTCGCCGTGCGGACGGCGATGGGCGCCGGACGCGAGCGCATGGTCCGGCAGCTCATGACGGAAAGCCTGCTGCTGGCGCTCGGCGGCGGCGCGCTCGGCGTGGCGATCGCCTATGCCGCGGTGCCGCTGCTGAACCGTCTCGTGCCGACGACCCTGCCGCTGGCGAGCGCTCCGACGGT
>Ga0105242_10004327_pt1 | contig 11056 bp, 9 predicted proteins | sample KBSM24metaG_FD_81521 | JGI IMG/M metagenome (GOLD analysis project Ga0105242, IMG submission 81521) | Miscanthus rhizosphere microbial communities from Kellogg Biological Station, Michigan, USA - KBS M2-4 metaG | ecosystem: Host-associated > Plants > Roots > Rhizosphere > Soil | place: Michigan... | reverse complement strand
GTGGCAAGGGCGCCGGCGCCGCGAAGCGCGGCGGCGTGAAAGCCGCTTCCGGCGACGAGTCAGACTAGTTCCCCGTGCGTGGGGTGCGCACGGGCGTCGCGCTCGTGCGACCGGCGCCGCGCGACACCGTGCGACCTTTTCCGTCGGCGCTAGGACGGCCTCTTCTTCATCTCCTCGACCATGTCGATCAGCGCGTACAGCCCGGCCGTGTACGAGCGCCACCCGAGTCCCTGGATGGTCGCCTTGACCGCCGACGAGATGATCGAGTGGTCACGCCAAGGCTCGCGAGTGGCGATATTAGTCATGTGGATCTCGAGCACCGGGAACGGCATCGCCTTGATCGCGTCGTGAAGCGCGACGCCGTGCTGCGTCAGCGCAGCCGGATTGAGCAGCGCGCCGTCGAGCGTGTCGATGCCTTCCTGCAGCTTGTCGACGAGCACGCCTTCGTGGTTCGACTGCAGCGTCTCGAGCTCGACGCCGCGCTCGTCCGCGAGGCGCTGCAGTCGCTCGTTGATCTCCGCCAGAGTCGTCGTGCCGTAGATGTGCGGCTCGCGGCGGCCGAAGAGATTGAGGTTGGGACCGTGCAGGACGAGGAATTTCATGACTGGATCTCCCGGTTTTCCGCCGACCCCCGCGAACCGGGGCGATTGCTGTTACAGCTCGTCATCCTGAGAGCTGGCGGCTAGCCTCTTATCAGGCGTCGCCCTAGTTTGACACCGCCCGGTGCTGACAGGCATTCGCTATTCACTCGTGAGCTGGTTCGCAGGGCCGCCGTTCAGGTAAGGCTTGTGCGTCGGCGCCGCACGCTGGCGCTTCAGGTTGGCTGGATTCAGTAGATGACGATCTCGGAACTGCCCGTGGAGATCCGGTCCGGTCCTTTCCAGAGGCGGTCTCCGGTCGTGGCGGGCCCCGTCCACCAGCCGTTGATGGCGAGACGCTTGCCTCGCGCATACGGCGAGACGTGAGTCACGAAGTGGGTCGATTCTGGCCCCACCTTGAAGAGCCATAGGGTGTTGAATTCCGGCGGCAGGTAGCACCCCTTCGAGCACCAGAACAACGCGCCGCCCCACTCCGGCCGCCAATCCTTGGCCAGATGCCACACGAAGGCGAATTGACGGCTGAGGTTCGGCCCGCTCGGCGCGACATCGTTGTGGGGAAGGGAATGGTCGCCTGGAAGGTACCAGGCCGCGGAGACCTCGGCCGGCCCAGGACAGGATCGACCGGACAACCGCGTCGCCCATGCCTTCGTGCTCGGCGAGTCGAAAATCTTGGAGCACCAGGCGAGGTCCGCCGGAAAATCGGGCCCGTCGTAGAGGTTGTGATGGTGATAGTGAAAATCCCCCTCGTAGCCGTCGTACACGCGCCACGCGGTGCAAGTGTCGAGGCTGCGGTGCATCCGCTCGGCAAACTCCGGCTCGAACGCGTTGCGGATCGCGACCAACCCACCGGCGGCCAGCCTCGGAACAGCGTCCATCAACGCGGACCCCGGTCCGCGCAGCGACGGGCGCAGATAGGTTTCGATTGAAAGGAGGCTGGTGTCAGCTGCAGCCTGCGAGCCGCCGGCGGTGGACGGCGCGCCGGAGGTGCCCAGCGCGACCTCGTCGACGCTGACCACCTTGCGTCGCACCTCCTCCATGTCGAGTGCTCGCACCGCGGCCAGCACGCCGTCCAGCTCACCGGCCTGCAGCGCGCCAGCCTTGCCATAGACGATGATGTTGCTGCGGAAGATCAGTAGCGTCGGTGTTGAACGGACATCGAACTGCGCGCCGATCGCCTGCTGATCCTCGGCATTGACTCTCGAGAACAAGACATCGGGGTTCCGTCCGGCGGCGGCGGCGAAGATCGGCGCGAATGCGCGACAAGGCACGCTCGACGGCGCCCAGAAACAAATCACCGCCAGCGGGTGGCCGTCGATCGCGGACGCGAAGTTCTGTTCGGTGAGCTCGACAACCCCCGGGGTTTCGATCGACACGGGTCCTTGTTCGTTCAGGAGCCGACGCGACATCGAAACGCCTGGCGTGGTCACGCCAAGCGGGCGGTACGGGATGCTTGCGGGCTTTTGACCTTTTCGCTTGTGACTCTTCATGAGGCTCTGGCTAACCGTGCCCGGTTGCGAAGACCATCAGGATATCGATGTGCGTACTGATGAAACAGTTGGATCGCAATGGCCGAATGGCGCTACACCCAAGAGTTTCGGCGAAGGCGTCGGGGTTGGCGGGACCGGCGGACGGTCGCAACTTCGAATTCGACAACTCGCCGAAGTCTCATCCCGACCTCGACCCCAGAAAGCCGGGTTCCCGCTTGGCGCTGCGCCGAGCGTCAGCGCCGCCGAGGCGCTTTCGACGTCCGCACCAATCGTATCTTCTGCTCGCCGGCAAACGCCTTGCTCTCGACGGTGCCCTCGAGCGTCTTCGCGTCGACATGCTTGAGGTACACCGTGAGATCCTGACACTGGGGCGAAACGTGGGTGCCGAACACGGTGAAGGCGAAGCCCTCTTTCTGGCTCAGCTGCACGGTCACGGGCCTCGACGTTGCGCCGCAAGCACTGCCCTTCAGACGGTCGGCGGGGCCCACGTCCTGCCAGGTTCCGGCGAAATCTTCGAGAACGAACTTGGCGGTGCCGGTCGGGCCGACGCTGCGGTCGAAGGTGGCGGTCCAGGTTCCGTCGTAGATTTCGGTCACGTCGTCGCTGAACACGTGTTTGTCGGAGGTGGCGGCTTGGCTGGCGGCGCTGCCGCCGGCGGCTTGGCCGACGGCGCTGCCGCACAGCGCCAGCAACAGGCAAGCGATGAGCGAAGCAGCGGTCGTCCGGGTGGGCCCACTGCGCGGGTCGAGACCCGGCAGCTTCGGGTCGATGGTTTCAAGAGTCATGGTCTGAGGCCGACGAACCGTCTAAGGTTGGCACCATAGAAAAAGCCCCTGGCCACCGCAGCGACTCAGGGGACTTGCGAGAGACTAGATCGTTAGCGGATCAGGTGCAGAACGGCGTCAGGCCCATCGCCGACTTGATGCCCTGCGTGACCAGCTTCTGGAATTCCGCCTGTCCCGGGAAGCCCGAGCCGGGTTGGAAAGCCCGTGAGTCGTGACCCATCGTCGTGACCCAGACGCGGCCGCCGTCGTAGTACTGGCACCAGGTGTTCGGGTGGAAATTGCCGTGTCCCGGGTGAACCGTACGCCGTACTGCAAGCGTGTCATCGTCGACGCGCGTGAGGAACTTGACCTTGGTCGGGTATGGCACCAGGTTGTAGAACTCATCCATGTGGGGGAACCTCGCCGAAACGCCAGCCGTCGACGGGTCGGCGTTGACGACGACGACGTCGCCGGGCTGGTTGTTGCCGTGATCGTAGTAGTTGGCGTTGCCAAGCAGGCCTTCGTAATACGGCCAGTTGTATTCGGTGCCGAACGCGTTGTGGATCCCGACGAAGCCGCCGCCCGAGCGCATGTATTGGCGCAGGTTGGTCTTGGGCGCGTCGATCGAGGCGTTGACCGTGGTGTTCACGGTGATCGTGACCTGTTTGCCGTGCAGCCACATCGTGTCACGCGTCGGGCTCATGAAAATCACGGCCTTGTACGAGCTGCCCAGGCCCGGGATCTGGCTGGCGTCTTCGGTGATGTCGGCGGCGATGCCTTCGGCGGCCAGCCAGTCCCGCAGCGCGAGCTGCGCCACGTTGCCCGCGACAAGCACGGGCGCAGCGGTCGGGTTCGAAGCCAGGTTGACGCCAGCGGCCAGCGCGGGGCCGAGGTTGGCGTGGCGCGGACCGGCAGTGCGGCTGTAGATCAGGACCCGGTTGGGTTGCGCGTCGCGGTTGATCCAGTTGTTGTAGCACTGCGGGTACGGGCCGCGGCAGACGTTGTAGGTCGCGTCGAAGGCCGCCAGCGGCGCGCCGGCCGGCAGATTGCCGGTGACCGGCCCGCCGGTACCGTCGCCCGCGAAGGCGCCGCCGCCGAGGAGGGTCACCGCGCCGGCGATCAAGGTCTTGGAAAAGGGTGTAGTCATCGTTGCTCCTGCTGTTGTCATGTCGTGAAGAAGGGTCGGATCGATGCGTTCAGAAGGACCCCCTGCTGGTCCGGGAAACGATCCCTTGGCTGCAGGGTGTTTGGTTTCCGTTCTATTGCGCAGAACGGCGTTTTGTTTTGCGGTGGGCCGAGTTTAGGAGTCGGAACGGGCCTGTCAATGGGTAGTCTCACCCACCCGGATTCCAGGCCCCGGCCAGACCCTGCCGATGCAGGCTATGCCGCTGCGGCAATGCCCCGCATCTCGCGGCGGCGCCGAACCATCGCGACCCCGAATAGCCCGGTGCCGAAGAGGAGCAACATCGACGGCTCTGGAACCGGCGTAATGGCGGTCGCCCCCGCCGACATGCTCAGGTAGCCGACGTCTCCAGCGCCGAAGTCCAAGTGGTACTTGAACGTGCCGGTCCGCGTTCCCGCGGTCAGGAGCTGCTCGAAGAAGACAGCAGGCAAAAGCGTGTCGGACACGTTGTCGAAGTTCACGAGGACGAACGCCTCGGCACTCTCAGTACCGCCGGCAGTCGCCAAGAGCGAGTAGTCGAAGACGAAGTCGATGCCGCCGGCGACTGGCGTGATGAAGTCGAGCGAGCTGACCAGGTTGAACTGACCCTCCTTGGAGGCACTTCCCGACGCTCGGGACAAAAACCCGGAAGCGTTCGACGTCGTCGCGTCGGCGGACACGCCCGTCGAGTCGATGGGGTTGAACGGATCGTCCGACCCGCCCGCCCCATTCACGTTGCCGGCGTGGGCCACATTGCCGCCGGGATTCGCCTGCGAGAGCAGCGCCGTCGAGCCCCAGTCGAAAGAGAACGGCGCCGATGATTGCGTCACCGGACCATTGGTGGCGAAAGTCGAGTAGGTTTGAAAGCGGTCCAGGAAGTTGATGACTCCCCCGCCGCTCACCACCGCGGAAGCATGGGCGAACCCCCCGAGGTTCGCCTTAACCTCCGCGGCGACGCCGGCCTGACCCGCGCACGCCAGCGCGAGCGCTGCACCCACTGCCTTTAACGAAGGCAAGAACGCTCCAATTCTCTTGACAATCTTCATGGTTTCTCCTGGTTGCATCATGTTCGGCCCGTGCCGCAGCGGGAGTTGCAGGTCAGGTCCCTTTTGCTCTCCGCCGCGACGTTCTGCCCAATAGAACTACGTTTTGTTTTTGGGCGACTGGAGCAGTATAAGAATCGGCTTCCGACTGTCAATCGGGATCGACGATCAACCCCCCCTGATCGAAGGGTTCGATCGATCGCTCGAGCGCGAAGGGCGAGCCGGACGCCGTGGCGGGCGGGGCCCGGGCTTCAGTAGAACCAGTGCGCGGGCACCAGGACGAGCTGCGGGAACAGCACCATCGCGAACATGATGATGAACTCGGCGATCATGAATGGAATGACGCCCTTGGTCACGACGTCCATGTGGATCCGGCCGACGCCAGCAACCGTGTTGAGCACGACGCCGACCGGCGGGGTGATCAGGCCGATCGCGTTGTTGATCATGAACATCACGCCGAAGTAGATCGGGTCGATCTTCGCCGCATAGACGAGCGGCATGAGCACCGGCGTGAGGATCAGGATCGTCGGCGTCATGTCGAGCGCCGTGCCGACGATCATGACCAGGACCATGATCGCGACCATCAGCAGGGTCGGGCTGTCGAGCAGCGGCGTCAGCAGCGCGACGACTTGCCCCGGGATGTTCGCGACCGTGATGAGCCAGGCGCTGACCGCCGCGGCGGCGACCAGGAACATCACCACCGCGCTCGTCCGCGCGGCGGCGATGAAGACCGCGTACACCTGGGAAAACTTGAGCTCGCGATAGATCACCGTCGAGACGAACAGGGCGTAGACGGCGGCGACGACGCCGGCCTCGGTGGGCGTGAACACGCCCATCTTGAGGCCGACGATGATGATCACCGGCAGCACGAGCGCCCAGGCGGCCTGCCGGATGGCCGTCAGCACCTCGACAAGCGTTTTGCGCGCGGGCGCCGCCATCGTTTCGCGGCGCGCCAGCCACCACCAGGTGAACCACAGCGTCGCCGCAAGCATCAGCGCGGGGAAGATGCCGGCAAAGAACAGCTTGGAGATCGACACGTTGGCGGCGACGCCGAAGATGACGAAGCCGATGCTCGGCGGCACCACGGGCGCGATGATTCCGGCCGACGCGATCAGGCCTGCCGAGCGCCCCTTGTCATAGCCCGCCGCGACCATCATGGGCAGCAGCATCGTCGAGAGTGCGGCTGCGTCGGCGATCGCCGAGCCCGACAGCGCCGCGAGCAGGCAGGCGGCGACGATCGTCACGTAGCCAAGGCCGCCGCGGATGTGTCCGACCAGCACGAGCGCGACGTTGACGATGCGCCGCGACAGGCCGCCGACATTCATCAGCTCGCCGGCGAGCAGAAAGAAAGGCACGGCGAGCAGCGGATAGCTGTCGGCGCCATGGATCACGTTCTGCGCCAGGATCTGGGCGTCGAACATGCCCAGGTACACCATCAGCGCCGCCCCGCACACGAGGAGCGCGAACGAGATCGGGATGCCGAGCGCCATCGCCGCCAGCAGCGAGCCGACGAAGATGAAGATCGTCATGCGTGGTCCTCGGTCTCTTTGATGATGATCAGGTCTTCGTCGGCAACGCGGCCGGTGAGCACCTTGAACAGGTCGTTCACCAGGATGGCCGCAGCGGAAACGCCGAAGACCAGGCCGACGGAATAGAACCAGGCCATCGACAGGCCGCTCGACGGCGCCGAATTGTCGAAGTTGATCTTGGTCTGCTCGAGCGCGCCGCGAAAGAGGAGCCAGCAGACGAGAAGCATCAGCGCGTAGCCGATGACGAGGCATACCTTCTTGCCCGTCGGGCCAAGATGACTGACCAGCATTTCGGTGCCGAGGTGCGCACGCTCATGCAAGGCGACGACTGCGCCGAGGAAGGTGAGCCAGACGAACAACCAGCGCGAGATCTCCTCGGAGATCGAGATGCCCGAGTTGAAGCCGTAGCGCAGGACGACGTTGCCGAAGACGAGAATCACCATCACCAGCAAACAGATGGCGATGACGGCCTCGAGGGCCCTGCAATAGCGGTGGAGGACCACGTCCACCACGCTGGTGTCGGCGCGCTTCTCCGATGGCATCAGAGTGGACTCATGGTGGGCACTGCGCTGCCAGGCCTCTGCCGCGCCTAGCCCTTGTGGATCCGGGCCAGCTCGTCGGTATAGAGCTTGCCGATCGCGGGGTCGTAGGTGGAGATGAACTTGTCGGTCACGCTCTTGGCGACCCGGCGCATGCGCGCCTGCTCGGCCGGCGCGACCTCGCTGTACTGCATTCCCTTGGCCTGCAGTTCGGCGACCGCCTTCTGCGCCGGCGCCCGGCTCACCTGGCGCTGGTAGGCGCGCGTCTCGTTGGCGGCATTGTTCATGATCTTCTGCTCGGGGGAGAACTTGTCCCAGGAAGGCCCGCAACGGAAATGGCACGGCGGCGAGGATCCATCAACAGTTCTCCGTCAAGCACTCGACTGTAGCCGATGCTGTCATGAGTAGAACGACGTTCCATTATGGAATACGCCTAAAGCCAAGACGCCTAAAGCCAAGCCCGTCTGGCGAAGCGGCCGGGTCGCCTTCCGCCGAGCCGAATCGCAGCGCATGCGAGCATGTTCACGCACCGCGCTGGGGCTCCCTGCGATGGGTTCACCGCCTAGGCCCAGGTCCGTCAACCTTTCCAGCCCGCTTTGCGCAGGCCCTCGAGCCAGTGTTGAAACACTGCTTCGTCGCGAAAAGTCCCCAATCGCACCGCCGGCTCGGAGGTGAAGCCCGGCGTTCGCGCGAGGAACTGCTCGAGCGCCTCGCGCGCCTCGTCCAGCCTTCCCAGTTGACCGAGCGCACTGGCCAGGCAGCGCCATCCGAGCGAATAGCTCGGGCCGCGCTGTACGCCAAGGCTCGCGACCTCTGCTGCCTTCTCATAGTTGCGCGCCAAGTAGTGACCCGTCGATAGAAGCGAGAGCCAGACGGGCAGCACCACATCGTTCGGGCTGATGCGAATGGCGGTCTCGATGGCCTTGATGGCCGCCTCCGGCTCGCCAAGACAGATGCGCGTGAAGCAAAGAACGTGGTATCCGAACGCAGAGCTCGGGTTGAGTTCAATCCCCTTGCTACACATGGCAAGCGCTTCGTCATGCCTTCCGGCAACCGCGAGCACGAAACCCAGGGCCGCGTACGCCGTCGACTCGAGCGGATCCGCTGCGAGAGCGGCGCGAGCGCTCGTCATGGCCTCGGCAAGGGTGTCCTGCGGCTTCTCCGCCCAGCGGAAAAACACCTCGCACAGGCGCACCATCGCGATGCCGGCATGCGGCATCGCCTGGCTCGCATCAAGCTCCAGCGACCGGAGAAACAGCGGTAATGCAGCGGCGAAGTCCTCGCGGGTGAATCGCTGGAAGTGCCACCAGCCGCGCAAGCCGGCGTCCCACGCATCCAGGTTGGCAGGCGCCTTGCGGCGGGCGCGCTCGTGCTCCACGCGCATGGCTGCGGCTTCGAGCGCCCCGACGATGCCGTCGGTCCGCCCGTCCTGGATGGCAAACACGTCGTCCAGCACCCGGTCGTAGCGCTCGGCCCAGACATGGTGTCCGGTCGTCGCGTCGATCAGCTGACCCGTCACGCGCACCCGGTTGCCGGCCTTGCGAACACTGCCCTCGAGGACATAGCGCGCGCCGAGCATGCGGCCGACCGCCTTCACGTCGATGGTGCGCCCCTTGTACGCGAAGCTCGAGTTGCGTGCGATCACCGGCAGCCAGCGCTGCATCGCCAACCGGGTCAGGATGTCCTCGGCCAGGCCGTCGGCGAAGTACTCCTGATCGGAGTCGCCGGTCAGGTTGGCGAACGGCAGCACGGCGATGGCTGGCCGGCTGCCGAAACCGGCCACCGGCTGGGAAACATCGACCCCGGTGACAGACAGCAACGTGTCGACCACCGCCTTGACCGCATACGCACGCACCGGATCCGCGATGTTCTTGACCTGCTGCTCTCCCTGGTCCTCGAACTCGGCTTTGACCTTGCCCTTGACCGCGGTGCGAATCGACTCGGACACTGTCACGCCACCCGGTTCAGCCAGGCCCTCCAGCCGCGCCGCGATGTTGACGCCATCGCCATACACCGTGCCGTCGGCCTTCTCGATCACATCGCCCAGATGTATGCCGATGCGAAAGCGCATGCGGCCGACTTCGGCCACGCCCGCACTGAGCTTCCCGAGTTCTGCCTGGACAGCCAGCGCGGCTGACACCGCGCCGGTGGCGGTCTCGAACACCGCCAGCACCGAGTCTCCGGCCATGTCGATCACGCGGCCTTGACTTGATTCGATGTGCACGCGGAACACCTTGCGCGCGGTGTCCAGCGCAGCGACTGTCGCACGCTCACCGAGTGCCATCAGTCGCGAGTAGCCCGCCACGTCTGCCGCGAGAATCGCTGCAAGTCGTTGTTTGAGTTCAGTATTGCTCAGGGCCGGCCACTTCTCGAGGGCGCTTGACGAAGCATCCTACAGCGACAGCAAGGAGCAGGCCATGGCGTTGGCCGGGCGAGATCCTTGGACTGGGTAGACGTCGCAATGGGAAGCGAAGCTTGGCGAATTGACCGCGCCCTAGTAGCCGCTTGAAGTCGCGGTCGAAACCCACGAGCCGTCCAACGCGCTGCGCGATCGCCGCGGCCAACGAGCTCGGCCAGTTGAAAAACGGGGAGCGTCAGCAGCGCATCGACGAACCCGAATGCCTCTTTGATGGGCAGGACGCTTGAGGATCTTCGGGCTCGTGACCCGGCGCAGAAAGCTGCGCTAGCACCATCGGCCCATCAGCGTGCAGCCAGCATTCGATTCGGCTCCGGCCAATGCTCGGTCCCGACTGGAAGCGGCCTCGCGCGCTCTGCCTCGACAAGAAGGTCCGCGGCGACGAAGTGCCTGACGCATTGACGACTACCTGACGAGAGCAGAAGGGGGCCGGCTTCCGCGGGTGAACGGGCCGCTCAGCCGAAGGCGCTGCACGCCGCGAGATGCGACGAGAGGTGAGCGCTCAGATCGCGCGCATCGTCGCCGGCGCCGTCGATGAGGCTCGACTTGCGGCGCCGCAGGAACGGCAGGCCCATCAGGTACAGGCCCGGCGCTTCGGTCACGACGCCGCCGTCGTGGCGGATGTTGCCCTTCGGGTCGAGGACCGGGACGTCGAGCCAGGAGTAGTCGGGTCGGAACCCGGTCGCCCAGACGATCGTCCGGATGCCGGCGCGCCGCAGGTCGAGCCCGAGCGGTGGCGATGCTTCGACGCGCGTCGGCTCCGGGCGATGCGGCGGATCGACCGCATCGCCAACGCCATTCGCCGCGGCCCACTCGTCGATCGTGGTCAGCAGCCGATTCTGTTTGAGGTCGGCGAGCTCGCACAGGTTGCGCAGCGATCCGGAGAACTGGGCCTTGCCGTCGCGCATCCCGGCCAGCCGGCCGACGAGCGCGACGCCGAGCGACGTGAGCGCATTCAGATCGATGTCGCGCCGGTCGGCATGGCCCGCGATCTGGAACGACGACAGGGCGCGCGCGCGCCGCAGGTTCTCGACCTGGTCGAAGCGTTCGTCGTTCAGGCCTGTCGCGTCCATCCACCACTGGATGTCGCGGCCCCGGTACATCCGGGGCGCGCGAACGTGCTCGCCCACCGCCAGCGTCACCGGGCGTCCGGAGCGCTGGATCTCCTCGGCGATCTGCGCGCCCGAGGCCGCCGCCCCGACGACCATGACGCCGCCCGGCGTGAGGCTCTCGGGGTTGCGGTACTGGCAGGTGGTCAACTGGACGATGTCCGGGGGAATCTCAGCCGCGAGCTTCGGCACCTGCGCGACGTTGAACGCCCCGGTGGCGAGCACGACCGCCTTGCATTGCCAGGTGCCCTGCTCGGTGACGACCTCATAGCCGCCGCTGGCGCTCCGCACCGAGACGACCGGGCAGTGCGTTCTCAGCGGCGGCGACAGCAGCGCCGCGTAGCGCTCGATGAACGCGATCGTCTCGGCCATCGTCCGGTAGCTGTCCGGATCGTCGCCCTCGTAGCC
>Ga0105242_10004325_pt1 | contig 11061 bp, 10 predicted proteins | sample KBSM24metaG_FD_81521 | JGI IMG/M metagenome (GOLD analysis project Ga0105242, IMG submission 81521) | Miscanthus rhizosphere microbial communities from Kellogg Biological Station, Michigan, USA - KBS M2-4 metaG | ecosystem: Host-associated > Plants > Roots > Rhizosphere > Soil | place... | reverse complement strand
GCTCGATGAAAAGGCGATCCCCAAGCCACCCGACACCATTGATGCCGACATCCCGGCAAACCTGATCCGCCGCCGGCCCGACATCCGCCGCGCCGAGCGCCAGCTCGCTGCCGCCACCGCGCGCATTGGCGTCGCCGAGGCCGAGCTTTATCCCAAGCTCTCCCTCACCGGCGCGAGCTCGCGCCGGCGCCATAAAACCAAAAAACACGGCCGAAGCCGTGTTTTTGGAAAGCTGACGCGCCGAGGCGCGGGCTGAAGACTACTGCTTGGAAGCTTTGTCTTCGATGTACTTCACCACGTCGCCGACGGTTTGCAGTTTCTCTGCATCCTCATCCGGGACTTCGACCGAAAATTCTTCTTCGAAAGCCATGACCAGCTCGACGATGTCGAGCGAATCCGCGCCTAAATCCTCGATAAAAGAGGCGGTCGGGGTGACCTGTTCCGGGTTCACGCCGAGCTGCTCGACGATGATGTCCTTTACCTTCTCTTCGATTGGTTTGTCCGACATAAACTTTTCTCCTTTTAGCGTTATTTGAGGGGACAGGTTCTTAGCATTCCCGGCAAGCTTCGCAACTAAATGAATTAGCGGCCTTGTCAACCCCGAACGCCTTTTCCGAGAAAGTTTTCAAGGGTGCAAACCGTTGCCGGGAGTTTACTTCGCCCTCGCTTGGCGTAAGGAGAATGGATGCCGTCGCCGACTCCAACCGAAGACCTGCTCGACCTGAGAATGCTGCCCGCCTGGGCGAGCGAGCCGGCGCGCCCAAATGACTATGCGGATTTCGAGGGTGAAGACTCCGATACGCGCGAACGGCGTCCGCCCCGGCAACGAGACCGGGGTCGCGACCAGCGCAGCCCGCGCCCGCGGGATGGCGGCGATCGGCGGCCTCAGCGCGAAGACCGTTCACGACGCCGGCGGCCGGAAGGGGCCCGGCCCGAACGGACAGGGGATCCTCGCCGTGAACAACAGCCGCGCGAAGTCGTGGAACCGCTCGCGGTCGATATCCGTTTTCTGCCGCATCAACGCGCTTTCGAGAACGTCATCGCCCAGATCAAAACGGGCTCGGTCGCCTATTCCGTTTTCGCATTGGCCCGGCTCTTTTTGGACAAGCCAGAACGGTACGATGTGCGGCTGACCATGCCGGAAGGGGCGAAGCTTTTCCGTCTCGGCGAAGAAGGGATGGTCGCTTCGGATCGGCGAATTCTCGAGGGCTCGGCTTTCGCCAATGCCCGGGACGATTTTTACACGGTCGAGGTCACCCAGACCGAGCCGTTGAAAGGGAATTTCACCAACGTCGCGCGTTGCCGGCTGAGCGGCACGCTTCTCGGCCCGACGAACCATCACGCTTACCAGCCGCAGCTGCGCAATCTTTATGAGACGCGCTTCAGCCGCCGGATGAGCTTTGCCGATTATCAGCGGCAAATTGAAATCGTCAGCGACCCGGCCGTCGTCGAGCAATGGAAAGAACAGGCGCGCAGCGTGACGACCCATCGCACGAAAGAGGGCGACCCGCCGGTTTCCTTCTCGAGCACCGCGGACGCCGAGCGGCACTTTCGCCAGACCTACCTGCCGACTCTCTTGAAGGAAGCGGGCGAACTCACGATCAGCGGTGTTTTGAGCCGGCGCCTGCCGGATCGCCGTCTCGGCCGCGCCATTGAGGACGCGTGGTCCCACGAGATTCGGTCGCCCGCGAAAATGATGCAGGAACTTTCCGGCGGCTTGCGCCAGGCGGGTCTCAATATTTTCCGGCACCGGCGCGGAATGCTGTTTGTCTCGCCGATTCGAGCGCGCGCGTTCGGGCACGAGCGTACCGGGGTTTCGGCATCGATCAATTCAATTCTCGAAAAAATCGAGGCGACACCGGGGATCAACCGGAAACAGCTGGCTGAGCAATCGGCCGTCGCGGACGCCGATGCCACGGCCGCCGAGCGCGCAAAGATGACGCTGGCCAACGATCTGCACTGGCTGATTCGCGAAGGTTACGTCATCGAATTCAACGACGGCGCGCTCGATCTCACTCAGACGAAAGCGCCGGCTCCAGCAACGGCCGCAGCGCCAGCAACGGAAGAAAAGCCGGCCGAGAAAGTGGAAGTGGAGACCGCGCCAACCGTGCCGGTCGCGGAAAGCGCTCCCGAAGTCGAAGTCGTGCCCATCAGCTCTGTTCTATCGGACGAAAGCCCGAAAGAGGCAGTTGTGGCCGGCGTCGATGTTGTAGCCGGGATCGATGATCCCGGCAAAGAGAGCGCGTGACCTCTGCGGCCGGGATCACCGATCCCGGCTACAATTACGCCGAAATCAACCCAGCCTTCTTCAACGTCGCGTAAGCGCCGTTCTTGTTCAGCGTCTTCATCCCCCGAGCCGTGACCCGGATCCGGACATACTTTTTCAGCTCCGGCACCCAGATTCGGCGTTCGTGGAGGTTCGGGCTAAAGGTGCGCGGCACGTTTTTGGTGACGTGACGGCCCACGCCGCCCTTTTTCTTCGCCATACCGCGGCGGTGAATCACACTTCCGCGCGTGACTTTTGATCCTGTGATGCTGCAGACTTTTGCCATAACTGAACTTTGAAGGTGCGTAAGCTGGCGTCACTGTCCCGGCCGGTCAAGCGATTCTTCACTCGACAAATGTCGCAGTTGAACGTTCGCTCGGTGAGAGGGTCAAAGATAAGCTCCGCCCTTCGCCTTTCCTGAATTTTTCACATGAGCCGGACTAATAATAAATTGCGCATCGGAATTGTGGGCGGGGGCGCGATCGTTCGCGATCGGCATCTGCCCGGGTTGAAGAAGCATCCCGAGGTGGAAATCGTGGCTGTCTCGAATTCCACCTACGAAAGCGCGGAAAAATTCTGCCAGGAAAACGCGCCCCACGCCACTCCGATGGCGAACTGGGCCGACCTCCTCTCCATTCCTGAGCTCGATATCATCTGGATCGGGACGCCGCCTTACATGCATTCGGCCGTCACCGTCTCGGCGCTGGAGGCTGGGAAACACGTCTTTTGCCAGGCCCGCATGGCCAACGACCGCGCCGAAGCGGAAGAAATGCTGGCGACGTCGAAGCGATTTCCCGAGCTGGTGACGATGCTTTGCCCGCCGCCCTTCGGCTTGCGCGGCGACCTGCTCGTGAAGAAACTTTTGGCCGAAAATTACCTCGGCCGCCCGCACCACATCCGCCTGCAAAGCTTCACCGGCGCGTATTTGAACGCGGATGCGCCCGCCCATTGGCGGCAGCGAATCGAGATCAGCGGGCTCAACGTGCTTGCCCTCGGCATTTATGTCGAAGTGTTGCAGCGCTGGTTGGGCGATATCACTGGTGTCTTCGCGCGGGGAAAGATCGTGCACTCGATTCGCCAGGGCTACGAAGTGCTCGTGCCCGATCTGCTCACGATCCTTTGCCAGTTTGCCAATGGCGCGGAAGGAGTCCTCGAGTTCAGCGGCATCAACGCCCTCGCTTCCGGCGATCGCCTCGAAGTTTACGGCGACTCCGGAACCATGACCTACGATTTCGGGTCGGACACGATCAACGCCGGCCGCGCCGGCGACCGGGACCTGCACACGGTCGAGATAACTCCGGAGCTCGAGGGAGGCTGGCACGTCGAGGACGATTTCATCGCCGCCGTGAAGTCGAAGGGCCGGATCAAACCGCAGCCCAGTTTCGAAGTCGGCGTCGGCTACATGCGGGTGGTCCAGGCCGTGGCCGACTCACGCGCCCGGAACGAATGGGTCGAGATAAAGATCTGAGGTCAGAGGCCGGAGATCAGAGATCAGAGGTCAGCGGTCCGACTTCCGACTTCCGACCTCCGTCTCCGAGCCTCAGGCGAAGGAGGTTCAACGCGCCGAGATAAATCTCGCGCCGATGCAGTTTCGACACCCCGCTGGTCCGGTCGTGAAAAACGATCGGGTGCTCCGCGATCCGGGCTCCGCCGCGGTAGGCGCGGTAGAGCAGTTCCCCGACAAAGGAGTAACCGCTCGATTTCACCTCGGTGTTCTTGATCCATTCGAGGGTGTGCCTCCGGTAAAGGCGATACCCAGAGGTGACATCGTGGGCCGGAATTTGGAGTAGCGTTGCGGCGAACTTGTTCGCGAGCCAGCTGAGGAGAATACGCCGGAGCGCCCAGTTCACCGTGCCGCCGTCACGAACATAACGGGAGCCAATGACGAGGTCGTGCTTCCGCAAAAGAGCGAGCATGGACGGCAAGTAGGCGGGATCGTGGCTCAGGTCCGCGTCCATGGTTCCGATGATCTCGAAGCCATGATCCAGGGCGTAATGAATCCCCGTCGAGTAGGCGCGGCCCAAACCTCGTTCACCATCGCGCCGGATCAGGTCGAGCCGCGGATGCATCTCGCGCATTTTCTCCACCATGTCCGCGGTTCCGTCTGGCGAATGATCGTCCACCACCAGGACATGAACGCCCGGCAGGCTGGCGCATACCTTCCGGATCACTTCCTCGATGTTCGCGCTCTCGTTGAACGTCGGAACGATCATGAGCAACCGCGTCGCGGCCGGATCGTCCTGGGAAATGGAACTCGTTAGGGCATCCATGAACGGCGACACTTTGAACGGGGAACGCCCGGACGCCAATCGCGGATGCTTGGCGCTTGGTGAGTATTTTGGGGTGTCTGCTACTTGCGTGATCCGAGCGCGGGCCGGTCATGGCTCGGCACCACCAGGACCGGACAGGTGGCATGTCGCACCACGTACTCCGCCGTGCTCCCAACGAGCATGTGTTTGAATCCGGTTGTTCCGTGGGTCGACGTCACGATTACGTCGGCCTGCTCCGCCTTGGCCGCGCCGCAGATTTGTTCTCCGGCATGGCCGATTTGGAGCGATCCTTTTACTTCGATGCGGTCCCAATCCGTCCTGGCGACGAGCTCGCGCATTTGCGCGCGCGAAGCCTTTTCCGCCTGCTGCATCAACAGCGGCAGATCGTAGCGGGCGTACTCGTCGCTCGTGATATAGTACTGGAACGTGACCGAGTTGAGCAGGATGAGCTTCGAGCCGAATCGCTTGGCCAGGCCTTTGGCGTAGGCCAGCCCTTTCAGGGAGCAGCCCGAGAAATCGATCGGCACGATGACTCGATCGAATCGCAGCGCGCGCGGCCCGTCTTTCCTCGCTTTCTGCCACGGGTGCATGACCAGCACCGGGCAGGGAGAATACCGCACAATCCGCTCGGCGGTGCTGCCGAGAAGCAAATGTTTCAATCCAGTGCGGCCCCGCGTGGCGACCATCATCAGGTCGATTTCTTCTTCCCGCGCAATCCGGCAAATCTCCTCGAACGGCCGGCCTTCCACCGCGTGGGTGTGTCCCGGTCGCAGCCCGATCCCGAGCTTCTTTGCCGTATCTTTCAGGTGGCGCCGAACACCCTGTGCTACCTGGACCGGCGGCAGGACAATGGGCATCGCCATTACCGTCGTGAGCGGAAAGTCCGGTTCGTACACGTGCGCGAGGTGGAGCTCCGCGCCGAATTGCTTCGCCAACGCGGACGCCTGGGCCAGGACCTCGAGCGAACGCTCCGAGAAATCGATCGGCACCAGCATCTTCTTGATCCGGAGTTCCGCCGGCCGTGTCCCCTTTTCGCGGACGCGGCAGGAAATGCGCGGCCGCCGTTGAGTTGTCGAAAGAGTCGCCGTTTTCATGACTCAAACATGGTCACGTCCGGTTAACCGACTCTTCGTCGCTTGCGAAAGGCTGTCCCTTTTTTGCTCCAGAGCCGACGCTCCTTGAAAGTCTGCGGCTTCCCCGAAAGACTGGCGTCGCATGTCGCCGTTGCTCTTTCTCGTGCTGGCATTTCTCTCCGAAATCGCCGGCACGATTGCCGGCTTCGGCTCGTCCGTTTTTTTCGTGCCGCTGGCGGGATTCTTCTTCGATTTCCACCAGGTGCTGGCGCTAACCAGCATCCTTCACGTCTTCAGTAACGCAGCGAAGCTCATCCTGTTTCGCACCGCCGTGCAATGGCGGCTCCTCCTGCTGCTCGGGATTCCAAGCACGCTCCTTGTCATTCTCGGCGCCTGGTTGAGCACCCGGATCGAGTTCAAATACACCGAGTTGATCCTTGGACTGTTTCTCATCGCCTTCAGCGCATTTTTCCTGGTGCGTCCCAAGGTCAAACTTTCGCCGCGACCGCTCAACGCGATCACGGCAGGTGGCGCGGCTGGCTTCCTGGCCGGACTCATCGGCACGGGCGGCGCCATCCGCGGCCTCGCGCTCGGCGCTTTCGATCTCGAGAAAAACGTTTTCGTCGCGACCTCCGCGGCCATCGATTCCGGCGTCGACTTCAGCCGGATGATCGTCTATTTGCGCGGCGGATTTCTCGCGGCCGAATCTTACTGGTTTATCCCCGCGCTTCTCGTGGTGGCCTTCGCCGGCTCCTACACGGGCAAGCTGCTGTTGAACAAGATTGAGCAGAAAAGCTTCCGCAAAATTGTGCTCGCCCTGGTTTTCCTTATTGGCGTGACCACCCTCGGTAGTTTCATCCGCCAGGCACTGCTCCGCTGACGTCTCAGGGTCGGATCGCCACTTTCAGCACTCCGTCGCGTCGCGAACCGAAGAGGTCGTAGGCCTCGACGATTTGATCCAGCTTAAAGCTGTGAGTGAGCAGCGGGGTCGGATCGAAACGATTCGTTTGCACCAGCGACATCAAGCGGCGCATCCGTTCTTTGCCGCCGGGGCAAAGGGTCGTCACGATCTTGTAGTCGCCCAGCCCGGCCGCAAACGCGTCGTACGGCACCTGAAGTTTGCCGGAGTAAACCCCGAGGCTGCTCAGGGTCCCGCCGGGGCGCAGGCAGCGCAGAGCGTTTTCGAACGTCACCTGCAAACCGAGCGCTTCGATGGCTGCGTCGGCACCGCCGCTCGTTAGCTTCTTCACTTCGGCCACGACGTCGCACTGCTGCGGATCGAGCACGACATCGGCGCCCATCGGGCGCGACATCTTCATCCGCACCGGATCGCTCTCGACCCCGATGATGAATGCTGCGCCCATCAGTTTCGCCCCCGCCGTCGCGCAAAGCCCGATCGGTCCCTGTGCGAACACGACGACGCTGTCGCCGAGCTTGATCTTCGCCGACTCCGCGCCGCTGAAACCGGTCGACGCGATGTCGGCCAGGAGCACCACCTGTTCGTCCCTCAGGTCGTCCGGAATCTTCGCCAGGTTCGCCTGCGCGTTCGGCACTAACAGATACTCGGCCTGCGAACCGTTGATCGTGTTGCCGAACCGCCAGCCGCCGAGCGCTTCCACGCCTTCGCCGTGACCGCATTGCGCCCATTGCGCCGAGAGACAGGCCCGGCATTGGCCGCACGGCGTGATTGCGCCAGTCATCACGCGATCGCCAACCTCGTATCCGGTGACGCCTTCACCCAACTCTTCGATGACGCCGACCGGCTCATGGCCAACGACCAAGCCTGCCTTCACCGGGTATTCGCCGCGCAAGATATGCAGATCGGTTCCACAGATCGTGGTGAGCGTGATACGGATAACCGCTTCGCCCACACCGGGCCGAGGGCGCGGCAGTTCTTCGACACGGATGTTATTTGGCCCGTGAAAAACGTTCGCGCGCATCGTCGGAGTTCGAAGTTCCGATGGTGGATAGTGCCGAACGGGGACCGGTGTTTGGGTGAGGAGCTCTTGTGTTGTCATGGCCTTTCCTTCTTTCTGATTCAAAGGATGCGGCGCGGCGGAAAAGCCGCTCTCCGGCTCTTGCGAAAGGTTCGCCGTTTCTTGCTCGCCGCGGAGAGTCACGATCTCCCTGCTGTCATTCTGAGCGAGTCTCGAGGTCAAGAAACGCCCACTGTTTGCCAACCGGCGCGCAGTCAGCCGCGGCGCCCGTGCGATGTTTTGCCTAGTAAACACAATGGACGCACCCAAGAAAACCTGGCCGACGAAACACAACTGGCGCTACATCCCGCGCGAGACAGCGCCGAAGCGCGAGGCCGCGGAACGGATCTGCGATTTCGACGAGATCTACGGCCTCTTCGACGAGGCGACAGTCCGCGCGCAGGCCAGCCGCTGTCTCAATTGTCCCGACCCGGCCTGCGCCAAAACCTGTCCGCTGAGCAATCGCATTCCCGAATGGCTCGGGCTTACGGCGGAAGGGCGATTTCTCGAAGCCGCAGAGTTATCGCGCTCGACCAGTAACCTGCCCGAGATCTGCAGCCGGGTCTGTCCGCAGGAACGCCTTTGCGAAGGCGCGTGCATCCTGAACACGCGCTCGGAGCCGGTCGCGATCGGCGCGGTCGAGAGGTTCATCAACGAATATGCGTTTGCCCATGACGCCGTGGACGCCGCGGTTGCTCCGCCGAACGGGATGAAGGTAGCGATCGTCGGCAGCGGTCCGGGCGGGCTGACCTGCGCCGATGAATTGGCGAAGCGCGGTTACGCCGTCACGGTTTTCGAAGCGCAAAGCCGCCCCGGCGGTCTCCTGGTCAATGGCATTCCATCGTTCAAGCTGGAGAAAGCGATTGTCGAGCGGCGGCTCGATCTCCTGCGGCGGCGCGGCGTGATCTTTCGTTGCGGCGTGACCGTCAGCCGCGATGTCACGCTGTCGGAATTGCGCGCCCAGTTCGACGCCCTCTTTCTCGCCATCGGCGCGCAGAAACCGAAGGAGCTCGATATTCCCGGCGCCGAGTTGAAGGGCGTCTTTCACGCCCTCCCATTCCTGATCCAAAGAAATCTCGGCGACAAATCGTTCGTGTCGCCGATCGACGTTGCCGGGAAACGCGTGGCCGTTCTCGGCGGCGGCGATACCGCGATGGATTGTCTTCGCACCGCCATTCGCTCCGGCGCCAGCGAAGCCGTCTGTATTTACCGGCGCGATCTCGAGAACATGCCTGGCAGCCGGCGCGAATACGCCAACGCGATCGATGAAGGCGCCCGCTTCCTTTTTCTCACGAATCCCGTCGGGTTGCGCGGGAACGACGCCGGTCAGGTCACCGAAGCGCGCTGTGTCCGGATGGAGCTCGGCGAACCCGACGCGAAAGGCCGCCGCAAACCGCGCCCCGTTCCCGGCTCCGAGTTCGCCGTGCCCGTCGATGTAATCCTGATCGCCTACGGCTTCGATCCCGTTCCGATCTTTGCGGCCGGCAACTCCGATAACATTGCCGTCAACGATTGGGGCAGCGTCGTGGTCGACGCCAATCAAATGACCAGCGTCCCCGGCATCTTCGCCGGCGGCGACCTCGTCCGCGGCCCCGACCTCGTCGTCCGTGCCGTGCGCGACGCGCGAAAAGCGGCCGCCTCCATTCACAACTACTTGTCCTCGCCCGTCGCCCTTTAGCCTTGTCGGCTCAATCGCCTTCCGGATAGCCTCGTTTCATACGGCCTTCCCAAGCTCTTCCTCCTTGAACCTCCCGCCGACCTCTTATTTCTGTTAGACCTCTGGGTTCATGGCTGAGACGACATCACGCGAGCGCCCCGATACACGACCTTTTCAATTCACCGGACGTGTTCGCAGTTTTCGCCACGCGATTGTCGGCATCGGCCGGATGATCGCATGTCAGCACAACGCCTGGGTTCACGCAGCCGCCACACTCATTGTATTGGCTGCTGGCTTCGTTTTTCGTGTTTCCACCGCTGATTGGTGCTGGATCGTCCTCGCCATTTCTATCGTTTGGACAGCCGAAGCTCTAAACACTGCTTTTGAGTTTCTGGCCGACGCAGCTTCTCCAGATTTTCATCCTCTGATTCGCGACGCCAAGGATGTGGCAGCTGGAGCGGTCCTCGTCGCCGCGATCGCTGCCGCGGTGATCGGAGGTATTATTTTCTGGCCGTATCTAAGGCAACTCTTTCCGTGAGGCCGAGTCTTACCGTGGGATGGAGCGAAGGGCGAACCGCGATACGTCAACACTTGAGATGATTTTCATGCGCCCACTTCGAGCGAGGCGCGACCTCGCCCGCCGCCGCTCCCCGAGTAGATGGTGAAACCCGTCATCATCTTCGCCGGCATTTGTTCGCTGCTTTTGGCACACGCGACCGATGGAAGGCCTGCTAGGAAAACCGTGGTTGTGGCGGTTCTCGACAACCTGTCGCCGGCTGATGCGGAACAGATGGATCAGTTTCTATGGAATCAGGTAGCCAGCCGAAAGGAGGCCGGCAATTTCCCCTCGGCCAGCACCAGTAAGTGGAAGGAGAAGTATAAAAGGTTCGCCGACACCCTGGTTGACAAGGCGGCGGAACAAAAACTCGATTCGGTCGCGCTTCGAAAGGTGCTCGATTTAATCTTCGATCATTCCAAAGGCGAGATCGCTTATCTACCGGTGGCGGCGTATCACACCACCATGGTCGACAGGCCGATCTGGATCGTGACCGTGCGGTGGGAGTATCCGTTAATTAACAGGCGTCCCACACAGTTTTACCACGTCCGGGTCTTCGCGTTCGACGAGCAGGCTTTGACCCAGGTGGCGTATATCACCTGTGGGTGATCGCCTGGGAAGTTCGGCCTGGCGAGCAACCAAATAGCTGGCATACGGCGACGGGTGCCGCACATTGAGCGGTGCATCAGGTCCGCGAGAGCTCGATTGATTGGCCGAGGATTCGGGATGATTTCCCGATTCTCGATCAACGGGTGCATGGGCATCCGCTTGTTTATTTTGATAACGCGGCCACGACCCAGAAGCCGGGAGCGGTCGTTGACGCGCTTCGGCATTACTACGAGCACGACAACGCCAATGTGCATCGCGGGCTGCACGAGCTGAGCTCGCGCGCGACGGAGGCCTACGAAGGGGCACGGGCGCGCGTCGCGGAATACATCGGCGCGGCGAGTCCGGAGGAGATCGTGTTCACGCGCGGAACTACGGAAGGAATCAACCTGGTCGCGCAGGCCTGGGGCGGGAAGTTCCTGCGCGAAGGAGATGTGATTTTGCTCACGGAGATGGAGCACCACAGCAACCTGGTGCCGTGGCAGCTGCTCGCGCAGCGCACCGGCGCGACCTTCCGCTGGCTGCCGATCGACGCCTCTGAGGATGCCACCAGCGGACGGCTGGTCGAGGACTCGATCGACGAGATCATCGGCGCCCGCACGAAGATCGTCGCGTTCGTGCACCAGAGCAACGCCCTCGGCACGATCAACCCGGTGC